>JAABUQ010010698.1_pt1 | contig 11956 bp, 9 predicted proteins | sample 5560001 | NCBI WGS metagenome assembly JAABUQ01 (sample SAMN10711888, study PRJNA513371) | rock metagenome | isolation source: Antarctica rocks | place: Antarctica: Victoria Land, Finger Mt nord | collected 2015-12-18
GACCGCGGCGGTCCCACTGGGTACGTCGCCGGCCCATAATTCACGAGCCCTGCCATAGGCTGTTTCGCCGTAGCATACCGGCGACTTTCTGTAGTACCATACATGGCACAACGACGTGGCGCCGAGGATCGCGCGGCCGTCCGCGTATGGCAGCCGACCGTGGGGGGAACGACATGGCCGATCGAAACGTACTTATCCGGAAGATGACGGCGGCGCTGGGAGCGGGGGCGGTCATCTCCGAGCACAAGCAGCTGCGCACCTACGAGTGCGACGGGCTGACCGGCTACCGCGTTATCCCAGGGCTCGTCGTGCTGCCCGAGGACGCCGAGGGCGTGCGGCGCGCCGTCGCCGTCTGCCACGAGGAGGGCGCGCCCTTCGTCGCGCGCGGCTCGGGGACCGGGCTCTCCGGCGGGGCGCTCCCGGTCGAGGAAGGGGTGCTGATCGTGCTCTCGCGCATGCGCCGCATCCTGGAGGTCGACCTGCCCAACGGGCGCGTCGTCGTGGAGCCGGGCGTGATCAACCTGTGGGTGACCGAGGAGGTCGCTCCGCACGGCTACTACTACGCGCCAGACCCGTCCAGCCAACTCATCTGCTCGATCGGGGGCAACGTGGCCGAGAACTCGGGCGGCGCGCACTGCCTCAAGTACGGCTTCACCACCAATCACGTCACCGGCTTAGAGGTCGTGCTGGCCGACGGCGCGACCGTCCACCTTGGCGGGGATGCGGCGCCCGACGCGCCGGGCTACGATCTGCTGGGCCTTTTCGTCGGCTCGGAGGGCACGCTGGGCGTGGCCACGCGCGTCACGCTGCGGGTCGTGCGCAAGCCCGAGGCCGTGCGGACCCTGCTCGCCGCCTTCCCCGGCGCCGACGAGGCCGGCGCGGCCGTGTCGGACATCATCGCCGCCGGGATCACGCCGGCCGCCGTGGAGATGATGGACGCCCTCGCCATCGAGGCCGCCGAGGCGGCGGTCCATGCCGGCTACCCCTCAGGCGCGGGGGCCATCCTGATCGTCGAGCTCGACGGGCCGGCCGCCGAGGTCGCCCACCAATTCGCCGAGGTCGAGCGTATCTGCGCGTACGACGGCTCCTCCGAGATCCGCGTCGCGCGGGACGACGAGGAGCGCGCCCTGTTCTGGAAGGGGCGCAAGGCCGCGTTCGCCGCGGCCGGCCGCCTCAGTCCTGACTACTACGTGCAGGACGGCGTGATCCCGCGCACGGCGCTCCCCACGGTGCTGCGTGAGATCGCGCGCCTCGGGGGGGAGCGTGGCCTGCGCGTGGCCAACGTCTTCCACGCCGGCGACGGCAACCTGCACCCGCTGGTGCTCTACGACGGTGAGGTCGCGGGGCAGGCCGCGCAGGCCGAAGAGTTGGCCGGCGAGATCCTGCAGACCTGCCTCGACCATGGCGGCTCGATCACCGGCGAGCATGGCGTGGGGTACGACAAAAAGAAATATATGCCGCGCATGTTCTCCGCGGCGGATCTGGACACGATGCAACTGGTACGTTGCGCCTTCGACCCCGCGGGCCTGTGCAATCCGGGCAAGGTCTTTCCGACCCCCCGCCTGTGCGGCGAGGTCCCTGGCCCGTACCGCCGGCACCCGGCCGAGGCCGCCGGCCTCGTGGAGCGGTTGTGATGGCGGTCGAGGCTCCTTTCGTGACGCTGGTCGGCTGGCAGGACATTGTGGGCCGTGAGCACGCGCGCGAGGCGACGGCGCGCGACGCCATCGACGGCGCGCGGCCCCATTTTGTAATCGAGCCCGGTACGGTCGAGGAGGTCGGCGCGGTCATGCGGCTGGCCCACCGCGCCGGTCTGTCCGTCGCGCCGCGCGGCGGCGGCACGAAACTCGGGTGGGGCAATCCTCCGCGCCGACTTGACCTGATCCTGAGCACGGCGCGGCTGGACCGCGTGCCCGAGCACGCCGCCGGCGACCTTGTGGTACGCGCCGAAGCCGGCGTGACACTGGAAACGCTGCGGGAGACCGTCGGCGCGGCGGGGCAAAGGCTGGCCCTCAACCCGCCCGACGTAGACGCGACGCTCGGCGGCATCGTCGCCGCCAATCCCTCCGGCTATCTGCGCCTGCGCTACGGCACGGTACGCGACCTGCTGATCGGCGTCACGGTCGTGCTGGCCGACGGCACAATCGCCAAGGCGGGCGGCAAGGTGGTCAAGAACGTGGCGGGCTATGACCTATGCAAGCTCTACACCGGCTCGCTCGGTACCCTCGGCGTGGTTGTCGAGACGATCTGGCGGCTGCACCCGATCCCTGCCGCGCGGCGTACCGTCAGCGTCGAGCTCCCGTCGCCGGACGCAGCCGGCGCCGCCGTGCAGGCCCTGTCGCACACGCCCCACAGCCCGCTCGTGCTCGACGCGCTGGAGTTGCGCTGGGGCTTGCCCTCACCCCCTCCCCCCTCTCCCGCGCACGGGAGAGGGGTGGGGGGTGAGGGAACCCTGGCCGCCTTATTCGAGGGTATCGAACCCGGTGTCGTGGCGCGGGCCGAGACGGCGGCGCGACTGCTCGAGGCGCATGGGGTCGCGCGGACGCTCGCCCCCGACGAAGAGGACGCCTTCTGGCGCCAGGCCGCACTGTATCCCTGGCGGGACGACGACACGGGTCTCAAGCTCGCACACCCGCCGGCCGCCCTGCCCACCGTGCTGCGCGACATCGTGGAACTGACGCAGGCGCATGGTATGGCGCCGCGCATAGCGGGGCACGCCGCGACCGGCGTGACGTTCGTGGGGCTGCCCGGTGGGGACGCCGCGCCGGTCGCCGCGCTGGTCGCGGCGCTGCGCGAACGGGTGGCGCGGGCCGGGGGCAGCGTCGTCGTGTCGCAGGCCCCGCTTGACATAAAAGAGAAAGTCGACGTGTGGGGGCCGGTCGGCGACGCGCTGCCGCTGATGCGGCGGGTCAAGGATCGCTTCGACCCCGCCGGTATCCTGAACCCCGGCCGCTTCGTGGGAGGTATCTGATGTGACGATGGAGCCGCGAGACGCTTGGGCAAACGGTGGGAGGACGAACGACGCGCGCGAGCCGGCCCACGAGCGCGCCGTCGCGCAGGCGGGAGGGGCCGATCATCCGCTCGACCTTGCCCAGGCCGTCGGCATCGACGGCGCGGCGTCGGCGCGGGCGACGTCCGGCGCGGGGCGCCGCGAGAGCGGCAGTACGATGACGCCCGCGTTCGACGCGCATCATCCCCCGGCGCGCGAGCTCGTGGACGACTGCGTACACTGCGGCTTCTGCCTGCCCTCGTGCCCGACCTACGTCTTGTGGGGCGAGGAGATGGACTCGCCGCGCGGCCGCATCTACCTGATGAACGAGGGGCTGCAGGGCGAGGCCATGGACGACACGATGGCGCGCCATTTCGACCAGTGCCTGGGCTGCATGGCCTGTGTCACGGCCTGTCCCTCCGGCGTACAATACGACAAGCTGATCGAGTCTACGCGCCAGCAGGTGGAGCGCCGCTACCGGCGCACACGCGGGGACAAGCTGTTCCGGCAGCTCGTGTTCAGTTTCTTCCCCTACCCGGGGCGGCTGCGCCCGCTCGTGCCGGGGCTCAGGTTGTACCAGACACTCAAAGTGCGTCCCCTGCTCGACCGCGCCGGCGTCATCCGGCGTCTGCCGGCGCGGCTGCAGGCCCTGGAGTCGCTCGCGCCCGACCTCTCCGGCGAGCGCGAGCGGACGCTGGTCTGGACCCCCGCGCGGGGGCAGGAGCGGGCCAAGGTGGGCATGTTGCTCGGCTGCGTGCAGCGCGTGTTCTTCCCGGGCGTCAACGCGGCCACGGCGCGCGTGCTCGCCGCCGACGGCTGCACCGTCGTGGCCCCGCCCCGGCAAGGCTGCTGCGGCGCGCTCTCCATGCACGCGGGGCGCGAGGAGGAAGCACAACGCTTCGCGCGGCGCACGATCGACACCTTTCAGCGACTCGGGCTCGCGACGGTCGTGGTCAACGCGGCCGGCTGCGGCTCCTCGATGAAAGAATACGCCTATCTCTTGCGCGATGACCCCGCTTACAGGGACAAGGCCAGGCGCTTCTCGGACGGGGTGCGCGATGTCTCGGAGTACCTGGCCGAGCTTGGTCCGGCGGCGGAGCGCCACCCGCTGCCGCTGACGGCGGTCTACCACGACGCCTGCCACCTGGCGCACGCGCAGGGCATCAAGAAGCAGCCGCGCGACCTCCTGCGGGCGATCCCGGACCTGCGGCTCACAGAGGTGCCGCGCGAGGCGTCCATCTGCTGCGGCTCGGCCGGCATCTACAACATGGTCGAGCCGGGACCGGCCATGGAACTGGGCGAGCGCAAGGCGCGCAACGTGCTCGACAGCGGCGCGCGGCTGTTGGTCACCGCGAACCCCGGCTGCCTGTTGCAGATCCGCGCCAGCCTCGCGCGCCTGGGCGCGCACATGCCGATGGCGCACCCCGTCGAAATAGTTGACGCCTCGATCCAGGGCAAGCCGGTCGAGGCTCTGCTACGATGACACGCGTATCTACTGGGAGCGCCGGCATCCTGCCGGCATACCGCTGCTTACAACCGTGTTAGTGGTGGCAAACGACGTGCTTGCAACCGTTTGCCGGCTGGAAGCCGGCGCTCCCAGTAGATACGAGGCTGCCGCCGAACATGCTTAACATGCGCCACGCGCTCCGCGAAATTCTATCCGCCGCGTTGATGGCCGCCGATCCGGGCGCGGCCGTACGACGTTTCCTACACGTCGAAGGCCGGATGATTATCGTAGGTGATCAATCCATCGCGGCGCGGCGCGTCGTCGTGCTGGCGGTCGTTAAGGCCGCCGTGGCCATGGCGCGGGTGGCGCTGGACGTGCTCGGCGACAGGGCTGGCGATGGGCTCGTGGTCACCAAGAGAGGCTACGAGGCAGGCGGCGCGCTACCGGACCATCTGGGGATCATCGTCGCGGGCCATCCGGTCCCCGACGAGGGTAGCCTGGCGGCGGCGCGGCGAGTGGCCAGGCTAGCCGGGGGGCTCGGTGAGGACAACCTGCTGCTGGCGCTCGTGTCGGGCGGGGCCTCGGCCCTGCTGGCCGACCCGGCGGGGGAGATCGCGCTGGAGGACTTATCCCGACTCAGCGAGGACTTGCTGCGCAGCGGCGCCTCGATCGGCGAGATGAACACGGTGCGCAAGCATCTGTCTACCCTCAAAGGTGGTGGATTGGCGCGCCTGGCCTACCCCGCGCGCGTCGCGGCACTGCTGCTCTCGGATGTCGTCGGGGATGATGCCTCGACCATCGGCAGCGGCCCCACGGTCCCCGACCCCACGACCCTGGCCGACGTCACGGCGGCGCTGGGGCGCTACGACATTGTCCCGCCCGAGCCCATCGCGCGCTATCTCCAAACCGCGCCCGAGACCTTGAAGCCGGGCGATCCGGTGTTCGAGCGCGTGACGAGCATGGTCATCGGGAGCGGGCGTCTATCCGCCGAGGCCGCCGCCGTCAAGGCTCGGGAGCTAGGATATACGCCGCTCATCCTGTCCACGCTCCTCACAGGGCCGGCGCGCGAGGTGGCGCGCTTCCACGCGGCGGTCATCCGCGAAATACTCCAGTCCGGCCACCCGCTGCCCGCGCCGTGCGCCCTCATCAGCGGGGGCGAGGCCACGGTGGTCGTGCGCGGAGAAGGCAAGGGCGGTCCCAACCAGGAGTTCGCGCTGGCCCTGGCGGTCGAACTGGCCGGGATCGAGAACTGGGCCGCGCTCGCCGTCGACACGGATGGCACGGACGGCCCGACCGACGCCGCGGGCGGTTTGGTCTCGGGGACAACGGCCGCGGCCATCCGCGTCGACGGCATCGACCCGGTCGCGGCGCTCGAGGCCAATGACGCCTACAACGCCCTGCGCGCGGGCGGCGCCCTGCTCGCCACCGGCCCGACCGGCACCAACGTCAATGACCTGCGCGTCGTTTTGATCGATTGAAAAGGGATTTGACCTGCGACTAAAGTCGCATGGTAAACCACGGACACTGAAGTGTCTCAGGGTATGGCAGCGTTTCTTGGCGCATGTCGCTCTACCGATCGCCACGATCCTTGAGCGACTTTAGTCGCCGTGGTTTGCCATGCGACTTTAGTCGCAGGCCGTGCTGAGGGCGAGGGCTCACGCGTGAGAATGCGGCGGCGGTTGAGGCCCGCGTCCCACGAATATAGGGGGCGAGGTACGCTATGGTGACAGGCGCCGGGGATAGGAAGGAGGAGTCGACGATGAAAGTGACGCTGGCCTACGGGCGCGCGGGGTTGGAGGTGGACGTGCCGGCGGGGCGCGCCGACGTGGTCGAGCCGGTCGAGGCCGCGGGCCTGCCCGACGAGGCGACGGCTATTACCGACTCCCTGCGGGCGCCGCTCGGGACGGCGTCGCTACGCACGCTCACCGGCCCGAGCGACACGGTCGTGGTCGTGGTCAACGACGGCACGCGCCCGATGCCCAGCGACCGCGTGCTGCCGCCGCTGCTGGCCGAGATCGAAGGCGCCGGCGTGCCGCGCGAGCAGGTCACGATTCTGGTAGCGACGGGCACGCACCGCGCCAACACGTCCGCCGAGCTCGACGAGATGCTCGGCCCCGCGATCGCGCGCGGCTACCGCGTGGTCAACCATGACGCGCGCGACGATAGCATGCTGGTATGCAGGGGCGTGACCGCGCGCGGCCATCCGATCCTCTTGAACCGCCTGTACCTGGAGGCGTCGGTCACGATCCTGACCGGCTTTGTCGAGCCGCACTTCTTCGCCGGCTTCTCCGGCGGGCCGAAGCCGTTGATGCCGGGTCTGGCCGGCCTGGAAACGGTGCTCCACAACCACGGCCCGCGCATGATCGCGCACCCCCATGCGGCTTTCGGCGTACTGGAGGGCAACCCCATCCACGAGGAGCAGCGCGAGATCGCCCTCGGCGCGCCGCCGACGTTCAGCGTCAACGTGGCCCTCAACGGCCGGCGCGAGATCACGGGCGTGTGGGCGGGGGAGATGATGGCCGTGCATGCGGTGGCCGTGAAGTTCGTGCGCGCCACGGCCATGCGCCCGATCGCGCGGGCCTACGACGTGGTACTGACCACGAACAGCGGCTACCCGCTGGATCAGAACCTCTACCAGAGCGTCAAGGGCCTGTCGGCCGCGGCGCGGGCCGTGCGCGACGGCGGGGACATCGTGCTCGCGGCCGAGTGCGGCGATGGCCTGCCCTCGCACAGCGTCTACGCCGATCTGCTCGGCGCGGCGGCGAGCCCCGAGGACGTATTGGCGCGCGTCGAGGCGGCGCCGGAGCCGATCGCCGACGGGTGGCAGGCGCGGATCCAGGCGGGAATACAGCGCCGGGCCGGCGTCTACCTATACTCGTCGCTGACGGACGAGGTCGTGCGCCGGGCGCTGCTCACGCCGATCCACGACATCGCGGCGCGGGTGCGCGCCTCGCTCGCCGCCCACGGCCCCGAGGCGCGCCTCCTGGTCCTCCCGCAGGGCCCGCAGACTGTCGTCTACCGCGACGAGGGGTAGTGATCCAGCCGCGGTGCGTCGCCAAGGTTGGAGTTGCCCTCTAGGAAGCGGATCGCGGCGATCTCGGCCTCGTGCGGACCACGATACTTCAGGATGTATAATCCGTTGCGTATGTCGACGACGTAGATCAGGCCGTCGCGGATGATGGGGTAGCTCCACAGCACGACCTTGTCGCGGCCCGCGCTGAGCGCCGGGTCCTCGGTCGCGACCGCCGGCAGCGGCGTCGGGAGGAACTGGGCGGCCTGCCGCGGTCGCAAGGGGTCGGCGAGGTCGATGGCCTGTAGACCGCCGGAGTGCCAACTCACGAAGGCCAGGTCACCCGTCACCGTCGGGTTGTGCGAGGAGAAGCTGGCGAAGTTCTCGCGGTCGCGCGGCACGGAGGGGCAGTAGCCGGCGTCGTTATAGGGCGCGATCTTGTACTGCGCGACCACGACCGGCCGCCGCTCGTCGCGCACGTCGAGCACGCGCGTCCAGCCCCATGGGCAGCCCTCCGTCCCGGCCAGTCCCGCGAAGGTACCGTAGACCTCGTCGGTCACGAACACATAGGGGCGTCCGAACAGCTTCACGGCGCTGTGCGCGCCCGGATTGCCCCAGTGCGCGCGGTTGGCCACGGGCGTGATCAGCCGGATGGCCGGGTTCGGTAGATCGCGCGCGACGTCGGAAGTGTCCGCGACCAGGACGCCTCCGCCGAGGTAGGCCAGGTAGGCGCGGCGGCCGTCGGGCGAGAGACTGAGCGAGTGTAGGTAGACGTAGGCCTCGGGGTCGGGGATAGCGGCGCGCCAGCTCGCCAGTTCCCGGAAGACGCCGGCGCGGGCGCGCGAGATGTCGGTCACGAGCAGTTGGTCCCCCGCCCGGTTCAGGTAGGGCGTGGAGATGTAGAGCAGGGCGCGGCCGGGTCGGCGCGGGTCGGCCCACAGGTAGAACTCGTGCGGCAGGCGCGATGGGTAGTAGGTGGCGACGAGCCGCGGGCTGGCCGCGTCGCGCCCCGCGATATCGTAGCAGCGGAACGTCGGGGTCACGTTGACCCCCTGCGCGCAGCCGTGCAGCAGTGGGCTACAGGCGAAGTTTTCGACGATGAGCAGGTGTTGCGCCGGCCAGACGCGCAACTCGCGCGAGGTCTCGCCGCGGCTATCCTCGACGGGCGGACCGATCTGGCCGACGACCGTGGGCGACGCGGGGTTGGCGATGTCGACGACGAGCACGCCCGCGTTCGGGCGCGTGCCGTCGGTGCGGCTACCGACGTAGGCGTAATGGCCGCCGATAGCCAGCGCCGCGTTCATACCGCGCCCCAACAGCGCGCTGTGCCCGACGAGTTGGAACGAGCCGGCGGGGATAAATACCGGCGCCCTCGCGGCGGTCGTGTCCATCGGCGTTACCACAATAGCGAGTATCAGCACGCCAGCGAGCCACGCCGCGCTCAATCGTACGCTCATTGCAGACTTAACTCCGTGCTCGTCGCGGCGCCGTTTTCCTCTTGAGCGGCGCCTGGATAGGCAGTGATGACAGGCGCATCGACGGTATAGGGTCAGGCGAGCGGGTCAGCGAACACAGCGGCGACGGGATGGGTGAAGCCGGGGACCACATCCTCGCCGTCCAGTGTGTCGCCCGCATGGAGCGTCATCGTGGGGACGGCAGAGTTTTCAGGACGCCACACGTCGATATGGCCGCTCTGCGGCCACACAACCCACACGAGGCGCGCGCCGCCGTGCAGATATGTGCGCGCCTTCGCGGCTATGTCGTCGACACTCCGCACGCCTACAGGCGTGGGATTCTTGGTTCGGCGACCGTTGCGCCGTGGCCCGGAGGCTTTGGCGTCTGACACAATCTCCCCAAGCGTGACGTCCCGCGTGCCCCGCGGTAGAAACGCCGTTAGGCGTTAGGATGGCCCCCGAAAGGGCCTTCCCATAGGGGACCCCATCTCTATACTAACATGGGCGCGGAAGAGGTGGCGTGATGCGAGGCGACACAACGACGCGGCGCACGGATGCGCCGCGTGCCGCGGCCCGTCGCGCGATCCGATTCATTTCACGACTGGAAGCCGTGGGTTTTCTTGGAGATTTCTATAAGCGACCACTAGCCCATCCGTCCAGTAAGCTGAACAGCTGGGTCAGGCGCGCACGTCGACCACCACGCGACCGCGCACCTGCCCCTTCAAGATCTCGCCGGCCAGCCGCGGCACGTCGGCGAGCGGCGCGACCTGCGTGATGCGCGTGAGGGCGTCGGTGGGCAGGTCGCGCGCCAGCCGCGCCCACGCCGCGCGCCGCCGCTCGGGTGGGCACATCACTGAGTCGATGCCGAGCAGGTTGACCGCGCGTAGCAGGAAGGGGATCACCGTCGTCGGCAGGTCGCTCCCGCCCGCCAGGCCGCACGCGGCCACGCTACCGCCGTACGCCGTCGAGCGCAGGAGCGACGCGAGGGTGGCGTCGCCGACGGTGTCGATCCCCCCGGCCCAGCGCTCCGACTCCAGCGGGCGGCTCGACGGCGCCGCCAACGCGGCCCGTTCTACGATCTCCGTCGCGCCGAGCTCGCGGAGGTAGTCGTGCAGCTCGGCGCGGCCGGTCGAGGCCGCCACGGTGTAGCCGAGGCGGGCCAGCAGCGCGACCGCGACGCTGCCCACGCCGCCGCCGGCTCCCGTCACGACGATTGGGCGCTCACCGGCCATGTCGGGGCGCGGGCCGTGCTCTTCGAGCGCCATCACGGCGAGCATGGCGGTGAAGCCGGCCGTGCCCAGGCCCATGGCCTGCTCGAGACTGAGGCCTGCGGGGAGCGGGACGAGCCATGCGCTTTTGACCCGCGCCAGTCCCGCGTAACCGCCCCAGTGGCGCTCGCCGACGCCCCAACCCGTCAGCACGACCGCGTCGCCGGGCTTGTAGTCGGGCGACGCGGACTCCGTCACCGTCCCCGCGAGGTCGATCCCCGGGACCATCGGATAAGCGCGTACGATCTTGCCCTGACCGGTGACGGCAAGGCCGTCCTTGTAGTTGAGGCTGGAGTAGGCCACGGCGACGGTGACGTCGCCGGCGGGGAGTTGGTCGGGCAATAGCTCCGTGATCGTTGCCTGCACGCCGCCGTCCTGCTGGTCGAGCACGAGGGCCTTGAAGTGGTTTTGCTGCATGCGTCCTCATCCTTTTCGTATCTTCGCGCGCAATGGGCGATGATCGCCGTGGCGTGTTTAGACCGTATCACGCTCTGTGCCGCGCGACAAGGGTGCTATATGTGGAGGGGCGCCCCTGCGTCAGCCTGCTCGAGAGGCGGCGGCTTCGTGCTATACTCCGTCGAGTGACCGGAGTGATGTAGGAGAGGCGAGTCGATGGTTGATGTGAGCGCCCGCGCGTGGCGACCGCAGGCGGTGTCTCCCGTCGCGGCGGATGTCGCCGAGCCCATGGCGCGTCAGGCGGCCTCGTTCCTGGCCGCGTCCGTGGCCGCCGAGATCGACGGCGCGCGGGTCGGCGCGGTGCGGGTCCTGGCCACGCTGGACGGCGGGCGCGTCTACGCCGGCGCCGTGGTGACCGGGCCGCTGCGCGCCTATGTCGCGACCGCGTCGGGGCCGGCCGGTCACGCCGCGCGCAAGTATATCGTGTCCTATCCCGACGCGGCCGGCGCGCAGGTGGCGCTCGACGCGCTGTTGACCAGCCGGAAGGGCGAGGGATACGCGGCCATCGGGACGGTCGACGGCGATGCATAGACGCCTTGTCCGCCGTGACGCCCTGGTCAGGGTCTGTGAACTGCCCCAGGGGGCGCGCCGTCGACTTTTCACGAGCCCTGGTGTCCTGGCGCGCGCCGTGACGCTGATGCTGCTGCTTGGCCTGCTCTCGGGCTGCGGTGGGGGCGGCACGGGCGGCAACGGACCGTCCGCCTCGAGTCCCGCGCCGACGCCGGTCGGTGTCGCCCCCCCACCATCGACGGTGACGGCCAGCGGGGACATGCAGGAGGAAACGTATCAGGGCTGCCCGCCGCAGGGCGACGGCGGCGACACGGACCTCAACCTGCGCAAGAACCGCATCGACCCGGCCCCGGACCGGCCGGTAGGGCTGCAGAGCCTGCTCTCGCTCACCTGGCCGCGGGGTGTGGAGAAGGCCCGGCGTAGCGCTTGGGCGCCGGACGACGCCGCCACCGTAGCCCAGAACGAGGGGCGCGCGGTCACGGCCGAGGGCTACATCCTGCTGGTGCGCCATGAGGGACCCGAGTCGCCCAACTGCCACGACGCCCAGTCGCGCGACTACCACAGCTGGCTGGCCGCCTCCCCGGGTACCCTCGGCGACCGCGCCACCAGCATGATCGCGGAGTTCACCCCGCGCGTGGTGGCGAACAACGCGGGCTGGAGCGAAACGACGCTGCTGGGCTTAAAGGGGCGCCATGTGCGCGTTTCCGGCTGGCTGATGCTCGACCAGGAGCACCCCGAGCAGGTGGGCAAGACGCGCGGGACCTTGTGGGAGATTCACCCCATCACCGCGCTGCAGGTCGACGACAACGGGACGTGGCGGGACCT
>JAABUQ010010699.1_pt1 | contig 11955 bp, 14 predicted proteins | sample 5560001 | NCBI WGS metagenome assembly JAABUQ01 (sample SAMN10711888, study PRJNA513371) | rock metagenome | isolation source: Antarctica rocks | place: Antarctica: Victoria Land, Finger Mt nord | collected 2015-12-18
GGTGTCTCTCTTTACGACCTCTTGAGTGCTGACAGAGACTTTCTCGACAATAACCCGTAATTCGTAGTCCACCTTTAATATCCCTGACTGCTACCTTATCAAAGAGACTTTATCACAGATTTAGCATAGCTGTAAATATATTACGCTCTCTTTGTCACTACGCTTCACTTCAATTCCTCTAAATGTTTTGCAATCTGATCTAGAACAGCTATGGCTGGATGTTTGGCATTAAGAACCGCCAGTGGGACGTGATCCTCAACTGCATCTGCGAATGTCGTAGATCTCCCAATTGGTTCAAAAACTTTTCCGCTTGGGGTCATTTGTTCAGCTATCGCTCCCAAAGCTCGTTTATCCTGAGAGTTCTGTGCAGCATACATTGTCGGAATGAACCCAGCAACTTGTAAATTAGGATTTGTGCGCTTTCTAATTCGTGCGATAGTTTTAAATAACAATTCAGTTCCACAAAATGCCTTGTACTGAGTCTGTATTGGAACTAATACATGAGTTGAGGCAACAAGACTGATGTAACTTAGTAAACCCAAGCTAGGAGGGCAATCTATCAAAATGAAGTCATAGCTTAGCTGAAATGATTCAATAACATCTCGAAGACGGTAATCTCTTGCATCTGCAGTAACTAGCTCCAGCTCTGCTCCACTTAGATTGATGTTGGCAGGTAATAGCTCCATACCATGTATGTGATAGATCGGTGGGCTAATCTCTTCTTCATCGCTCATCAGCAAGTCGTAGACAGTCTTTTGCAATTCGCTAGGCTCTAATCCCATGAATAGAGTAAGACTTCCCTGTGGATCCATATCCACTAAAAGCACACGGTGTTTCCGTTTGGTTAAGTGGTAACCCAGGTTCATAGTGAGAGTACTTTTGCCTACTCCTCCTGACTGATTAAACACGGAAATGACCTTACTCATCAACTTCAATCCCAGGTCTGGTTCAATAACAACATGTTCTACAAAGACAATATCTTGAATTTGTATAAAATATGGGAAAACCGATGAGAATTCTCCTATTTTGACGGCTCCATAACAGTAGGATAGCTAAGATGCCTTAAGTGTTGCTTACCCAAGTGGTGGTAATTTCACATTCTTTACCACTGAATCTATGAACAATAGGGTAAGGAAGAAAGTTCGTTCCGGGAATTCCTAGGGCCAATAGCCTAGATGCCTTGCTCTATAGGGGTTTCGTCCCAGGGGATTAGCTATAGACCGGAATTCCGGTGATTTAAGCGACACAAAACTTTCAGAGCTTTTCCGTAACCAATTAAAACCAAGCTTCAGAGATTTTATCCAATGCTAAGCACCTTGGATAGGTAAAGTAATCCCATAGGGAACAGCTTTTTCTGCTAACGAGGGGATATAGTTTTTTCAATTTCCTCTCCTGACTGCTGTTGGGCGAGGCGCAGTTCATAAGATTTCTGTAGGTTTAGCCATAATTCTGGTCCCGTGCCGAACCAGTGACCTAATCGTAAGGCCGTGTCGGCAGTGATAGCCCGCTTGCCGCTGAGAATTTGGGTGATTCTATTGGTAGGAACGTGAAGCAGGCGTGCTAGTTCAGTAGCACTAATTCCTAGTTCCTGGAGTTCGTCGTTCAAGATTTCACCGGGATGAATAGCGGGACGAACCATAGTGCATTTCTCCTTTACTGCTTTAGTGATAGTCAACAATCTCAATGTTGAAGGGACGAGGCTCACCCTCGGGCCACTCAAAACAAACTCGCCATCGGTCATTGATCCGAATGCTGTATTGACCTTTCCTATCACCACCAAGAGCCTCAAAACGGTTGCTAGGCAAGAGCATCAGAGCTTCCTGATTAGGAGCGGCTTCTAAAATTTCTAGTCGCTTGTACGCCTGACGAGCGAAAGCTTGAAACTCTCTTACCCGCTCCCCAGATGCAAAGCGCTCCGTGCGCTTGTCTTTGTACCTTGGAGGCATAGATGACAATCAAGAGCATTACGGGATACGTCAAGCATAACACATCTACAGGAAATTTCCTGATCAGTGGCTCACAATTGCTCATCTTATGGTGGCAGTCACAGCATCATAGCACTGACATGGTATAAGATATGTAGCTACAGCGATCACGACTCTAGATAAAGACTAGAGCTATCCGTCGGTCGGGCATGAAGATAGCGCCCAGTCGTGGCAACACTTGCATGCCCCAGCGTCTCCTTGACGAGGTGAACGGGAGCGCCCCGGTCCATCGCGTGACTCGCATGGGCATGGCGCAACCAGTGGGGCGATACCTTTGCCGCTAACTGTAGGAGCCAGCAAACATAACAGCCCAAACCAGCAATCAAGACTTTTCCAAACCAGGATTATTTGCAACTAGACTATTGAGTACAGCCAGGATTAACTGCAACAGAACCAGGATTAACTGCAACCAGCCTGCAATTAGAAATTCAAACCAGGATTAGTTGCAAATAGGCTGGAAGCATTGCAATGCATATGCTCTACCAAGGACAATCAGAAAACACTCGTATTAACATAATTTATCCCACATCTATGCAACGCCGGATTTTTCAATGACATCTACCGTTTGTGAAACAAGATGGTGTTCGGAGCTGTCAACGCAATGGCAGATACACGTCTGTAATCATCTCGTGCTCCTGCACGTGAGGTCCAACGTTGACATAATGAAAAAAGATGGGGAAGTCTCTCAACGCTTCCCCGCTATTGGGAAACCAGACCTCGTAAAGGTAGGGTGCCGCTGATACGTTCTCGCGCGAACCCAAATGCCGTATCACAGCACAGCGACCACTCGGAATGGTTTTGTTCACTATGCCTTGCGGGTTCGTCGGAATGTCATTTTCCACTGAGATGCAGAAGTCCACTCGATATTCATCAGGCGGTGTACTGCGTGGATCGTTGTAATGAATTCCGTAACTACGGTGGCGCTCGGGAGACAATCGATTTGCCAGCCGCCATGCAATGAGCTTTCGAACAGTCTCGTATTCGAGATGCGGCGGCCCACAGTACTCTATAGCTGCCACCTTAGTCTCAGGAAAATGGACGATTTGAACATTCACGGCTTGCATCTCTCGTGCTTTCGCTTCTTGAAATTATCACCAACCTAGCTGTAGCAACCTGCAATCAAGGTGTTGTTCAACCAGAATTAATCGGCTCTTCCGGCTTTAATCTGCCATGCGTAAGGTAGGTTAACCGATTTTCAAAGCTTTTGGGCTACTTACACCAGACTGAATTGTTCAGGCTGAACACTAGCCTACCCTTTCCGAAAGAGCTAATTAATTCAACTACAATTGTGCTTCAGTCAGGAGCAAGTGCAACTGATTATTTGCAACCAATCGACCATCATCGGTTTGAGCCAGGATTAACTGCAACTCTAACAGTAAGGAAAACGGTCGTTTGTTTGGTACCGTTGCTTCTGCTGCCTCAATCGCTGAGGTTGAACCGTTCTGATACTCTTGGTATATACCATGAAACTCATCTACCAAATCTAAGCACCAAACTGGAAAGCTCAGTTGAGTTTCGTGGTACAAATCCATCCTCCTAAAGGTGGCGGTGATGCTGATTGGCTATGCTAGGGTCTCGACCCTCAACCAGAAACTAAATCTTCAAACAGACGCTCTTCTGTTGGTAGGCTGTGAGCTGATTTTTACCGATACCGCGAGTGGAGCCAAAGCACAGCGACCGGGACTCACCGAAGCCCTTCAACATTGCCGACCTGGCGATACCCTGGTTGTTTGGAAGCTTGACCGTCTAGGACGCTCACTCGCTCATCTGGTTGAAACCGTTCAGGAGCTCGTGACTCGTAGCATTGGGTTCAAGAGTTTACAGGAGAACCTCGACACCACAACTTCTGGTGGCAAACTCATCTTCCATCTCTTCGCATCCCTGGCTGAGTTCGAGCGAGATCTCATCCGGGAACGCACCAACGCGGGATTGTCTGCGGCACGAGCGCGGGGGAGAAGGGGAGGCCGACCCAAGGGAGTGGATGCAAAGAAGAAAAAAGCTGTCCTGGCCTTGAAGAAAGACCGAGAACGCAGTGTAAAGGAGATTTGCGAGATCGTCGGCATCTCTCGCAACACTTATTACAAGTACACACGCTCTGAAGACCCACTGGCACCATCCAAACCGCCTACTGTCAACCAATCCAGTCATCTAAAGTCCGAGGATACTCTGTCCTCCCATTTGTCAACTTCACCGCATTCCAGCGTGATCAAAGTGAGGCTGTGGCTGCGGGTAGAGAACAACAGCAAATTCGTTCGAGGGAAGAATCGAGCACGAGAGGAAATCGAGCGTTGTGTACTCAGTCGATTCGCAATGGAGAGACCTAACCAGAATCCCTGTGAGTATGTCCTTTCCATCCCCTATACAACCGAGGAAGAACTAGACCAGATTATATATAGAGAAATATTTGCTGAGGCGGAGAGCCTCGCGGATCTGCGCCACTGCTTTATTGAAGGGGACATCACATCATGGGACGACCCAGAAAGAAATTGGTAACAATCATAATTCCAGTCTTCCAGGTGGCTCTAGATAAGGGTTTAGGGCCTTATGACCCCAAAATGAAGGAATCGTTGTCGTATGCCTAACCCTTCGCTACCATAACAAACTTTTGTCACCACTCTCCTGGCACGACTCCAGGACTCTTGGGTTTTGTAGCAAAGCGAGCGATACCAAGTCGCTTCTGGCACTAATTGACTAACTGCTTCTGGCTTGTCATCTGGAGAAAATAATGTCTCCATTAAAGCTGTCACAGGTGCAAGCCTCTGCTCATAATCAGCTTGAGCTTTTTGAATCACGTCATATGCTCGTAACTTGAGTTGGCTATTAGTTGCCATGGCGAAAGCATAATCAACACCCGATTCTGACTCACAGAATTTCATGATATCTTCTCGTGCATAAGCACTATCTCCTCGTACTAATATTCGAGTGCTCTGCCATTTCCCTCGAATGATTCCAATGATTCGCTGCAATTCTGATAATGCCCCTGCTGCTGGGTCTACGTTAGAAGGTCGCAGAAGAGCTGCTAAGAGATGATGACCACAGAAAATATATAAAGGTGCATAACAGACTCCATTGTAATAAGTGTTGAAGAAGGCTCCCTCTTGACTTCCATGTACAGAGTCGTCTGTTACATCCATGTCTAAAACAATCTGCCGAGATGGCTGCTTGTACGATTCTAGAAATATTTCGACAAAAGCTTTTTCAATCTCTTTTGGCTGATGCTCGATTTTGTGATAGCGGCTTTCTCTCTGGTCTAGTATTGTCTCTGGACAATATTCTAGTCGATTAATTGTACTCTTTCCTGCTAACAATGCTGCATTTGAATCAACAAAATTGAGTCTTCCTAAGGCGATTGCTAAGGCTAGATCGTAGCGTAACTTATCGTGGTCATTAACATCTTCGTATCCTAAAACAATGCCGTACACTCGTTGTGCCAATAATTCGTGAACTGAGTAATCTACATAGGATAAATTTCGATGATCCCGAAAACATTTTGCAAAACAAGCTGTTAATCCCAGCTTTTTGTCCAACTCTGCCATCAACACAATTCCGGCATCTGAGGTAATTCTTCCTCCCTCGAAATTTGCAATTACATTTCTGCCTTTGAGAGTTCCAAAATTGAATTGAGCGGGGAAACACTGTGTTGCACTAGGAGTCATGAAGCTAAAACGCTGAAACTATTGCTATGACTACATTCTAGCCCTTTTAGTACCTCATCTTTTCAGATTTTGTGAGAAATGCGGGATCTACCACTCCATTGCGGAGCTGTCGTTGAGGGAGTGAGAAAGTTGTCTCTGGGTCGAGCACCGAGAAACGTGGAAATACCCGATGGCTACTGGTGACTAATTTTTCCTGAGTTTCCCTATGGGTCACCACAAAGAATGGATTCATCTCAGAGCCTGTAGCAGAGAGGGTTAACACAGTCCCGATTGGTAGTCCTGAGGTGACTGGGGCATTCTTAGCCAAGATGTCCCAAGGATCTCCTACAAAGGGAACAGCAGTGGCAATAAACTTGGTGCCATCAATCACAGAACCGCCTCCTACAGCTAATAGAAAGGTAATGGCTTCCTTTCGAGCTAGGTCAACGGCCTCTAGAAGCGTCTGGAGGCGAGGGTTGGGCTCAATGCCACCGAATTCAATCACTGAATGCCCTGACAAGGCTGCCTTGACCTGATCATAGACACCATTGGCTTTGATACTGCCGCCGCCATAGGCCATGAGGATCTTAGCTTCATGGGGAATCTCGGCGGTGATACTGCTAATTTGACCCTTGCCAAACAATATTTTGACTGGGTTGTAGAAGGTAAAGTTTTCCATAGTCTTTCTCCAGATCAACGTAATAAAGCATTGGTTGGACAAGGTTAAAGCTAAACGCTGCTGATGGATGGTAGCTGCAACGCCTCGTAATGCAAGACTTCAGGAGTGGCAATGTAAAACGGATAAATCAGCTCCCGAAACGCTTGGTAAGCAGAGGAATTTCGGAAGACCTCTGTGTGACTTTTTAGGGTGTCCCACTCAATCTGCAGCACGTAGCGGTCCGGCTGCTCCAGGCAGCGCAGAAGCTGATAACTTCGACATCCAGGGGCTCTGCTAAGATGCTGCTGCGCGATACCGAAAGCCTCCCCAAACTCTTGCTGTTGTCCTGCAGCGACAGTAACCGTAGCAAGTTCAATGACCATCGTTATATTGCTCCTAATTCTTCCAAATGGCGTGATGAGACAAGTTCTTTGAGACCCTGAAGCAGGGTTATCGGGCCCTGCTTCAGAGCTTCAAGCGGTGAGTGAGGGTACAGAAGAGGCTGAGCGCTCTGAAAGCTGATTCATCAGCGCCGTCATCCGTTCCCCTACTCCAGCTGCAGAGGCAGGATTCTGCCCAGTTACCAAGCGCTCACTCACAACAACATGAGCCTGGAAGTTTGCTGCCTTGGAAAATTCAGCTCCACACTCCACTAGCTTGGACTCAAGCAGGAACGGCACGACTTTGGTTAATTCAACTGCCGCTTCCTCCTGATTCGTGAAAGAGGAAACCGTCTTCCCAGCAACAAGTAGTTCGCCATTGGAAAGCTTGATGTTGACTAGTCCAGCGGGTCCATGGCAGACTGCCCCTACGACACCACCCTGCTCATAAATGGCAGCAGAAATCTGAGCAAGCTGCTGATTATCAGGGAAGTCCCACATAGTTCCGTGTCCCCCTGCATAGAAGATAGCGTTGTACTGGGTGGGGTCAACCTGTGTAGGGGTAAGGGTCTGCTCTACTTGGGCTACTCGCTTGGGATTATCGAGAAACGCTTTGTTCAAGGGGTCTTCCAGGTCTATTCCAGTCATAGGGGCCTTCCCACCCTTGGGACTGACAAAGTCAATGCCAAAGCCAGCTTGAGCAAACACTTCATAGGGGTGAGTAACCTCTGGAAGATAGAAGCCTGTATCCTTGCCAGTGCTACCAAGCGTACTGTTACTGGTCAGAACAATCAGAATTTTTTGGGGTTGCATGATCTATTCCTATTACGGTGAATTGATGATCCAAACCAGGCTCAAGTTACCTGTTGCTCTCATCGTAGGAGGAGTTTGTCTAAAATAAAAATTATGAAAGTTAGGCATCAATATAAATAAATTTATGGTTAGTCTGGAGTGGTACCGCAGTTTTATTGAGGTCTATCGAGTCGGGACCGTCTCAGGAGCAGCTCAGGTACTCCATTTGACTCAGCCTGCAGTCAGCCAGCACGTAGCAGCCTTAGAGTCAGCTCTGGGAAACCTCCTGTTCCAAAGAACTCCCAGACGGATGCTTCCTACTGAAGCAGGCAAGCTGCTTTACAACCAAACTGCTGCTGCCGTTGAGCAGCTTGAATCCATTCCTACTAAAAATGCAACAGCCGAGACCCCACTCTTGATTCGACTGGGTAGCCCCCAGGAGTTCTTTGCCGAGCAAATCCTGTGCCAGTTGCCACAGGACGAGAAAATTCTCTACAAAATTCAGTTCGGTTTAGCCCAGGAACTAATCGAGCAACTTTTGACAGGGCAGTTGGACTTAGTCATTGCCACCCAGAAACTGGTTCGTTCGGATACCGACTACCAGCCGCTGTTTGATGAAAGCTTTTGGTTGGTTGGCCCCCCAGCCCTGAATATTCCAGTTTCTGAGGAACTTCTGCAAGAGGACCTGACCGTATTGGAGCAGTGGCTCAGAAAGCAGCCCTGGATTGCTTATAGCGAGGAGCTTCCGATTATTCGCCGTTTTTGGCGTGTTGTTTTTGGCAGAAGGATTAATATCAACCCCAAGTTGATTATCCCGGACTTAAGGATAATTCGTCAGGCTGTTGAACATGGCTATGGTTTTAGCGTCCTGCCTGATTACCTTTGTCAGGATTGGGTAGAAGCTAAACGTTTGACCCTCATACTTAAGCCAACGAAAATTGTCACCAACCACATCTGGCTGGCTTGCAGAAAATCTGAGAGACAAACTTACAGGACCAAGCTATTCCTGGAGTCTTTAGGTTTAAATTGAGAGATTTGTCGGTTGATTAAGGCAGTATCAAAAATTTTCCCTTTTCCACACTTGATGGTTCAATTCAGCTCAGAGGTTGCAGCCAGAGTTTCCGGAATAATAGCGGACATAATTAACGGAATTCACAAACCCGTTTCAACACCAACAGGAGCTATTCCGCTAGGGGCTATTCCGCCAGGGGCTATGCCCTAAGGATGAGAGCTTGACTTTCCCTCACACTCCCCAATTTTTTAATAGACCCACACTTTCCTGGAACACGACTTGCTAAAGATAGACTGGGCATGACGTACCTGTTCGTCTGTTCCGGCTACTATAATCAGAAACTCACTATGCAAATGGCAGGTATGTTCACCTTTAGCTTCTTCAGAGGGAATCTCTAGTAAACTAGCGAAAACCGAAACCAAGCTAACACTTGTTGCACCAATTCCAGCACCGGCGAGAGTCGTAAGTACAGTAGTTCCAGATATGCCAACTGCTACAATAAAACCGATTCCGGGCAGCGCTAGCATACCAAGACCTGCTAAGCAACCGATTATGGCACCTAGCATGCTACCGATGAGCGCAGGTGTCACTGCGTCCTCTTCAGCTTCATTTTTATTCCCAGCATCTTTACTGGTACCTCCAGAGTTAAGCTGAGTACCATGGTCTACGTCTTTGGCAACAACAGAAATCTGAACCATTGGAAACCCAGCACGATTCAGCTCGTTAAGCGCATGTTCCACATTTTGACGGTTGGCAAATGTACCAACAGCACATTTGGCTCGACCCAGAAACATTGTTTTCTCCTTTTGCAATGTGCTCTCGTCACATCGGTTGTGTTGCAAAAACCTTCGCCTGTGTTGGGTCGGGATAGCTTAGGTAAGTGCGCTTTTGCTATTTGGGAGAACGTTACGCCAAACTCTTACTAGACTAATAGCTTTGAGTATTTGAAAAGCTTAATAGTTTCACTTCTGCTATTAACACGCATCATTAAGCTATTTTCTTACATGTTGTTATAGCTAAATAGTATCACGACTAAAATAGTTAGACAACGAAAGATTGCTCTGTTTAGTAAAACTTAAGGTGTTTAAATAAAAAATATTCTCTTCTATTGGACTTTGGACAAACAGCTATCGCGTCAAGTCAACAAGTGATATTTCACCAAACTTAAGCAAGTTAACAAATTATAGAATCTAAGTTTGAACGGTGACCTAGAAGCGCTACTACCTTGGATTAATGAATTTTCTAGGTCAAAACTTAACTTTCTACTTAAATAATCAATATTGACTGGTCAAAAGATTTGTGAGGTTGAAAACTGAACTTAGTTCTCGTTGGCTAGGCTGCAAATTTTCAGTCCTGAGTTTTCATTAACTATGCCTCCAACATCAAAACCACGCAGGCACGATCGTCACTCTCGCTTTGTTTACATTGCTACCGCCATCGATGTTCGAACAGAAAATATTAACCGCAGTGCTTGCAACCGCCGGAGACTTCGTCTGTTTAAAGTACATAGCCTTAGCTCTGATAAAACCAACCTCCGACTCAGTTGATATGAAATTATTTTTGCCAGAAAGTGCCTTCACCAAGCTCTTCGCTGTACTAATGCTGCTTAGCGAAATTACTGCTTGTCAAGCCATACCAGCAAAGTCAAATCCTGCGTTAAAACAGTCCTCGTTCAACACTTCTGCCTCACAGTTAGTTCAGGTTGGTGATACATCCGGAGAACTGTTTAATCAAAGACGGCAGCGCACCTACTATATGCACACACCCAAGTCTTACCAACCAAATCGTCCTCTGCCACTAGTATTAGCGTTTCATGAGTATGGTGGGAACGGCGAGAAAATGGCAGCAAGTACAGGTCTAAACGCTCTGGCGGAGCAAAAAGGATTCATTGTCGTTTATCCGGATGCTGTTAATAAACGCTGGGACATTGATGGCCATGCTCAAACAGGTGTGAATGACGTCGCTTTCGTAAGTGCCTTAATTACGCACTTGACCCAAATCCGCGCCGTCGATCGCCAGAGAGTTTATGCCACAGGTCTATCTAATGGCGGCTATCTGGTTCAACGACTAGCTTGTGAAATGCCCCGCCAATTTGCCGCTTTTGCCTCTGTAGCGGCGTCTCTCCCAGGCCAGGTCAAACCATTTTGTCAGCCTCCAACTCCCGTTTCCATCATGATGATTAATGGCACGGCTGACACTGTGGTGCCTTGGGAGGGGGGCGCACCACCAAAAGTTCGGATTGGTAAAAACTTATCGAGCTTACCAGTACCTCAGGTGATAGAGTTTTGGCGGCAGCATGATGCTTGCGCTCCTAGACCCAAAGTCAAGCAGCTCAGCAGCGATCGCGTTGAAGTTTCTCAATACCTAAGTTGTCAAAATGTTTCAGCGGTCACCTTGGTGACCTTGAAAGGTGGCAAGCATATTTGGCCAGGTAGTGATTCCAGAACTTCTCCATTTCTTGACGCCAGCATGACAATCTGGGATTTTTTCAGCCACCACATTAATGCTTAGATTCGCAGTTGTGTCAATTCAGTTGGGGCTCTCACCAGGCTTTCTAGTCTTCTTTAAGAACAGGAGAACGGCAATACCAGTTAAGAATACGAGCGCGCCGATGACATAAAAACTGTCGCTGTATGCCATTATGTAAGCTTCTCGACGTACAGTGTCTCTAACAGTCGCCGTTGCCTGAAATTGAGCTATATTAGGGTAACCTACCTTGTTTGTAAACAACTGGCTGAACTCTTGCAGACGATCCCGAGTTTGGAAATTGAGTGTTGATATATGCTCGACCAGTCGGCTGGAGTGAAATTGCTCGCGTTTTTCGATCAATGTACCTAAAGTCGCAGTTCCAACAGTGGCGGCCATAGTCCGAACCATATTAAATATTGCTGAGACGGAGTCAGCTTGCTCTTTTTTAACGTTATCTGTAGCGATAAAAGCTATAACCGCAATCGACATAGGTAATCCCGTTGCTCTGACGAGTTGAGACCAAAACAGTTCGTGAGCCGCAACATCGTAGCTGAGCCGCGAATTCATGAAGCAACTCGTTACAAAAGCACCAAGAGCGATAGCTAGGAGAAGGCGACTCTCAACGTACTCTATGAGCTTACCTAAAGCTGGGTTAATTATTGAGCCCCAAACTAAAACTCTACCAATTTGCAAGAGATTATAGCCTTGAATCTCATATAAATATTGCATCACGACATAAGGGTATCCGAGCATGAACCCAACTGCCAGATCGAGAATATTGCATAAGGCAAAATTTTGTTTTTGTAGTAAACGTAAGTTAATTAGAGGCTGGCTAGATTGTAGTTCGATCCAGCAAAAAAGAGCCAGAAACAAAACTGATATAACAATTAAGCGCACGATTAGCTCAGAGTCAAACCAGTTTTCAGTGTTGCCTCGTTCTAGAGCCATTACCAAACAGGTGATGCTAATTGCCATCACGAGCGTGCCCAACAAATCTATTTGTTTAAGCAAAGGCAATTGCATG
>JAABUQ010010700.1_pt1 | contig 11954 bp, 12 predicted proteins | sample 5560001 | NCBI WGS metagenome assembly JAABUQ01 (sample SAMN10711888, study PRJNA513371) | rock metagenome | isolation source: Antarctica rocks | place: Antarctica: Victoria Land, Finger Mt nord | collected 2015-12-18
CGCCGGGAACGTCAGGAAAGAACAGCTTGGTGAGCATGGCAACACCTGCCTTTCTCCAGAGATAACCTGCTTTCAGACCCTCAGGTTATCGCTCGATGGGGCGCATCAAAAGTGCCGGAGAGCCAAATACCGTGGCCAACGACAGCCGCCTCGAAAAACGCGATATACAGGTCGGCGCGTCCCGTCATGGTGTGGTAGTGCGTGCGATAGATGGAGACGGCCGTGTCGTCCATCTCCTCCAGGCGGACATAGGGCGGATTGCCAAGGACATAGTCGGCGTGCGGCAGGGTCAAGGCGTCGAGCAAATAGTCGCCGCGGCGAATCCACCCGCGCGCCAGCGTCGCGGCATCGTCGGCGGAGACGCTTTCGCCGCGCAGTGCCTCTATGACCATTTTGTTGAGGGACGCGGCGCTTACCGGATCAAGTTCATAGACGCATAGCGCGTCGCGGCAGTCCAGCACGGGTCGTCCGTGCCGTCGGCACGACGCCAGGAGGCGACGGACCATCGGTATGACAAACGCCCCAACGCCAGCGGCAGGCTCGACGGCGCGGGCAGCAGCCAGATCCTTGTCCGCGACGTAGCCGGCGAGATCGAGGATCAGATCGACGACCCACGGTTTGGTGTACACCACCCCGCTCGACTCGTACGTATGGGCAACGGTGAGCGGCAGGCCAAGCTGCGTCGCATTGGCGCCACGATTATCGCCTCGACTAGTATCAAACACCTCAAAGTCCTCACGTGTTCGAATCGTACCGCTGCACCTCTTCACGGAAGCATACCGCAACGACAGGGGCGATGCCGCTCTTTACTCCCTACCGTCGCAATCCGCGTTCGGTCGTCCTACCCTTATGGACACGCACTGCCACTCTATGGGGCGACGCCGTGGCTCGCCTCGCGCTGCTGGAGTCACGCATCCTGTCCCTGTGCTGAGAGGACTGGGCCAAGCGCTTGCGGCGTCCGCATCACCAGCATAATCCCCCGGCGTCGGCTACGCGCGGCGCAACTCGGTGGCGCTCACGGCGAGCGCGATGAGCGCGCCGGCCCCGGCCATGAACCCCAGCAAAGGGCGGGGACCAAGCGTCGCCAAGAGCAGGCCGCCGGCCGCGAGCCCGAGCGGCCGACCGCCGTTGTTGAGTAGCCGGAAGACGCCGGTCACGCGTCCGTGCAAGGCGTCGGGGATCAACGCCAGCCGGTAGGACAGAACGGTGACGCTGTAGAGGGGATCGGCCAGGCTGATGATGGCCCAGCCCACGATCAGGAGGACGGGCGAGGGCGCGACGGCCAGGAGCCCGATGGCCAACGCCTGGACGGCGACCACACCGATCACGATCGTCCCCACGCGGAGGCGCGCTTTGAGTGACGGCGCGAGGACCGCGCCGAGGACCGCGCCGATGCTCCCGATGCTGAAGATCAGGCCGATGGCCCGCGCATCGGCGTGCAGGCGCTGCTGCGCCAGGACGATGACGGCCAGCGAGAGCGGGCTGAAGCAGAGAACCGCCGCCATGGACACGAGGGCCAGCGCGCGGATGCGGCGGTGCGTCCAGAGGAAGCGCAAACCCTCCGCGATCTCGGCTCGCAGGGCACGCTCTGGCAAAGGCGTGCGTCTTGCCTGGAACGGGATGCGGATGAAGAGGAGCGAGAGGGCCGAGGCCAGATAGGACAGGCTGTCGACCAGGAAGGCCAGGGCGGCGCCGGCGAGCGTGGTGCGCGCCAACGAGATAAGGACGCCCGCGACCCCTGGCCCAATCAGCGCGGCGATGGAGTCGGCAGTGCGATCGAGTGCCGTGGCGCGGGGTACCTGCGGTGCGGGGACGACGCGGGGCAGGGCGGCCGTCTGCGCGATGTTGAAGAACACGAGGGCTGTGCCCGACACCAGCGCCACTGCGTAGAGGTGGGCCGCCGTCAGGCGCCCCCAGGCGGCGGCCAGCGGGACGGAGCCGAGAGCCGCGGCGCGGGCCACGTCGCAGCGGACCATCACCGCTTTCCGGTCCCAACGGTCGATGAGCGCCCCCGCCGGGAGCGCCAGGACAAGGTACGGGATGACCTGCACCGCGGCGATGAATCCTGCCTGCGCGGGTGAGTGCGTCAGCGCAAGCACGAGGAGCGGCAGGGCCAGCGCCGAGACGGCGCTACCCAACGTCGAGACAGCCTGCCCGCTCCACAGCAGCACGAAATCCCCGTTGCGCCAGAGCGTACGGGGCGGCCTGTCGTTGGCATCCTCCTGGGTGACGAGGTGTCCCATAGGGCTGAGTGTACCGATCTGACCGCAAAGCGTTGAGCACGCGACACGTCATCGGTGCTGGATGCACGTTTCTCCGCTTCGGAGACTGTCGCGCGATCACACGATGAATAGTCGCAGGCGTGTCCGCACAGGTTACCCGGATGGTTGGAACCACGAGAAGTCACCAGCGAAGGCGCTCGTACGCGCCCGCGGGTTTAGGCTTGGACTGTATCCTGATAGTGATGGAGATGCTGATCGGCGGTGATGGAAATACAGTCGAAGGAGAACGTGATGCAAGCGTGGCGCGTACATGAACTGGGCGATCCAGCCGCGGTGTTGCGGCTGGAAGAGGTCGAGGCGCCCGTCCCCGGACCGGGCGAGGTCCTGGTCGAGGTCAGGGCCACGGCCCTCAACTTCTTCGACATCCTGCTATGTCAGGGCGCCTATCAGGAGAAGCCGCCGCTGCCCTTCACGCCGGGGGCCGAAGTCGCCGGGACCGTCGCCGCGGTTGGCGACGGCGTCGATCTCGCGGTCGGCCAACGGGTCATTGCACTGCCCCCCCTACCGCGCGGCGGCTACGCGCAACAGGTCGTGGCCCCGGCCGCCAACACCTTCCCCGTGCCCGACGCGATGTCCTTCGAGGAGGCGGCGGCCTTCTTCGTGGTCTATCAGACCGGCTACTTCGCCCTGCACCGGCGCGCGCACCTTGGCGCGGGCGAGACCGTGCTGGTGCACGCCGGCGCGGGCGGCGTTGGCTCGGCCGCCATCCAGCTGGCCGTCGCCGCGGGCGCGCGCGTGTTCGCGACCGCGGGCGGCGCGGAGAAGGTCGAGGTGTGCCGTCGCCTTGGGGCCGACGTAGCCATCGACTATAACGCGGAGGACTTTGTCGAGGTCGTGAAACGGGAGACGAAGGGACGCGGCGCGGACGTCATCTTCGACCCCGTGGGCGGCGACATCTTCGACCGCTCGCGGCGCTGCATCGCCTTCGAGGGCCGCCTGGTGGTGATCGGGTTCGCGGGCGGGCGCGTGGCCGAGGTGCCGACGAACCACGTCCTGGTCAAGAACTACTCCGTGGTCGGCCTGCACTGGGGCCTCTACAACACGCTGACGCCTCACCTGATTGTCCAGGCCCACGAGGAGTTGCTGCGGCTCTACGAGGAGGGTCGGGTCAAGCCCCTGATCTACCGCGCGGTCCCTTTCGCCGAGATTCCCGCCGCGCTCGACCTGATCGGCTCCCGCGCCACCTGGGGCAAGCTCGTGGCTCGCTCTATCCACTCCCCGTCATAATGTGATGCCCTAATAGGGTACACCTCACAGCGACATAGGGTACACCTCACAGCGACACGCCGCTCCCGAGCTCCACCAACCTGTAGGTGCGATAGACGCCGGCTGGCTGAAAGCCCATGCCGAGGTAGACCGGATAGCCAAAAGCTGTCGCCATCAGCGTCGCCGCTATGCAGCCCCGCGCTTGGCCGGCCGCGACCGCGGCCCAGGTCAGCGCCGTCCCGTAGCCACGTCGCCGCATCGCGGGCACGGTCGCGACGCCCATGACATCCAGGATGGCCCCCAGGCAGCTCAGGCGCGCCGTGGCGACCGGACGCTCCGCGACGTACCCAACGAGCAGAGCCACCACGGGGTCCAGCGCCGCCGCCAGCGTCGGGAGGAAGCGGGAAGGAGTCTCGCTCACCCCGCGGAAGTCGGCCAGGCCAGCCGCGTCGCCGACCTGACGAATGGCGAGTTCGGGCGGCGGGGGCGGGGGCACGGGTGGCAGCGGAGCCAGCACAAGCGCCGGCTCCTCCTCGTCAAGCCGCCAGCCCCGCCGCTGCGCCTCGCGCTCCACCGTCCCTGATGTCTCGACCTCGATCACGATGCTGTAGCCGCCGGAGTCACGGAAGAACGCCTCGGCCAACGTGAAGACATCCTCGGGCGGCGCCGGGCCGAGGATCACGGCCTGATTGAAGTCCGGCCCGGACGCCCCAGCGGAGATCAAGGTCATTGCTCCATGGGTTGCGCGCCGGATCGGCCCTGAGCGGTAGCGTTCGAGCGGCGAAGGCGTCACGAAGGGAGCGCGGGCGATTGTACGCAGGTCAGGGATATTCTCGACCATCTCACGTTCCTCTTGTTTCTGGATTCTATGAGCGCATAGAGTGCGCTGCGGCATTCCGCGTTCAGGGCTTCGCGTCCTTCTATCGCCGTTTCGTCAAACGGCCCCTTATACGGCGAGGGAAACCCGGACGCGCGCGGCCCCAGGGCGGCCTATACAGGGCGGCGCTGGCGTACGGCTTCGAACAGGATAACCGCCGCGGCCACGGCGGCGTTGAGCGACTCGGCCGCGCCGGGCATGGGGATGGAGACGGGATGCCCCCCCGCCAACGCACCCGTCTGCGTTGCCCCGTGCGCCTCGCCGCCCACGATCAGGACCGTCGGGACCCGTAGATCGCGGTCGTAGATGCTCTCCGGGGCGTGAGCGTCGGCCAGGATGGTCTGGCCGCGCACGAGCAACCACACCTCCAACTCTGCCAGTGTCACGTCGACGGCCAGGGGCACGCGGAGGTGCGCGCCCATCGCCGCGCGCACCACCTTGGGCGCGTAGAGATCGGCGCAGCCGGAGAGCGCCACCACGCCATCGACGCCCGCCGCCGCGGCGCTGCGCAGGATCGTGCCCGCATTGCCGGGGTCGCCAATGCCGTCGAGAACGAGGGACAGCCCGGCCGCGGCCGGCAACGCGTCGAGACCCGTGAGCGGGGCGCGTGGCAGGACGGCGACGACTCCCACGGGCGTCTCGGTATCAGCTACGTGCCGCAGCACCGCCGCGCTGACCTGGATGGGTTCGGGCACGGCGCGCGCGTTGGGCTCGTGGCGCAGCCGCTCATACAGCGCGCGGCCGCGCGCTGTCGCGCGCAACAGGTCCGGCGCAACCAGGACCATGGCGGGGCGAACGCCGCCGTCAATCGCTTCCTCGACCAGGCGCACCCCCTCCATAAGATAGAGGCCCTGGTGCAGCCGTCCGCGCCGTTCATGCAACTGTACCAGCCGCTTGATCGTGGGATTGGCGGTCGAGGAAATCATCGACGGATAGCGGGGACGGCAAGCGAACGCCGGGGAGGGCGGCCATGATGATGGCCGCCCTCCCCGGCGTCGTGTTGTGGTGCGCTGCCGATCGTGGCGCTCTACGCGGCCGCGGCCTGGCTCGGCGCGTGGCTGCGCGCCACGTCGGCCAGAGTGGCGAAAGCGCCGGGATCGTTGACGGCCAGTTCGGCCAGCATCTTGCGGTCGACCTCGACGTTGGCCGCGGCCAGGCCGGCGATCATGGTGTTATAGGAGAGACCGTTGGCGCGCGCCCCCGCGTTGATGCGCACGATCCACAGGCGGCGGAAGTCACGCTTGCGCGCCTTGCGGTCGCGCGTCTGGTAGGCCAGCGCGTGGAGTAGCGACTCCTTGGCCAGACGGTAAATATGGTTGCGGCCTTGCTGATGGCCCTTGGCCTGATCGAATGCCTTCTTGTGACGCTTGTGCGCCATGGTACCGCGTTTAACGCGCGCCATCTTCTCTTACACATCCTCTATCAACTACGCGCGGCGTCCGGTCCGGTTCACTGGCCTGTACACGCCAGTCGCCGCGCGTCCGCGCTCGATACAGTCAATCGTCCTAACTGGGTATTAGCGCATCCCGAGCAGGCGCTCGGCCGTCTTCTGGTCGGGCTTGGAGACGACGCGCATGCCGCCGGTCTTGAAGTGCACGCGCTTGCTCTTGCGGGTCATTTTGCCGTGCGGCTTCTTCGTCATGATCTTGCCGCTGCCGGTCACCTTGAACCGCTTGGCAGCGCCCTTATGGGTCTTCATCTTAGGCATGGGTTGGGTGAATCCTTATCTCTCATCTCTGGCAAACGCCCTGTGCCGCCTATCGCGAGGCGCACGAAAGCACGGCGAACGCTTGCCGCCTTCAACAAGCATATCATACCCTCGTCGGCGGCTGCCACCCTCTACGGCAAAACCTTGATCTCGCGCGTCAGGTTAATGATCGCCTGAGTCAGCATCTGGCGATCCTCCAGGGTCTGCGTGCGATCCGCCTTCTCCTGCAGGATGCGGCGCGCCGCGCTCAGCGCCCGTCCCCGCTCGCGCACGCTGGGCGCGTCCGGGACAAGCTCGACCCCCGAATCGTCCGGCCGGATGGCGACGCGGACCGTATAGGGCGCTTGCGCGCTCTCATCGGAGGAGGGTTCAAAGCGGTCGACGATCACGTGCTCGACCATGACGCCGTCGACGGCCGCGGTGGCTCGCTGCTGCTCGTTCATGGGCTCTTCCCGTCGCTATCCCTATCCGTAGACTCCTACCGTGACAGCGATCCCTAGAATGATGCCGGCGGCAGCCAGGAGTATAGGTACCCATGGCTTGTCCGGATCGAGCAGCCCGGTGAGGGGCGAACGGCGCCGCGCCAACACGAGCAGCGCGGCGATCAGAATGATGGGAACGATCTCCCCGGCCAGTACGAGTGCCTGCATCGCGATACTCTCCTTCTTGTGCGCATCCTGCCGGTGTCGCGTGTGCTTCCTGCCCTGGACCCCTTCAAGGCAGGGATCATCCGTGACACGCACGCCGGCTGCGAGCCTGGATAGGAGCCCTAACATGGCCGCCTCTATCGACCTCACCCCAAGCGTACCACGCGGAAAACTGGCCGACAGCGGGGCTCGCACGGCGACACATTTAGACGGGGCGGAAGCGGACCATCACCGCGCGCAACCCATCATGAGGAATTGCATAGGCCGTGCGCCCGTCGATGCCCGTCGTCGTCGTGGCCGCGCACAAAGCGTTGACGATGGCCTCCTCCGTCGCGTCGGCCACCGCCTCGAAGAGGGCGGACAGGGCGTCGTTGGGCAGCATGCGCACGGTCAGGACGCCACCGCGGTCTCCACCTCCATCGGCCCCATTATCGGTGAGACCGTGGTTGGCAGTGGAGAAAACCAGGAAGAGGTCGCCGCTGCTATTCTCACCCAGACCGCCAGCGCGGGCGATGCCGATGGTCGCGCGTTGAGCCAGACGGCGGCACTGCGTCGGGAGCAACGGCGCGTCGGTGGCCACGATGGCGATGATCGAGCCGGAGCCCGCGGACGGAGTACTGCCCGGCGACGAGATCTTGCCAGGCGACGAGATCTTGCCCGGCAACGGGACCTGATCGGGTCCGATCAGACGGCCAACCGGGACGCCGTCGACGCGCAGCAGCGCGCGCTGACCATAGTTGGCCTGCACCAGCACCCCGACGGTCCATCCATCCTCCACCACGCGCGAGGACGTCCCGACGCCTCCCTTGAAGCCATGGCAGATCATGCCGGTACCGCCGCCCACGCATCCTTCGGCCAGCGGTCCGCTCGCCGCGGCGGCGAGAGCCTGCTCCACGTGCTCCGGACGGACGTGCATGCCGTTGATGTCGGAGAGCCAACCGTCCCAGGTCTCCGCGACGACGGGCAGACTCCACGCATCGGCTGGCGCGTCCCCGACATGGGCGACCGCGTGGGCGACGAGCGCGTCGCGCACCACGCCGACGCTGTGCGTGTTGGTGAGGGCCACCGGCGTGGTCAGCATCCCCGACTCGGCGACCCAGGCCATGCCGGTCATCTCGCCGTTGCCGTTGAGGACGTGGTGGCCGGCGAAAACAGGGTCGCGCCCGATGTCGCCCAACCGGGGGAGGATTACCGTCACGCCGGTGCGCACGGGGCCACGTCCCACCACCAGCGGCCCGTCCCCGGCGATCAGGGTAGCGTGGCCGACGCGCACGCCCGCGACATCGGTGATGGCGTTCCAGGGACCGGCGGGCAACCGCCCGATGGTGATGCCGAGGTCGCGGGCGCGAGGCCGTCCCGCCGCGGCTGGGGACGGGGGCGGGGGATTCATGGCATTCATTGTCGTGTCTCCCTCCACGGCGTTGCTCTCCTTGACCACCACTGCAACCACACGTTGCGGCAGGAGACATCGCGGCGCGTTGCCGACACAGCCCCGCTGCGACTATACAACGTCGGCGCCGCACAGTCAAGCTGCCGCGCGCCCGACGCAGGGTCTGCAAAAGATTGTCCTGGGAGCGCGGGCGTCTCGCCCGTCCCCGTCGACCACCGGGGACGGGCGAGACGATTCTGTTGATTTAATCGCGCGTACCACCATATATAGCGTTTGGAGCGTCGTCACGACCACTACATATTGTGTTCAGGGCGCATTTTTCAACAGAATCGAGACGCCCGCGCTCCCAGACGTGCTCCCGATCAGTGCGCCGAGCCGATTATTTGCAGACCCTGACGCCCGACGATTGTGATGGCGCGCGACAGCCTGACCCTGAAGGGTCATGGCAGGGACGGACCTTAAAAGGTCGGCACGATCCCAGCATCAGCACTGACCCTTCAACGCTTGTTGTGAATTAAATTGGCTGATTTTGGCCTCGACAAGCCTGTTTGGCCCGAAAAGAGATGATGTATGGTCGTCGGTCTGGGTCATGCGTTCGAATAACGTACTTGCCGTGGTAAACGACAGGCGCTTTGCGTGTCAGAAGCGTCATAAACGTCACTTTCGGTCACGAAATGGGGCGAAATAACTCACAACAAGCGTTTCAGGGTCCCGTCTCTGCCATGGTCCTTCAGGGCCAGGCTCGCCCACCATCTCGGGAGGCGCCCGCGCCTGACCAAAACGCGTGCGGTCGATACAGCGGGCTAAGGGACGCGCGCCGCACGAGGGTCAGCAACGCGCTCCCCGGCGCGCGCCCAGCGCGTCAATTCCGGCGCCGGGACGGGGCGGCTGATGTAGTAGCCTTGCGCCACGTCGCAGCCCATGGTGGCCAACCGGGTCCAGGTGGCGTCGTCCTCGACCCCCTCGGCCACGACCCCCAGCCCCAGGTTGTGCCCCAGGTCGATGATCGAGCGGGCGATGGTCTCGTCGTCGCCGTTGGCCGCCATCTCCAGCACGAAAGACTTGTCGATCTTGATCTCGTCCACCGGCAGGCGCTTCAGGTAGGACAGCGACGAGTAGCCGGTGCCGAAGTCGTCGATGGAGAGGCGGATGCCCCTATCGTGTAGCCGGGTCAGGATCTCCAGCGCGCCGACGGGATCGGCCATCACGGCGCTCTCGGTGATCTCGATCTCCAGCCAGCGCGCCTCGACGCCCCGCGCACGCAGCAACTCCGTGATGATATCGACCACGCCCGCATCGTTGAGCAGGCGCGCCGAGAGGTTGACGGCCACCCGCGGGACGAGGCCCTCGTCATGCCACGCGCGGCACTGCCGCAGCGCCGCGTCCAGCACCCAGTGCGTGAGAGGCTTGATCAGGCCCGTGTGCTCGGCCAGGGGGATGAATTGATCGGGAGGGATCATGCCATGCGTCGGGTGCTGCCAGCGCACCAGGGTCTCCACGCCGGTCAACCGGCCGGAGACGAGGTCGACCTTGGGCTGGTAGTGCAGCAACAACTGGTCGTCGGCAATGGCCTGCCGCAACTCGCCGATCAGCGCCAGGCGGCGCGGGCTGTGCTGGTCCTGGCCGGGCCGGTAGACGGCGTAGGGGTCGGACGCGTTCTTCGCCGTGTACATGGCCACGTCGGCGCGACGCAGCAGCGTGGTGGCGTCCTCGCCATGCTCGGGCGCAAGCGCGATGCCAATGCTGGCGCCGACCTCGAAGGGGTGGCCCTCCAGGATCACGGGCCGGTCGAGGGCCTGCGCAACCCGCTCGGCGGCGCGGACGACGCCCGCGCCGTCCGTCGCCGGCAAGAGGACGGCAAACTCATCCCCACCCAGCCGTGCCACCGTGTCCGCCTCGCGCAGCACGGCGCAGAGGCGGGCGCCGACGTGCCGGAGTAACAGATCGCCGTAGTGGTGGCCGAACGTGTCGTTGATGTCCTTGAAGCGGTTCAGGTCGAGCAGCAGCAGGGCCAGGGGGGAGGCGTCGCGCCGCATCACCCGCAGGGCCTGTTCCAGGCGGTCCTGCAGCAGGACCCGATTGGGCAGCCCGGTCAGCCCGTCGTGCAGGGCCTGTTGCCGCAACTCTTCCTGCACCCGCTCGGTCTCCGCGTGGGCCCGCTTGAGATCGGTCAGGTCGGCCTGGATGCCGATGAAGTAGAGCAGCCGGCCGCCGACGTCGCGCACGGGAGAGATCGTCAGTTCCTGCCAGAACTCCGAGCCATCTTTGCGATAGTTGAGCAGGACGACCGTGCAGGCGCGCTCCTCGCGCACGGCCAGGTGCATCTCGGCCACCGCGGCCGGGTCGGTGTCCGGCCCCTGCAAGAACCGGCAGTTGCGGTCGATGATCTCGGCCGCGGCATAGCCGGTCGCGCGCAAAAAGGCCGGGTTGGCGTAGATGATGGGGCAATCGGGCCTATTGGGATCGGAGATGACGATGCTATTCGTGGCCGACTCGATGATGAGCCCGCCGCAGCGGTCGAGGGCATCCCAAACGTCGGGATTCGCTCCTCGCGTGATGGTCTGCACGGCAATTGTCCTACGGGATAAGCGGCCAGCATGAGTGGAGATGCACAGTCACGAGTAGCGTAGCGTGTTCCCCCAAGCCGGCGCTATAGGAAGATGTGGCTACCCCGGAACGAAGCGCATCCGCGTCGCGCGCATTGCCGTTTATCTCCTTGCATCTCCTTGTTCGCGGCACGCATACCGCCCGGCATCTTGACCATCCACGCAGCCCGACTACAACCCGCCGCCGTCCGCGACAAGGTCCTGATACTCGGGGTGGCGGTGGATGTAGCTTGCGACAAAGGGGCAACTTGGGATGACTGCCCAGCGGTGGACACGGGCATCCTCCAGCGCAAACCGGGCCAGCTTGCCGCCGATGCCCTGTCCCTCCAACTCCTCGGGCACCTCGGTATGGACAAGGTCGAGGCTATCTCCTGAGCGGCGATATTGGAGTAGAGCGAGTTGGCCGTCCACGTACGCCTCATAGCGCCGTGCCGCCTCATTGTCGGTGACGGTCACATCGTCGCGATTGCTGTTCAACAGAGATTCCTCCTGGATCGGATTTGCCACGTTCGGCCATCCACGCCCCGACAGGCGCATAGCTCAGTGTACCGCGGCAATCCCGCAGCGACAGGCGACGCCCCGACGCCCTTTTCCCCTACTCCTTTCCCACTGCGCGCGCGGCTATATCGTGGCTGGACCCTGCTCGTCGAGGGTCGGCGTGCCGTGGTCACGCGGTGGTCGCGCGGTGGTCGCGCGGCGGCGATGACGTGTTGCACCGGCGGGTACACTGAGTGCAGCTACCACGTGAGGATGGATAGGAAGGGAGAGCACGATGCCAAGTCGCGACGCCCATAGCACCGCCCGCCCCGCGCCACCCCCCAAACCGCCACGCGGTCCGCGCGTCCCGGTCGCCACGCGAGCGGCCGCGAGCGCGGACACCGATGCCGCCCTACTCGAGTTGAGACGGACATCGGCGGACGAAGCCGTGCGTCGTCGCCAGGCAGGCGACGACGAGGCCAACCGCCGCGAGCAGGGCTTTCGCACGGCCATCGACGAGTGCCGCCGGCAGTTGCGCCAGCGCAAGGCACTGGACCGGCTGCCGTCGGTCGACGACATGACCAGTGGCGCCGGTCCGGGTTGGCGCGCCGGGGTGGAGGCGGCCTGCGCGCAGGCCCATACGCATCAGGCTAAGAAATGGGTAGGGAAGCCGCTTTGGCATCATAAGGATGTAGACGACCTTAGACGGCAAAGGAGCTTCCCTATGACCACCGTATCACAACTGACGCAGGCGTTACAGG
>JAABUQ010004596.1_pt1 | contig 11952 bp, 9 predicted proteins | sample 5560001 | NCBI WGS metagenome assembly JAABUQ01 (sample SAMN10711888, study PRJNA513371) | rock metagenome | isolation source: Antarctica rocks | place: Antarctica: Victoria Land, Finger Mt nord | collected 2015-12-18
GTTGGTCGGGGGCTGGCACGAGGGCGTAGACAGACATAGGCAACCTCCACCGAAAAAGCGGACGATTGCACGGTGCCAAGAATAATGCCAGACTCGTTCACCAACTTCACGGAAGAGTCACCGAGAAGGGGCAACTCCAGGAGAACCACTCTCTCACTGGAGCCTACAACAGCAGTCGAGTCGAACGCGTCAACCACGAAAATAGGCTGCTTCTGGAACCGGTTGACGCGCTCTCTACCTTTCCGGTAGGGTAGTGAGAGTTGTGAATAGAAGTGAGGGAGAGGGAATCACGATGGATCGCCCGTTGCCGTCCGAGGAACTTTGCTACCGCGTGTCCGGCACGCGAAACCTTGATTGGTTCGACCGGAGCGGTAAGATTACTGTTGATCTATATGCGAAAGGACTGTCCACGCTCAGTCGTGGCTTTGCCGAGTTCACCGATATCTACGACTGGGGCTGTGGCTGTGGACGGGTACTGCGGTGGTTGCTCGATGAGGCACCCCAAGCGCGTCTCTTTGGCTCCGACATTGACGGAGCGGCAATCGAATGGCTGCGTACCACGTACCCGCAACTCGATGCACGGATAAATGCTGGCTTGCCGCCTCTACCGTTTCGGAACACTACCTTTGATCTCGTGCTCGGATACAGCGTTTTCACACATCTCGATGAGGCATATCAGGATGCATGGCTCGCGGAACTGCGACGCATGACGCAACCGGGTGCTTCCCTCCTGTTGACAATTAGCAGTGATCGGATGTGGGATCATACGATGACAACCTCGGATCACCCCAAGCTCAATGAATTGCGAGCAATGCGGGAGATGCTCGACAAACGAGGCATCATTTTCTGGACGGGAGATGGTTGGGAACAACATTTCCCGGAGTTCTACCACACGACTTTCCACACCCATAACTATGTGCGCAGCCACTGGTCGCAATGGTTCGAGGTTGTCGGCATTCAAGAAGGAACTGTGGAAATGCCGCAGGATATTGTGGTGCTACGACGTGGGGAATAGGGACGGGATTGATTTCTTGCTATAAGAGAACAATCAATATTAATTATAAAATTGAATATATTAGGATATATAATATCGGAGACATTGATTTCCTGGATGCGGTTAGATAACGTTATGTCATTTGAACTGCCAAATATCATATAATAGTCGTAATCACTGCTAGCGTTGTCATAGATTCAAGCATTTCCCTAGCGTGTCTGGTTCTCTACGCTTTCTCGTTGCGCTTGGTTTCCACGTTATCCTACGCCCCGCGTTTCCTCCCAATGCGCGGGAATGCCCTCCCCAGCCAGTATCGCATCGGGCGAGAACCGTGCAGTTTTTCGCCCCGATATCTGCCCCGCGCCATGCGTGTGTATGATTCAATTTCCGGATCCCACACGCACTCACAGAGAAAAAGGGCGCGCTCACCGTGCTGATGTTGGCTGATCGTCGCGAAGTTGCTCTCCCAAAGCATCGCGCGCACCCCCGCAATATTTGGCCCCCAGTAGTTCGTGTGGTCACCCTGCAGGGTGTTCCCCGGGTAGAACTGCGCGAGGGGCACGTCCTGCAGGTATGGGGGCAGGCCCGTGAAGCTGCCATCCGCGAGCAGTACTGCCTCGTCAATCACCTGCGTTTCCAGATACAGCGTCTTGCGGCAGACGCTGCGCAGGATGTTCAAGGCTCCGAGCGGGTCCGGCAAATGATACAGCAGTCCAAGAAAGAGTACGATATCGAACGTCCCGTACCGCTCAGGGGTGAGATGATAGACATTGTCTTCGATATACGGCACCCGCGAGCCGAGCAACTCTGCGGCTACGTCGAACCCCGTCTCATTGCGTGGGAGGTAGTCGACCGCAACGACCTCCGCACCACGCCGCTCGAACTCGAAGGCAAAAAACCCATCCCGCGCTCCTACGTCAAGCACGCGCAAGCCCTTGCAATCCGCCGGTATGTCCATCCATCCGAGGACTTCGGCAGACCGATTGAAGCCGGGCGTGGTGATTCCCTCGCCGAGATCAATCTGGTGATACCACACTGGCACGGTCGCGATCCGCGCTCGAATCAGCGCGGCGCGGTCGCTGTCAACTTCCTCTGACGTGCCAACCCCGTCGCGCCGAAGGCCTGCTGCCTCCACACGCCCGTCCACAGTTGCGGAGGAGCCATCCTCATCCCGCTCCCTAGTGTTGGACCCATGCATCGCCGCACCTCGTGGCAGCAGCGCGTAACGAGCCTCATGTGACGGTATCTCCTCACTTTTCGTTGCAATGCCCGCAGGGGTCATGACGATGAGTGATTCGAGGCCGCGTTTCCGTGGGGAGATCAGGGTCGTGATCTGCAGGCCGATTGCGGCCGCCGTTGCCTCTAACCATTGCTTATCGAAGATCACAGCCACTGATGGGTCACGGTCGTTGATGTACAACGCGTTCTCCGCTACCGACATCATCGGATACTCCCGCTTATCGAACAGGAACCATGTGGAGACTAGCATACCCCCGGGAGAAAGGACGCGTGCTGCCTCATGTAGGTAATGAACTGCCTGCGACTCCGTTAACTCCGTGAACACGTTCTGCGCAATGAGGAGCGTGAAATCGTTGTCTGACACTGGGAATGGTAAGCGATCCGGTTTCTCATCCCCCTTATTAAAACGGAAATTATACACGTCGTGATGGAAAAAATGGTAATGCGGCGCGAGAGGAGCAAGGTTATCATTGCACCACGCAACCATCTCGCGGTTAAGGTCAATTCCAACATACAACAACGGACGTGGATGCTGTTGCAATAATTGACGTGTAAGCCTCCCGCAGCCACATCCGAAATCGAAGACCGCAGTATAGGCTTCCGGCGGTAGGCGCAGCGGCTGCCCTGGTGGAAAGGCGTTGTAGATTAGCCTACCCGACGGGTTATCGTAGTCCGTGAGGTCGGTTACTCCTATCTGTTGGCGCAGGTCAAATGGGGGTAGGGGAAGCGCTTCCCCGTTCCCGGTTATGGTCACGATTTCACCATGTCTTTGCAGTGCTCCTTAACGTGCGTATCTCGCATCCTATTTAGTAGTATAGCTTATTCCCTGTAGTTTTCCGCGGTGGGTATGAGGAACAGATTTGTCTACTCGTCGTGCGATCTTGCTGTGGTAGCAATAACCGCGTATTCCCCCTGCACGCGACGATCCTGCTCGAGGTCATTGGTCCCGTTAGGAAACAGAACGGTGGCGGTGTGATAGCCCGTGAGACGGCAGAGAGTGACCGCGACCTCAGGGAAGATGGGATTGTGATGCGTGAGATCGGTCCAGAAGGTCTTGAAGGCGGGTAGCGCGTGGGGGTTTACAGTTTCGGCGATGAGCAATCCGCCGGGCTGAAGCGCTCGTTGGGCAAGGCGGAGGAAATCGAGGAGGTCGTCGTAGGGGAGGTGTTCGATCACCTGGGCAGCGAAGATAGCGCCAAAGCTGTGCGGTTCGCCATCGCGGAGATAGGGCAGGATATTCATATGAATCACCCGATGCCCTTTTGCATAACAGCGGGCAACCATACCGGCGTCGCTGTCAACGCCGATTGCTGAGATATGGGCTGCCGCGAGGAGATCGAGAAACTCGCCACGGCCACAGCCAACATCGAGGATGGGGGCGTGACCAGTGACGAGCGGAAGATAAACGCGCTGACGCTCGCGGATAAAATCTTCCGGCCCCCGGAAGATGTCTTCAAAGCCCCGATAAATGTCTGTCGGGTCACGAGGGCTTGCGGAGAAACCGATACTGGCGCGGCCATGCCCATCCATAGTATGAAGCAACGCGGGGTCTGCCATATAGGGTGATGCATAGAGTGCGTTGTCTAAGGAGTCGGCCTGCGCCTGCAACGCCTGCACTTGTTGCGAGAGCTGTTCGAGATGGCTTGATGCTGCGCGTTGGAATTCACCGATACTTTCCTGCTCGCGAGCATGCGTATCAGTCAGCGCTCCGAGCTGCGTGGTGATCGCTTCGATATGTGTGGTAAGCATTTGGAGGTGTTCGCTTGCCGCGATCTGAAATGCAAAGACACCGCGCTCCATCGATTGGCGCCAGTTCATTAGGTCATGCACTGCCTCGGTAAGCGCGTGGATTTGTTCGGTATCGGACGCACCTTGGGGCGGAATCCACGAATCATGCCCCAGTTGCCTTTCGGACTGCACCGGGTGTGTGGTGTCTTGGCTCTTATCCAGCATCGAAGTCTCTCCCGTATATTGCTCGGGTGATTAGAACCGGTGATGAAATGCAGTCCGCGTAGTTGCGAAAGGGAGTGCGCGATCGCACGAGTCAGCGTCAGAGTGCAGTCTCCGTAACCGGTGCCGCAGCATTCCCCGAAAGTGAATTTTCCTCCTCGTCCGCTTCGCCACGCTGAGGAGCGTCCAACTTGTGACGAGCATCATGTAACTGAGCTTCGAGATCGTGTGCCCACTGCTCGAGATTTTGTGTGTGTTCCTGCAACCCCTCACCCCACGTCTGGGTACGCTCGGCGTGCTGCTGCGCGGCTTCGAGTTGCACTTCGAGGTTGCGTGTGTGTTCCTGCAACCCCTCACCCCACGTCTGGGTGCGCTCGGCGTGCTGCTGCGCGGCTTCGAGTTGCACTTCGAGGTTGCGTGTGTGTTCCTGCAACCCCTCATTCCACGTCTGGGTGCGCTCGGCGTGCGCGAGAATATCGGCTGCCCACTTCTCGATGCCCTGCGCATAGCCAAGGGCATCCTGTGCCCAATTCTTCGTCTCACCAAGATCACGCCACACTTCGGAGACCACGCGCTGCCCCGCGACGCGCTCGTGCTCGGCAGCATGGAGGTCGTGTTCGACCTCTTCGACAACATCAATGGCGGGCGAGCGAGGGGGCAACGTGAGGAGATGATGATAGAAGTCGATGACACGATCGGCGACAGCGCGCCAAGTAAAGCGTGTGGCACGCTCGCGGATTGCCTGGACTTGCGCCTCCGCACGCTGCGGTTCGGTGATCATTGTCCAGGCCGTTTCTGCACTCGCTACAGAATCGAGTGCATCCAGGTAAGCAACATCATTCCCAAGCACTTCGAGCACCGAGGTCGTGCGGAACGCCAAGGCGGGCGTGCCTGCGGCGGCGGCCTCAAAGGGAATGAGACCGAACCCCTCATACACGGATGGGTACAGAACAAGGGCAGCGTGATCGTACAGCCATCGCTTCTCCTGCTCATTCACCGCTCCGAGGTCATGCACAAAGGCGCGAATGTCAGGAGTGTGCAGCAGCTCCGTTGCCTCGTTGCCGCGAGAGCCTGCATGCCTGGTATCGATGCCCGCGAAGACGAGGTGGCCCTGCCAGCCATAGAGCGCCTGCAGGAGCCGGAGGAGATGCAACGCGAAGAGGCGGTTCTTGTGCCGGTAATTCGTGCCGATAACGACAAAGAAGGGATGCTCCGCAAACGCGACGCTCTCGGGCGGCGGTGTGGAGGCGTGAGAGAGCAAGTGATGATCGACGCCTGAGTACGTAATGCAGGTGCGCTCCTCAGGGATGGCTAGCCCCTGATGCGCGGCATCCTCGGCCGCATCCCGGCTGAGGAACGCGACGCCGTCCGCATAAGCGAACGATAATCCCATCGCACGCTGAAGATGTGCCCAGGCATCTGCGTCGGTGGCATAACTGGGGTTCGCGAAGGCGATGGAGTCGAGGTGGGTGATGGCGAAGCGCGGGGCGATCTTGCGCAGGAAGCTGAGTTCGCCGATCCAGGGAATCTGGAAGGGGCGATGGACGAGATCGAAGGGCGGCACGGTGTAGTGCTCGGCGTCTGACACGGTGATGAACTCATTGATGAGTGGCTCGACATCGCCAAGGACACGCGGTGACACGCCGTCCTTGAGGATAACGGCAAGATGCCCTGTCCATGCAGGGTGGGTCACGAGGGCACGGAGTAGTTCGAGGGTGACGACCTCGGTGCCGTTCGTGACACGATCAAGACTACGGGCGTCAAACGCGATTCGATAGCCGCTCACCGCGATACGAGCCTGACCGAGGGCAAGGGCGAGAGGCGAGCGTGCCGCACGCATACTGGCTTCGAGCCAGGGCTGATACCATGGATAGCGAGTGTTCAAGGTACGAGCCGTGCGCGCGGTCTGGGCCGTAGATTGCCAGTTCCGGACCATCCGCGTAGTACGCACAGAGACGAAAAGATCGTCCGCAGCGACGTGCGAAAAGCCTGCCATCACGGCGCGCTGGGCAAAGTCTATTTCCTCAGCACCACGACAAGCGGCGGACTCATTAAAGGTACCGACGACGTTTAGGGCCCAGCGGTTATAGTAGATGCAGTGAGGAATCGGCGTGGGGATGAGCGGATAGCGCCGCCGAGATTCGGCCTCTATCCGTGCGTCCACCTGTTCCGTTGTCATCCCATTGGGGAGATTCCCGCCGGGGCGATTGCGATCCGGTACTGAAAGGAATGCTCCGTCATTGGTGAGCGGGGTTGCAGTCGCAATATTGGTCCGGTAACGCGCGGCACTCTGCAAACGCGGTAGCCAACGGGGGGGAACGATCGCATCACTTGCAACCACGACGATGTCACGGGGTGCACACCAGTCGGAGGCGAGGTTGAGCGAACGTGCGTATCCCGTGACTGCGGGGAGTACAACCTGGAGAAAGCGTCCACCGTCGGGCAAAGTGATAGCTTCCGCGTCTGCCGGTGTAAGGAGAAGGACGGGTACATCTTCTGGTGTATGGGCGACGAGCGCCTCGAGGCACTGAGCCACATCCTCGGGCCGATCTATCACGGGGATGACGATGACCGGTCCAGCCGGCGCGAAAACCTGTAACCAGGCGCGCGCTTGCTGCTCGCACTGTGCTTCAAGTTGGCGTTGCTTTGCGCTGTCCACGGCTGGTCGTCGCTTCATTGGCTTCCGCGTCACAGCGGGAGGATCGACACGAAAACTGGACGGCTCTTGATTCTCTCTGGCGTCTCCGGCCTGCGGAGACGCCGCACGAGATGTTGTGTCTTCGTTGCTCATGAAGGGGGTGCTCCAGGTGACGAAATACGGCCTTCAGGGTTAGTGAGGAGAGAAGCGGATGGGAGAGGGGAAGCGGCGGGCACGCTGGTCCGTCGCTGCAATGCCCGTGTCCACGACGCCATTACGTTCGCCCGTTGACGCAGCTGATGCGTTGTCTGTTCCAGTTCATCGCGCAGATCCCGCAATTCGACGTGCAACGCGTGGAATGGGACGGACGAATGGATTGCCGCATCGTTGCCATCGTTGAAATTGGCGTTTCGCGGGGACCAGTCATGTGCCTCCAGCGACTCCACGATGGCACGCACTACCGGCCAGCCGAGGTCGTAATCCCGGCGGGCATACTGGACGAGCCACTCTGCATAGAGCTGACGATGCGCGTTATCAAGGTCGGGGAAGACCCGCTGAACGTCAGGCCGAGAGAGATAGAGTTTGTGCGCGAACCGAGTGACGAGCACAGGACCGGATTGCCGGTCGTCGAAGGGCTGGTTCGCGTAATCGAGGACGAAATCGCGGACATCCGTAAAGGTGCGCAAGCGGTATCGCTCCATTAGATCACGCTGCAACGCGAGATCATCACGCAAGATGCGGCGGAGGGCATCAGGGATTGCCGAGCCATCACTAAAGGAGCCATACGTGTACTGCCAGTCCTTACAGGCGGCGTACCCGTAGGAGAAGACCGCTTCACGATACCGCTCGAACAACGCCACCGCAGGTCCGACGTTCTCCATTGTGTAGCGGTCTTGGTAGCGGCTCGGCGTCTCGTGGTTCTCAGCGCGGAAGCCGCTGAAATGAAAGAAGCGGAGGGGCTGGCCGTTGACGAGGAAGCGGGCATCGTCGCGGATGATTGTGCGATGTGGTAGATTCCAATAGGCAACGTTCAGGCCAGGGTCATGCAAGATGGTAACACCACGGAATATACCGGGGACGAGATCAACCCAACGCTGATCGACGAACAGGTTCTCTTCCACAGCGGAGATGCAGTCGTTATAGAGTTTAGTTTGCCACCATGTGAGGAAGCGACGCGTCTCCTCATCCGCATGCAGGCCAATGAAGCCGAGGTTGTAGGCACCAGCGCGCATAATCTCCCACTCATTGGGGCGGTAATCGTTATCGAGAAAGCCAGTGAGATGGGGCGTGAGGACGATTGTCGCCGTTTCCAGTGCCTTCATCACGGGCACGAGGGCAGCGAACAACATAATGTCTGGGTCGAAGTAGAGAATGTTATCGAGATCGTATTCCCGGAGGAGGTACTCGAGATAGTAGGGCTTCACGGCAGTGGAGATCTCAAGGATGTTGTATTTGACGCAGAAGAACGGGTAATCAGGGACCCCGATAGTGTCTGCGGAATGAATCGTGAAGTCTTCGGCGTCGGGATCGAAATAGCCTTCCGCATCGTCGATGAGGAGAACGAAGCGGTGAAACTCGGGATGGTGCGTCTTCACCGATTCCATAAGGACGCGCGCAAAGGGAAGATAATTTTTCGCGATGATCGTACAGAGTGCGGTCTTGACCACGAAATACCCCTGACACTCCAGATCGTCGTGGCCGTGCGTCAGCCTCAGCGATAATGACCGACGGAACTACCAGTGGAGCTAGAGAAAGCATCCTTTTAACCAGGATATCCTTCGTCAAGGAAGAGGATAGCACGCGAACAAGGCTTGCTTCAACGTTCGGGGCGCGGGGGGGGACAACAGCCACCGAATAGGTCGCGTCATTTCACCTCGTCACGGAATGTCTAGGAATCAGCGTGTCCAGTATTCGCGGCGGGGGGAGGCGAGTCACACCTGGGTTACCTCGCGCTACTAACAGCCAGGGTGACATATTATTGCCGAGAGACGGGGTATGACGACAAGGGAAAAGACAATATGAACACAGTCGAAATTCTCGAAATCTCGGGGTGGCCGCAGCATGGTGGAAGCGTGACCGTGCGATGTGACTGGACGATTGGTGCAGATCTAGCTGCGCGGGTCGGTCAGGATCGCGTGCATCTGGCAACACGGGTTCGGGATGCTTCCGGAGTCTATATCGTGGAGAATGGGCCCCGCAGCCGCCCAATGCCGCTCGGGCAATGGCATAGCGAGGTGATCGTGCCGTTGGCGCTACCGGAGCAGTCGGGACTATATACTGTAGAGATTGACGTCGTCGTCGAGCACCGTTTTTGGGCATCATGGTACGGGATTGCACCAACTCTATTCACGGTCGCCCGGGAACAGAGCGGCGATCTCACGATTCAGGTTGAGTCAGATAGCAGGCGAGGACGATGGGAACAGACCCTCGCGAGTGACGGGGTGTTTCGCGACTGCCCAACAAACTACGGACAAGAGGACAGCGAACGCGCCGTGGAGATTCCGTGGGTGCTCTCGCGATACCGTGGGGAGCGAAACGTGCTCGATGTAGGATACGCGTATGCCGAGGAGCGGTACTACCGCGCCCGCAACGCGCTTAGCATTCCTGTGCTGATCGGACTTGACCGCGTGACAAGGCAACAAGCGAGGGTGACGCCGGTGATCGCGGATGTCCGCTCCCCACCATTGCGGCGAGGATCGATGGAGTTAATCCTCGTCGTCTCGACAATCGAGCATATCGGGCGAGACAACACCGGGTATCTCGGGACGCGGGCCGACCCCCAGGAAGCACGGGGGGACATGCGCGCCTTGCGGGCCCTGGCGATGGTACTCGCACCGGGGGGTAGATTGATGCTCACCGTGCCGTTCGGTGCGGCGGAAAATCACGGCTGGTTCGTGCAATACGACGCGTTGGGCCTTGACCAGCTTGTGGCAGAGAGTGACCTGGTGATAACCGAGGCTGCATACTACCAGTACCGCAACGCGTGGGAGGGTCCGCTGCCACAGTCTGCGCTGGTGACATGCCGCTATGGAATAGACGCGGTTGCAGCATCCGGAGTGGCGTGTCTTGAACTGACCCGGGCTGTTGCATACCGGTGATGATAGTAATCACCGTGGTAGTGCGACGAGCCGCGTGGCAGATGTACATTTGAGCCAGGGCATGTGGCGGGAGTGCATGGCCGAGTAGGGGGTGACTCCAAGTCTGTTCGAGCCGCACACACGTATTGTGCCGCGAACACTTGCCGCTCGGTCTGGTCGGCAAGTTTAGGGACACGGGCGAAGCTGTCTAAGTAGGAATGGTATTCAATCAGCATTGCGTCTCTCTTGACCGCCCTTGGTGTAATGCAGAAGGCAACTATCTCTCAGACACGCTGATTGCTCCACCTAATCCGCAGCGGCGAGCTAGTGCGTAACAGAATCGCGCACATCGGGGTTAACGACGGCATCCCGAACCGCGACCGAGTCAGGCGGCACGATGACCTGAACCCTTGGATCGTGTCCAGCCATTCCTGAACCCCCTGGCTAACATAATTGGTATTATGTTCACTAAAGATGTGCGATTCCCCTTCGTTTTCAACGTCCCCTGGTCACAAATAAGGCCGGAATCAGGGCGTTCTGTGAACCACTTTTCTGTGCAATTGTTGTGGTGTGTCGGCTCGTCGAAGAAGTCCGCCAGGTGCTACACTCATAGAAAGCACGCGCAGGAGGGTTTCGCCATGGTCAGTATCGGACTCTTCAATGAACTGATGCGGGTCGAGGAAGCACTCGACGGCAAGTACGTCACGGTGTTCCCCGTGAGTGATGCTTCGGTTCTGTTTGCCTGGGGTACCAGGTACACTGTAGTCGAAGCGCCGCAACCGAACGGTACCTGGCGCGCCATCGTCCCGCTCCTCGGTCATCATGGTGAGGGAAGCACGCCCGAGGAGGCGGAGCAAGCCCTCGTCGCTTCCCTTCAAGAATTCCTGAAGCGGCGTACCCGCTTTCTGGACGAAGCCGCACCGCTCGTGGAACGACTCGTTGTCGACAACCCCGAGGAAACGGTCGTATACCGCGCGGATCGCACGATCATGGTTCCCGTCTGGCGCGTCTTTGCGGCAATGGGCGAAATCCTTCCCCATCGCGTGATGGGTTTTGATGATCGCATCATGGAGCCGGGACGGATCACGCAGGTTGCCGAAATGCTCGGTCTCTCAGACGATGCGGTGCGTGCGGCGATTGCGTACTACCTCGAACACCACGAGCAGATCAGGCGCCAGCATGCGGGTGCCGCACTGACGCGCGTCAATGACGCCTTTGCGCGACTTGAGGCCGAGAGTGGACTGAGCGAGGATGATCTGCTGTCTGCCGCTGATGACCGTTCCGCTTCCCCATGAGTGTGAACGGTGCGCTGAGTGCTGAGCGCCCGCCGATTCTACTCGTGCTCGACGCGAACGTGCTCGTCGCGGAACTCCTGAAGCAACGGGGACGCAGGCTGCTCGCGGACCCCCGACTCCAGCTCACGATCACGGAGCAGGCATGGAGCGAGACGATGCACGAGTTGCGAAAGCGCGGTCGCACCCTGGCAGCGCGCAACCAACCCCTCGCCGACACGATAGAAGAAGCAATTGCCTTTGCCGACGCCCTGATCGCGCGCATCCCTGAGCCACAGTACCAGGATCTGATCGCCGAGGCAGCGCGCCGCATTCCCGACCCGGATGACGTACCCACGGTCGCGCTCGCCCTTGCGACCAACGCGGCGATCTGGACGGCCGACGAACACTTCTGGGGTGGCGGGCTTGCAGTGTGGCGCACGGAGCGCCTCGTCGCGTATCTCGGGTTGTAACGCAGGCACTTCGGAGCAGATCCGCTATTCGTTCAGGCGTGGAACGTCGAGGGAGCGAGAGGGCGCCGCGCGCGCGATACCGAGGATCTCGCAACTGTCCGCGATCCTGTTGCGGTAGTTCGCGGCGGTTACTCAGCCAGCCGCAGATACTGGTAGAGCGTCTCGCGGGAGATGCCGAGGTCGCGCGCCACCTGTGCCTTCTGCTCGCCCGCCGCCACCCGTCGGTGCAACTCCGCCACCGCCGCGTCCGAGAGCGCCTTCTTGCGCCCGCGATACACCCCGCGCTGTTTGGCTAACGCGATCCCCTCGC
>JAABUQ010010705.1_pt1 | contig 11952 bp, 10 predicted proteins | sample 5560001 | NCBI WGS metagenome assembly JAABUQ01 (sample SAMN10711888, study PRJNA513371) | rock metagenome | isolation source: Antarctica rocks | place: Antarctica: Victoria Land, Finger Mt nord | collected 2015-12-18
AACCGACGTCATCGCCGACGTCACGCCGCAGATGTTTCTCGAGACCGCGATTCGCGAACACCGGCGCTACATGGGCATGCTCGATCCGCGCTTGAAAAAGCCCGCGTTGCTACCGACGCTCGCCGGCGTCGCGCTGACGGCACTCCGTGCACTACCGCCGCGTGAACACGCCGCGCCCGCATCGACCCTTCACGCCGCCGACATTCGTACCGCCGCCTAAGACACACCAAACCCCGAACAGTCGAGCAACACCCCTGCGCCGAGCGAAGCGAAGGCCCACGAGCACCTCGTCTGCCGGGCTTTTCAAGCCCGGAAGACCCGCCCAAAGGGCGGAACATTTCAACAGTACCTCCCTGCCGTAGCGCAGCGGAGGCAGCCTAGAGTTTGATCTCCACGCCGAGCTCCACGATTCGTTCCGCGGGAAGGTCTAAACTATCGGTAAGCGGCTTCGCGTTGCGCAGCATGAACGCGTAGAGACCGCGCTTCCAGCGTGGCATCGCGTCCCCATCGTCGTCGCGCAAGAGCCGCGGACGAGCGAGATAGAATGTCGCATCGGCGATGTCGATCGCGTTCTCGGCATGACGGCAGTGTGAGAAGATGTCCGTCATGGCCGGAATCTCCATGAAGCCGTATCGCACCGTAATTCGGTAAAGACGCTCGGCGAGCTGCTCGATCGCGACGCGCTCGGATCCGTCGATGTACGGCCGACGTTCGTTGACGATGGTGAGCAACACGATCGTTTCGAACACCACGTGACTGCGCATCCAGTGGTGGCGCAAGACGAACGGAATCCCCTCCGGGTGCGCGGTGAGGAAAAGCGCCGTGCCGTCGCGCCGCGCCGGCGCGGCTTGATGGATGTCGCGCAGAAACTCGCCGACCGGCATCGACTGCGCCGCGAGCGCACGCGCCAGGCGCCGGCGGCCATCGGTCCACGTGATGAAGATGGTGAACACGACGATGGCAATCGTGAGCGGTACCCATCCGCCGGCGAGCACTTTGGGAACGTTGCCGGCCAAGAAGCCCAGGTCCCAGGAAAGAAAGAACACCGTTACGGCCAGCGCGCGCCACAACGGCCAGCGCCACTTCGTACGGATGAGCGCGTAATACGTGATGGTCGTCGCGAGCATGGTGACGGTTACTGCTAAACCGTATGCGGCGGCGAGCCGGTCGGAGGAGCGGAAGGTGAACACGAGCGTCAGGCACGCGATCGTCAGGAGCACGTTGATCGCAGGAATATAGACTTGGCCCGCCTGGCGTCTCGACGTGTGGATAATCTGCAAGCGCGGAAGGTACCCGAGTTGGATCGCCTGCTGCGTGAGCGAGAACGCGCCGGAGATGAGCGCTTGCGAAGCGATCACCGTTGCGACCGTCGCGAGCAACACCATCGGGATCATCCCCCATCCGGGGACGAGCGCGTAGAACGTCGAGTCGGCAAGCTTTCCCGTCGAGAGCAGCAGCGCGCCCTGGCCGTAGTAATTGAGCAAGAGTGCGGGCAGGACGAGCACGTACCACGCAATGCGAATCGGCGTGCGACCGAAGTGCGCGAGGTCGGCATAGAGTGCTTCGACGCCCGACACGCACAGCACGACCGCGCCCATGACTTCGAAGCCGAGCGGTCCGCCATGCAGCAAGAGTTCCCACGAATAGACCGGATTGAGCGCCGCGAGCGCTTGGGGATGCGCCAGTACGCTCATGAGGCCGAGGATCCCGATTGCAAGAAACCACACCAACATGACCGGACCGAAGACTGCGCCGATCTTGCCCGTGCCGTGCGGTTGGAACGCGAAGAGTGCGAGCAGCACGATCGCCGTGATCGGCACGATGAACGGCTGCGCCGCGGTCGTTGCGACGCTAAGCCCCTCGACGGCGGAGATAACGGAGATTGCGGGCGTGATGACGCCGTCGCCATAGAGCATCGCGGAGCCGAACAGGACCATGAGCGCGAGCGCCGTGAGCGGCGGTTGGATCCCGGTTCGCGAGGTTTTTCGGAGCAGCGCTAAGAGCGCGAGCGTGCCGCCTTCGCCTTCGTGGTCCGCGCGCAAGATGAAGATCGTGTACTTCACGCAGACGACGCCGATCAACGCCCACGTGATCAACGAGAGCACACCGAGGACGTTTGCGTGAACTAACGCCGGAGCATGACCGCCGATAAAACATTGGCGAAATGCGTAGAGTGGGCTCGTTCCGATATCGCCGAACACGACGCCGAGTGCCGCGAGCGCGAGCGGTGCCGTCGACGAGCGAGCAGCGCGCGGTGATGCCGCGGCAAGCGTCGGATCTTCGTCGCGATGAACGTCGGCCTGCGAGCCGCCGCGTTCGGCCGGTGGAGCGGAATCATCGAGTGAACGCGCCATGCAGTTCGGGCTTTATCCACCCACTTGGCCCCCAGGTCCTCGCGCGTTGCGGCATCACGGCGTGGGAAAATATGGGTATTCGCTCGTCGATGAGCACGCAACAACCCGCGCACCTAACCGTAACGAGTACGTTCTTTCGCGAAGGGGACACGCTTCCCAACCGCATGGTCTTCGACGGCATGGGCTGCAAAGGCGGGAACGAATCGCCCGATCTCTCGTGGGCGGGCGCCCCGCGCGAAACAAAGAGCTTCGCCATCACCATGTACGACCCCGACGCCCCGACGACGGTCGGCTTCTGGCATTGGATTCTCTTCAACATCGATGGGAAAACAACGGCGATCGAGGCCGGCGCCGGGCGCAAGCATCACGCTCCACACGGCAGCACGCTCGGCTACACGGATTACGGCGATTCAGAATTCGGTGGCGCGTGCCCGCCGCCCGGCGACCCGCCGCACCGTTATCAGATCAACGTTTATGCGCTCGACGTCGACAAGCTTCCGCTCGACCACGGGACAACCGGTGCCAAGTTCATGTTCATGGCGCGCGAACATATCCTCGCGCACGGGCGTCTAGCGGGGACCTACGGGCAGTAAAGTCACCGTCCGGGGTCGCCGATATGCGTAGGGTGAACCTTTATCGGCTCGTGACCGACGAACGTGGCGGCACCATCGTCGAATACGCGCTGGTGATCGCGCTTGTTGGCGGAGCGTGCATCGCGGCGCTCTTGATTCTGAGCGAGCGCATCAGCCCGCTGCTTACGCGCGGCTCGAACGCCTTCGGCGGACCGTAGCCCCGTGCGGCGCGCGGGTCGGGACTAGGTGCCGACCTGGTGCGCCGTCTCCCATCGCGCTCGTTCGCGGTCGACCGCTGCCTCGATGACATCGTCGCGGGTCGCGCCGCAGGGTCGATGAGCCGTTGCCTCTTTTCGGCAAGAAACACATCCGGCGCTGTCATGCTCGCCGATCGAATGACTGCACATGCAAGAGATTATCGAATCCACGATGGTCCCTTGGACTCGGTGAAGAGCAGAATCGTTCCCAAAGAGGGGTCGCCGACACCCGTGAACGATCCGAGACCGATGGTCCTTCGCCGTTTTTTCGTCGCGGTTGCCGCGCTCGCTCTTTCCCCTGCGTTTCCGGCCGGTGTCACCGCCGCTGCGCGCCCTGCCCCCGCCCATACCGTCGTGCTCGCGGATGGCTTGCGGTATCTCGATCTTCGCGCCGGACATGGGCGTCCCGCTGCGAGCGGCGACCGGGTCACGGTCGACTACGTCGGAAAACTCGATAACGGGACGACATTTGACTCCTCGCGGCGTAGCGGTCAGCCGTTCTCGTTCACGCTCGGCCAGCGCCAAGTCATCGCGGGCTGGGACGAGGGTGTGGCGGGGATGCGGGTCGGCGGCATTCGGCGCTTGACGATCCCCGCGAGCCTGGGATACGGCTCGGCAGGGGCGGGTGGCGTCATCCCTCCCAACGCACGCTTGCATTTCGACGTCGAGCTGCACGCGATCGGCGGCTGACCGCTTCGCGCGGCGTATCGCTTAGGGCAGATCGTAGTCGATGATCAGCGGCGCGTGATCGGAGAAGCGTTCGTCGCGATAGATCGTCGCCGTGCGAACGAGCGGCTTCAAGGCCGGCGACACGAGATGATAATCGATTCGCCAGCCGAGGTTTCGATCGAACGCCCCGGGCCAATTCGACCACCACGTAAATTGCTTCGCTTCATGGTTGACGACGCGAAACGCGTCCACCCACCCAACGCGATCGAAGACGACGTCGAGCCATGCACGCTCGTCGGGGAAAAATCCGGTGACGCGGGAACACGAACGCGGATCGAAGACGTCGATTTCGGTATGGGCGATGTTGAAATCACCGCAGACGATCGCGGGACGGCCCTCATTGCGCATCGCAACGAGCGTCGGCAAGAATCGCTCGAGAAACGAATATTTGACCGCTTGACGCACGGCACCGCTTGTCCCCGACGGGACGTAGAGCGATGCAACCGAAAGATCGCCGAAATCGGCGCGAATGAATCGCCCCTCGGCATCCATATCGTCCAAGCGGAGCCCGCGTTCAAGGCGATCCGGTTTGCGGCGCGAGTAGATCGCAACACCGCTGTACCCGCGTTTTTGCGCATCGAAATACGCGGTGTGATACCCTTCCATCGCGAGCGCCTCGGGCGGAAGTTGATGTTCTTGAGCCTTGGTTTCTTGGATGCACACAACGTCGGCGTCGGCTCGCGCGAGCCACGCGAAGAAGCCCTTGCGCGCCGCGGCGCGGATGCCGTTCGCGTTGAAGGTGATCACGCGTATCATCGTGCGGATATTCCCGCAACGCGCGACGTCACGCTTCGAACGTGACCATGCGTGACACGGTCGCCATCCCGGCGGGGAAGACGGAGACCGAGATCGAGGTCGGCGATCGCCGCGTTCGGTTGAGCAATCTGAGCAAAGCGTTCTGGCCGGACCGCGGGATCACCAAAGGCGATTTGCTGCGCTACTATGCAGACGTTGCACCGTTGCTGGTCCCGCATTTGCGCGACCGTGCGATGGTGATGAAGCGCTACCCCAACGGCGCCGCGGGCGAGTTCTTTTTTATGAAGCGGACGCCGCCGAATCGTCCGGAGTGGTTACGAACATGCACGATCTCGCACCGGTCGGGCAACCGTATCGATTTTCCGATCGTCGACGATCTGGCGTCGCTCCTCTGGGTCGTTAACCTCGGATGCATCGATCTCAATCAGTGGTACAGCCGCTGCGACGATACCGATCGCCCGGATTTTCTGCACTTCGATCTTGACCCGGTCGAGGGTACACCGTTTCCCGTGGTCCGCGAGAGCGCGCTTCTGGTCCGGGCTGGGCTTCAAGCGCTCGGCATGACGCCGTTTGCGAAGACATCGGGGTCGAAGGGGATCCACGTGTACGTTGCAATCGAGCGCGGGCCGCTGCAAAAGGATGTGTGGCGGTTCGCGAAAGCATTCGCCGGATCGCTCGAGCGACTCTATCCCGACGTGATCACTGCCGAATACACGATCGCAAAGCGTCCGAGCGGTCGGGTGCTCGTCGATTACAACCAAAATGCTTGGGGCCGCACGCTCGCATCGATTTACTCCGTGCGGCCGCGACCGATGGCGACGGTGTCCACGCCGGTCGACTGGGATGAGATCGCGCACGGCTGCACGATCGATGACTTTCGTCTCGATAATGTGCGCGAGCGCCTCGCGGAGCGCGGTGACGGCTGGGCGCGGTTGCTCGAACCTGCGGGTCGCTTCTCGCTCGAGACGCTCTTTGAGCCGGCGGCGAAGCCGAAGTCAAAACGAAAGCGTAACGAGTCGTGACGGGCGAGCGAGCGCTGCGCGTGATCGACCACGGTAATGTCGGAGCGGCGTTGCGTCGCGTCGCCGTGCCGACGGCGATCGCGATCGTGAGCGATCAGCTGCTCGGCATCGCCGACACGATTGCGATCGGCACGTTCGGGACGCTGCCGCTCGCGGCCGTGACCGCCGCCGGCACGATCTTCGTCGTGTTGATCTTCGTCTCGCACGGCTTCGTTTCGGGCTTGAGTATCCTCGGCGCGCAGGCGATCGGTGCAAACGACGGCGATCGCTTCGGACGGTTGATCCGGGCGTCGGTGGTCGTGCCGATGCTGCTCGCGTTCGTGTTTACGGCCGCGTCGATCGCGTACGGTCATCGCGCCATGCAACTCTACGTCGGCGAACTCGGCATCGCAGGGATCGCCGCACCGTACTTGATGCTCCGCTGTGCTTCGCTGATCCCAATCGCAATCGGCGGCGTCGCGTATTCGGCGTTCGCCGCGGCGGGTAACACGGGTTTCGGCGCGCGGCTCGTGCTGTTGATCAACGCGGTGCACATCCCGCTCCTGCTGGTCCTCGCTCTTGGAGTCGCGACGCACCATCCGCTCGGCGTGCTTGGCGCGGGGATCAGCTCGCTGCTCGCGGAGTCCGCCGGAGCGATCTACTCGATCGTCGAGCTTGCACGCCATCCCGAGTACCGAGTGTTCGCCGGCGGATCGGTCGATCTGCGACTGGCTTGGCGAATTGCGGTGCTCAGTGCGCCGGAGGCTCTCTACTTACTCCTCGTCATTGCCCCCGACATCGTTATTATCGCCGTTCTGGCACCGCTCGGCGCTTCCGCGGTGGCCGCGTTTCGCGTGCTCTCGACCGTCTCCGACGTCACGTTCGCCGTTCCGAGCAGCCTGGGCTCCGCAGCCCAGACGATCATCGGACAACGGTTCGGCGCGGCGGATCCGGCCGGCGCGAAACAGTTCGATCGCCGCGCGCGCCGGTACGGCGTCGCAATTTCGACGCTTTGCGGCGCCGTCGTGGCGGCTGCCGCATGGCCGCTCGGTGCGCTCGTTACCCTGAGCCCCGTGCTCGCGACCGCGGCCGCCGGTCCGCTCGCGCTCCACATGCTCACGCTCCCGCTCAAAGGGTATGCCATGCTCGGTTTGGCGCCGATCCGGGCGGCGGGCGACACGCGCTTCTCGATGATCGTCGGGATCGTCGCCAGCAGCGTCGTCGTGCCGGTCGTGATGGTCGCCGTCAACGTGCTGCACGTCGGCCTCTTCGCCGTGCCGATCGCATGGTTGATGGGTTGGCTCGTGTGGTGTGCGCTCACGGCCGTGCGTTTGCACCGGTACGAGTGGTCGCGCGGGACCCTCACCGCGTAACGCTTCGAACGACCGGCGGGCCGGGAATAGGCGGGGCATGGAGTTCGACCTACCAGTCACCTATGCGCCCATGGAGGCACAGGCCGTCGATGCGATTCCGTCCGAGAGCGGATGGCAGTATGAGCCGAAGTGGGACGGGTTTCGGGCGCTTGTCTTCCGCAATGGCGACGAGATCGTCATCCAATCGAAGTCCTCGAAACCGCTCGGGCGCTATTTCCCCGAGGTCGTCGAGCGCCTTCGGTCGATCCCGGCGCGGCATTTCGTGCTTGACGGAGAACTCGTCATCCCGATCGCCGATGCGCTGTCGTTCGACGATCTTCTCGGTCGCATCCATCCCGCCGCGTCGCGCGTCGCGATGTTGGCTCACGAACACCCCGCGACGTTGCTCGTCTTCGATCTGCTCGTCGACGGCGACGGCACGGTTCTCGTCGATCGTCCGTTGCACGAACGACGTGACGCTCTCGAGCGGTTTTTCCAAACGCAGGCAATCGACGAGAACCTCGGGATTCGTCTCTCTCCGATGACGACGGATATCGCCGTGGTCGAGGATTGGTACCGGCGCATCGGCGGCGCCCTCGATGGCGTCGTCGCGAAGCGGATCGATTTGCCGTATGCCTCGGGCGAGCGGACGGCTGTGCAGAAGATCAAGCGAAGCCATACCGTCGACTGCGTCGTCGGCGGTTTCCGCTACGCGGCCGACCGGCGTTCGGTCGGATCGCTCTTGCTCGGCCTCTACGATGAGGGGCGGCTCGATTACGTGGGATTTTGCTCGGCATTCGATCGCGCGGAGCGCGTGCGGCTGCTCGAACGCCTTGAAGCGTTGCGAGAGGCACCCGGGTTCGACGGCAACGCGCCCGGTGGCCCCAGCCGCTGGAACCGCGGGAAAGATCGAAGCTGGGAACCGCTGCGCCCCGAACTCATCCTTGAGGTTGCCTTCGATCAGGCGACGTCCGGACGGTTCCGTCACGGCACGCGACCGCTCCGCTGGCGGCCCGACAAGGCGCCCAAAGCGTGCACGCGCGAGCAGGTCGAACGCCCCGATCGCAGTTTCCGCTTGTTGCTCTCGGATTAGGCGGCTTGCGGCTCTCGACGGTCGCCGGCCATGAGCTCGTCCAGTTCGCTCTCCGCATGAGCAACGCACGAGAGGCACCGGACGCGAACCCCGAGGGTTGCTTCGCCGGGTTCGGAGTGCCACGTGCGGCACTCGGGGCAGATGAGGTGAAGGGCGTTATCCATCGTGAGATGAGCGTACGGCACCGGAGGGCCAGCTGTATGGCACTCCGCTACGTGCGCGCGACCGGCAAACTGCCGATGAAAAGAGAGTGGTCAATGGGTCGGAACACGAGACCTCGCCGGTTACGCCGTTCGAGCGCCTCCTTGAAGTCACGCGTGACATCCTTCAGGAAGTCGAATTATCGGCTGCCCTCGAGTCGATCGCGCGCGGGTTCTGTGACATCTTCGGTTTTCGCTACGTCACGATCGTGGCGGCCGATTCGACGGGCGGCGATCTAACGCGGCGCGTCGCGCACGGTTACAGCGCGGAACTCCAGAGTGCGCGGTTGGGTGAGAAAATCGAGCGCGCGGAGATCGCGGCCGTGCTCGAACCGACGTTCCTCGTCTTTGAGAACTGCTTTTTCATGCCGGCGGAACGGGAGATCCCGTGGGCGCAGGCGATCTTCTCGGGCGCGCTGCCCTACGATGCGCCGCGCGAAGACGCCTCGCTGTGGCACGAGCGCGACGCGCTCATCCTCGTCCTCTCGGACGCGCGCGGCGGGATGCTCGGCTATCTCTCGGTCGATGGCCCGCTCGACGGGAAAATTCCATCGCAAGCGACGATGCGATCGATGCAGATCTTCGTTAATCTGATCGGGCTCGCGCTCGCGAAGTCGTACGCGCATGCGACCGAACTTGAGCGCAACCGGTTTCTCGAAGCCGATCAGCGGCGCTTACGGTACGACGCGACGCACGACGCGCTGACCGGATTGCCGAATCGTCAGTGTCTCTCCGACCGCTTGGAGAAAGCGATCGGCGAGGCGCACGGCGCTCCCGAGTCCACGTACGCCGTGCTCTTCATCGATCTTGACGAGTTTAAGTCGATCAACGACAGCCTCGGGCATGCGGCCGGCGACAGCGTCCTTGTCTCCGTCGCCGAGCGTTTGCTGAAGACGGTAGCGCCGCAAGATTTCGTCGCACGGTTGGGCGGCGATGAGTTCGCGGTGCTGTTGTGCGCGCGCGGCGAGTACGGACAAATCGAGCGCTGCGTCGACGAGATCAACAGCGCGTTGCTGCAGCCGCTCGCGATCCAAGGCCGCTCGGTCTTCACGACCGCCAGCATCGGGATCGCCGTGATCTCGCCGCTCTACACGCGCATCGAAGATCTCTTGCGCGACGCCGACACCGCGATGTATCACGCCAAAACGCTCGGTCGCGCGCGCTCGATCCTCTTCGATTCGCAAATGCATACGGCGGCGACGCAACGCCTTGCGCTCACGAGCGATCTGCGTTTGGCGATCGAGAGCTCGCAGTTCCACGTCGCGTATCAGCCGGTGATCTCGCTGCACAACGAACGCATCGACAGTTTAGAAGCGCTCGTCCGTTGGCGACACCCGGAGAGCGGCGAGCTCATGCCGGGCGAGTTCATCAGCCATGCCGAGGACGTCGGCCTCATTGTCGGCATCGGACGATTCGTGTTCTCCGAGGCGTGCGCGCGCGTCGCCGAATGGCAGGCCTCGGTCCCCGATCGCCGCTTGGGCGTGTCGGTCAATCTTGCCGTTCAGGAAATTCTCCAGCCCGATCTGCCGCAGTTCGTGATGAACAACCTCGAGCGGTTCGGCGTGCGGCCGCAGGACGTCACGTTGGAGATCACCGAGAGCGCGATGCTGCAGAGTTCGGCGCTCACAAGCGGGACGCTCGGACGTCTGCGCGAGCTCGGCTTGAAGATCGCCGTTGATGACTTCGGCACGGGATACTCCAGTTTGCGATATCTTGAGCAATTCGCGGTCGATGCGATCAAGATCGACCGGTCGTTCGTCTCGGGGCGCGACGGTAACCTCGCGAGCGAAGCGATCGTGAAGATGCTCGTGGAACTCGGCTCGTCGTACGGCGTGCGCATCATCGCCGAAGGGATCGAGACGATGCAACAGCTCTCCGCTCTACGGCGGCTGGGCTGCACGTTCGGTCAGGGGTATTACTTCTCACAGCCGCTGCGCCCGGAGTGGGTCGACGTGGCGCTCGAGCAAGCGAACCGCCGCCACCTTATCCGCTGATCAAAGCCGCAAGCGCCTGCGAAGGCGCCATCGGCTCGGTGTCGTCGTTCGCCGGCGGCTCGATCACCGCGCTCGTTCGCGCCGGCCACACCCTGCGCGCGCCGAGGAGTGCGTGAACGCGCGACGGAAGGGCTGATTCCGTCCGTCGTACCCAAGGAGTCAACCACCGTGTCGTTTTTCGGCAATCTTTCCAATCTCGTCGACGAGGCGCGTCGCGTCGTCGGTTCGGCCGATCCGCAAGACGTCGCACAAGCGACGAGCGATCATGTCGCGAACATGGACGGCAGCGAACTCGCTTCGCACCTGACCGAGGGCGCGAAATCGATGGATCAGGATCAGCGCGGGTCGCTTGCCGACACCGTGCTCGGCGCGCTCCGATCGAGCGGAACGACCGACGGCGACCTCAAGCAGAATGGTGTCGATGCGAGTGCCGCTTCGAGCGGCGATACGGATTCCGTTACCGCCTTGCTGACGCACGCTCAGCAAAACCCCGCGGCACTTCGCGATGCGGCGGTCGGCTTCGTTCGTCAACATCCCGAGGTGCTCGAACGCTTTGCGCCGTCGTTTCTTCAGGGCGTCATCGGCCGCATCGCGTAACGGCGTTCGCGCGTCGGGCAGGCGCGCGTTGTGCCCTCCATACGCTCACACAAAATGACTCGAAACAACAACGCCGCGAGTTTCCTCGCGGCGTTGTTGTTACCGATGGTCGTGCCGCCTGCATTCGCAGCGACCGTTCTGCCGCTGATCGCGCGCCGCGACGCCGACGCTCTTGCCGGTGCGTTAGTGGACGAGGAACCCGACGAGCAGCAACGCGACGATGTTGAGCACTTTGATCATCGGGTTGATTGCCGGCCCGGCGGTGTCTTTGTACGGATCGCCGACCGTGTCGCCGGTGACCGCCGCGGCGTGCGCCGCCGAACCTTTTCCGCCATGGTGACCGTCTTCGATATATTTTTTCGCATTGTCCCAGGCGCCGCCGCCGCTCGTCATCGCGAGTGCGAGGAAGAGTCCGGTGACGATCGATCCGACGAGGATACCGCCCATCATCTGCGCGCCCGCCGAGCCGGGCAGCACCCCGATCGCGGAGAGGATGACGACGACGATCGGAATGCCGAGCGGGATGAGCGCCGGCACGATCATCTCTTTGAGCGCGGCGCGCGTCACGATGTCGACGGTCGTCGCGTAGTTCGGCTTTTGCGTGCCGGTCATGATGCCCGGCATCTCGCGGAACTGTCGGCGAACTTCTTCGACCACGGCACCCGCCGCGCGGCCGACGGCGTCCATTGAGAGCGACGCGAAGAGATAGGTGAGCAAACCGCCGACGAAGAGCCCCGAGAGCACCGTCGGGTCGCCGATGCTGAACGACACCGGCGCGGTCGCGCACGCCGCGTTCGGCGTCGCCTTACACTTATCGCTCAGCTCTTGCAAGAACGAGGCGAACAGCACGACCGCGGCGAGCCCCGCCGATCCGATCGCGTACCCTTTGGTCACGGCTTTGGTCGTGTTGCCGACCGCGTCGAGCGGGTCGGTCACGCCGCGCACGGCGTCCGGAAGTTCCGCCATCTCGGCAATACCGCCCGCGTTATCCGTGATCGGACCGAACGAATCGATCGCGACGATGATGCCCGCCATCGAGAGCATCGA
>JAABUQ010010706.1_pt1 | contig 11951 bp, 12 predicted proteins | sample 5560001 | NCBI WGS metagenome assembly JAABUQ01 (sample SAMN10711888, study PRJNA513371) | rock metagenome | isolation source: Antarctica rocks | place: Antarctica: Victoria Land, Finger Mt nord | collected 2015-12-18
CGAGATGCCCGCGATCATGCAGGCCGGCGGCTGGAAGTCGCCGCAGATGGTCGCCCGCTACACCCAGCGCCAGGCCGCCCGCCGCAGCGGCGCCGCCAAGCTCGCAGAGCTGCAGAACCGGGTCTGATAGGCATTGGGGCACAATTCGGAGGCTGCGGTGTGAAGCAGTGCGGGCGGCTGGACCCAGGCAGACTTTGCATCTTCAACGCATTGTTGCGCTAATCAGCACAGAAACCTACCGCTGACCTAAAGGTTCTGGTCGCTGCTGCTCTCCTGGCTGCGCCCGCACCGAGACATGTCGCAAGACAAGCTGCCGCTCTACCTTGGCTTCTTCCAGTTCGTGCACAACACACGCCATCACGGCAAAGCCTTGCTCGGCGCGCTTATCGCAGCCTTGGTGGCACGACGGACCCGTCACCACCCCGAAACCCAACAAGAGCCAGCTCTGAATGTGCCGGCCAGGATCGGCTTGCCGCGCCTGGGCGGGACTGACAAGACCGCCTCCCGTGCGTTAGCCGGTCAGCCGCCCCTTGCCTGCCCTCCTGTCTGGCCTATCCTACTTCAGGTGCTGGGCCAGGTGCTTGTTCATCTCGAACATGGTCGCCCGGTCCTTGCCGAACACCCGGCGCAGCTTGTCGTCGGCGATGATCTCGCGTCCGTCCTCCGGGTTCTGCAGCTTGTGCGCCTTGATGTACTCCCACACCTTGCTCACCACCTCGCCGCGCGCCATCGTCCCCTCCCCCACGACGGCGGCCAGCTCCGGCGATGGCTGCAGCGGCTGCTGCAAGGCGTTCGGCTTCCGCCCGGCCTTTGGCTTCTCGACCAGGGTGCCGTGCGGCGGTGCCTCGTCCTTGTTGGCCGCGCTCGTCGCAGCTTTGGTCTTCGCGGCCTTCGTCGTCGGAGCTTTGGTCATCGAAACACCTCAAGGTTGGTCTCGGTCCTACGCAGGCGGCAGAACGCCAGCAAACGGCTCTGTGTCGCGCGTGGGAAGACAGGATGAGCGGCTTGGCCCGGGATGTCGCCCGACTGCAACAGTCTGCCCGATGCGGCGAGGTGGATCGCGATGGACCGGCAGCGGGCCTGCCTCGAACGGCGCATGCACATCGTGGTTGGCGCAGGTCAGCACAGGGTACCACCCGGCAGCGTTGCGGCGGCAACCGACCCGGCGTGCTATGGCGTCCTCCATGTCTGAAACCAACCCGCCCGCCCCACCTGCCGCCTTCACGCCCGCCGAGCGCGACTACATACGCCGCGAACTCGACATGTTCTTCTCGACGCTGCCCAGCGTCGCCGAGGGCTTCCATCTCAAGACGTGGCGGGGCGGCCCGCAGGCAGGCCAGCCCAAGGTGCCGCAGGCTGCGACAGGCCTGCTGGAGCGCGGACTGATGCGCCTTGACGCGACGACGCGGTGGCCGCGGCTGTTCTTCACCGACGCTGGACTGGCTGCGCTGCAGGCGATGATGGCCGACCGGCGTTTCGCCGATCCGGCCAAGTTCGCGCATGTCCGCCAGGAACTCGGCCTTGACCCAGCCCCGAGACATGCCGAGGAGCCGTGATGCGGTCACCCCCGGCGGGAGGAGAACAGTTCCTCTCTCAGCGGGCTGGTTCTCACCGGCCTGGTGATGCCGTATCAGGACGGTCCTGAACCACAAGGATCGCAGATGGCTCGCAAGCCGAAGGCCGCCCGCAGCAACGACTTTGCCAGCTCCCCCGAAGAGGTCTTGGCCGCCCTGAGTGACGCCCCTGCCCCGGCGCGCCGGGGACGCAAGCCGAAGGCGGCTGCCTCGCCCGCGCCATTGGCCACGATGGACAGCGACGATGCGGTGGCCGGCAGCGCCGATGCTGATGGCAACATTGCCGACCCAATTGCGGCGCCCGTGCGCAAGCGGCCCGGCCCCAAGCCGAAGCAGCGGGCTGGCGGAAACGCGGCGGCCCCGCTCCGGAAGGGTGCTGGGGCGAAGCCCGGACGGAAGGCCCGCGCATCGGATGCCACTCCGGAACCAATGTCGGCCGCAGACAGCAGGCCGGACGCCGGGACAGATGACCAGCAGGACCAGAAAGAGCAACGCCGTGGCCCTGAGCCGGTCACGCCGGAGTCCACCTCTGCCTCGGCCGCCAGCAACGCAGCACCGTCCGGCTCAAGCCAGAACGCAGCGACCTCGGCGCAGCCTGCGGCCCAGTGGGACCGGGCCACCGACACGGTACGGTTCAGCTGGGTCGAGATCGAGCGCACGGCGTCGCAGGGCGGCCCCAACCAGGTCATGGCCAAGCTGCTGGTAGCGGCCCGTGCGGAGGGCGCCAACTCGCGCTGGCCGCTCTGAAGGGCGCTTATCGGGCCTCATCGGTCCTGCCGGCCAATGCTCCCTACCCCGTTCTTGACCTCCAGGGTGGCCATCTGGGCGTGGTTCAGATCCGGGTTACACGCGAAACCTGGACTCCCTTGGTTGGCGCGGCTCTGGCCACTTTCGGTGCAACCCATAAACCGTTCGCTTTGAACCACGCCCTGGTGCCCACCGGCTTTATCCATGTCGTGCCAAGGCACTGATATGATCAACATCCCTGTCACCCTCCTGCAAAATCTCACGGATACCCTTTGCCACGCAGTCTAGGATGCGGAGAGTCGAGCAGAGAACAAATGCGAAAATAGCCAACTGGCCGCCGCACCCCCAATCTTGCGACGGTCCCACAGCGGAACCCATAACCGTCAGCAGGCACTTAGTATCGCTGCCCTGCGCGCCCCATCATGGCGTCGCCCAAGCTCGGGGCGGCACTTTCGCACCAAAGCCTTTCCGTGCGACTACTTCGGCCCGCGATCTGCTCCGAACCGCCGCGCAAGCCGGCGCGATGGTGCCGAGCGCCCCATGAGGACGACGCGTTGGCAAGCCGTATGGAGACTCCTCTGTGACGAAGCCCCAGCGGCGCAGCGCGCCACCTCCAGCTTCGATGGCTACCCTGCCGGCACGCGCCGCCGAGGCACTGCAGCAGGAACGGTTCAAGGAAGCGGTCGAACTCTTCAAGCTGTTGGTCCGGCAAGATCCACGGCCGGAATGGAAGGAGTCCTTGGCCGAAGCCTATAGCGGCCGGGCCCGCGCGCTGGCTGCCAAGGGAATGTTCAAGGAGGCCGCGATGGTTCTTGAAAACACCTTGAACCAAGCCGGCCTGCTGCGTGATCCGCACCTCTACGCGACATGTCTGATCCGCCAAGGGGAGCAGCCCAAAGCGGCGGCCTATCTGCTCCACTGCGTCGCCAGCAGCACTGTGCCGGCCGGCCAGCAGGCGGCGCTCGAGGAACTGACGGCCGCCTTGCTGGTGGCGGTTCCGCTGCTTCCGGCGCCGGCGCGCCCCGACCCGCCCGAAGCGGCGCGTTGGCGCGAACTGGCCGCCGTGTCGCGCGCGGCTCTGGCCGCCTGGGTCGACGGCGCACCGGCGGAGGAAATGGACCGGCACTTGGAGCGCATCTCGCTGCGCTCCGCCTTCCGGCCGATCCGCCTGCTGCTCAAGTGTCTTGCCACCCTGCCGCCGGATCCCGAGCGGACCCGGCTACTGCTGGAAACGATCGGGCCGCGCTCGCCGTTCTTCCCGTTCCGTCAGGCGGTGGAGGCGGCGGTGCGCACAGGGCCAGGCCTTGACGCCGATGCGTGGCGTCGCCTGACGCCGGCGCAGCAGGCCTTCTCAGCCGAGACCAGCGGCCTGCCGGCGGCTTCCGTGCAGTCCCTGGAGCGCTTGTCGAGGGCCGCGCGCGGCGGCCCGGCCGTGTTGTTCGCCTGGCTGCTGAAGGAGGCCGACCTGCCGCGGGACGAGGTCAAGAGCGCCTGCCTGAACCTCCTGCCGCAAGTTCCCGGCCGCCTGCCGCAACTCGAGAAAAGCTTCGGGCCGCTGCCGCCGATGCAGTGGCACCGCGTGCAGGCGTTGGCGGCCGAGGCGCGTGGCGACTGGGAAGCCGCGGAACGGTCCTGGTCCCGTGCCGCGCAGCTGGCCGGCGCGGCCGAGGACCGCACGTCGAGGCTGGCGTCGGGCGTCATATACCGCCACCTCGCGCACCTCGCGACCCTTCATCCGCAGATCGAGGGCGACGGCGAAAGCGACGCCGAGTTCTTCTACCTGGAACGCAGCGGCGACGTCGATCCCGACCACATCCCGACTGTGCTGGCGCGCATCGCGTATTGCCGCGACGCGTCGTGGGAGAAGGACTGGCACCGGCTGGCGGACGAGGCGGCGCAGCGCTTTCCCGACGACAGCCGAATCCTGCTTCTGGCGACCCAGTCGGCGGTGGCGCGCCAGGCCTACAAGAAGGCGGTCGGGTTTGCCCGCCGGCTGCTGAGGATCGACCCGATCAATCCCGGGGTGCGCCGGCAGATGATCGAGTTGCAGCTGGCCCATGCGCGCAAGCAGATGCGCGCGAAGCGTCCTGACCTGGCCGCCAAGGAACTGTCGCAGGCAGCCGAGTGGGACCGTCCGGATGCCCCCAGCGGATTGCTGCGCATCGTCCGCAGCCTGGTCGCGCTGCAGAGCGGCGACAAGGGACAGGCAGATGCCTGGCTGCGCGAGGGGGTGGCGCTCGCGGGCGGCGGCGTGCTCGGCTGGTTCCGCGCCGTTCTCGAGGCCGAACTGATGAGGTGCGCCGGCGATGCTCTATGGCTGCGCGAGGAGCTGGCACGCGCGCGCCGGACGCCGCCGACGAAAGAGCTGATCCTGGCGGTCATCTCCGCCTTGGGCCAGGCGGAGGCGGGCGAGAGCAAGCGCGCGGTGTCGGGCCTGCTGCTGGAAACGCAGGCCTGGCTGGAGCAGGGGGCCGGGATCGCCTGGTCGTCGGCGGAGTTCCAGCTTTTGGCCGACGTGTTCGTGCGCTTCGATGCGTTCGAGCTGCTGGGGACCTACGCGCGGGCGGCACGCCGGCGGGAGCCGGCGAACCCGGAATGGCGGTTCCACGAGATCGTTGCCCGCACCCGGGGTCATGGCGAAGCCATGACCATGGCCGAAACGAGCGAGCTGGACGAAATTGCCGAGGCGGCATCCGAACGGCGGGACTTCCACGCGGCCAGGCGTATTGCGCGGTTCCTCGGCATGGACCTGCCCCGATCATCGCGCAGAGGCCAGATGGCGGATGGCCTGGAGGACGACATCGGCGACGCCGAGCTTTTGGAGTTGCTGCAGATGGTGCTTAAGAAGATGCCCAAAGGCGCGGCCGACACCCTCCGTGACCGGGTCCGGGAGATCGGGCGAACAGCGGCGATCGAGGAGACCATGGACAGTTTCCGCTCCTCCGAGCTCGGCGCCATCCTGCCGGAGTCGATGCTGCGGCAGCTCTGCGGGGACATGGTTGCGCGGGCAACGGGCGGCCCGGCGGCGCGGAAGGACCAGCTCTGATGCGGGATCCCTTCACCGTTCTCGGCGTGGACGAGAGGGCCGACGATGCCGAGATTCGGCGCCGCTATCTCGCCTTGGTGCGGGAGTTTCCGCCGGACCGCGAGCCGGAGCGGTTCCAGGACTATCGTGCCGCATACGAGGCGCTCAGCGACGAGCGCAAGCGGCTGGAGGCAACGCTGCTACGCACCAACGAGGCCGCGCTGTCGCGGCTGGGCATGGCGGCGCTGCACGCGGCGTCGCCTCTGGCGGCGCAGGCCACGAAGCGGACGGTGGCAGCGCTGCTTGCCGAGGGCATCATGCAGGTCGCGACCGCAAAGTAAGCTCGGTCCGGGGCTCTACCTTTACACCCTGCCAAGGGCAGAAATCCGTGGGACACGACTTCAGCTGACGGGGTCTGGAGCGTTCTTCAGCAGGGGGCCCGTCTCCTGGCCTTCTTTTCCAACAGGAGACATGGTGGACGACAGCATCAAGCAAGTGTTGCTCAGGCGGTTCCAGGCCTACCTCGAGATCGAGGATGCAACGGCGCCGGAGCCCCGCGCCGAGACCTCCGACCTGTATTCCCTTTTCGTCGAGGTGGCAGGCCTGCGCAGCGAGGTCCGCACCGAGTCCCGCCTGGTCAAGGAGGCGCTGGACAAATTCCGTGGCGTGTTCGACATGCTACAGGCGAGCCAGGCCGCCGTGCAGCAGGAATTGGACCGTGCGCGGTCCGCAGCGAGCGACCAGGCAGACGCCGCGCTGCGCCCGCTCTTGCTGGATGTCATTGACTTGCGCGACCGCCTGCTTGCGGCGCTGGCGTCTGCCGCAGCGGCACGTCCCGGCTGGGCGGGCCGCCTGTTGCGGCGCCCTGCGTCGGGCGGCGAGGCCTGGCAAGAAGGCCTGCACATGACGTTGCGCCGCCTCGACCAGGTGCTGCTCGACCGTCGGGTCGCGCCGATGCGGCTTGTCGGCCAGCCGTTCGACCCGCGGCGCGCCCGCGTGGTCGCCACGGCGGCGGACAGCTCCGCGGCGGAGGGGACGGTGCTCGAGGAGGTCCGCGCTGGCTTCCTCTGGGACGATCTGGTGCTGCGAACTGCGGACGTGATCGTGAGCAAGAAGGCTACCGGAACAGGAGAACGCGCATGACGGACCCCATCGTCGGCATCGACCTCGGGACCACCAACTCGGAGATCGCCATTTACCAGGATGGCCGGCCGCTTGTGCTCGCCGACGAACGCGGCCGGGTGGTGCTGCCCTCCGTGGTCGGCCTGTCCGAGACGGGTGAGCTGCTGGTCGGCGAGGAGGCCCGCAACCAGTTCATGCTCCGTCCCGAGCGGACGGTTCGCTCGATCAAGCGGCGGATGGGCACCGACGCGCGAGTGCGCCTCGGCGAGCGCGATTACGCGCCGCAGGAGATCTCGGCGATGATCCTGTCGCGCTTGAAGGAGATCGCGCAGCTTCGCCTGGGAGATCCGGTGCGCCGTGCGGTGATCACGGTGCCAGCGTATTTCTCAGACGCGCAGCGGCAGGCGACGCGCGAGGCCGGTGAGATCGCCGGGCTGGAGGTGATGCGGATCGTCAACGAGCCGACCGCGGCCGCCCTCGTCTACGAGGCCGCGCAGCATCAGGGCAAGCGCATCCTGGTCTACGATCTTGGGGGCGGCACCTTCGATGTCTCGGTAGTCAGGATCGAGGGCGGCGTGGTGGAGGTGATCTCCAGCCACGGTAACAATCAGCTCGGCGGCGATGATTTCGACGAGAAAATCGTCGCGCACGTGTTGGAACATCTGAAGCTCAAGCATGAGGTGAGCGTGTCCGACCAGCCGCGTGCAATGGCGCGCATACTTCGCAGCGCCGAGACGGCGAAGAAGCACCTTTCCGACCACCCTTACGCACGCATCGAGGAGGAATACCTCGCCGTGAACGGCGGCAAGCCGGTCAACCTCGATCTCGAACTGAGCCGCGACGAGTACGAGACGATGATCATGCCGTTCATCGAGGAAACCCTTGGAGCCGTCCATGTCGCCCTCGGGTCGGCAGGCCTGACGTCCTCGCAAGTGGACGAGATCCTGCTGGTCGGCGGCGCGACGCGAACTCCGCTGGTCCGTCGCCGCCTGGTCGAGGCGTTCGGGCGCGAGCCGCGCGGCGAGGTCGATCCGGACCTGTGCGTCGCCATGGGGGCGGCGATCCAGGGCGCTGCCATGGCCGGCGCCGAGGTTTCCGCGGTGCTCGTCGATGTCACACCCTACACGTTCGGTACGAGCGCGCTCGGGGAGCTGGACGGCGGCCTGTACCCTTACTGCTTCGTCCCGATCATCCCGAAGAACACGCCTATCCCGGTACGCCGGAGCGAGGCGTTCTATACGGTCGCCGACGGGCAGACCTCGGTGGAGGTGCGGATCTACCAGGGCGAGTACAAGGATGCCGAGGAGAACGTGAAAATCGGCGAGTTCCGGGTCGACGGCCTGAGCAAGGCGCCGGCGGGAAACCCGGTGATCCTTGACCTGGCCCTTGACCGCGACGGGATCCTGCAGGTGTCCGCCCGCGAGAAGAAGACCGGCCTTGAGCAGCGGATCACCATCGAGAAGGCGATGTCGCGCTATAATCGGACGCAGCTAGACGAGGCGCGCGAGCGGATCGGCTCGTTGTTCGAAGGCCGCGAAGCGGGGGCGGAGGCGCAGTCAGCCGCCGGCTTCGCTCTCGATGCGCTGCTGTCGAAGGCGGGCGCCAAGCTGGACGAGGTCGGCGAGGAGGATCGCGCGGAGATCATCGATTTGATCGAGGCGATCCGGGATGCCCGAAGCAGCGGCGACAACGCGGCTTTAGAGGAGGGGCGCCAGCAACTGCAGGACCTGCTGTTCTACTTGGAGACGTGACCGATGGATCGCTGTCCGCTTTGCCGCGCCGCCCTCAATGGCGCGGAAACCTGCCGCCGGTGCCGGGCCGAGCTTCGGACGGCGCAAAGGGCGGAGCGCGAAGCCCAGGCCCTGGCCGACGCGGCCATGTACTGCCTGTCTCTCGACGACACAGACGCCGCGGAACGGTTGCTCCGGCGTGCGCTGGTGCTTCATGCGGCGCCGGAAACCCGAGCCCTGTGGCGGATCGTGGCAGCGTCATCACGCCGGTTCGACGACGCGGACGCCGGCGAAGCGCAGAACGCATGAACCAGCAGTGTAGCTGCTCAACTCCCCTTGCGAGCTGACGTGTGCGAGGCTGTGCGTAAAGCGGCTTGACGTGCTGGTGGCGGCTGGGATTCAAGGCTGGGATGACCGCGCTTCCTGATCTCAGCCAACTGACGCACAAGGAGAAGGATGTGCTGATCCGGGCGTTGTGGGCGCAGGTTCAGGCGCTGACCGCGCAGGTCCAGACGCTGGTGGCGCGAGTGGCAGAGCTGGAAGCAAAGCTCAATGTGCCGCCGAAGACGCCGGACAACTCGAGCCTGCCGCCCTCGCAGGGCAAGAAGCCCAACCGGGCCGCCAAGGCCAAGCGCCACGGCCCACGCCTGGGCAGCTTGGGCCGCATGGGCGGTGGACGGCCGTTGGCAGAGACCCCCGACGAGATCGTCGCTGCCCGACCGGTGCGGTGCGCGCACTGCCAGGCGGCGCTCGGCGAGGCAGACCAGGTCCTGCACGGGCGCTATGACAAGATCGACTTGCCCCAGGTCGTGCCGGTGGTGACGCGGGTGGAGCGCTATGCCGGCCATTGCCGGTGCTGCGGCGGCACGACGCTTGCGCCGGTGCCCGAGGGTCTGGAGCCGGGCACGCCGTTCAGCGTGGGCATTGTGGCTTTGGCGATGTATCTGCGCTTCGTGCACGCGATCAGCTACCAGCGGCTGAGCCGACTGCTGGGCGAGCTGTTCGGCCTGAGGATCAGCGAGGGCGCGCTCGACGCCGCATTCCGCCGGGGCAAGGTGCACTTCGACGCCGATGTCGCCGCCATTCTTGCCCGGCTGCGCCGCGCCCGAGTGGTGTGCTCGGACGAGACCAGTGTGCGCATCGATGGCCACACCTGCTGGAACTGGGTCTTCCAGAACAGCGAAGTGGTGATCCATGTCATCCGCCGCAGCCGCGGCGCCGGCGTGGTGGCCGAGGTGCTGGACGGGCACCGGCCGGCGCTCTGGGTGTCTGACCTTTACAGCGCGCAGCAGGGCCATGCCGAGGAGTGGCAGATCTGCCTGGCGCACCAGCTGCGCGACTGCACCTACGCCATCGAGGTTGGCGACGCCGTGTTCGCCCCGCGCATGAAGGCGCTGCTGCTGCGCGCTGTCGTGCTCGCACGACGCCACCGCAACCTTGCCCCGAGCACCCGGCGCGAATACCGCCGGCGTCTCGAATGTGCCCTTGACGCCGTCATGGCGCTGGCGCCCGCTCATCGCGACGGCCAGCGGCTACGACGGCGATACGCCAAGCTCCGCTCGCACCTGTTCACCTTCCTCGACCATCCCGAACTGCCCGCCGACAATAACAGCTCCGAACGAGAACTGCGGCCTACGGCCACCTACCGCAAGGTCACCGGCGGGTTCCGCTCCGATTGGGGCGCCGACCTGTTCGCAGGCCTGCGCTCCGTCATCGGCACCGCCGCACGCCGGGGCGTGGGCGCCTACCAGGCTATCCAACAAACCTTACGCGGGCAGGCCACCTCCTCCCCGGGTTGAGCAGATACCCAGCAGTTCTAAGTCGGCTCTGACGTGAGTGTCACCTGGTGACCTGGGCTTCGATGTTGGGCGGCGGTTTTGATTCAATCAGGGTGGCTCTTATACCCACCCCTATCAGGGTGTTCGTCGGCGCTCCAGCTTCAATGGATGAGCAAGGGTTCTGTTGCGGTTGGTTCGGTGTGGTCTTTGGTTCTGGAGCGGTTTGAGCGGCACGCGTCGGCGGGCGTGATGGCGCGCCTGGCGCTGGAGCACGCGTTGCCGGCGGGCTGGGTGGACGAGGTGTTCGAGGCGCATCGGCAGCGGCAGTATGCGCGTGAGTTGCTGTTCTCGACCGTGGTCGAGCTGACCACGCTGGTGTCGCTGGGCCTGCGCCCGTCCTTGCACGCGGCAGCGCGCCAGATGCCGTCGCTGCCGGTGTCGCTGGCGTCCTTGTATAACAAGGTCAACCACACCGAACCCGGCGTGCTGCGTGCCCTCGTTCGCGGCAGCGCCGAGCGGCTGGCGCCGGTGATGGCGAAGCTGGGCACGCCGGCCAGCCTGCCCGGCTGGCAGGTGCGGGTGCTGGACGGCAACCACCTGCCTGGCAGCGAGAAGCGCCTGTTGCCCCTGCGCGCCTTGCGCGGTGCGGCGCTGCCGGGGCACTCGCTGGTGGCATACGACCCGGATCGTGGCCTGGTGGTGGACCTGGTGGCCTGCGAGGACGCGCACGCGAGCGAGCGCGCCGGGGTGGCGCCGTTGCTGGAAGGCGCACGGCCTGGGGAGCTGTGGATCGCCGACCGGCACTACTGCACCCGCACGGTGCTGCGGGGCTTGGAGGACGCAGGCGCCTGTTTCATCGTGCGCGAGCACGCCAACCATCCCCGCTTGGCTGAGCAAGGAGAGTGGCGCGCATGTGGGCGGGTCGAGACCGGGCTGGTGCGCGAGCAGGTGATCACGGCAGAGCATCAGCAGGCACCCCTGTCAGCTTTGCTGACATCACTCCGTGGGATCGATTCGCGATGGCGGCGCATCGAGCTTGCGCTGGACCGGCCCACCGAGGATGGCGACACCACCCTGTGGCTGTGGAGCAACCTGCCCGAGGCGGTCACGGCCGGACGGATTGCCGAACTCTACCGCACGCGCTGGCAAATTGAGGGCATGTTCGGGCGCCAAGCGTGCTGCATAGCGAGCTCGGCAGCCTCGGCCATCCCCGCGCCGCACTGCTCGGCTTTGCTGCCGCCGTGCTGGCCTACAACGTCCTGGCCCTGTTGCAGCGCGCGGTCGAGCAGGCGCACCAGCCGCCGCCCGCCCCGCCATCGCCTGTCCCGCTGCCGCTGGAGGTGTCCTGCTTCCACCTCGCCGTGCAGGTCAGGAGCGGCTACGAGGGCCTGCTCATCGCCCTGCCGCCCGAACACTGGCCGTGCTGGGACGAGGCCGACCCGGCCGGCTTGGCCCAGCACCTGCTCCGCCTGGCCCGCAACATCAACCCGCGCCAGGTCGCCACCAGCAAGCGCGGACCCAAAATCGCCAAACCCAAGGGGTACGTCGATGGCAAAACCGCACGCGCCCACGTCGCAACCGCACGCCTGCTCGCAAAAGCCAAGGCAACACCCTGAAAGGGGTGGCTCTTATACCCATCCCTTTCAGGGTGTTTCAGTAGGCGCCGGCCGCTGGGTGGCTGCTTTCTGGCTTGCCTGGGGGGCATGGTCCCAGGACCGCGCACTGGGCTGTTCGACCCACTCGCAATGACAAAGTAAAAGTCAGCAGATACGATCGCTTTACTGATATTTTCAGCATCTATATTTGGCTTTATCAAGTAATCAATACCCTGAAAGGGGCGCCTCTTATACCCAGGGCTGTTCAACGCTGCTGGATGGGCTGTACTGAGGCCGCTCTGCTGCATACAAGGGGCGAAGTAGGCGTCTGATCGCAAGGGGGGTTCCCGAGCCGGGCAATGTCTGACTTCTACGGCAGC
>JAABUQ010010707.1_pt1 | contig 11951 bp, 9 predicted proteins | sample 5560001 | NCBI WGS metagenome assembly JAABUQ01 (sample SAMN10711888, study PRJNA513371) | rock metagenome | isolation source: Antarctica rocks | place: Antarctica: Victoria Land, Finger Mt nord | collected 2015-12-18
AAGATTAGCGCTCAGGAAATGGAGCGGATGCTGCAAGTAATGCAGGACCAATCTGCTCAAGACCAGGACGACCAGCAGTGTTAATGTTCGATAGGTAACAACTTGAGTAGAGTATAATTGAAAATTTGTTCTATGTCAAGGCTTTAGCGGTCAGGCATACAATATGCCTGGAAGAACCGGCTACCAGTGAAAAGTACAGGCGTTCATGCAACGAGACAGGTCGAAACAAGCGAATAATGCGAGTGAGCGGTCAGTAAGAGGGACACGACAGAGAGACCAGCTGCCGCCGGTCTTCCATTCTCCCGCGCTGGATGCGACTTCACGACAAAAGCGCCAGGGTGTAACACGCGCTGAAAAAAGCCCGGTGCGCTCCGCGACCCGGCGCCAGGCATATGCTGCCAGCACGACGCGGCGCAAAAGTGTGAGCTATGCCGCCGAAGAGATGCTGGCGGACCCTGAAGTCTCGCGTAAGCAGTTGCCTCGCCTGTTTAACAGTGCAGCACACGTGCGGACGGCGGAAACGCCGGCAAGCTCATCCGTTGGTTGGCGCTCACGCGTGCCTGTCGCGCAACGCACACCGGCGCGGCCTACACCCGTACAGGTCATAAGCGAGGAGGAGCAGAAAAAACTGGCGGCCCTGGAGATGCAGCTCCCACGTGTCGCCGGCAAGATAGATTCGCTCTTGCTGGTGGTCGTGCTGGCCCTGCTCTGCATCGGCCTGGTGATGGTCTACAGCGCTAGCTCGTTCGTTTCGGCCCGCTATTATGGCGATGCCTCCTACTTCTTTCAGAAGCAATTGCTGGGAGGGCTGTTAGGGATGGGTGCGATGCTGGTGACGATGCGCGTAGACTACCGACAATGGCGGCGTTTCTCGCTGATCGGGATGGCGGTCGCGCTGCCGCTGCTGGTGATCGTCTTGAAGTTTGGCACGAGCGCGTATGGCGCGTCGCGCTGGCTGGCCTTTGGCTCGTTCCTGTCGTTTCAGCCGAGCGAGCTGATCAAGCTGGTGCTGGCGCTCTATATCGCTGATTGGTTAGCCCGCAAAGGCAGCCAGGTTGGCACGTTTCTCTACGGTCTGGCTCCCTTTGTCATCCTGGTCGGCCTGATTCTGGGACTGGTCCTGCTGGAGAACGATATGGGGACCGCGATCGTCATCGCCGGGCTGGCGACCGCGATGTTCTTTACGGCGGGGGCGAACCTGTTGCAGTTCCTGCTGGCGCTGGGCTGCGGCGGCCTGATCTTTATCACCCAGGCGTTTCATGGCTATCGTTACTATCGGCTGACGGGCTTTCTCGACCCGTTCAAGTACACAACCAGTATTAATTTGCAGTTGTATCAGTCATTATTGGCGTTAGGGTCGGGGGGATGGCTGGGTCTTGGCCTGGGCGCGAGCCGTGAGAAGACTGGCTACCTGCCGCTGCCGTATATCGACTCCATCTTCGCCGTCATCGGCGAGGAGATCGGCTTTATCGGCTGCGCGCTCATCGTGGTGCTGTTCTTGCTGCTGGCATTTCGTGGCTTTCGCCTCGCGCGACGGACGCAGGATGTCTATGGTGCCTTGCTGGCGACGGGGATCACGACATGGTTGGTTTTGCAGGCGATGATTAATATCGGGGCAACGACTGCCTCTATCCCATATACAGGGGTACCGCTCCCCTTTATAAGCTACGGCGGCTCATCACTTGTCGTTTCAATGGCGGCTGTGGGAGTATTACTCAATATCTCACGCTATATTCAGCAGCCAGAGCATCCGGCGCTCTCGCGGCAAACAATTACAAAAACGATAGGAAAGAATGCGTAGGCGTAGAGGAGCTCTCTAAATGGGCTGCTCTCTCCTGATGGAAGGTATATGCGAGTTCTTATCTCTGGCGGTGGCACTGGAGGCCATATCTACCCGGCTCTCGCGGTGGCAACGCAGTTACAACAGACATATGATGCGACAATTCTCTATCTCGGCAGCGATGATGGCCTGGAGACCGAGCTGGTCCCGGCTGCCGGTTTTCGCCTGGCGACCATAAAGGCCGGTAAATTGCAGCGCTACCTCTCCTGGCGTACGGTGGCGGGTGTAACACGTGTGCCGGTGGGTATGGCACAGGCCGTGAGCGTGGTCGGCAGGTTTCGCCCGCAGGTGGCCTTTACGAGTGGCGGCTATGTGGCAGTTCCCGCTGGACTGGCAGCCCGGCTGCATGGCGTCCCTCTGCTGATGCACCAGCAGGATGTGCCGCCGAATCTGTCGAATAAGCTGATCGCGCCGATTGCGACACGTATCTCGGTCGCCTTCGCGGACTCGCAGCGCTACTTTTCAGCGCGCAAGACACTGCTGCTGGGCAACCCGCTGCGCCAGGCGATCCTGGATGTACGACAGGTTACAGCCGAAGAGGCGCGCGTTACGCTTGGCTTTGCGCCAGAAATGCCGTTAGTAGTAGTAACAGGAGGGAGCCAGGGCGCGCGCCACCTTAATATGGTGGTAGCGCGGGCTTTGCCCCAACTGCTCACCTTCTGCCAGGTGCTACAGATTAGCGGGCAGAAACTCTTCGCGGAGACCCGCACGGAGAGCGAGCAAGCTCTGGCGGACGTGGATGCTGAGACCAGGAGCAGGTATCGCCTGGAGCCGTACCTCTCCGAAGAGATGCCGCTGGCGCTGCAAGCGGCCTCCCTAGTCGTATGCCGGGCGGGCGCGGCAACCCTGAGTGAACTGGCCGTGCTGGGGAAAGCGAGCATTCTCGTTCCGCTGCCCCCCGCGATCGGCAGTTCTCCACAGGAGACCAATGCCGCGACCTTCGCCCAGAAACAGGCCGCGGACGTTATTCGTAATATAGATTTGAAGCCTGAATTATTAGTAGAACGTATAAGATATATAGTCACAAATTCTCAGTATGCCAATGCTATGATGGAGGCGGTGCGCGGCTTTGCCAGACCAGCGGCCACGCAAGAAATTGTCGAAACTGTGGTAGAGATGGCGCGTGTCGCGGGAGCGCAGGTGCCTGAGCACAAAGGGATAAACGTTTGAAAGAGTCACGCTTGCATTTTATGGGTATCGGTGGACAGGGGATCTCTGCGGTGGCACAGATGGCACTCATGGCCGGTGAGCAAGTCACGGGCTGTGATCAGCATGCCTCAGCGACCGTCAGAGCTTTGGAGCAAGCAGGGATTGCTATCGAGATCGGTCACAGCGCGGACCACCTGGCGGGTGTTGATACGCTGGTCATCAGCCCGGCGATTACCGCGCTCAATGCGCAGAATCCTGAACTGCTGACGGCACAGCAGCGCGGCATGCGCGTAGTTACCTGGCAGGAGATCCTGAGCGAGTTGATGGAGGGAAAATGTCTCCTCTCCGTCGCGGGTGTACATGGCAAGGGGACGACGACGGCCATGCTCTCGCTCATGCTGGTGGATGCGGGGCTGGACCCGACGTGCGAGATCGGCGCGATCGTGCCTCGTTTCGGGGCGAATTATCGCCTGGGCAAGAGCCAGTACTTTGTCAACGAGGCCGACGAGTTCAATCACAATTTCTGGCACTATCATCCGCGCCTGGCTATCGTAACGTCGATCGAGTTTGAGCATCCTGAGTTTTTCGCCGACTACGAAGCGTTTTTACACGCCTTTGAGCACTTTATTCGCGGTATGGATACGCAGGGCACATGGCCCCTGCCGCCCACGCTGGTCTTAAATGCCGATAGCCCTGGCTGTCTGATCTTACGTGATCGGCTGCGCGATTGGTCCGGGCGCGTGGTGACGTACGCACTGGCGGGGGTGTCATCCCCGGCGGAACCGGCGACGGTTGAAGCGTATGCTATCAATCTGGAGGGTGAAACATCCTTTAGCGTCAGGATGCGGGAGGGGATGGCGTTCCCTGAAGAGCGCACTATCCACTTGCGGCTGCCGGGCGCGCACAATATACAGAATGCCCTGGCGGCACTTACCGCCGCGTCCCTGCTGGGGGTAGATGGCGAGACGATCGCGACAACGCTGGAAGGTTTTACGGGGATCAGGCGGCGTTTTGAGATCCGGCACCAGGGGCCATTGCGCCTGGCTGGAGGCGTGCAGAACGTGCTGGTGATTGATGACTACGCGCATCATCCGACCGCGATCGCCGCGACCTTAGAGGCAACGCGCCGTCGCTATCCTGGTCAACGCCTGGTCGCGGTCTACCAGCCGCATATGTATAGTCGTACGAAAACATTTTTTGAGCAATTTTTACAGGCGTTTGATGCGGCGGATCTCGTGATTATCGCCGACATCTTTGCGGCCCGTGAGCGCGACACGGGATTGATCCACGCGCGCGACCTGGTGGAGGCACTGGCCAGGCGCTCGCGTTTCTCTGCTGGAAACGCAGAGGTTCTGCACGGTGGGAGTGTGGTGGAGACTGAACAATTGTTAGAGAGCGTCCTGCACTCTGGTGACATCGTAGTAATTATGGGGGCCGGAGATATCTATACAGTTACTGAACAGTTGCTGCGTAACACAGCACAGGTCTGAGGGAAGCACATGGTATTCGACGTTGAGACTGTCTATAGCGAGCTGCGCGCCCACTTCGGTGAGCGTGTACGTCGCGCTGAGCCGTTAGCCCGCCACTCTACCTTTGGTGTGGGCGGCCCCGCCGATATCTGGATCTCGCTCGAAACAGAGGAAGACCTGCTTGGCCTGGTAACGCTGTGCGCTGAGAGACGCTGGCCTCTGTTGATCGCTGGCAATGGCACAAATGTATTGTATGCCGATGCGGGAGTGCGCGGTATCGTCGCGCGCATAGCCCTGAATACCTATCATGTTGAGGATAGCGGCGACGGTAGCGCACTGTTGGTAGCAGGGGCCGGCATAAGCTGGCCGCGACTACTGAACGAGTTGACGTCTCTCGGGTGGGGAGGGCTGGAATTCGGACCGGGGATTCCTGGCACATTAGGGGGTGGGGTCATAAGTAACGCCGGGGTACATGGGCACGATATAGGAGAAGTGTTGGAGTGGGTGGATGTCGTAGATGCCCGGCGATGCGTGGAACGGGCAGTTGCACCGACTGTGGTGCGCTATCCGCACATGGAGCTCGATCTGACCTACCGGCACAGCCGCTTCCGGGCCCAGCGCCGCATCCAGTTTGATGAGCAGGGGGACCCGATCGCGGCCCCCCGTCAATTGATAGAACCGGTAGAGATCATTATGCAACTGGGTGTGCGCCTTCATCGTGAAGACCCGCGGAAACTGCGTACGACTATCGATGAACATAAACAATATCGTAAGAGGACCCAGCCGCCGCAGCAGAGCGCGGGCTCAGTGTTTAAGAACCCGCCGGGCGATTTCGCGGGGCGGCTGATCGAGGCGGTTGGTATGAAGGGAAGGATGCACGGGAAAGCTCAGATCTCTGAGCGCCATGCTAACTTTATTGTCAATGTAGGTGGGGCAAGTGCCGCTGACGTTGCGGCTCTGATCAGGGAAGCACGTGGTCGCGTCTATGAGCAGTTTGGTGTGGAACTGGAGCTGGAGGTCGAATTACGCGGCGAGTGGAAGGTAGCAACGACATGATGAAGAAAAAAAATATACGGGAGCAGGTGGCGTTTGGCCGTTACGATCAGGTACAGCCAGAAGCTACACGGCATACAAAAAGGCGCGAAGTCTCACGAGAAGAGAGCCGGGGCAATATCATGGAACAGCGGAGCTTGCAGCGTGTGGTAAGTGTGCCGGAGACAGATCCGTCGAAAGCATGGAATACCTTCGCGCAGCGGCAGGAGCAGCGGCGCAGTTCCCATGCAGCGCCACAGCGCTACGTCAAAGCAATACCACGTACATTGGCGCAGACCGGCACGCATGCATCAAGTGGACGTATGAAATCCGTACGCCGCCCATTGACCCATAATGCATCACCGGTGCCAACGCGCAGCGGGCGCAACCGCGCGCGGCGAGGCTTCCTGTGGAAATTGCTGGGTATGCTGGCTATCGGAGCGATCGTCGTGCTGGCCGCGAGCTTCGCACTCACCGGTAGTGCCTTTCGTATCGCGCAGGTCAATGTCGTAGGGACGCATAATAGCGCGCTCATCGGTACTATTCAACACATGGGGATGCAGGGGCAAAACATCTTTTTTATGGATGTCACCAGCCTGACTGAGCATATCGACGCGCTCCCTCCGGTTGCTTCGACTGAACTGAGCAAGCAATTGCCCAATGGGCTTACGGTCTCAGTGGTGGAACGCAAGCCGGTCCTGCTCTGGCAGACAGCCCAGGGCACATACGGTGTTGACAGCCAGGGGGTCGTCATCGCTCCAGCAAGTGAAACAACGGGTGCGGACCACCTGGTGACCGTCCAGGCTGCTCTAGATGGAGCGCAGGGTGGGCAGGGGAGCCCTACGAAAGCGCAGTCGGGGCTTCGTCCTGGTATGCGCCTGAACGGAGAGAATGTCTCGTTCGCGCTGGAGCTGGTAAAAAATCTGCCGAAGCTGGCAGGCGTTACGACGTTTAAACTGCACTATACCGGTACAATATATGGTGATACTATTGATCAACTCGGGGGAAGGCCAGATAGTAGGGGATCGTATATCGTTGAAAGTTCAGATGGATGGCGCGCTTACCTGGGTGGAGCATACGACACCAATCCGCTGGACAACAGACTCATTGAACTGCGCAATATTCTCGCACTCGCGCAGAAGCAGCAGCTCAATGTAGCAACCATTGACCTGCGTTATGGCCTGCATCCAGTCTTTACCGTGCACCAGTAGAGCAGATGCACATGACAGGTCTCGATTACTGTATCTGTAGCGCGTCTCACAAGTGTACCGCCCAGTAGGAGCGTATATCGTGCAAGAGCGGGTGATCGTCGGAATCGACGTCGGAACAACAAAAATCTGTATCCTGGTCGGCGAGCTAGATCGTGACGGGAAGCTGAACATTGTTGGCGTTGGCACCTGCCCTTCACAGGGGTTGCGCCGTGGCGTGGTGGTGAACATTGAGGAGACCGTCACTTCAATTGCCGCGGCGCTAGATCGTGCTGAACGTCTTTCAGGTAAGAAAATTATCTCAGCGTATGTAGGAATAGCAGGAAGCCATATTAGCTCGGAGAATAGCAAGGGTTTTGTCGCCATCTCCCCGCCTCACCGGGATATCGTGCAGAACGACATCAGCCGTGCTTTCGAGGTCGCGCGCGCTATCGCCATTCCTGCCAACCGCGAGGTGATCCATGTGATCCCGCGTGGTTATGTCGTCGATGGACAGGAGGGCATTAAGAACCCGATCGGTATGTCCGGTTTCCGTCTGGAGGTGGAGACCCATATCATAACGGGCGCTGTATCTTCCATTCACAATCTGATTAAATGTGTGGATAAGGCTCATATCGACATTGAAGACCTGGTCCTGGAGCCGCTGGCATCCGGCGAGGCCGTGTTAGAGGATGGCGAGACCGATCTGGGGGTGGCCCTGGTCGATATCGGCGGTGGCACCACGGATGTCGCCGTCTTTGCCGATGGAGCGATCTGGCATACGGTTGTCTTACCCATCGGTGGCAATCTGATTACCAGTGATATCGCTATCGGTCTACGTTTGCCGGTGGGAGTAGCTGAGGAGCTGAAAGTGACGTATGGGCACTGTGACCCCTCAACTATTGATGAGGACGACATGATTGACCTGTCGCAGTTCATGCCTGACTGCGATGATCTTGTCCCTCGCAAATTGCTGGCGGAGATTATACAGGCGCGTGTGGATGAGCTGTTCCGTATGGTGCATGAAGAGCTCAAGAAATCCGGCTATGATGGGTTACTGCCGGCCGGTATTGTCATCACGGGGGGCACCGCCGAACTGCCTGGTATTCTGGATACGGCCGGTCAGGTGCTTGATCTTCCCGCGCGCATCGGTTCTCCGCTTGGTCTACATGGATTAGCCGATTCAATTAACCGGCCCGCGTATGCCACTGCGGTCGGCCTGTTGCTCTGGGGTTTGCGTAATACCTCGCTCCTGGTTGATGAAGAGGAGGCGGAGGAGGCGGAGACAGGCAATATCGTATCTCGCCTGGGTCGCTGGTTGCGCGCATTTATTCCTTAAATGTAGTTGCTCATTTGTATGTCAGGAAAATCGAGCCTCTCATTCGTTCCAAAGGTGGGAGATGTTCGTTCATATAGATAGATGAGAGACTCGAAAGGGGGCCACGAAAATGTTACCAATGGGAAATCATCAACTTGAAGGCTTCGCCCAGATCCGTGTGATCGGTGTTGGGGGAGGTGGTAGTAATGCAGTGAACCGTATGATCCAGGCCAATATGATGGGGATCGAGTTCATTGCTATCAACACCGATGCCCAGGCCCTGCTGCTGACAGAGGCACCGCATCGCATTCGTATCGGCGACAAGCTGACCCGTGGCCTTGGTGCGGGAGGCAACCCCAGCGTTGGCTCGAAGGCTGCTGAGGAGAACGCGGAAGAGATCTACGAGGCGCTCAAAGGCTCCGATATGGTCTTTATCACCGCCGGTATGGGGGGCGGGACCGGAACCGGTGCCAGCCCTATCGTCGCGCAGATCGCGCGCGAGGTCGGTGCACTGACCGTCGGTGTCGTCACCAAGCCCTTCACTTTTGAAGGCAAGAAACGGCTGCTATCGGCGGAAGAAGGCATCAATAACCTGAAGCAGCACGTGGATACGCTGATCACGGTGCCCAACGATCGTCTCTTGCAGATCGTGGACAAGCGTACGCCGATGTCTGAAGCCTTCAGGCTGGCCGATGATGTGCTGCGCCAGGGTATCCAGGGCATCAGCGACCTGATCACCGTTCCTGGTCTGATCAACCTGGACTTCGCCGATGTCAAGACGATCATGTCGGCCGCCGGTTCTGCTCTGATGGCGATCGGTGAGGCGGGAGGCGATACGCGCGCTATTGAAGCCGCTCAGATCGCTATTGCCAGCCCATTGCTCGATATCGACATCAGTGGGGCACGTGGGGTGCTGTTCAATATCACTGGCGGCATGGATATGACCCTGTTCGAGGTCAACGAAGCCGCTGAAGTGATCAGCAATGCCGCGCATCCCGAGGCGAATATCATCTTTGGAGCCGTGCAAGATCCTAATTTCGATGGACGTGTGAAAATCACGGTGATCGCGACAGGTTTTGATGGCAGCTCCGTACGACCTGCGCTGACCTCGTCTGCGTCTCAGTATACGCAGGGACGTCCTGACTACAATGGGAGCCGGCTCTACGCTGCTCCACCCGCCTCTGTCAGTGGGATGAGCAACGGCAGCACAGCGCCACGCTCAGCGCAGTCGCAGGGCTACGCTACGCCGCCACGTTCGGCGCAGTCGCAAGGCTACGTGACGCCGCCAGTGACACCATCGCTCAACTCTTCGGCAGCGGTCTCGAACCAGCCGACGGGGCCATTGTCAACGGATCGCCCGGCACCTGCTCAATCACGGTCACAGTCCGCGCCTGCCGCGCCTGTTTCCTCTGATACAGCTCGCCAGCGCGTTTTTTCGCCGTCCGCAATGCCGCAGGAGCCACTGCCCAGCAGTGATATCGACGAGGATGATTTCGCGTTGGATAATGAGCCTGTGCCACTGGAGAATGCGCATAGAGATCTGCCCGTGCCGGAGCCAGAGGCACAGCCGCTCCAGCATTCCGCCAGCCAGCAGCGTCATGTGCGCCGCCTGGATCGCGGCGCCAGTGGTGGTAATCGTAACGCTCCTTCTGGCGATGTGATCGAGATCCCTGCCTTTCTACGCAAGCGTTAAACGCAGTACGAGAAGCACAGGACAAAGAAAGCGGGCAACCCCAAAGGGGTTGCCCGCTTTCTTTGTCCTGTGCTCTCTACACACCAACCTTGTTGGATGTCTTGCCCAGGTTACCGGGGATCTCTTTGTTGAGACCGATATGGTTGACCACGACGCGTACGCCAGGAATGCCGATCAGTTCTCGTTCCAGCGCGAACTTCATTTTAGGATTGGAAACATCACCGTAAATATGCAGGATGAAATTTTCGACCAGCAGCGAGATGTTGCTTGCACCTTCCAGCTTGCCCTGGGTCCGCATGCTTTCCAGCCGTGCATTAGCAGTGTTCAAAATTTCGTCTTCAGCAACGACGAAGTTCTTCACATCGATCACACCATCCAGGGTCCGCAACTCATTCTCCAACTCCCGACGCTGCGTCTCCAACTCGACCTTGCCGTACATCGATAGCACAACTCCTTCGCTCCCCTGATCGCTTTCGATATCGACTTTGACGGGGTGGACGCTGTAGGGCGTGCTGATAAATGTAACGGTGCGCTCCACGACCGCGCGTGCGTGGTCCAGTATCTCCTGTGCCGGCGGCGTAGGGCGGCGGTGACGGGCAGCCTCCCCGTGTTGACCAGGGGTGGCCATCGGGTCTTCCAGGGCCCAACCAAGGATGCCAATCAGCACAAATGGTGCCGCGAACGCGGTGAGCCAGGGATTGTCAGGGATGAATAGCAATCCAGTTACCGCTACCAGGATCGCCATGCCCAGTAAGATCGGCCACAGGCTGGGGTTGGGCAGGTGAATATGACCTTCTGCCTCCTCGGCCTCGTGCTCTATCTCCATGGCTTGCTGTCGGTCATCTACTGTGAGATGTGTGCTTTGCAGAGACGTATCCATATGTTCTCGCTCTCCTCCAAAATGGTGTTTAACCAGCGAGGACTCTTATTGATGGCTAAATAGTTGTCCTTTTCCTAAGCATACCAAATATACAGCATTCGTGCAACTCGTAGCAGCTACACATACATACCTGGAACTCGTTCCTGGAAGCTCGTTCGTCTCACGGAAGCGAGTGATGCAGTAACTCAAGTTCTACCTCGCGCCAGGCAATCAATTCGGCCTGGGGGCGTGTCAGCTGCTGCTGGTCCTGGGCTGCCTGGATCAGGTGCTGCGTAACACGTTTCTGGAAGCTTGCGAGATAGGAGACCTGTGCACTGTAGGGAGGCATAACCGCCAGCTCAACATTGCGTAATGCGTAAAATTCACAACGGTCGAATGCCAGGACCATTAAATCTGTATAGTTCTGGATGAGATTCAGGCGAGATAGTGTGAAGTAATCTGGCTCTGTACTGATGATGCTCAGGCTGCCTGCTATACGATCGCCGAGCAAAATAGGATAGCTGGCCGTACTCTGTGCCTGGTCGGTCTGATGCGATGGAAACAGGCGCATCCTCTCCTCATGGCTTTGCGTGATAATCGGATGCCCTGTGATAACTGCATGCCCGCTCTGGGATTCAGCGCCCAGGAACCTTGTCTGCGAGCCGAATTGTGTTCCCCACTGCCCTGTTCCACGCGCTAATGTCTGCCGCAGACTGCGCACCTTCTGCCCGGCTTCAGGTGCGACACACTGTGCTACGATGACCAGCAGCCCCTGTTGCTGAGGATCAAGATGGCTCAGGATTTGTTGTAGGACCAGCATGCAGACAGAAGGTGCGCGCAATTGTGGTGGGCTTGTTGTGTAAGCGCCGAGCACATGCGCGTAAAACGCGGAAGGGATCTCCTGTAGCTCCTGCTCTTCTGTCTTCTCCACACTAAAAAAGTCAGGGAATTCTTTGACGATGAGCTCTGCCAGGCGCGTACGGTGGTCTGGTAATGCATCAAGCAATAAACGCAGCGTATCCGGTCGTGGATTTGATTTGCCATTCGTCCAGCGGACCAGCGTTATCGGGTTAATTTTTACTATATCAGCGATACGCTGTCGCTCGTGAGGATCACTGGTTATTGTACCCAGCACATCGCGCCAGGTCTGTTCTTCTGCCATTATCACCACCCCGCGTAAGTACCAGGAAAAAGCAGAGATGTTTGTGTGTTTGATGGAAGTTTCTCTTGCTTTGTAGAGATAGCCCCTATTAAAGATAACTCAAGAGTTATCTTCAGTCAAGTTCAAAAATATATGTATTTATCTTTAACACATACTACTGGAAGAAAGTTGTATCTCTCACATGCTAGCTTTGGCAGAGAATACAAAAATGTATGTTTATGGAGCGCTTCCTGTGGCCAAAG
>JAABUQ010010708.1_pt1 | contig 11949 bp, 8 predicted proteins | sample 5560001 | NCBI WGS metagenome assembly JAABUQ01 (sample SAMN10711888, study PRJNA513371) | rock metagenome | isolation source: Antarctica rocks | place: Antarctica: Victoria Land, Finger Mt nord | collected 2015-12-18
AACAGCGGCCGGCGCCCGATCCGATCGGCCAGCCAGGCGCCGAGCAGGTAGCCCACGAAGCTGCCCGAGATCAGCACGGCGAGGTAGCCGGAGGAGCCGATCACCGTCAGCCCGCGCTCACCGCGCAGCAAGGTCGGAACCCAGGTGCTGATGGCGTAGTAGCCGCCCTGCGCGCCCGTGCCGAGCAGCGCGGCCAGCAGCGTGGTGCGCCGGAGGCCGGGCGCGAAGATCTCCCAGATGCTCGGTCGGTCGCCCGTGGCGGCCACGCGGGCGCGGGTCTTTACCGCGACCTCCGGTTCCTCCACGTAGCGGCGCAAGAAGAAGATCAGCAGCGCGGGCAGCGCGCCGATGGCGAACATCCAGCGCCACGCGACCTCGGGCGGCACAAAGGTGAAGAGCGCGGCCTGCATCAGCACCGCGCCACCCCAGCCCAGGGCCCAGCCCGACTGCACCGAGCCCACGGCGCGGCCGCGGAACTGCGGCCGGATCGCCTCGCCGATCAGCACCGCACCCGCGGCCCACTCTCCACCGAAGCCGAGGCCCAGCAGGGCGCGGCAGACTATCAGCTGCCCGAAGCTCTGTGTGAAGGCGCAGATGAGGGAGAAGGCGGAGAACCAGAGGATGGTGAGCTGCAGCGTGCGCACCCGCCCGATGCGGTCGGCGACGTAGCCCGCCAGCCATCCGCCCACGGCGGAGAACAGCAGCGTGACTGTGACGGCCAGGCCGGCGGTGCCGCGATCCACCTGCCACAGCGCGATGATCGAGCCGATCACCAATGGGTAGATCATGAAGTCCATGCCGTCGAGCACCCAGCCCGAGAAGCAGGCCCAGAAGGTTCTGCGCTCAGGGAGCGTCATCTCGCGATAGAAAGCGGTGAGGCCGGTATCGGCGGGGAAGTCCCGCGCATCCGGCGTGCTCTGGCTCATGGGCAACGCTTCCTCGGTCCGTGCTCGCTGAGGCGAGTTCATTGTGCCAGGAAAGCTAAGCCCTATTCCGCCCCGCCACCAGGGTGGGCAGCTGCCGGATGTATTGCTTTCCAGCAAAGCGCAGCCACCCGATAGCAGCACTCGAGGTTGCTCATTCGCGATTTGCAGATTGCAATGCGCAGACGAAGGCGGATCTGGTCGTCAGATCATACTCCAGCAGTCAATGCGGGTGTGGTTCGTGGTTCGAAGCAGGCTGAAGCTGATCCATAACCCGAAGACAACGCCTAGCTGTCTGGCTGTGAGATCTTCTTTCTTTGCTGGACGGCATCGTGACAACCCGCTCTGAAGATGCCCACGGCAATCCAGAAGGTTTGCAAGTGTCGACAGCGGCGGCAAGGTCGCTGTATGACTTATGTCCGCTTGTCGCGGCCGCGGTCTCCAAAGCGGCCGGGTCGCTTCCGGCCAGGCTCGGATGGTGCCGAGGTCGCGCTAGGCCCCTCTTCAGCGGCATTGCGATTGAAGCCGTCGCGCCGGACATGGCACGGTTAGGCCCGGTGCGACGGCGCAGGCGAACGGTCGAAAGTTCACGACGCCTTCCTGACATTCCAGAACAAGGGTGGGCCTTCCAGCACGCCGCTCACGTTGTTCTGGAACACGGTCGAGAAGAAATATTGCCCCAGAGGCACGTAGGGCAGATCGCTCAACGCCTGCTGCTGGATCCGTGCCGCCAGCGCCTTCTGTGCCGCCAGATCCGGGGTGTCCAGCCATTGCTGCCGCATCGTCTCCAACGCTTCGCTCTTGGGCCAGCCGAAGGTGCCGCTTTCGCCGGGACTGCGCAAAAAGGCGTTGTTCGCCGGGGTCGCCTGGTCAAGGCCGGCCCAAAAGGTGCCGAAGATGCTCCAGCCGCCTTGGCCCACCGGCTCCTTGCGGGTGCGGCGCTGCACGACCGTGCCCCAGTCCAGCACCTGGTAATCCACGTTGAACCCGGCGCGCGCGAGCAGGTCCGCGGAGACGTCCCCCAGCGCCTTTAGGTTCGGCAGGTCGGAGGCGCCCATCAGCACCACCTTCTCGCCCTTGTAGCCGGCCTCCGCCAGCGCCCGCCTCGCCGCGGCGAAGTCGCGAGGCTTGGTGAACACATCCAACCCGGCTTCGCTCGCCATCGGCAGGCCGGGACAGAAGAAACCCGCGGGCGTGTGACGCAGCTTCGGATCGTCGCCAGCCACCGCCTGCATGTAGTCGACCTGGTTGATGACCTGCAGCAGCACGCGGCGGATCGCCGGGTTGTCGAACGGCGGCTGCGCTTCGTTCATCCGCAGACAGCCGATATACCCGGTCGGGTCGGCAATTTGCGCCTGCATGCCCTTGAGCAGCGGCATCACATCCGCGCTGACCGTTTCCCACCAGTCCATTTCCCTGCTCTGCATGGCCGCCGCAGCGGTGGCCAGGTCCGGTATCGGATGCCACTCCACCCGATCCAGCGAGACCCGCTTGGGGCCGGAGGTCCATTGCGGCGTACCGCCGTCACGCGGCACATAGTCGGCGAACTTCTCGTAGACCACCAGGCTGCCGATCATGCGCTCGCTGGCAACAAAGCGGAACGGGCCGCTGCCGACCATCTCGGTCACCTGGGTGAAGGGGTCGGTGCGGGCCAAGCGCTCGGGCATGATCGCGCAAATGCTGCTGCCCACCTTGCCCAGCATGTCCGGCAGCAGAGCGAAAGGCTTCTTCAGCTTGAACACAATGGTCTTGTCGTCCGGTGCGGACAGCTCGTCGGTATAGGCCAAGACGGTCTGCCCCACCGCGTCGCGCTTGCCCCAGCGATTGATGGACGACACGCAATCCCGCGCCAGCACCGGGGTGCCGTCGTGGAACCTGAGCCCGGAGCGCAGGGTCATCCGCCACTGTTTGCCATCATCCTCCACGACATGCCCGGCGACCATCTGCGGCTGCGCGGCGTACGTGCTGTCGATGCCGTAGAGCGTGTCGAAGACCATGAGCCCGTGGTTGCGGGTGACGTAGGCGGTGGTCCAGATCGGGTCCAGCACCGTGAGGTCAGATTGCGGAATGAACTTCATCATGCTGCTGCTCGCAGCGCGCGACAGGCTGGGCGCAGCGAGGGCGGCGCCCGAGGCGGCAAGCAGGCTGCGGCGTGTCAGCATCGCGGATCTTCTCCCATTGGGTTGCAGCATTAGGCCGAGCTATGCTGCGACGCACAAGTCCGCCCGGGCACGCGGCAGAAGCAAGGACAGATCACAATATGACGCAGGCGATGAGTTGGGACGAATGGGCTGGGCACGACGCAACGGCGCTGGCCGAGCGCGTGCGTGCCGGCGAGATCACGCCCGCCGAGCTGTCGCAGCAAGCCGCCGCTGGCATCGCCTTGGTGAACCCGGCGCTGTCGGCGGTGGTGGAGGTGTTCGCAGACGTCGTCGCCGACCCGCTGCTGGACGGAATGAACGCGGCCGGTCCCTTCGCCGGCGTGCCCTATCTGATGAAGGATCTGGGCCCCACCTTGGCGGGCCGGCTGCAGGAAATGGGCTCGCGACTGATGCGCGGCAATCGCAGTACGGCGGACAGCTACTTGGCGGGGCGCATACGCCGGGCCGGGCTGAACGTGATCGGCCGCACCACCACGCCGGAGTTCGGCGTCTGCTCCGCCGTGGAGAACCCGGCGGTCTACGTGACGCGCAACCCGTGGGACCTCGGCATCACCACCAACGGGTCGTCCGCCGGCACGGCGGCCATGGTGGCGGCGGGCGTGCTGCCGATCTCGCATGCGACGGATGGCGGCGGCTCCATCCGAATCCCGGCTGGGGCCTGCGGCAATATCGGGCTGAAGCCATCACGCGGCGTGTTCTCCATCGCACCCTACGCCTCGGACCTGACCGGCCTGGTTTCCATCCAAGGCTGTCACACCCGCACGGTGCGCGACACGGCCGCGTTCGTGGATGCGTGCCGTGGCGGCGCGCCCGGGGAGTTCATGCCGTATTGGATGCCCGCCGAGCCCTACGCCGAACTGATCCGCCGCGACCCGGCGCGGCTACGCATCGCGCTGTCGCATGAATGGGGCGACTATCGCGCCATCCCGCATTTCGTGGCGGAGCTGGAGCGGGTTGGCCGCCTGTTGGAAAGGCTGGGTCATCAGGTCGACTGGGCGTTGCCGCGGATCGATTTCCGGTCCGCCTTCGCCGCGCAGACGACCTGCTACATCAGCAACTTCGCGCAGACCATCGCCAACCTGCTGGCGATCCTTGGCCTTGAGCGACCGCCGGAGGAGCTGGTCGAGCCGATCAACATCCGCATCTGGGAAGCCGGGCGGCAGACCACCTATACCGAGCGGGCGCAGATGCAGGCGGTGTTCAATACCACTGCCCGCGGCTTCGGCCAGTTCTTCGACGACTGGGACATCATCCTGACCCCGATCACCGCCCTGCCCACCCCACCCATCGGCACCACGGAGTATCTGACTCTGAGCGACAATCCTTCCGTGCTCGATTGGTTCAGCAATCTGTGGCGTAACTTCGCCTACACACCGCTGGCCAATCTCTGCGGCATCCCGGCGATTTCCCTGCCGCTGGGCATGCAGGAGAACGGAGTCCCGCTGGGCATCCAGGCGCAGGCGAAGCAGGCCGATGATGGGTTGTTGCTGCAGTTGGCGGCCCAGATCGAGCGGGCAATCGGCGGCCAGTGGAACGACGGGCGGCGGCCCGGTACCCACGTCACCCGTTGACGTCCTGCACCACCAGGGCCATTCAGTTCTAATTTTTTGGTCGCAAATGGGCATAGCATATCGAAGCTGGAGCTGTGCATGTGAAGCGTCTTGCTGCTGATCCGGGTCGATACCTTGGGTCGTCAGGTTAGAACTGAATGGCCCTGCCATGCCCCACGGGCTACGCATGAGGTCTCATTCCGGCTCTGCGCGAAGCTCTGTCGGGATCTTGTCGCTACTCGAACCAGTGGTGGCTCGTGACAAAGGAAGAGATCAACGCCGAGGTCAAGGCGATAATCAGACGTTCTGATCTCTGGAGCCCTACGGACAGCCCGGAGACGGTTGCGACCCTGATGGTGATTACAGTCCTCAGGTTCCTGGGCATTCCCCACGAGCAAGCCCCGGAAGTGATGCTCAAAGCCCTGGCCAGGCTTAACCCTCCTGCCTGAGCGTCACTCATCAGGCAGGATTAGGGCCGCCAGCAACGCTCTCCTCCCGCATGGGGCGGAGCAACTCGACCCCGTTGTGCCGCACGCTGTTCACGTCCGTGCTCACCGGCCACGTCCGAAGCACGGTGTCTGCCGCAGGTCGGAGCAGCGCCTTCGGATCGCCTTCCTCCTCTCCGAGCCATACCGGCCAGTCCGCCGGCTCCAGCACGATAGGCATGCGGTCGTGGATCGGCGCCATCGTCCCGTTCGCGTCCGTGGTGACAATGGCGAAGCTCCGCGTGATGTCGCCGTTCGCCGGATCGGTCCAGCTTTCCCAGACCCCGCCGAAGGCGAGCAGCGCTCCATCCACCCGGGCGATGGCGAAGGGCTGCTTCAGCTTGCCGTCGCGCTTCCACTCGTAGAACGCCTCGGCCGGCACGATGCAGCGGCGGGACGCGAAGGCACCCCGGAAGCTCGGCAGCTTCGCCACGGTCTCGGCCCGGGCGTTGTTGAGCATGCGGGCGTGGGCCGGATCACGTTCAAAATGCGGGATCAGGCCCCAGCGCAGCACGTCGAGGCTGCGCTCGCCAGTCTTGGGATTGTGCCGCACCACCGGCGCCGGCTGGCTGGGCGGCAGGTTCCAGTTGGGCTGGAAGTTCGGCACAGGGTTGCGGGTGCCGAACACCCCTGCGAGGTCGGCTGGCGTCATGGACAGGGCGAAGCGGCCACACATGGCGCCAAGGGTAAGCCGGCGCGGGCCAGAGCGCCACGCCCGACAACAGGGCGAGCGGAAAGGAAAACCCGTGCGCGGCCCCGTCCTGGGCTGGTAATCTCCCCCTGTGTTGGACTCTCCCACTCCAGCTCCAGAGCTGCCAGCCGAGCCGCAGCAGCGTCGGCGCAAGGTCATCCACATCGACATGGATGCCTTCTACGCTTCCGTGGAGCAGCGCGACGACCCGGCCCTGCGCGGCAAGCCCGTCGCGGTCGGCGGCTCGCGTGAGCGCGGCGTCGTGGCCGCGGCGAGCTACGAGGCCCGGCGCTTCGGCGTGCGCTCGGCCATGTCCGGGATCACGGCGCGGCGGAAGTGCCCCGAGCTGATCTTCGTCCGGCCGCGCTTCGACGTGTACAAGGCGGTGTCGCAGCAGATCCGCACCGTTTTTGTCGAGCACACGCCCATCATCGAGCCGCTGTCGCTGGACGAGGCCTACCTCGACGTCACCGAGAACCTGCAGGGCATCGCGACGGCGACGCAGATCGCCAAGGCGATCCGGGCCAGCATCCGCGAGCAGACGGGGCTGACCGCCTCGGCCGGGGTGTCCTACAACAAGTTCCTCGCCAAGCTCGCCTCCGATCATCGCAAGCCGGATGGGCTGTTCGTGATCCCGCCCGATCGCGGCGCCGCCTTCGTCGAGAACCTCGAGGTGGGCCGGTTCCATGCCGTCGGCCCGGTGACGGCGGCCAAGATGAACCGGCTCGGCATCCACACCGGGCTCGACCTGCGGGCGCAGAGCATGGCGTTCCTGCAGGAGCAGTTCGGCAAGAGCGGCCCCTACTACTACTGGATTGCGCGCGGCATGGACGAGCGCCCGGTCCGGGCTGACCGCATCCGCAAGTCGGTCGGCGCCGAGAACACCGATTATCGGACATCATCGAGAGGCGGCGAACACCGGGCGGCAAGACGTTTATCAGAGTGAATAGCGGCTTGCCTTATTCGCTGGACTCCCTGACACTGCCGGGCGATCGCGGCCGCGCCGCCGAACGGTCACGCCGGCTCGGCCAACAAGGAGGGATCACCGCTTGACGACGAACGGGGACCTGGGACCCACCGAGCCGGCCCCCTCCTGCGCGGCGGCCGGACCGGCCACCCCCGCGCACGCCGCCAAGACGCGACAGCTCTACGCCGCCGACTGGGTGGCGTTCGCGACATGGTGCCGGCGGCAGGGCGCGAAGGCGCTCCCCGCCGCGCCCGGACAGGTCGTCGCCTACCTCGCCGCCCTGAGCGGCGCGGGACGGCCGGACGACCTCGGCCCCGGTGCGCTGGCTCGGCGCGTCGCCGCGATCGGCGACATGCACCGCCGGCACGGCCACCTGCCGCCAGGGGCCGACCCGGCGGTCCGCGCCTGGCTGCGTGCCCTCCGCACGGCCCGGCCTGCGGCGCAGGATCCCGCACCCCCGTCCCGCCGCGCACCGCCGCTCCACCCGGCCCAGCTCGCGCGCCGGGTCGCAGCCTGCCCCGGCGACCTCGCGGGGCTGCGCGACCGCGCCTTGCTGCTGCTGCTCGCCGCCGGCCTCGGCGCCGACGACCTGCTCGGCCTCGACCGTGAGCACGTCCGGCTCGCCGACACCGGGGCCCTGCGCCTCCTGGGCGGCCCGGCGCCGGACGGCGGGACCGGGCGCGTGCTGGCCTTGCAGCGCTCGCTTCGGCTCGCTGCCTGCCCGGTGCGCGCGCTGCAGGACTGGCTGCGGGTGTCGGACTGCCGCTTCGGCCCGGTGTTTCGAAGCGTGGACCGCTGGGGCAACGTCGGCCACCGCCGCCTCACCGCGGACGGATTGCGCCGCATCGGGCAAGGCCGGGGCCCCGCCCGGCGGCATGCCCGCCGGACACCACCCGGGTCGGCATGACGCCCCGCTCGGTTGCCCAGCGGACGGCGGACGCCGCCGACACGCTGGACCGCTGGCTGCGGCAGCAACGCCCGGGAGACGCGTCCACAGCCGGCCCGGGGGCCGGACCCTTGGCCGATCCAGGCCGGCACTCCCGGGACCCTGGCGCCGAAGCTGGCCAGGCCGGGCGGTTCGGCGGCGAGCCCGTGGCACCCGGCGGTCCGGCCGCCAAGCCGTCCGGCACGGCCAGTCAGCGTCCCCTGTCGCCGCGGCACACCGACTGGCTGCACCACCGCCTCACCGTGTCCGGGCCGGCCGACGCGGTGACGGCGTTCCGCGCCGCAGCCTCCGGTGCCGGCACGCTGCCCTGGACGCTCGACCTCGACCAAATGGAGGAGGACCTGTTCCATGCCCTCGTGGCGCCCCGGCCGCCGCAGCGGCGGCGCTTGAGCGCGGCCGGGGCACGCGCCCTCGCGCGCCAGCTGCGCGAGGCGGCGGCGCACCGCCACGCCCTCGCCGCGGCGCGGGCCGGCAGCCGGGCCTGCTCGTTCGACCTGCAGGCGCTGGTGCCGGTGCCGGATGCCGTGCTGCGGCTCGGCCCGGACAACCCGGACGCCCTCGCCTGGCTGTGGGCGCACTGGGGCGCCACGCAGGCGCTGCGCCATGTAACGGAGGACCGCGTCGCCGCGCTCGGCCGGCGCCCGGTGCGGCGCCGCGATCCCGGCGCCCTGCATCTCAGCTTCTGGTCGGCCGATTGGACGCCCTGGCAGGCGCTGGCGACGGTCGCCGCGCGCTGGCCCATCCTGCGCTTCGACACCCGCCCCACCTACGGCCTGCTTTGACCGAGGCCACCGCCGACGCAGCCGCTTCGCATCCTGGCCCGGCGCCGCCTGGGTGGGAGGACCCGCCGCCCGGCCCAGCGTCGGCCACGTCGCCGATCCTGGCCGTGGACGGGTTCGAGGGGCCGCTCGACGGGCTGCTCGCCATGGCGCGGGCCCGCAAGATCGACCTGGCTCGGCTGTCGATCCTGGCCCTGGTGGAGGCGTTCGGGGCAGCGATGCAGGCGGCGCTGCAGCGCGCCTCGGATGCCCCGGCGCCGGACCTGGCCCGGTGGGCCACCTGGACGGTGATGGCGGCGCAGCTGACGGAACTGCGCTCGCGCCTGCTGCGGCCGGCCGACGCGCCCGCGGCGCGCACGGCGTTGGCCGAGGCGGAAGCGCTGCGCCGGCATTGGGTGCTCCGCACGCAGATGGCGGCCGCCACCGACTGGCTGGAACGGCGGCCGCAACTCGGGCGCGAGGTGTTCGCACGCGGCCGCCCGGACACCAGGACATCGGGGCGCCCCGCCGATGCCGCCGAGCTGCTCGACGACCACGAGACCAACGACCCGGCAGCCGCCGCCGAGGACGTGCCCCCTGTTGCGGGCGGCGACCTCACCGACCTGCTGCGGGCCTGCCTGGTGGCGCTGCGCCTGCCGCCGCACGCCGAAGCCGACCAGCCCCGACGATCGCCGTTCTGGAGCATGGGCGACGCCGCCCACCGGATGACCCGGCTGCTGGCGACGCGGCCCGAGGGCGCGGCGTTGGACGCCTTCCTGCCGAAGATTGCCGGGGCCGGTGCCCACCGCGCGCTGCACGCTGGTGCGGCCGTCGCGGCGACGCTGCTGGCCGCCCTGGAGCTCAGCCGCAACGGCGCGCTCACGCTGCAGCAGGACGCCCCTTGGCAATCCATCCGGGTGCATCGCCACGATGGCGGCGCACCCCATGCCCCGCACGGACCGGCCGAGGAGGGTGGGCCGGTGCTGGCCTGAACAGGCCGGTGCATTTGGGTCAGCAAGCAACGGTCGTCGGCCATGCAACACGATCTGGGCGGCCCGCGGTGCTATGCTGCCGTCATGGACATAGCCAGGCCTGCCGCGACCCCCGTCTTCAGCCCCGGCGAGCGGGACTACATCCGCCGCGAACTCGACCAGTTCTTCTCGACCCTGCCCTGCGTCGCCGACGGCGTCCAGCTCAGGACCTGGCGCGGCGGCCTGCAGGCCGGCCAGCCCAAGGTGCCGGCCGTGGCCCAGGGCCTGCTCGAGCGCGGCCTCATGCGCCTGGAGCCGACGCCCTGGCCGCCCCGGCTGTTCTTCACCGACGCGGGCCTCCTGGCGCTGCGGGCGATGATGTCGGACGGCCGGCTCGCCAACCCCAGGACCTTCGCGCACGTGCGCCGGGAACTCGGCATCAACCCGGACCCCGCCAGCGGCCAGGGCTCAACCGCCGGACTCCTCGACGCGGAACAGGCGGCCCACGGTTCGGGTGCAGCGGCGTTCCCATCTCCGCCTGATTGGGGTAACAGCCCGGGTCCCACGGAATGGAACGCCCCCATGGCCCGCATGCCCAAGGCTGACACCCCTCCAACCCCGGGCCGGCGGGGCCGCAAGCCGAAGGCGGCTGCGCTTCCCGCCATGGTGCCCACAGTCGAGGACGACCACACGGCATCCGCCGCGGCTGACGCCGCCGCCGCAGTCCCTGCCGAGGGCAGCACGCCCGCACGCGGCCGGCGGGGCCGCAAGCCGGGGCCGCGGGCGGACGCCATGGCGCCAGGCCTGCCGCTTGCTGCGGGCACGGACCGGGTGGCGGCCGAGGCCAGCCCGCCTGCGGACGGGCTGGAGCCGGCTGGAGACGACGGCGACGCCATGATCGCCGAGATGGCCTTCCCGGTCAGCAGTGAGCCGGGCGACGACACGGGCCCAGAAAAGCATCAAAACGCGGTGCTGCGGGCCGACGACGCCGTGCCGCCTTCTCTGCCCTCCGAGGCGTCTGCACCGGCCACACCCGCCGCACGCTGGGACCGGGCGTCTGACACGGTCAGCTTCGACTGGCCCGCCATCGAGCGCACGGCCGCGCAGCAGGGAGCCAACCAGGCCATGGCCAAGCTGCTGCTCGCCGCCCGCGCCGAGGGCGCCCACTCGCGGTGGCCGCTTTGACGCTACCGTGTGTGCGTCGGAGCCGCATCCGCTTCGTGTTCATCCGCGTTTCTGGTGAAGTTGGTTGGCACGGAGGACGACCAATGGCCACAAGGGCCGGACATTTGCGATCGCTTGATACCCCGCGCTGTCTCGCCGTTTGCTGTCGCTGACCCCGAAAGGTCGGTCGGTCGTGCAGGTTCTGCCCGGCCCGGCTGCGTCACCATCGCCGTCGCACCCACGCTGTCCCGGAGCGCCTGCCCGCTCTGCGAGGGCTTCTCCGGCCGGGTTCACAGCCAGCATACCCGCACCATGGCCACTTGATCCCGTCCGCCGCCAGAGGCACGGTCCATGGAGGGGCCGCTTTCGAAGCCGACCGACCGGGGCTATTTGGGCGGTGCGTTTGCCGGCCGCAGGGAGGACCCGCTTGTGACGAAGCCCCAGCGGCGCAGCGCGCCGCCTCCCGCGTCGATGGCCACCTTGCCGGCCCGCGCCGCCGAGGCGCTGCGGCAGGAACGGTTCAAGGACGCCGTCGAGCTCTTCAAGCAGCTGATCCGGCAGGACCCGCGGCCGGACTGGACGGAGGCCCTGGCCGACGCCTATGCGGGCCGGGCCCGCGCCCTGGCCGCCAAGGGGATGTTCAAGGAGGCCGCGATGGTGCTCGAGAACACCCTGACCCCAGCCGGCACGCTGCGGGAGCCACGCCTCTACGCGGCATGCCTGATCCGCGAAGGGCAGCAGCCCAAGGCAGCGGCCTCCCTGCTGCACTGCGTCGCCAGCGGCGCCTTGCCGGCCGGCGACCCGGGAGCGGCGCTCCAGGAGCTGACGGCCGCCCTGCTCGCGACGGTTCCCCTGCCGCCGGCGCCGGCCCGCCCCGACCTGCCCGAGGCAGCACGCTGGCGCGAGCTGGCCGCCGCGTCGCGTGCGGCCCTGGCCGCTTGGGTCGAGGGCACACCGGTGGAGGAAATGGAGCGGCACCTGAACCGCATCTCGCTGCGCTCCGCGTTCCGGCCGGTCCGCCTGCTGCTCAAGAGCCTGATCACCCTGCCGCCGGACCCCGAGCGGACCCGGCGGATGCTGGAGACGATCGGGCCGGGCTCGCCGTTCCACCCGTTGCGCCAGGCGGTGGAGGCGGCATGCGCAGGCCCCGCTCTCGATGCCGATGCGTGGCGCCGCCTGACGCCGGCGCAGCAGGCCTTTGCCGCCGAGACCGGCGGCCTGCCGGCGGCCGCCGTGCAGTCCCTGGACCGCCTGTCGAGGGCCGCACGCGGCGGCCCGGCGACGCTGTTCGACTGGCTCCTGAAGCAGGCCGACCTGCCGCAGGCCGAGGTC
>JAABUQ010010709.1_pt1 | contig 11948 bp, 12 predicted proteins | sample 5560001 | NCBI WGS metagenome assembly JAABUQ01 (sample SAMN10711888, study PRJNA513371) | rock metagenome | isolation source: Antarctica rocks | place: Antarctica: Victoria Land, Finger Mt nord | collected 2015-12-18
TGCCCGTGGCTGGGGAACAACGCAGCGAACTGCTGGTCCGTGAATACCGGCCCAAGCGCGTCGCGCAAGCGCAGACACGGGCTGCCGCGCCGGAACACGGCACGGGCAACAGCGGCCGTGGACGCGGTTTGTGCTGGAGTTCACCACGCCCGAGGAGCGACACTACGGCCTGCAAGGCGAGCGCCTGGCCGTCCTGATGAAGCACGCGACGGCGTGGACGATCCCCGTGACCTACCTGGCCGCGATGGAGGAGCAGACCGGCGAGATCGCCGACGTGGTCCTCAGCTTCCTGGACAAGGAAACGTACGGTGTTCATTGGCCCCAGGCGGAGGGCGGTCGCTGCGCCGGGCTATGCTGTCGAGCGGATTGTCGAGGGGTGCGGCTTCCACACGGTCAACGGGGTCGCATTCGGCCCCAGTGGCCGGCTCTACGCGGCAAGCGCGCTGGGCGAGAGCATCTCGCTCGACCTCGCGACCGGCGCGGTCGAGACCGTGGTCGGCCCGTTCGCGGGCGAGTCGGACGACCTCGTCTTCACAGCAGCGGGCGGCCTGATCTGGACCGCGCTGCTGGAGGGGGCGGTCTCGACGTCTCGCTTGTCATGGCGGGCGAGCCGTTCTGGATCACCATGCCCGAGGTCTGGGGCATCCGCCTGACTGGCGAGCTGCCCGACTGGATGAGTGCCAAGGACGCGATCCTTGAACTGCTTCGCCGTCACAGCGTCGCGGGTGGACGGGGCAAGGTGCTGGAGTTCCATGGTCCTGGCCTCGATAAGCTGTCGATCATGGACCGGCACGTGATCTGCAACATGGGCGTCGAGATGGGCGTCGAGATGGGCGCGCCCACCAGCCTGTTTCCTTCGGACGACACCACGCGGCATTGTCTCCAAGCACGGCGCCGCGGTGACGCCTGGACCCGGATCGAAGCCGACGACAATGCGGATTACGCACTGCGCGACGAGGTCGACCTGTCCCAAATCGTGCCGCTGATCGCCAGGCCGTCCAGCCCCGACAATGTTGTTCCCGTCGCGGACCTGGCGGGTGACGAGATGTACCAGGCGTATATTGGCTCATCCGCCAATCTGGGCTACCGCGACGCCGCGGTCGTCGCGTTGATGGTCGCTGGCCGCCGGCTGGCGCCGGGCGTGTCCCTCGACGTCAACCCGGCGTCTCGCCGAGCGCTGGAGCAGCTGGTCGCGGACGGGCGTATGGCGGCGCTGGTGAGGGCCGGCGCACGTATCCACCAGACCGGCTGCAACGGCTGCGTCGGCATGGGGCAGGCACCTGCCAGCGGCCGGCGCAGCCTGCGCACTGTGCCCAGGAACTCCCGCGGTCGCTCGGGAACCCCGGACGACCAAGTCTATCTGTGCAGCCCGGAGACCGCAGCGGCCTCTGCGCCGACTGGCGTGATCACGGATCCTCGCACCCTGAAGACCGCGTATCCCAAGATCAACCAACACGATGCCGGCGGCGGCTATGAAGGGCTGATCACGCCGCCTCTACGGGCAGGGGTCGAGCCGCGAGCATGCGGCGCTCGGTCCCCGTCAGCTCGGGCCGCGCGCTGTCCCCGCTGTGAGCATCGCCCGCATCCACAGCGAGAACCTTGTCAACTACGGTATTCTGCCGCTGATCTTCGAGGACCCAGGCGACGCCGACACGCTCACGTTGGGCAGTGTCGTCACGATCGATGGCATCCGGGACATCCTCAGCGGTTCCGGAAAGCACATGAGCGCCATGGTCGACGGCAAGGCGATTGGGCTGCGTATCGACGTGTCGCCGCGTCAGCGGGCGGTCCTGCTCGCAGGCGGCGCAATCCCATGGATGCGAGAGAAGCTGCACCGGGGTGTTGTCAGGTTGGCGAGTGGGGATCAGGACATAAAGGTGCTCTGAACGTGCGGCTCGCGAGAACGAATTAGCGACATTGGCGGGGGGTGCCAGGTCATCTCGCGGCGTGTCGGACGTTTCGACCCAGTGACATTGGATAGCGGCGCGACCGTTGTGCTCTCCAATTCGTGGCATCTAGCCAGTGCGACGGCCGCGCAGCCGCAGCCGCATCAGACCGGCCGGACACGGAAGGACATGGAAAGCCCTGTCGAGGCCGCCATGAGGGTTCTGTCGTGAACTGATTTGGCCAACAAAGGAGCGACCGTTCCACAACAAAGGTGCCTGGCGTGCCCGAAGCCACTGGAGTGAGGTTCAGCGCGGCGAATTATGTGATCGAGAACAACGAGGCAGCGGACGCTGCCGCCACGTTCGACCCGGCCGCGTTCTGGACGCAGTTCCGGCACGGGACGGCGGTGGTGGGCGGGGTGCGCCTGCACTGTGTCGAGGGAGGAAGCGGGCCGCCAGTCCTGCTGCTTCCCGGATGGCCGCAGAGTTGGTACGCCTGGCGGCTGGTCATGCCGGTGCTGGCCGCGGCCAGGCGGCGCGTGGTCGCACTGGACCCGCGTGGAATGGGCGACTCTGGCCGGCCTGCCTTCGGCTACGGCATCCCTTCTGCTGAGACCAACCTCAAGACCTGGCACTTCGCCTTCAACCGGCTGGATGACCTGCCGGAGGCCCTCATCCAGGGTCGCGAGCGCGAGTTCCTGACCTGGCTGTTCGCATCGAAGTCGACCAGGGCCTGGCGGATCGGGCAAGCTGGCCTGGACGAGTACGTCCGCGTTCTCGCCGCGCCCGGTGCGTTGCGCGCGGCCCTTGCCTACTACCGGGCCGCCTTCCGCCCGGACGTGCTTGTGCAAAGCCAGGCCAGGGCCGGGCGCAAACCGGATGGCGAGCCTGGCGCTCGGCGTTGCTCAGCGCGTGCTCGCCATCCGGTTTGCGGCCTCTCGGCCTGGCTTTGTTCTCTGTTGCTGTGATGCATTGCAGTGGGGTTCTCATTCGGCGGCCCGCTGCTTGCGCAGGCTTTCGCCTTTGGGCTCGATGCGATGGGCGTTGTGCACGATGCGGTCGAGGATGACCGGATCGAGGGTTCGCAGCACAGCCTGCATTGCGTTTTCCCCAGCACGCCAGCGATCAGCCAGGGTCGCGCGGGAGAAGTCGAACACTTTGCCAGGGCCGGCCTCGTCGAGTCCTGCGCGATAGCTGAGACAATGGACCGTCGCCTGCCGCTGGCGGCCTTCGACGAGCATCGCCGCAATTTCCGGATCGCTGCGCAACTCGGCCGGCAGGCGTGCGCCAAGGCGGCCGATCACAGCACGCAACCGTTGTTCCCGCTCCTGCCCCTCCAGCAGCCGGCGCGACTGGTTGCCGAACGCCAAGTCGCCCGTGCGCGACAGGCTGGCACCCAGCGTGTGCGGACGGCTGCCTTCCCGCGCAAACAGGTCGACCACGAAGCACAGCACGCCGTCGGAGGCCAAGCCGCCGAGCACCAGGTCCAAGGGCGCGTTGGAGGACAACCCTCCATCGCCCAACAACCGCCCTTCGATCTCGATCGGAGCAAACAAGGACAAAAGGGCGCAGGATGCCACAACGTGCTCCGGCCCGACCTGCATTCCCTGGCCCGTGTCGAAGACCAGGCGCTCGCCACTGGCGACATCGGTCGTTACAAGGCTGAAGCGAACCCCGCCCCGATTGAGGCGATCGAAGTCGACGAGTTGGCTGATCCGCGCACGCAACGGCGCCAAGTCGTACAGGGCGGATACGTCGCCCGCCCCTGGACGCGGCCCAGGGGAAAGACGGGGACGGAAGATGCCGGGTCGTCCGAAGAACAGCGTTTCCAGCGCGCTCGCCTGATTGTAGGCCTGCCGCCAGGCTCCTGCTTCCGGGATGCCGAACCAGAAGGAGGCAACCGGCATCGGGTCGGTTGCGGCAGTCTGCCAGAACTGCCTCAGTCGGGCGATGCGGTGTTCCAGCGGGTTTCCTGCAATGATCGCCGCCGTCACGGCGCCGATCGAACTTCCCACGACCCAATCCGGAAGCGGGCCTTCGCCGTCTTGCAGGGCTGCGTAGGCACCCCCCTCGTATGCGCCGAGAGCGATTCCGCCGGCAAGCACCATGGCGGTGGAGTGGCTCTTGGGATGTATTCGGCTACCGCCTGGCATGCGGCCTCTCTTGCCTTGGAACTCGAGAATGCTGTGGTGGCTTCGGCGCCATTGAGGCCGTTGTCGAACGGCTGGCCGCCCTTGGCTGTTGGCCTTGTGACCGGGGCGGTCGCGGGCGGTTTCAGGGGAGCCTGCGCCCGCGGCGCTGTGGGCGCTGTCCTTCTTGCTCCGGCTCTCAGGCCGAGCTGCCGGGGCCGGTTTCCGTCCTGGCGGCGTTGCTGATGCCGCCCTGGCCGGAGCCTTGCTCCGCTGCCAGCTTGTCGGCGCTTTTGGCTGTGGTCATTGTGGATGCTGGTCCTGTCCAGGTATTGCGCTTGCAGGCGCCGCAGGTCCGTGAACGGCCAACGGGCGCACCGGGCTGCACAGCTTCGGGATGAGTTCGCGTGAGGCACGGGGATGTGAGTGGCTGCCCCGGCTTGGCCTTGGAGCCATTTTCACGGCAAAGTGCCGCAGCCCAGTGCCCGGCCCGGCACCCCATTGCGATCAGGTGCGCACCGCCGACAATCGCAGTCCTGGTCGATACAGGGGCTCGATCATTCAGAGGGTGGCAAGGTCGCCGACCATGCAACACCTGGCCATGGAGGGAGGCCAGCAGTGGAATTGGGCCGGCGATGGTGCGCGGCCACCACAGCCGGCGCGCAGGCGCCGCTCGGCGCAAGACCAAGGTGCCGGCGGCCGAGATCGACCGGGGCTGCGAAGCATTGGCCATGCCAACCGATGCCGGGTCAGCTTGCGCGTTCCCGCAGGCGGAGGCGGACATCGCTAGACCCGGCCGGCGGCAGCCACATCGCACGATCTCGGCAGCCGTCAGTGCAGCAGTCCAGTCAAGCTCGGGCACAAGGCATCGGAACGCTCGCCTGGCCCTCTCAGGTCCCGCAGAACGTCTGATAGGACGGGTCGACCTGTGCAGGCGGCACGGCGTACTGCTCGAAGCCCGGCCGGTCCTCGAAGGGCTTTGCCGTTGCGTCCAACAAGGCCTCGAACGGACGGAAGTCGCCACCCAGGGCAGCGGCGAGCGCCGCCTCGACGATGTGGTTGCGCGGGACAACCGCTGGGTTCAACCCCCGCATGGCCGCGACGCGCACAGGGGATGGCGTGGGTTCCATGACCAGCCGTGCGCGCCAGCGTACGGCCCACCCGTCGTAGGCGCCGCCATCAACGAACAAGGAGCGCACGGCGGTATCGCCCTCCGGCCCGGCCGCCGCGGCGCACAGGCCCCGGAACGTCAGCGTGAAATCGGCCGCGTTCTCCGCCATGCGGGCCAGCAGGTCCTGGACCAGGGTGGTGTCGCCCTCATGCTCCGTGGTGAGGCCGATCTTGCGCCGCAGCCCGCCGAGGTAGGCTGCCTCGAACCGCGGGCCGAAGGCGGCCAGCGCCTCCTGGGCGGAGGCCTGGCTGGCGTCCTGGCTTCCTCCCAGCAGCGGCAGCAGGGCCTCGGCCAGACGGGACAGGTTCCAGTGCGCGATGCGGGGCTGGTTTGCGTAGGCGTAGCGGCCACCCTGGTCGATGGAGCTGAACACCGCGGCCGGGTTGTAGGCGTCCATGAAGGCGCATGGGCCGTAGTCGATGGTCTCGCCGGAGATGGCGGTGTTGTCGGTGTTCATCACGCCGTGGATGAAGCCGACCAGCACCCATTGCGCCACGAGCTCCGCCTGCCGGCCGATCACCCCGTCCAGCAGGGCACGATAAGGGTTCCCGGCGCCTGCCGCGTCCGGGTAGTGGCGGGCGACCACGTAGTCGGCCAACGTTTTCACCGCTTCGGCATCGCTGCGCGCGGCGAAGAACTGGAACGTGCCGACGCGGATGTGGCTGGCGGCGATCCGGGTCAGGACCGCGCCGGGCAGCACGATTTCCCTGATGACCGCTTCACCAGTGGCGACCGCAGCCAGCGCCCGGGTAGTCGGGATGCCCAGCGCCGCCATCGCCTCGCTGATGGCGTACTCGCGCAGCACGGGTCCCAGCGCGGCGCGGCCGTCGCCCCGGCGGGAGAACGGCGTGGGGCCGGCGCCTTTGAGCTGCACGTCCCGCCGGCCGTCCTTCCCGACGACTTCGCCCAGCAAGATGGCCCGCCCATCCCCGAGCTGCGGCGAGAAGCCGCCGAACTGATGCCCGGCATAGGCGAGCGCTATCGGCTCCGCCCCGGCTGGCACGACATTCCCGGCGAAGACATCCGCGCTCTCGGGGTCGCTCAGGTCGCCGAGGTCGATCCCGAGCCGCTCCGCGAGGTCCGTATTGACCCGCACCAGCCGGGGTGCAGCAACGGGGGTCGGGTCGACGCGCGCATGGAAGCGCTCCGGCAGGCGGGCACAGGTGTTGTCGAACGGAATGTGGACGGGCATGGCACTTGGGTCCTTGAAGCGGCTGAACCCGTTCCGGGAACACACCGCGATTGCCGGGCAGCAGGCCTTTGACAAGACTCAAAACGCCAGCATAGCGCATAGTTGCGGCGGCGGTGGCCCAGCCTGCTGTTTGGAGGGAGGGGCCGTCACGGCCGGGCATCCGCTCGGGAACGCTGGTTCTGGGTCCTGTTGCCCGAATGGTTCAACCCTTTGCCCTTCAACGTGACCTACAAGGGAAGGACGGCAAAGCCCCGTTCCAGGCCTGCTGCTGGGCAGGCGGCTGGAGCGAGATGGCCCGCCTGATGCGGTGCGCTATCAAGACCGATGCATCAGGTGCCTTGGCTAGCGCCGGCGTGCTCGAAGCGTTGCCGCAGGAGGAGGGCATCATTGGTGGCCCCGCCACGCGCCGTATTGTCGAAGGCGCACCACACTTCGGCGCCCGCGGCGAGCCTGGCAAGCTTGTTTCCGAGACCAGTGACGTATTCAGCTCCATAGGCGGAATGGCAAACCTCTGGCGAGCCGTGGAGGCGGTAGTACGCCAGGCCCGGCCAGCCGCCGGGTGCTGCCGCGCGGAACGCACGCCGGGTCGGCTGCCACGCGGGCAACCTGGAAGCAGGACAGCAGGGCTTCAACCTCGTCGGTGAACCAGGTCATACCTGCCCCTGGCAAGAACTGCGCCAGGGGCCGCTCCACGGCGACAAGCCGTCGAGTGTGCGCAATCTCCTTCGGCGCCTTCACAGCGAAGCGGAAATCCTCCAGTACGGTCCCAGCCCAGCGCGGTAGGTCGTCGGCAGGTGCGGCCGGCAGAAAGACGAGTTGATCTCAACGGCACCGAGCCGTTGCGCACACCGTTCCAGGTGAGTGCCGACTTGCGGGAACTCAGCGGCATGTTGCGCCGGAATGTTCCAGCCGGCAGTCCCGATTTTTACTCTGCTGGTCACGTTGAATGCCCGCGCGCGTCACTGCCGCGCCGTCACGGGCCGTCGAGCCGGGTCGAGCATGGATGCGGCATGAGGCCGGCTGCTCCGTGCCTGGTACGGATCGGCGTCAACACGCCCCTCCTGCATCGTTCCTGGCAAGCTTACGGGGTTTGCCGTCCTCGTCCAGGGCGACGTAGGTGAACACGCCCTCGGTGACTTTCTCGGGGTCGCTGCCGGTGCGGTCGCGCGCCCAGGTCTCGATCCTGACAGCGATCGAAGCGTCCCCCTTGTGCCCCAGCGAACAGTAGCAGCTCACCTCGTCCCCGACTGCGACCGGACGCAGGAAGCGCATTGCCTCGATGCTGACCGTAGCCACCCGCCCCTGCGCCTGCTGCGCGGCAAAGGTGCCACCTGCCAGGTCCATTTGCGACAATGTCCAGCCGCCGAAAATGGCACCGCTCGCGTTCGTGTCGCGCGGCATGGCGACCGTGCGCAGGTGCGGCCCGCCAGGCACATTGGGAACTTGGTCGGCCATCGGTCCACTCCGCGTTTGCTGTTCGGGAACAACGGCCGCAAACCAGAGCACTCCGCCGCTGCCGACGCAACACGGAGTGGTTGGAGCCAGGGTCCGCACAGCCCAGCCATAGCTGGTCAGGACCGCCGAGGCTAGCACCGCATGGACATCCCGAACTGACGCCTCAGCCAGCACGCCGTTCGGCTCGCGGCCATGGAGTCCCAGCTTTTGCCGCCTCCGTCCAGCAGCGCCCCATGCCGGCCCAAACCGACGTTGGTGCAAGTTCAAACGTTGCAGCGACACACCGCTGGGCCATCGGGCTGGAACGATCACCCGATTGCGAGCGCGCAGCCTTGCATCCTTCGTCTTCAGCCGTCGTCGCAACGTTTACGAACCTCCTTCGGACTTGGGAGACAACAATGCCAAACCCAGATCCCGAGACGAACCCTGGCGATGAGGCCAAACCGGGCACTCCCGGCACCGGCAAGGATGTTTGTCAGACCTGCCATGGCAGCGGCGGCGTGGACGCGGGAGCCTGCGAGACTTGCGGCGGTTCTGGCAAGGTCATCCGGGTCATTGAGAGCGGCGGAGTACCGCTCTACCAGCATCACGGACAACTTCGACTGGGACCGTGCTGACCCACCGACCGCACGCGCCAGCAACCGTGTCCGTAATTCCGCTGTTTTTCCTGCAACCCTGACCGGGCAACATTCAGGAGCGACCCCATGCCATTTAACCCACGGACCGCCTACCCTCAGTCCCCCTTTCCCGCATCCAAGCAGCCGATGCCGGGCGACACGAAGGCGATGGACCCGAAGCCGGACCATGGCGAGGAAAGCTACAAGGGCATCGGCCGCGCGGTCGCGCTGGCCTTTGCGCGGGAGGGCGCGGACGTGCTGATCTCCTACCTGGACGAGCACGAGGATGCCGAGGAGGCGGCCTCATGGGTCGAAAAGGCCGGCAAGCGTGCCGTGCTGGTTCCAGGCGACGTGTCCCAGGAGGAGCACTGCAAGGAGCTGGTGGCCCGCGCCGTCAAGGAGTTCGGCAAGATCGACATCCTGGTGAACAACGCTGCGTTCCAGGCAACCCACGAGTCCATCGAGGAGATCAGCGCAGAGGAGTGGGACCACACGTTCCGCACCACCATCTACGCCTATTTCTACTTGGCAAAAGCTGCGGTCGGGCAGATGCAGCCCGGCGGCAGCATCATCGCCACCCCATCGGTGAACGCAAAGACGCCGTCGCCCGAGTTGCTGGCCTACGCTACGACCAAAGGCGCCATAGCGAACTTCACGGCGGGCCTGGCGCAGTCGGTGGCGTCGAAGGGCATCCGGGTGAACTGCGTGGGGCCGGGTCCGGGATGCCGAGTGCCTGGCGCTCTCGCCACGCCAGGTCCTGGTGTCCCAAGCCGGCCGCAGCCTTTGCCGATGGCAAACTGGCCGGGAGCCAAGTTGACGGTGCCAACCGGCGGGAGGTCTACCGGGCGACCACGCCTGGAAGCATGCGCAATGCCGGCACCTGAGCAACTCCGTGTCCGATCCGCAGGCTGGCGAGCGTGGCGTCCAGTTCGGCCGCGCCGCGTGCTTGCGCCAGTTTGACCGAAGGATCGCCATCGCTGGCGCTCTCGGAGACGCCGAACCGCTCCACCGCGTAGCAGGCGCCGTCGACAACTGCGCGCAGGTCGGTGCCGCCGATGCCTGAGCTCATGCCCGCATCGCCGTTGTCCCACGCCACGTAGCGCACGCCGTTGATCACCCGGTCCGGTTTGCGCCCGCCAGAACCGCCATCCAGCCCATGGCGCAGGCATGACCTGACCACGGCCGGATCGCGGCTGACGCCCACTTGGAACACTTCGGTCGCGGTTCCTGCGTTCGATCCCGGCGTCAACTTATGCGGCACCACCTTGAGCGTGAGACGGACGATCATGCGTCCCGAAGTCGGGTGATCGCCGCCCCAGATCAGCCTCCAGCCCGGGGACATGAGGGTGCTGAGCGACTCGCCGGACGTGGTGAACTGCGCGGCCGCGGGCTGCAGCAGGCTGACCTGGCCGTCCGAGCTGGTCCACGGCTGCATGGGCGCCGTGAAACGCGCCGGCGCTGCGGCGACGCCCAATAGCGCGAGCGGGACAAGCAGGTGAGGCTTGAAAGTCATGGCGCGTTCCTCCGTTGCGATCGATCATGTGTCGCGCTGCGCTGGGTGGAGCGGCTGGAATGGCGTTCCGCCTATCCCCAACACCGTTCATCTAGCCGTTCAAAGGCCTTATACCATTGGTCGGGTTTTCTGGGATCGACAGCGATGGCGGGTGTTCCTGCCGGTGTTCGTGTCAGCGACCCCATCAGCCTCGGCGTGATCACCCAGGCGTTCCCGCCCGACCGGGCGCAGCAGGTCCTGGCGGAAACTGGCGAGGCGAGCGAGCGGGAGCGCGACCTGCCGGCCCAGGTGGTGGTCTACTACGCCAATGCCATGGCGCTGTACATGGGCTCAAGCACCCGCGAGGTGCTGCGTTGCGTGTTGGAGGGCCTGCGTCGGCTGTGGAGGCGCCGATGCGGTCAAGATCGCGGGAAAGAGCAGCATCTCGCAGGCACGCCTGGGGTCAGTGCGCCCGCGCCTTTATCTCTGCATCACGCCAACGGTGGCCTCGACATAAAAGGTGATGTGGCGTTTCGCACAGACGTCAGTGCTCCGCCTCGTGCATCGTCCACTTTCCAGCGAAGGAAACAACTCGTGCACCGCATTGTCGCCGCAGCTTTCGCTCTCGCCTCCATCGTGCCGGCAGCGCACGCTGGCGAAGTTCAAAACCGGTTGCAGAACCAGCGAGCTCGCATTGCCCAGGGCATCAGGAGCGGTCAACTGACCCCAGGTGAAATGTATCACCTCGAGCGCCGTGAGGCCACTATAAACGCCAGGCGCCAAGCCGACCTTGCGGCTCATAGCGGCCACCTAACACCTGGCGACTACAGGCGCCTCAACGCGCGCGAAGATTCCGTCTCCGGGCAGATCTATGTCGACAAGCACAATTCACCACGCGGCGGCGGCGTACCTTTTTACGTCCGCTGAGATAGGCGCCAGTGGATGGGACTGCTCGTGTGACGGGTGGTTCCGATTTCTGAGTTAAAGGCACCGTCAACTTGGCTGCCGGGCGGCTTGCGGGATGCGGCTGAGCCGGGCGGGCGGGATGCCGGCACCTGCCTGCCCGAGCTACGCCGGCTGCCGCTTCCCGGCCGAGGTCATCAGCCACGCCGTCCGGCTCCACTTCCGCCTTTCCCTGGGCCTGCGCATGGTGGAGGAGCTGCTGGCTGCGCGGCATCGTCGTCAGCTATGAAACCGTGCGGCAGTGGGCGCTGAAGTTCGGCCAGGGTTTCGCCAACCAAGTCCGCCGCAGGCTGCCCGCCGCCGGAGACAAGTGCGGTATTATGTAGCACCCGCCACCACGGCAGTCCTACATACCTCACGGCGGCAAGCTACATACGCCGTAGCGCCCGGCCCCAAACGATGGAAAGGTGGTGAGATGTAGCGGTGATGCGTAGGATATGGACCGCGGCTATGTCAGTCGCCTTGGCTGTGTGTTGTGTTGCGATGTTTAGCAGCCCGGCATTTGGCTTAGTCAGCAAAGTTCCCGTATGGAGCGGGAAACAGGATTGGAGGTGTGATCTTGACATCTCCCTTTTTGCCGATCTCAATCAGGATCGGCTCAGGATCATATTTTGGTGCTCTGAAGTTCAACGATTGTGCTTTCAAAGCGAAGCCGGTTGCGTGCAAGGCGTCACTTCCCAGCACTTTGTATGTGATGCAGGCAGCAAGAATGAAGTCAGCATCAATGGTATCTCTCCCTGCTTGTTGAAGCTTTTCGGTGTTATGGCTGAAAGTTCCAGCCAACGACGGGAAACCTTCAATGTTCAAGGTTTGTTCGGGCAGTATCACATCGTTATATTTAATGAACAAGCGCTCAGAATTAGATGGTTGCGCCATACAAAGATTTCGCACTGTATTTTCATCAAACCCATCTGTATTTGCAACGCTCTTATTGCGAAGCCTGTTGATATGGCCCCAGTCCGGCTGCTCCCATAAGCCACGCCGGTGGATTTGAGGCAGCTCCGAGAGCTTCGATCGTTCTCCGCCAGCTCAGGTAGTTCGGG
>JAABUQ010010710.1_pt1 | contig 11948 bp, 13 predicted proteins | sample 5560001 | NCBI WGS metagenome assembly JAABUQ01 (sample SAMN10711888, study PRJNA513371) | rock metagenome | isolation source: Antarctica rocks | place: Antarctica: Victoria Land, Finger Mt nord | collected 2015-12-18
GGCGGCGGGGATGGTCCCCTCGGCCAGGCAGTCGGCCACGGCCTTGGCGACCGACGCCTGCGCGGGGCCGAACATCTGGACGGCCTGCGCCATCCCCTTGATCGTGACCTTGGTGATCAGGACGGTGGCGGGCTTGCAGAGCAGGTTGGGCTCGAGCACGGCCAGCAGGTTGGAATGCCCCGCCGACTGGTTGGCCAGGGCGTTGGCGAAGGCCGAGCCGACCGGCCCGGTCTTGGAGCCGATCAGGAGGTCGATGTGGGCGATCTCGTTGCCCTCGCCCACCAGGGCCTCGCCGACGTACATGGTATGGTCGCTGGCCATCGTTTCGCGTCTCCGGTGTTCGATCGCTGATCGGGGGGCGGTTCGTACCAGGGCCGACGCGGTCGGCCGCCGGCCACCCCTCACGGATCGCATGATAACAGGCCCGAAACCGCCCGCAAGCCCCGACCGCCCGGGTTGACGATCCCGCAAGACCGCCGGATTTTGGTTGTGGCGTCGGGGCACAAATGATCCAATGGCGCCGTTGGGGCCGTCGGACGGCGTCGCGCCGACGTCCGGACCGACCGCCCCCGACCTCGTCCCCGACTCAAACCCAAGGACCCTCCGATGCGCAAGCTGTCCGCGATGCTGGTCGCCGTCGTCCTCTGCTCGGGCGTCGTCCTGGCCGCCGATTCCGTCACCATCACCGGCGAGGGCAAGTGCGGCAAGTGCGCCCTCAAAGAGACCGAGAAGTGCCAGAACGTGATCGAGGTCGAGGAGGGCGGCAAGACCGTCAAGTACTACCTCGCCCACAACGACGTCGCCAAGGCGTACCACAAGAGCTCCGGGATCTGCTCCGGTGAGGTCAAGACCACCGCCACCGGCACCGTCGAGGAGAAGGACGGCAAGAAGGTCATGACCGCCACCGAGGTCAAGAAGGCCGAGTGATCGCCCGCCAACAACCGGCCGACGGGCGATCAACCGCCCGTCGGCCGCGCTCCGCTCCCTCCCCCATCCTGATCTTCGGTGCCGGGGTCCGGGCCGCCGCGTGGTCCGCCCTCCGCTCGGGCTGGGCTCCGTCCTGCGGCGACCTCTTCGCCGACCGCGACCTCGCCGAAGTCTGCCCCGCCCGCCGGATCGACCCTTCGAGGTACCCGGACGACTTCCTGATCCTGGCCGGCGAGTTTCCGCCGCTCCCCTGGATCTATACCGGGGCCCTCGAAAATCGGCCCGACCTGATCGCGGCGATCTCCCGGCGGCACCGGCTCCTGGGCAACGCGCCGGATTCGCTCCGGGCGGTGCGCGATCCGCTGGCGCTCGTCGAGGTCGTCCGAGCCTCCGGCCTCGACGCCCCTTCGGTCGCGATCGACCCGAGCGAAGCGCCCCGGGATGGCTCGTGGCTGGTCAAGCCCCTGGCCTCCGGGGGAGGGCGGGGGATCCGGCCCTGGATCGGACCGGATTCGCCCAGACTCCCGAGCTACTACCAAGAACGGGTCGAGGGGACTTCGCTCGCCGCCCTCTATCTCGCGGGGCAAGGCGAATCGACATGCATCGGCGTTACCCGCCAGTTCGTGGGTCGAGCCAGGAATCGATTCGCCTACCGGGGCAGCCTGGCCCCCTGGCCGCTCCGGGCGGAAACCCGAGATCGGATCGACCGCCTGGGCCGGGCGGTCGCCTCGGCCTTCGGGCTCGTGGGCCTGTTCGGGATCGACCTGATCGAGCGGGAGGGCCGAGTCTGGCCGATCGAGGTCAACCCGCGCTACACCGCGTCGGCCGAGATCCTCGAATGGGCCCAGGGCCGTTCGTTGATGGCCGAGCATCTGCGGGCTTGCGGCGAGCCGACTTTCATGCCCCCCTGGCCCGGCGGGGCCGGCTTGCCCGTCGCGGCCAAGGCCATCCTCTTCGCGGGCCGGGAGTGTGCCTGGCCCGAGATCGATCGGGATTCGCTGCCCGAGCTCGGGCGATTCCCGGAGATCGCCGACATCCCGGACGTCGGGACTCGGTTCCGGCCCGGCCAGCCGGTCGTCACCGTGTTCGCCTCGGGCGGGACGATCGAAGGGTGTCGTCGGGCCTTGGGGGACCGGCTTCGCGGTTGGCGACGCCGCCTCGTCGCCGTCAGACCTGGGTGTTGATCGCCAGCAGGATGACCGTGGTCACGATGAGGATGCCGGCGATCATCCCGCAGATCCGGAGCGACTGCGCCCAGATCCGGGGCCAGCTCTCGTGCCTGGACGCGGAGTAGACCAGGCTGATCGCCAGGATCAGCGGCAGGACGAACCAGTAAACGTGGATCGAGCGGACGCCGAGGGGCATGGCCGCGGCGGCCTCGGCGAAGAGGGGAACGAACGACCAGTAAAATTCGATCATCGGGTCGCCTCGGCTTTGATGGGTTCCAGGTCGGCCAGGGCGGGCGCCGTCGCGGGGGGCGGGGACGATTCTTGGTCGAGGTGGGCCGGGCCTTCGAAGGCGTCGTAGATCGCCAGGATGTTGAGCAGGCCGGCGACGGTCGTGTAGAGCGAGCCGACCTCCACCAGCTTGCCGAGCCTGGGGTAGAGGCCGAACAGCTCGTTCTGGCTCGGCTCGGCCATGAACGACCAGAGGATCGGCTCGTGTTTGTAATGGTTCAAGGTGGCCTGGATCAAGGCGGGCAGGGCGGCCAGGCCGGCGAAGAACTGGCCGCAATAGGAGAAGCAGAAGTGCTCGGAGTCGGCCAGGGGGCTGACCCAGCGCCAGTAGACGATCCGCCAGTCGCCCATCGCCAGCCCGGTCACGAACAGGCCGAGGATGCAGGCGGCGTAGAGGATCCCCTTGCCAGTCCGCCCCTGATAGAAATGTCCCAGGCCGGGGACCAGCCATGCCAGGAGGGCGGCGAGGGACCGGTTCTTGAGCGGGACGGGCGGGCTGGGCATGGTGGGCGACTCTCGGGCCGGGCGGATCTCGATCATCCCGAAGGAGGATTCGAGCCCGTCCGGGCATTCTTGGACGGCGGCGGGCGACGACCCGAGGACGATCCTAACCGACGACCGGGCCGCCCGCCACCCCGCCGTCGAGCTTCAGGCCCCGACCGGAATCGGGCAGGCCCCGAGGCATTCCCGGGCGGTCCCTTCGACGACCTCGGCGGGGACGATGTCGAGCCCCCGGACGGCCGAAGCCATCAAGCAGAGCCCGGCCAGCCGGTCCAGCCCGCGCGGGACGCCGCCGGCCAGGGCGTGCAACCGGGTCAAGGCCCGGTCGGTGAAGGCCGGCCCGGCGCGGCCGGCGGCCCGGAGCTTGGCCGCCACGTATGCGGCGGCTTCTCCCCGGGTCAACGGGTCCAGGCGGATCGACAAGCCCCATTCGGCCGGGAACGAGGCGACTTCGGGCACCTCGACCGGCCGGCCGACCCTGAGGATCGTCAAGGGGGCGGCGGGGTCGGGGTCGAGGTGTTCCAGGCGATCGAGGTCGGCCCGGTTGGCGTCGCCTCGGAGGGCCTCGCAGGCGTCGATGGCCAGGACGACGTGGACGTCCTGGAACCGGCAGAGTCGGACCGCGTCCCGGAGCGCCCGCCAGGCCGAAGGGCGGCCGGCGTCGGCCGCGACCCGCCCGCCGAGGCCGACGGCCAGGCTGGCGAACAGGCCCGCCCCGTCGTCCGGGGCGGTCGATCGGGCGAACCGCCGCCCGGTCTCGCGGGTCTCCTCGATCGCCCGGGCCAGGACCCTCGACTTGCCCAGGCCGGAAGGTGCCAGGAGCCTCGCGGATCGGCCGGAGGTCTCGATGGTCCGGACCAGCCGGGCGACCGCCTCGGCGTGGTTGGGCGTCGCCACGAACTCGCCGTGGCGGGGGTCGAAGGGATCTCGCTCCAGGTTCCAGTGTTGCTGCCACATGGTGGGGGAGGGCCTCCTTGGATCATCCGATCGCGTTCCTCCCTTACGATCGGTACGATGGGCGCGATCCTTTCGCGATTGCCGGGAGCGACCCCTTGGCCGACCGTTTCTTCTGCCCAGAACCCCCGACCCTCGGCCGGGTGACGCTCCAGGGGGACGAGGCCCGCCACCTCGCCCGGGTCCGCCGGGTGGAGGTCGGCCAGGTCGTCGAGCTGTTCGACGGCCGCGGGGCGAACTTTCGGGCCGAGGTCGAGGATCTGGGTCGCGGCCACGTCGACTTGCGGGTGGTCGGCCCCAAGTCCCAGGCCCGGCCGCCGGCCCTGACGCTCAGCTTGGCCTCGGCCGTGCCCAAGGGGGACCGGTTCGACTGGTTGGTCGAGAAGGCCACCGAGCTCGGGGTGGCCCGGCTGACCCCCTTGACGACCGAGCGGTCGGTCGTGGACCCTCGATCGGCGAAGCTCGACCGGCTCCGCCGCGTCGTTGTGGAGGCTTCGAAGCAGTCCCGCCGCGACCTCCTGATGGAGCTCGACCGCCCGATCGAATGGCCCGCCCTCTTGAAGTCGGCCGGGGCCGACCATCGCCTCCTCGCCCACCCGGGCGGTCGACCGATCGCCGGCGTCGGCGGGTTTCGGCGGGGCGAATCCGCCCTCCTGGCGATCGGCCCGGAGGGGGGCTTCTCGGACCTTGAGGTCGAGCAGGCGATCTCGGCGGGCTGGCAAGCCGTCTCGCTCGGCCCCACGACCTTGCGGGTCGAGACCGCCGCCCTGGCGGCCTCGGCGCTGCTCCTGGCCCTGGCCGAGGCCGATCCCGAACCGGAGGGGGAAGCGACATGACGAGCTGGCAGGCGATCGCGGCGATGGTCGGCCTGGGCGTCGGGGCCGGCGTGGTGGGCGGGATGTTCGGGATCGGCGGCGGCCTGATCATCGTGCCCGCGCTGGTCCTCGGCTTCGGCTTCGGCCAGAAGACGGCCACCGGCACCTCGCTGCTCGCCCAGCTCCTGCCCGTCGCCTTCCTGGCCGTCCGCGAATTCTGGAGGCGAGGCGAGGTCGACGTCCCTCGGGGGCTCGGGATCGCCCTCGGCCTGCTCTTCGGCACCCTGATCGGCGCGGTGGTGGCCGGCTTGCTCCCGCCCGCCCCGATGAAGCGGGCCTATGGCGCCTTCCTGATCGCGGTCGGCGCCTACTTCCTGATCGCCACCCGGACCCCATCCACCCCGGCCGTGCCGCCTCCGCCGGCCGCTTCGACCCCTTGACGACCCCCGAGGGCCGGACCCGATGTCCCTGCTGTTGCAACTGGCCGCCGTGGCCCTTGTCGCCCTGATCGTCCGGTCCGCCTGGCTCGCGGGCCGGCCGCGGCGGTGGTTCCGGATCAAAGTCCGCCGGGGCGAGCCGGTGGCCGTCTTCGGCAAGGTGGCGCCGAGCTTCCTGGCCGCGGTCCGCGAGGTGGCCCGGCGGCATGGGTTGGCCTCGGGTTCGGTCGAGGGCGTGGAGCGGGCCGTCGGTGTCGGCTTGGAGTTCTCGCGCCACTTCTCGCCCGAAGCCCGCCAGCAGGTCCGCAACGCCTGGGGCTACTCGGGCTGGAAGGCCGCGCGACCGCCGGGCCGTCGGGGCCGGGCTTGAAGCGGGCCCGATCTCGACGCGATCAGGTCCACTGGCCGCCGGACTTGTCCTGGTAGACCGACCAGACGTAGCCGTTGGGGTCCTTCAGAGCGAACTCGCGCCAGCCCCAAGGTTGGTCGACCGGCTCGGCCGAGACCGCGAGCATCGCCCCCTCGTCCAGGCAGTGGTGATAGAAGGCGTCGACATCGTCGACCCGGATTTGGAGGTGGATCCCGAGGCCGACCTTGGCGTTGGCGAACTCGGCCGCCTGCTCGTCCTGCGGGTGGAGCATGAGCGAGAAGGCGCCGACCTTGAGGATCGCCAGCGTCAGCGGCCCCCCCTCCTTCTCGGCGTGGAGCTGGGCGATCTCGGCGCCCATGATCTCGTTGTAGAATTCGAGCGACTTCTGGATGTCATCCACATAGAGGAAGACGCTGGTGACCTGGGCCGTCATCCGTACCCCCCTTTGGCTTCCTTCCGGGATCGTCCGGGTCGGAAGATAACCGGAACCGGCCATCGGCCGCAACGCGAGCCTCCGCCGAGAATTGCCTTGAGCCGACGGCCGGGACGGGCCGATCATCGAGGCACGTCCTCGGCGAAGAACTCGACCGCCTCGCGGATCGCGGGCAGGAGGTAGCCCGCCGAGGAGTAATGCCCGCAGTCGCACCAGCGGATCGGCGGGCGGCCGGCCGCCTCCCAGAGCCGCCGGGCCGCCGAAGGTGGGACGACCTCGTCGACGTTCCCGGCGATCATCAAGAGCTTCTTGCCGACGAGCCGGTCGGCGTAGGTCAGGGGGTCGAAGGGCGTGGTCAGGGCCGACAGGTCGGCCAGGGTCCGGCCCGATCCGAGCCACTCCTTGCGCCAGCGGGCGGCCCCCGGCTCGTCCATGGTCCAGAGGATCTGGTCGAGCCCGCCCCCCGCCAGGAGGAATGCCGACCGGCCGATCCCGGGGTCGACCGCCGTCGCCAGGGCCGAGGTGATCCCGCCCAGGCTGATCCCGGTCACGCCGACCTTGCTCGGGTCGACCTCGGGCCGCGAACCGAGCCAGGTGGCCGCCCGGCGGATGTCGCAGACCCCTTGCCGCATCGAGAGGGTCGATCGGCCGACGTCGTGGGAGAGGAACCGCTTCCCCTCGCCCGCCGGCCGCCGCTCGCCGTAATACGGGAGCTTGATGAAGAGGGCGGCGACCCCCCGGTCGGCCAGCCTCGCGGCATAATAGCGGGACAGGGCGAAGTCGGCCCCCAGGATGTGGAGCACGACGACCGCCGGCCGTCGGCCCGCCCCCTTCGGCCGGAAGTATTCGCCGTGGACCGTGTTGTTCGCCGGGTCGGGCGTGATCAGGGGCGACGGGAACCGGACCCGGGCCACGCTGTAGCCGCCGGCGTCGCGGACCGGTTCGAGGTCGTAGCCGAACGTGGCGGCCGGCAGGCGGAACAGCTCCGGCACGGCGGCTTCGGCCGGGGTCGGCCGGAACGCGACCTCGCCGCGCTCGGCCTGGGGTGGGGGCAAAACCGCGATCAGAGCGGACAAGCAGGTCCAGAGCATGGGGGTCGATCCGGGACCGTCGGTCGCGATTGCCATCCGGGCGGGGCTGGGCTAGGATACCCCGCCGCCGGCCGAAGGGAAAAGGGAGTTCCCACGAGTGAGCGCGAACCGCCTGCACGACCTCCGACGACTCCGGCCCGGCCGGGTCTGCCTGATCAAGCCGAGCTCGCTCGGCGATGTCGTCCATGCGCTCCCGGTCCTCTCCGCCCTCCGGGCGCTCTGGCCCGGCGCGCACATCGCCTGGGTGGTGAACCGGGGGCTCCGAGGGCTCCTCGACGGCCACCCCGACCTCGACGAGGTCATCCCCTTCGACCGCTCCGAGGTCCGCCTCAATCCGTCCGGGATCGGATCGGTCTCGCGATTCTTGTGGGATTTGCGACGGCGACGCTTCGACCTCGCGGTGGACCTCCAGGGGCTGCTCCGCTCGGGGATCATGACCGCGGCGACGGGCGCGCCCGTCCGGGTCGGCCTGGCAGGGGCCCGCGAAGGGGCGTCGGCCTTTTATGGGTATGCGATCCCCTCGCCCGGCCCCGAGTCGCACGCGGTCGATCGCCTGCTCGGGGTGGCCGAAGCGTTCGGCGCGGACGTTGCTTCGCCGAGGTTCCGGGTCGCCTTCGGCGAGGAGGATCGGGCCTGGGCGTCCCGGGTGCTCGGCCCCCTCGCCGGCCCGACGCTGGCCATCAACGTCGGGGCCCGCTGGCTCACCAAGCGCTGGCCGCCCGAGCGGTTCGCCGCCGTGGCCCGCCGGGCGGCCGAGGCCCGGGGGGCGGGGTTGGTCCTCGTCGGCGCGCCCGAGGACCGGCCGCTGGTCGACGCCCTCAAGGCCGCGCTCGGGCCGGTGGAGGGGCTCGTCGACCTCTGCGGCGCGACGACGTTGCCGAGGCTGGCGGCGGTCGCCTCGATGGTCGACGTCTTCCTCTCCAACGACACCGGCCCGCTCCACCTGGCCGCCGCGGCCGGGACCCGGACCGTCGGCGTCTACACTTGCACCAGCCCCGGGCGCACCGGGCCCTACGGGCCGAGGTCGATCGCCGTCCGGAGCTGCGTCTGGTGCGCCCCGAGCTACCTCAAGACCTGCCCTCGCCTCGAATGCATGGCCGAGCTGTCGCCCGAGCGAGTCTGGTCCGCCGTCGCCTCCCAGCTCGACGCCGATGGGCTCACGCTCCGGATCGCGTAGGCGGATCGCCCGGCGAAGCTGGGGCCGACTCCCGGACGACCCGGGCCGTCGCCCCGATGGCGACCCCTTGGAAGATCGCCAGGGGGAGGAACTGCACCCAGCCCAGGTCGACCGGCAGCGCCCCGACCGTCCTCGGGAATGCTAATGAGACCAGGTTGCGGGCGAAGCGGTGGCCGTAGACCCAGCCGGGCAGTGGCCGATCCCCCCGCCAGAGCGGCCAGACGGCGTCGACCAGCGGCCGGGCGATCCCGTCGGGGATCCGGGCCCCCGCCGCCTGGAACATCAGGACCACCGCGCCGCCGACCATGGCCAGGAGCACGGCCGAGGCCATCACCCCCCGGCCTCCGGCGCCCAGCAAGGCCGCCACCGGGAGCATCGCGAACGGCAGGAGCGGGACCAGGAGCCGAGGCCCCGTGGTCCATCCCCCGGTCCATTCCGGGTAGCTCAAGTTCATCAGGACGACCGCGACCACGGTCGTCACCACCACGACGGACGGCCCCCAAATCTTCCGCCATCCCATCACGGCCAGCCCCGGTACCGCGAGGACCAAAATCGGCGCGAACCGGAGGATCCCCCGCCGCTCGCCCCAGATCAATTCCCCAATCTTGGACCAGTCGGGCCGGTTCAGCCCCAGCGGGTTGTTCGAGGAGTGGACCTCCTTGAACCGCTCCGTCACGAGGAAGAAGTAGCCCATCTTCCAGGGGGATCCGAACGCCTGGAAGTTATAAACCAGCAGGATCGCCGTCGGGACCGCCGCCCCCACGGCGAACCAAACCACCGCCCGGACCGGCCTCCGACCGGACGCGGCGAGGGCCAGCAGGTAGAGCCCGAGGACGGCCGAGACCGGCCCGACCTGGATCTCCACCACGCTGGCGTAGCTCGCCAAAAACCCGGCCAAACCCGCGGCCAACCCCGGCCGCCGGGCCCATCTCCAGATCATCCCGAACGAACCCAACAGGGCGGACGCCGCGAGCTGGTGGCCGTAGGCGAGCGTGGCGTAGGCATAAGCGGGGGTCGCCAAGCCATAGGCCAGGCCGACCAGGGCCGACCGCCTCGGCCCGCACCCCAAGGCGCGGGCCAGCGAGACCAGGACCGCGCCGGTGAGCGCCGAGCAGAGGCCCGACGTGCCCAGCGTGGTCCAATAATCGGCCGGCCAGAAGGCGAAGCCCTTCGCCCCCAGGGGGTGATCCGGCAGGCCGAACGCCGCCTTGGCCGCCCGGTAGGGCACGGCCGCCAGCAAGGAGAACCCCGGCGTCTTGTCGGTGTAATAATGGCCGCCGGCGCGGGCGATGTCGTGGGTCTGGTCTTCCAGGCCGTCGATGGCGATCGTCCCCCGGTCCACCAGCGCGTACGTCAGCATCAGGCGGCTCGCGGCGTTCCAGTCACGCCCGTGCCAGAAGAAGGCGTAGCTCGCCAGGAGGACCATGAACACCCAGGCTTCGGGACTCCGGTGGATCCTCAAGGGTCCGCCCCCCCGGCGCATTTCAGGTCCAAGGCGACCCGAGCCCGGTCGAAGGCCCCGACCAGCGCGGCCGAGCCCAGCAAGGTCGAGCCCGGCTGGATCGAGAGGAAATAGCGATCCCAGGCCAGCGGGATGAACGCCGTGACCACCGCCAGGGCGACTGCCGCTTGGATCGCGATGGCCCAAGCCGTCGGCGGTTCCGACCGCCGGGCTTGCCGGAGCCCTCGGGCCCACGCGACGACGAACCCCAGCAGGACGAGCGGCAGCCAGACGACCGCCCCCCAATCCTGCCGCCAATCGAAGCGGATCTCGGAGTTGGTCCAGCCCCTCGGCCCGAACGGCCCGAACCGGCCGTAACCCTGGACCGCGACCGCCTCGACCTTGGCGAGCGGCCCGCTGAGCGCATGGAGGGGGAATTGCCGATCGACCTGGGCCGACACGGAGGCCCGGTGCTCGGCCACGGCCCGGACCCGCCCGGCGAAGCTCATCCGGGCCAGCGGTTCGAGCGCCGGGGGGATCGGGGCCGGGGGGTGGGCCGTCAGGAACGGGTTGAGGGCCGCGAACGTCGCGAACGAGACGATCCCGGCCGCCAAGGTCGCCATGACCACGAGGGCCTTCGCCCAACGGTTCGGGAAGGCGAGCGGTAACGCCAGGATCGACCAACCGCCCAGGATGAACCCCGCGAGCGTCCCGTTCAGCTTCGCCGAGGTCGCCAGACCGGCCAGCGCGCCCGAACCGATCGCCAGCGCGACGACCCCGGGCCAGCGTCGACCCGCCCCTTTCGCCAGGACCTCCCTCCAGGACCAGAGCCCGACCGCGAGCGAAGCCAGGATCAAAGCCTCGGCCGGGACGTCGGACATGGCACGCCTGGCGTGCATCCGGTAGAGCGGATTGAGGATCAGGAGCAGGGCCGAGATCCAGCCGACCCGACGATCGAACCCGATCGTGCCCAGGGCATACATCGCCACGCACCCGACCGCGCCGAGGATCACCGACGGGCGGCGGGCGGCCGTCAGGACCGGCCGAGGGACGAACTGGCGGTTGATGTTCGCATACCACGCGACCGCCGCGGCCCGGGGCGGCCGGCGATAGCCTTCGGCCCGGAGGCCCAGGTTGATGAGATATTTGGGCAGGGGGGGTAAATCATACCCCGCATATTCGAGCCAGGCCGGCGAGTCGCGGTCCCCACGGATGAACAAATCACCGTAAAACGACTGGGAAAGGTAGGCGGATTCGTCCGCGAAGTGGGGTTCCGAGGGCAAGTCCCACCCGAACCCGAGCAAGCCCGCGAGGGCGATCGCGACCGCCTCGAAGGAATTTCTCCGCGAAAAATGACGGCGTAAATCGGGTTGAGATTGCGGCTTGGGCAAAGTGTGAGTCTCCGATGGGGCGGTCCCAGGCCGCAAGAATGGCCCAGGCCCGACAGCATTCTAGAAATCGTCCCCGAATTTTGGCAACGCGGTGTTCATCGGCTAAGTTTGCTCGTCGGCGGAAACATTGAAGCCACCGAGAGTCTTGTTCGGCGCCTCCGCCTCCGGCAATGTCCCCCTCGGATCTCCGACCTTGAAGCGTGACAACCTTCGTCGCGCGAATATCTCGGGTATGAAATTCCTCCTCCGACTCCACACCTACCGGGTTCCTTATGCGAATCGAGCGGCGTTGGCACCGAATCCGGCCCGATCGAGGCTTGACCTCGGTGTGCCCAGATGCGTCAGGCCCCGGAGCATTGCCCGGCGCCGGATCCTCGATCGAGGTTGCCGCCCGGGAAGTTGATGGGTCGGTCGAGGTGTTCCCGGACGAGTGGGAGGTTCTCGACGAGGTGACCGGGGGATGTCGGGGGCGTGGCGCGAGGCGGAGAGTCGAAGATGGGAGATCATCCGAGATGACGACGAACCGCGGATCGGCCGGAGGTTCCGCTCGCGGGACGCCGGCCTCTCGAAACTGGCCGCGACCGCCGGGGCTAGCCTTGCTGGCCTTGGCCTTGGTCGGCCTGGCCCAATCGGGGTGCAAGTCGGACGGTTGCAACACCTGCGGCGGGTTCTTCTCCAGGGCCGCGACGAACGTCGGCAACGGCGTCCAATCGTTGGGCTCCCGAGTGTTCCACCACGGCGGCGGCGGGGGCGGTTGCAGCACCTGCGACGGCGGGGAGTCGGTCGGCATCATCGACTCCGGCGTGCCGATCGTCGCCCCGGGCGGGATGATCGTGCCCGGTCCCGCCACGATCGCGCCAGCCCCGGCGCTGGAGGCGCCCCCTTCGCAGCTCGAACCGATCCCCAGCACCTCCACCCAACCGGCCGGGGCCGGTCCCGCCGGCTCGTCGAGGG
>JAABUQ010010711.1_pt1 | contig 11945 bp, 18 predicted proteins | sample 5560001 | NCBI WGS metagenome assembly JAABUQ01 (sample SAMN10711888, study PRJNA513371) | rock metagenome | isolation source: Antarctica rocks | place: Antarctica: Victoria Land, Finger Mt nord | collected 2015-12-18
GCAGAGGAGCAAGCAGCCCCGCCAGCACGCTCCCGCTTCGACCGCCCGATGCCTCGTCGCTCGACACAACGCGCCGCCGGTCAGGAAGGCGAGACGGGCCGCCGCTTGACTCCAACCATCGCGCCGATCATACATCAAGCCCCAAGACTGCGGATTTCAGCCAGGCGGCAACGCGCCTATCAGGCTGGTCTGGGCGTGCTGGGTGGTGACACTTGGGCTTGGGCGTGGTCGACGGCCGAGCACGGGCAGGCGGCGCCCTCAGCGGGGCCACAGCGGGTCGGTGGATTCGCTAGCTTGCGTTTGCGTTGCCGAGCGCACGCCTGCTTGCTGCGATGCGTTCGTGTTCTAGCGCGTCGTGTTGGGCTTGAGCGCGTTCGATCAACTCGTCGAGATTCATTGACGCCAGGGGTCGGTAGTGATCGGCGACCTCCTTGAGTGCCTTCCACAGCGACACCTTTCCCAGCACCCCAAGCGACAAGGTTTCCAGCGCCATGAACGTGCCCTGCTCGGGCCCGCCTGACGTTGGGCCGCTCAACTTCGCCCGGCTGACCTTCTCGGCCATCCAGGTCGTGGCCTGCTTGACGGGATTCTTGGACGTGTCCATCCGCTCCATGAGCCCGATCAGCGTCTGGCGATCCTCTTCGATCAGGGCAGCGAGCGATTCCATATGCGTTCCCAGCGCGCTGCCCTGGTTCAGAGCTTGGATCTGCTTGGCGAGAGCGCTTCCAAGCATCGCGCCCGCCAAATGGTCGTTTAGGTACACATCCATCGGTTTGCTAGCCATCTCTCCTCCTCGATTCTGAGGTGCGCCCCTGATGCCGCTTGGCCACGCGGGCGACAGCATGCTCACGCTTCGCGGTACGTCGGACCCATCGTCCAGACCTTTGAGGTTCGTCGCAAGGGCGCGCTAGCAACTGCAGGAGGCACGCGGTCACGCTGGCTAGCCTGCTCTCCCAGTGTGTGCGCTACTCCCGTGCAGCACGCGCTGGCCACCGCCCGAGGACACCGCGCTCGTGGGAGCGCCTGCCAAACCGCTCCGGACAACTCGGGTAGGGAAGCGTTCTTTACTCGTCTTGGGCGTCGGGGGCCTGGTGGGTGTCCTTGCGTTCGGCGCCCTCGGGGCCAGCTCCGCTGCCTCATGACTGTTCGGATTGGTTGCCGCCGTGGACTTTGGTGGGCTCCTCATCCTTGGCCCGAACCGGTGACTCCGCAGAAGACTCGTCGTGAGAGTCGTGAGACTCAACCATGTCAATACTCTCCTTCGCTCAGGGTCACCGCCACTACAGCGCTGCTACTACCCCATCCTGCCAGGTCCGACCCCCAAGCGGCTTCTCCTGAACGAGGGCGCGCAGCCGTAAAGACGCCCGCTTGTTCGACGGATAGGAGTATCCCCGAGGCTGCCCAGCTCACGCTCGCTGCGGACGCCACACGAGCGCCGCGGCGAGCGCGGGCGGCTCCCGCTTTCGCCGGGCTGCGGGCACTCGCGGATGAGTCCTGTAGCCAGCGTCTTTCGTAGTACACTAAGCGCGGTGGAGGTTCACGACTCGGCGCGAAAGCACGGTGTCGCCGACGAGGACATCCATCACTCCCTCGACCATGCATTTGCTATCGAAGACGCCGGCGAAGATCCTGACCGTTGGCTGGTCATCGGGCCTGATCGCGCCGGCAACCTGCTCGAGATGGTCGTCCTGATGACCATCGAGGGCACTCAGCTCGTGATCCACGCGATGCCGATGCGGGCCAAGTTCAGCAGGCTGCTGGAACCATGACCGAGGGGCGCGTCTACGGTCACACCCGCTCCGGTCAGCCGATCACCGATACGGAGGTCCAGGCGCTCGCTGCTGAGGCCGAAGCTGGCTACGACGTCGATGCGCTGATTGCGCGGCGCCCCAAACGCGGCCGTCCTGCCCTCGGCTCCTCGCCGGCGAGCGTGGAGTCTGTCCGGCTTGACCCCGAGCTGCGAGAAGAGCTCCTGCAGCGTGCCCGGACGGAGGGAACGACGACTTCGGAGCTCATCCGCGAAGCGCTTCGGCGCTTCCTACGTGCTGCCTGAGCCAGGCGTCCGACTCCCGAGGCGGGCGGCGGCTAACGGACCTGCGCGGGCGCGCCAGGTCGAGCGCTACCGTCGGCTCGTCGAGCTGGGGGCTCTGGAGGTCGACGTCAGCGCGCTGCCGCCGGCGCGCCGGCGTGCGCTCGAGGCGCTGGGGCGTCGGATGACCGCGCAGCAGCTGCGGCGGCTTGAGCCCGCGCGGCGGCACCCGCTGCTGCTGGTGCTGCTGCATGCGTTGGTGATCGAGCGCGGCGACGAGCTGCTCGACCTCTTCCAGAAGCTGCTGCGCCTGAGCGACGGGCGCGCGCGCCGTCGGGTTGACGAGCAGCGCCGCAGCACCGCCCGGCAGCGCGATGAGCTCGCCGACCTCGGCCAGCGCCTGTCGGTGATCCTGCTGGAATGCGCGGCGACCGGTGAGCTGCCGCTCGATCGCGTCCGCGAAGAGATCGGCCTCGAGCGGCTGCACGCGGCGGCCGCACTGGAGCCTGGTGAGTTGCCGCTGATCGACGTGCAGCAGCTCGACCAGCTCCGCAGTAGCTACAACCATTTGCGCCGCGCTGTGCATGCCGTCCTCGACGCCGTGGAGCTGAAGGGCGCGACGAGCGTCGACGACGAGCTGCTCGCCGCTCTGCGGCGGCTCCGTGGGGCGACCGGGCGGTTCGTCGAGGAGCCGGTTAGGACGCGATTGTTTCGGCACGGTCGGCCCGGGTGCGTGTGCCGTTGAGGCCGATCGCTTGGTCGAGGCGGCTGGCGATCTGGTCGATTAGCGCGGCCGGGTCGGTCACGGCTCCGGGGGCGCCGGTCTTCGCTCCAGCTGGCGAGGTAGGGGCAACGGCGGCGCCTCGCTGGCGGCTGGCGATCATGCGACGCCTGCAACTACCGGCTTGGTTCGGGCAGCGCGCGGTCGATTGCCTGGCGGATCAACGAGGTGGCGTAGGTGGAGAACTTGAAACCCTTGCGGTAGTTGAAATCCTCGGTCGCGTGGACCAGTCCGAGGGTTCCCTCCTGGATGAGTGCCAGAAAGGGCAGACCCTGGTTGCGGTAGTTCCTAGCGATCGAGACCACCAGGCGCAGGTTGGACTCGACCAACGTCTGCTTGGCGTCGCGGTCACCGCACTCGATGCGCTTGGCCAGGTCGACCTCCTCCTGCGCGGTGAGCAGCCGGACCCTGCCGACGTTCTTGAGGAAGAGCTTGAGAGAGTCTCCGGTCATGTCCTCGGAATCGAGGGTGCGCGGCCCGGTGCTCAAGCGAAGGACCTCTTTGCGAATCTTCTCAAGCGACGCGCCAAAGCCGAGCAGGATGGAGACGGCGAGCCCCTCGGTTTCGCCTAGGAGCCCGAGCAGGATGTGCTCGGTAGAAATGTGGTCGCGCTTGAGCGTCTGCGCTTCCAGCAGCGCCAGCTCGAGCACCTTCTTTAGGCCGGCCGTAAACGGGATGCTAGGAGACGAGACGTGCTCGGCGCCCCGGGTGGCGATCTCCAAAAGCCGGCCGCGGGCACGATCCTCTGTGATGCCCAACGACTCGAGCACCCCGGCGGCAACCCCGTCCTCCACGCGGAGCAGGCCAAGAAGGACGTGCTCGGTACCCAGGGAGCGGTGGTTTAGCGCACGCGCTTCCTCTGCGGCGAGGACAACCACTTGGCGGGCACTCTCGGTGAATTGCTCGAACATGCCTTGTGTCGGAGATCGTCACGCTAGCTGGCGCGTCAACTAATCGAGTTGATCTTCGTCTTCGGTTTCTGCGGGTGCGTCGATCCAGGCGGTGAACAGCGGCAGGCCGGCAAAGCTGTTGGCGGACTGTTCGTCTCCGGCGAGGTTCGTGGGCCGGCCTGCAACCGCGACAGCACCGTATGGATGGTCGAATCGGAGCGTCGCGGTGCGCTCTAACCCGGTCTCGGGGGGTGGCGCCGGAAGGCTGCTGGCAACGCCGAAGAAGGTGATGGCGGCGGCTTCGAAGCCGAACCGTGTGAACGACGCGACGGCGGCTTGCCCGGCCGCGGTTTGATCGTCTGGGCGCGGACCGATGAGCTGTCGCATCGTGTTGAGGGCCGCCGCGGACCCAAACAGATCAGATTGCTTGAGGTCCAGCTTGCTTTCCGCGCGCCACGCCGGCAGGCTCACGCCGTCGATTCGTTCGATGCGCTCGCCGGCGGTCCACGTGGGTATCTCCTTTTCGCTGACGTTCCAAGAGTGCCCGGGTCCGACCGGAAGATCGAACAGCGAGCCGCCGAGCGGTGCTGACGGCTCCTCGCGGAGGAGCGCGACGATCTCGTGGGCGGCCTCGAGCACCGCGGCGCGTGGGAGACGGGGTTGGGCGGACACGGAGATGACGGTGACGTCTTCGACGGCCGCGGCATAGTGGACGGCAACGACCCCGGCCGCGCTCGTATGCATGATCCTCGCCAGCAGTTCGGGCCGGTCGTCCCAGAGCAGGTGCTGGACACGTCCGTGCCACGGACTTGACTCGCCAAGGTGCTCCGCCGCCGGGACGACGTCCAGTGCAATGCTCCAGGAGACTTTCGTGGCAAGTGCTGAGGCGAGCACGATGCGGGTGGTCTCGTCGATGTCCGTTGGGAACGCGTCGATCAGGCCGTCCGTGGTTCGTTTGGCCCATGCGTCGGTCTCGTGCTGCGTCGGCATGAAACCCGTCTCGACCTCCGGCGGAAGCTCGCGGCCCCATTTCCCGACCGCTTGGGTGCTGTCGGCGATGCGGACCCACACGGCCATTGCTGCCTTTAGCGCGTTCGGTGGTGCGGCCATGAACGTGGCCAGCAGCTCGCTCGCCTCATCGGCGGAGCAGCCGAGTGAGCGCTCGAGCTCGTGCCGATGTTCGCCTCGTGCGGCGCTTGCGCAGGCGGCGAGCAGCAGCCACACGCCGAGCGGGGATGACACGGACTCCGCATCGTGCTGCTCGAGTACGGCCGGGTATAGCCGACGGGCGTAGGCGTCGACGAGGTCGACGAGCTTGCGCTCGATGTCGCCGAGGCGATCGACAACCTCTCGCTCCATCGACGCCATCATGACAGCCGCAAATGAGGGCGTCTCACAGTGTGGGCTGCGGTCAGGCTGGGGCTCGCTGGTGTCGGCGGTGGTTTCTTCTGGTGGCTTCGCTGCTGGCCCGTCCGGCGGTGAGGCGGCCGGTCACAGCGAAGCAACGGTCTCCGTCGTCGGCTCACGGGCGCCACCGCGCAGGCCGATCGCGTTCTCGATCCGCGCGGCGATCTTCTATCAGCTCGGCCGCTTCACTGACGGCATCGAGGCCGCCGTTCTCGCCCCAGCCTGCGATGTACGGGAGCAGGCACAACGCGCCGTCCGTGCGCTCGGCGTCCAGACGGATCTCGGTGCGCACGCCGCCGGGCATCCAGACCACGTCGCCGCTCACAAGACCATGATCGCCGATCACGGCATCAGAGAGCTGGGCTCCGGTCTACGGCCAGAGCTGCGACCGGATCCACTGCTCGTTCTTCAGCACGTAGCCGAGGCGGATGTGTGGCGGCGATCACGGTCGGCCTGCCAGAACTCACCTCGTCGGGCTTGAGCTGGTAGAAGCGTCCAGTGGTCGGGCACGAGGCCGGGATCGTCGAGTAGCTGCGCACGCGCTTCGTCAAGCGCAGCGTCGAGCTGGTCGCGCTGCTCAAGCCGCTCGCTCTGGTGAGCGACCAGCGATTCGGCGCAGGATGCAGCGAGCGGGTGAGGAAGTCTTGTGCGGCGCCCGCCGCGGCCGGTATCGAGCACGCGTCCTGTAACTCGCACCTGCCGTCCTAGCTCTCTCCAGTAGAAGCTCGCCGCGGCCCAAGGCGTCGCGCTGAGCTCCCGTCCCTTGCGGCTCGTCCGGCTGGAGGCGAACTGCAGCCCCCCGTTCGAGAACCCCTTGAGGATCAGCACCCGGGAACTGGGGCGCCCCTCAGCGCCAACGGTGCTCAGCGTCATCGCGGGAGGCTCGCGGACGTCGGCCTGGATCGCCTCGACCAGCCAGAAACGGAACAACTTCGAATCGACCGCCTGCGCGTGCTGCTGCTGCCCCACCCTCCGACCTCGACGTGCTCACGCGTAACTGCCAGGACAGGTTCATGGCCGCGCTGTGGGCGCACCCGGCTGCGTACCTTGATCCCGCGGTTCCACGGCGACCGGGACAACCTGCCTTGTCAAGCGGTGTTCGGCGCTCAGGCGCTGCCGACAGCGGTCGTCCCGAAGAGGAGTGTGCGGCGTCCTACGTCGAAATAGACCGTTCCGGCGCTTGAGAGCAGATCTTGGAGATTGTCGGCGTCATCGGCGTCGATGGTGAGGACCTCTTCCCAGGCTCCCTGGTCAAGCACCAGCTGTAGCGTCCAGGTTCCAGGCTGGCCTGCGTCTCCGGCTACCCAGCTGAACTGGTAGTGGTTGACCTGCCGAACGTTGATGCTGTCGTCGGTGACGGGCTGTGAGACTTTCGGCATCGAGTTCTCCCTTAGGTGGGGTGCTGGGCCGTGGGTTAGTGGACATCGATACCCCTGAGCACGAGCCGCCAATCAGCTTCATGCGTCGCCGGTTTCACTGGCCCGGTAGATCGTGACGACGTTTTCCATGAGGAGGTGGTTGGGGACGCGAACGGTTTGGCCTTGACCCGCGTCGAGGACGGTGCTGGTGGCTCGATGGTGGTGATGCGTCCGCGTATCTCGCCGAAGCTGATCTCCTGGCCGACGGCGTAGTCGTGGCGGAGGTAGCGGCCCGGCACTCAGTGCGCGTGCTACGTCGCGGCCCCCGAGACCGAAGGAGAGCGCGAAGGTGCCCGTGGTACCGGCGAGCAGGATCGCGATCAGGATCAGCAGGACGAGGGTTGGGATCCCGATTTGGGCGGCGGCGATGATGCCGAAGACGGCCGGACGATGATCTGCGCTAGGCCGCCGAGGGGCACGGGGAAGTCGAGTTGGTAGGTGAGCCGGTCGAACGCGCTCCCGAGCGAACCGGGCGAGTACCACTCCGGCGAGTATCAAGGCCCCCGCGATCAGCAGCTTTGGGAGTACGAGCACGCCCTGGTTAAGCGACTGGCTGAGGAACTGCAGCCCGAGCAGCGACAGCGCCGGCGAAGACGACGACGAGCGTGAGGGCGATCCGGATCGCTCGCCCGATCACTCGCGCCAGCGAACGTCCCAGTCCGGCGTGGTCAAGAACGTCGTTGACGCCGGCGCGTTCGGCGAGGGTGTCCAGTTCAAGGGGCTGCATCATCTTGATGAGCAGGCGGCTGAGCAGGCGCACGAGGAGCACGCCGATGAGCAGCAGCGCGAGCGCGCCGCCCAGTCGCGGCAGGAAGCCGCCGAGTGCTGTGCCCGCCTGACCGAGGATCGACCCAGCGATGATGCTCATGAGCGACCAGTCGACGAGCCAAGGAGCAGCCGGATGCCATCACCCAGCGCCGCCGCGAGTGCGCCGATCGCCAGCAGCGGCCGGCGGGCCACTCGTTGCCACCGAGCGGCACGCACGATCTTCGGCACCATCGACGGTGGTGGGGGTGGAGCGTCGGCTTTGAGCAGCTCCAGGTGGTGGTGCAGGCGACGTTCAGCGGGACTTGGAAGGGCTTTCAGAAAGAGGGTTATGGCTAGTTGATCTCGAATCTGTCGGCGGTGTCGTCGAGGATTGGAGGTGGTGGAGGTGCCGTCTCGATTTGAGATCGATGATGAGTTGTGGGCGGAGGTGGAGCCGTTGATTGCGGTTCGCCAGCGCCGTCGTCGTTATCCGGGCCGCAAGCCGATCGCGGATCGGTTGGTGCTCAACGGGATCCTGCATGTGTTGCACACGGGGATCGCGTGGGAGGATCTGCCTCAGGAGTACGGGTACGGGTCGGGCGTGACTGCCTGGCGGCGGTTGCGCGACTGGCAGCCGGCCGGGGTGTGGGAGCGGTTGCATCAGCGCCTGCTCGTCAAGCTCAACGCCGCTGGGGCGATCGATTGGTCACGCGCCGCCGTTGACGGCTCTCATATCCGTGCGCTTTTGGGGGCTCCTGACGGGGCCATCCCCGGTTGACCGTGCCCGCACGGGCTCCAAGCACCACCTGCTCGTCGACGCGACGGGTATCCCCCTCGCCGTCGCGCTGACCGGCGGGCACCGCAACGACGTCACGCAACTGATGCCGCTGCTGGACTGCCTGCACGAGCGGCCGATCGCCGGCAAGCCCGGCCGTCCGCGCCAGAAGCCCGACCTCGTGCTCGCCGACCGCGGCTATGACCACGACAAGTACCGCCGGCTGCTATGGGCTCGCGGGATCAAACCCCTGATCGCCCGCCGCGGGACCGACAACGGCTCTGGGCTGGGCCGCCAACGCTGGGTCGTTGAGCGCGGCTTCGCGCACCTGCACAACTTCCGACGGCTGCGGACCCGCTACGAACGCGACCCCGCGATCCACGCCGCTTCCTCACACTCGCCTGCTCAATCCTCTGCTGGCGAAGACTGAGGTCATTGTGAAAGACCTTCTTAGCGCTTCGGGGGGCTGATGTGGCCCGTTCATGCCGGTAGCTCCCAGTCGCAGGTGTTGTTTCGCAGCAGTTCGATCAGCTCCGCCCGGGCGCGGTGGAGTCGCCCTTTGACGCTGCCCAGCGGCATGTCAAGCGCTACGGCTATATCTTCGTAGGGGAGCTCTTCAAGGTCCCGCAGCACGAGCAGGCTGCGATAGTCCTCTCTGAGTACGCGGAGCTTGAGCTCGAGTTGTTGCTGGCGCTCCCGGCGCTCGAGCTGGGTAGCGGGCTGGCGATGAGGATCGCGATCCGGGAGGGTGTCTTCCTCATGTGGCGGCTCCGTTTGCAGACGCTGCTTGCGAGCTAAGCTGTCCAGAGCAGCGTTGTGGGTGATCTGTAAGAGCCAGCTGCGAAACGGGGCGGGCTCCTTTGAATCGATCCAGGCGGTGAAAGGCGCGTAGGAAGGCGTCCTGGCTGACGTCTGCGGCATCGTCCGGGCCGACGATCCTGGCCGCAACTCGAACACGACGTCACGATGGCGCTCCACGAGCTTCTCGAAGGCGTTGAACTCCCCGCGAAGGGTCCTCGCGATCAATGTCGATCATCGGTGGGCCGACCTCGCGCAAGACGAGCGGGGCGTAGGCGGGTTCGATTACAGCAGTCACGCCGGCCGCGATGTGAGCAGGGTTTTGGGGACTAGGACCGGCGAGCTGCTGTTCGGGTTACAGAGCCGGCATCCGAGACGGCCCGAAAGATTGTGTAACCGGATCGCTTCCGTCCGGGTCTTAGCGGAAGTAGGAACGAAAAAAACTGGGCTTCGACCGCAGCGTCAAAGCGGCGGAACGAGCCATCGGACGACATTGAAAGGGAGAGCCGTGCTCGCGTCAATTCATATCGCTCAGAGTCTTCAGCGGGCGTTGGACGGTCTGCTGGGGTTCATCCCGAACCTGCTTGGGTTCTTGGTGATCCTGCTCGTGGGGTTCTTGATCGCTCGGGTGGTCAAGGGGGTTGTCACCAAGGTGTTGCAGAAGGCCAAGCTCGATCACGCGTTGCATTCGGGTCAGAGCGGCCAATACGTGGAGAAGCTCAGTCCGGGGGCCAGCCCGTCGGCGTTGATCGGCGGCGTGGTGTTCTGGTTGATTTTCCTGTTTGTGCTCTCCGCGGCGATCGGAGCGCTGAAGATTCCAGCGGTTACCGCGTTCATGGACACGGTGCTGAGCTATCTGCCGAATGTGATCGCGGCTGTGATCATCTTTGTGATCGCCGGTGCGATCGCCGCTGCGGTCGGGGGCGCTGCGGCGAAGTTGATGGGGGATACGCCGACGGGCAAGGTCGTCGGGACGGCCATCCCCGCGTTGGTGATGGGGATCGCGGTGTTTATGGCCCTCAATCAATTGCGGATCGCTCCGGCGATCGTGCAGATCACCTATACCGCGCTGCTGGGTTCAGTCGCGCTCGGTGCTGCGCTGGCGTTCGGGCTCGGCGGGCGCGACGTCGCCGCGAGGTTGCTCACCCAGGCCTACGACAGCGGCCAGCAGAACAAGGATCAGGTCAAGCGGGACATGCAGATCGGCAAGGATCGCGGTCAACAGCAGGCCGAGCAGGCAAAGGACAAGCTGTAGTCCCCAGCTGGTCCGGAGGTGCCTTCCCAGGAGGCCTCGCGGCGCGGACCAGGCGCATACCGGCGCCCTTAGGCAGACAAAGCAACTGACAACAACGATCCCCGACAAGGAGGCCTAGCAATGCCTGACATGGCTGACGCGTACCAGTGGCACGGCCTAGCGACGGTGAGAAGTTCGGCAAGATCACCGAGATCTACGAGGACCCGCAGACCAGCCAGCCCGAGTGGGCGACCGTTCACACGGGCTTGTTCGGCATGAAGTCGAACTTCGTGCCGCTGGCCGGAGCGTCCCCGGACGGCGACAACGTCCGTGCGCAGGTGACCAAGGCTCAGGTCAAGGACGCCCCTGGCGTCGAGGCTGACGGAGAGCTCTCAGAGCAGGAGGAGCGGCAGCTGTTTGAGCACTACGGCGTGCCGTACACCACCGAGGGCAGCACGACCGCCCAGGCCCCACCCCAAGGCGGCAGCGGACAGGCCGGTCGGCGTGGCGGTGATGAGGCGATGACTCGCTCTGAGGAGGAGCTACTGGTCGGCAAGACCCAGCGGGAGACCGGCCGGGCGCGGCTGCGCAAGTACGTCGTCACCGAGATGGTCACCAAGACCGTTCCGGTTCAGCGTGAGGAAGTTCACGTGGAGCGCGAGCCAATCACCGATGCCAACCGCGGTGACGCTCTCGACGGGCCGGCGATCTCAGAGGAGGAGCACGAGGTGGTGCTCCACGAGGAAGAGCCTGTCGTTGAGAAGCGAGTGGTGCCAAAGGAGCGCGTGCGCCTCGGCAAGGAGACCATCGCCGAAGAGCGCGATGTCTCCGAGGAGGTCCGCAAGGAGCAGATCGAGACCGAGGGCGCGGAGCACGACGCGCGGCGGAACCGCTGAGGCTCAGCTTTCCCGGACGCTTGCCGCCGCCCGATGCGACGGCAAGCGATCCGGGGCGGTCCGCGTACCAGCACCAATTTCCCCTAATAGACCCAACATCGACGCAGGGACGGGAGGGTTTCAATGAGCGACCGTGAACAGCGGGGAGCAACTCGGGGACGAGCCGGAGCGGTCGCCGCGGGCGGGGGCCCGAAAAGGCGACTGTGGCCGCTGCTGGCCGCGCTTGCAGCAATCGCGGCAATCGCAATCATCGTGGCGCTGGTCCTGGGCGACGGCGGCTCGGGCAAGCACCAGGCTGCCGCCCCGGTGGCTACGTCAACCGCCAGCCCCACGACCACGTCTCCCGCTGCGGTTGGGAGCTCTACCGGTCAAGCTGCCGGCCCCGCAGCGCCGGGCGCTGCCCCGTCCGCGGCCGGCCTGGTCGGCGGGGGCGGCGTCACTGCCAAGCCGCTCGGTGGCAACCTCGCCAGTCCCGGCTCGATTGGAGCTGTGCTCTTTGCCGAGAGCGGCACCGCACTGGACGCCAACGCAACCGCTGTAGTAGCAATGGCCGCCAAAACCATTCAGACCCGCCAGGTCAAGACGGTGCTCGTGACCGGATATACCGACGCGGTCGGCAATGCCCCGGCGAACGACACGCTCTCCCTGCACCGCGCCCGGGCGGTGGTCACAGCGCTTCGCGAGCGGCTGAGCGGTTCTGCCACCCGGTACGTTGCCCGTGCGCAGGGGCAGGCGCAACCCGTAGCATCCAACCGAACTCCCCAGGGTCGTCAGTTGAACCGACGGGTCGTTATCTCAATCGGCTGAGGTGACAACGGGCTTGGCGAGGTGCGGCCATCCACGCGGCGCAGTCTCCGAACAAGCGCTGTAGCCGCTGTAGGACGTCTGTGACGGAGCTTCGTAAGCGGCTGCCCTTCGCCGGCCCACACGACTGCTTCCGGCGGCATGCGGCCATGAGCGCGCGGTGGAC
>JAABUQ010010712.1_pt1 | contig 11944 bp, 9 predicted proteins | sample 5560001 | NCBI WGS metagenome assembly JAABUQ01 (sample SAMN10711888, study PRJNA513371) | rock metagenome | isolation source: Antarctica rocks | place: Antarctica: Victoria Land, Finger Mt nord | collected 2015-12-18
CGCGACAGCACGCCGTAGGCCGTGATTCCAATGCCCAGCTCGCGGCATGTCGGCAGGATTTCCGCCTCCATGCCCCGCGTGACGATGGCGTACTCAATCTGCAAATCGACCACCGGATGCACGGCCTGCGCCCGGCGCAAAGTCTGCGCGCCCACTTCGGACAGGCCGACATGGCGCACATAGCCCGCCTGCACCATCTCTTTGAGCGCCCCCATCGTGTCTTCAATCGGCACTTTGGGGTCAAGCCGGGCGGGGCGATAAATGTCTACATAGTCTGTATTCAGGCGCTTGAGCGTGTAGGCCAGGGAGTTTTTCACCGCTGCCGGGCCGGCATCAAAGCCGAGAAAGCCGCCCGCCGGGTCGCGCAGCGCGCCGAACTTGACGCTGAGCACGGCCTGTTCACGATTGCGTCCCTTGAGCGCCTCGCGAATGAGCAGCTCATTGTGCCCCATCCCGTAGAAGTCGCCCGTGTCCAGCAAAGTGATTCCAGCCTCCAAAGCCGCGTGGATTGTGGCGATGCTTTCGGACTCGTCGGCGGGGCCATAAGCGCCGGACATGCCCATGCAGCCCAAGCCAAGTTCCGAAACCTGCGGCCCGTGTGAGCCTAATGTGCGCGTGTTCATCGTGTTTCCCCCTTGCGAATGACTGACAACGCAGTATAGCACAGCAAGTAACAAAGTTTCAACTTTGTTACTTGTATTTTGTTTATAGGCGTATGAATGGCTGTTTGATGCCCGCAACGCAGGCATTGCACACGGCTTGCTAAAGCGCGGCAAGCACGTCCTAACGACGGACGGTTTTCTTCCGTCGTTGGTACACGCTTAACACGCGCTGGAAACAGGTATGCTATGCCTTAAGATTGCTGTCGCTTCCAAAGCTGCGGCACGCTGCAAAGGGGAACCCGCTATGCCTCGCCGAACGCTCTCACCTACCGCGAGGCGTGTTTTTACCGCTGCCGCTGCCTTTGCGGTCATCTTAAATCTTGCCATCTACGAGAACGTGCAAAGCGCGGGCAGGCCCATCTACCGCGCCGCCAAAGACGCGCCTGTTCTGCCGGTCGCGATTGTGTTTGGGGCGGGACTTGATAACCCGGTCGTTGACGACCGGGTGCAGGCCGGGGTTGACCTGTACAAAGCGGGCAAAGTGCGCGCGCTGCTCATGACCGGCGACAACGGGCGCGCGGGCTATGACGAGCCGGGGGCGATGCGGGACAGGGCGCTTGCATCGGGCGTGCCTGCACGGGCCATTGCGTGCGACTACGCGGGCTTTCGCACGTATGACAGTTTGTACCGGGCTAGGGCGATTTTTGGGGTGCGAAGCGCCGTCCTGGCGACACAAAAGTATCACCTGCCGCGCGCTCTTTATTTGGGGCGTCATCTGGGGATAAGCGTGGTGGGAATGGATGCCGCGCGGCATTTGTATGGGCCAGCGCAGCGATGGTTCAGCTTGCGGGAAGTCGCCGCCGATGAGGCGGCGTGGTGGGATGTGCATCTGCACCGCCTCCCAAAGTTCTTAGGGCCGCCCGAGTCGTTGCCAACTTGATATGCGCTAAAGCTCGCGCCGGTATTCTAGGGCTTGGATAAGAGTGGCTTGGTCGGCGTAGTCTAGGTCGCCGCCAACCGGCATGCCGTGGGCGATGCGTGTCACGCGCACGCCTAACGGCTTGAGGATGCTTTTGAGGTAAAGCGAAGTTGTGTCGCCTTCTACAGTGGGGTTGGTGGCGAGTATCACTTCGCGCACTTCGTCACGCACAACGCGCTGCAATAGGTCGCGGATAAAGAGCTTGTCTTCACCCACGCCATCGAGCGGGGAAAGCACGCCATGCAGAACATGGTAGACGCCGCGAAACTCATCGGTCTTTTCTATGGCGATGAGGTCGCGCGGCTCGGCGACCACGCACACCGAGGCACGGTCGCGCCGCGTATCCGCACAGATGGCGCAAATATCCCCTTCGGAGTAGTTGTGGCACACTGTGCAGAAGTGAATGCTGCCCTTGACCGCAAGCAGGGCATCGGCCAGGGACTTGGTTTCATCTTCGGGGACGCGCATGACGTGCAAAGCCAGCCGCTGCGCGCTTTTGGGGCCAATCCCCGGCAGCTTTTCAAACTCGCCGACGAGGCGCGCCAGGGATTTAGGATAGTAAACAGCCATGCCGGGCGCTCTTTCCGCGTGTGTTAGAAGAGGCCGCCGGGCATGCCGCCGCTCATGCCGGGGGGCAGAGCGCTCTTGAGCCGCTCCTCGCGGATGCCGTTAGCCTTTTCAATCGCTTCGCGCACAGCGAGTGTGACCAGGTCTTCCAATGTTTCCACGTCTTCGGGGTCAACAACATCCTTGGCGATCTTAATCTCCACAAGCTCGGCTTTGCCGGTCATCACAACTTTGACCATGCCGCCGCCTGACTGCGCCTCCACGCGCACGCCAGCCAGTTCTTCCTCTGCTTTTTGGGCATCGGCATAAGCTTTCTGCGCCTGCTTCATCAGGTCGCCTAGGTTTCCCGGCATCTTGCCGAAGGGGTTTTGCGCCATGAGTGATACTATCCTTTCGCGTCCGTATCGTCTAACACTCTGCCGCCGAAGACGGCGATGACTTCATCTAAAAGGGCCGAGTCCGCTTCTGCATGGGCGGGCGCTGGCGTGGACGGCGGCAGGGAAACTTTCCTCGCTGTGCCATTAGGCGGGCCACCTTCGCCCTGCATCACGCACCTGATCTTGTAGGTTTCGGGCGCGGCATCCAATGTCTTGTTGATGACGTCTTCAATGGTCGTGCGGCCCTTGTCGTTCTTGGCGAGTCTGTCCACAAAGAACTGGCTTGTAAACTCCAGGGTGAATGTGTGTCCGTGCAAAGCGACCGGCTTGGCATCACGCACGAGCGCCACGCCGGAAGGGGCACGGCTTCCCATGCGGTTAATCACTTCCTGCCAGGACTTCTGCAATTGGGCCAATTCGGACGCAAACTCTTCACCCACGCTCGGCATCGGGGCGGGCGTGGCGGCAGAGGCGAGCGGCGTTTCCCGCGCGACTTGCTGCACCTGCATGAAGTCTTCGGTTTCGGAGTGCTGGTCGGCGGAAGTCACTAATAGGCTGGGCAGGGCATCGGCTTCCGGCAGGAGTATGTCTAAATCGTCATCGCCGGGCAGCGGCACGGCCATGTCGTCTAAGTCGTCGTCTTCATTCGCCAGGTCGCTTTCCTCTTCGTCGGAGAGCATGGGGGGAATGTCGCCGATGAGCGTGAGGGTCTGCTCCGGCTCTTGGTCGGGCAGGAGGGACAATAGCGTCTCGTCCGTGGGCGCGAGAGGCGCGGGCGTCGGTGCGCTTTTGGCGGCCCCATTGCGCGGAGCAGGCGGCGCAGGTTCGGCTTGCGTGGAAACTAGGGGTAGCGCGGGTTCAGCCTTTGTTGGCATAGAACTAGGAACAGGCGCGGCCTGCGTGGAAATAGACGGCGGCGCGGCTTCGGCTTTGGCGCGAGTGGCAGGCGGCGCGGGTTCGGGCTGAGCAGCCGTTGGGAACGCGGCAGGCGCGGCGGGGGCAAACTTCACTTCGCTTGCGGGCGACAAGGCCTGCGGCAGACGCATCAGCCGGAGCAGGGTCATCTCCAAAAGCAGGCGATGCTGGTTGTTGCGGCGCGTTTCCTGCTCCGCCTCGGTGAGCACTTCCAGGGCGTGCATCAGCTGAGCGGGGGAGAACTGAGCGGCCTGCGCCCGGAGCGCGGGGCTGTCGTCTAGGTCGCCTGCGTCCTGGGGCTGTGCGCCGACACCGACAAACAGCAGGTCGCGTACGCGGGCAGAAAGGCTTTTAAGGAACTGGCGCACATCGCGTCCGCTTTCCAGCACCTCGCCTGCTAGGGCAAACGCCCCGGCGGCATCGGAGCGGGCGATGAGTTCAATCACCCGATTAAGCGTGTCCTCGCCAACTGCGCCCAGCACAATGCCCACATCCTGCGCGGTGACATTCTGCCGTTTGTAGGCCAGCACTTGTTCCAAGAGAGACAGCGAGTCGCGGTAGGAGCCGTCGGCGGCACGGGCCACCAAAGTAACTGCGGCGGGCTGGGCATGGACATCTTCCGCCTGCAAGACTTCGGCTAAACGAGAAGAGATTTGCGCCACCGACCCGCGCTTGAACTCAAACACCTGGCAGCGCGAGGAGATGGTAATCGGCAGCTTGTCCTGCTCTGTGGTGGCGAGAATAAACACCACGCGGTCCGGCGGCTCTTCCAGTGTCTTGAGGAAGGCATCCATGGCATCGCGGGAAAGCTGGTGCGCTTCGTCAATGATGTAAACTTTGTAGCGGCCTTCCATTGGCGGGAATTTGATGGAGCCGGTGATGTCGCGCACATCGTCCACTTTGCCGTGCGAGGCGGCATCCTGCTCCAGCACATCAACGAAGCTTGAGTTTGCAATGGACACGCACGGCCCGCACACGCCGCACGGTTCAGGGCTAGGCTGCGTGCGCGTGCCGTCCGGCCCGATGCAGTTGAGGGCTTTGGCAAGAATGCGTGCGCAGGTCGTCTTGGCCGTTCCGCGCGTGCCGCAGAACAGGTAGCCGCTCGCCACGCGTCCTTCAGTGATCGCATTGCGCAGGGTGCGCGTGACATGCTCCTGACCCACGACGTCGGCAAATGTCTGGGGCCGATATTTACGATACAGGGAGATGTATGCCATGCGTTGAGTCATTATACCTGACGACTGGCGAGACTTGTCTGCCCCAAATAGGCGTCAGTTTTTTAGATGGTATCAGGGTACGGGAAAGGCTGCCGACATGGCAACGACAACCGCGTTTTTGTCTTTGTGGTACACGCGCACTTCCTGCAGCGAGCTGACGCCGCGCACCTTCACCAAGAGGCAGCCCGGCCCTTCGTCCGTAAACTTAATGGCGGGCGGGCCATTGCGCAGGGTCTTGATTAGCCCCAAAGACACTTTAGAAACGCACTCCAAGCCCGCCGCCGCACGGGCTGGCATTTCGGCGACTTCTATGACCGTGGTATGGCTTGTGGTGTATTTGCCCCCGCTCAAATGGCCTGAGAGCCGTCCCGCCATAGGTGTTTCCCTCTTCCAATTGCTTGAGATGCACTACTATACCCAACAAGAAGGCGTTGCCCTTCTCTGGTACACTCAAAGCATAAGGGAGACATTATGAGCCTTGTGCGAGTGCAGAACGTGACCATGCGTTACGGCGACCGGGTGATCTTGCGTGAAGTATCCTTGCGCCTGGGCGCGCGAGAGCGTATCGGTTTGGTGGGCGGCAACGGCAGCGGCAAGACCACGCTGCTGCGTTTGATCTTGGGCCTGGAAGCGCCGAATGAAGGCACGGTGGACACAACACTGGGCACCAAAGTCGGCTACTTTTCCCAGCACTCCGAGCTTGCGGGCGAGCTGTCTTTGCAGCAAATCCTGGAAGAACTCTTTGCCGATGTGCGTGCTTTGGAGGCGTCACTGGAACAGATTGCCGCGCGCCTGGAAACAGTGACCGACGCCGATGAGATGAGCACGCTTTTGGAACAGCAGGCGTTAGGCTTGGAAGAAATGGAGCACAAGGGCGGCTGGGACTATGCCCGCCATATTGATACGGTCTGCACTAGGCTCGGCTTCAGCGACACGCGGCGCGCGCAAGCCCTGGACACGCTTTCGGGTGGCTGGCGCAACCGGGCATCATTGGCACGGCTGCTTTTAGAGCACCCGCAAGTTTTGCTGATGGATGAGCCGACAAACTTTCTGGACGTGGACGGCCTGGCCTGGCTGGAAGGCTGGCTGCGCGGCTTTGACGGCGGCCTGCTCTTGGTCTCCCACGACAGGCAGTTCTTGGATCAAGTGGTGACGCGGATTGTCGAACTGGAGAACTATCACCTGCACGATTACCCCGGCTCGTATACCGACTATGTGCGCAAGAAGCCATTCCGCGCCAAGGCTTTGCAGCGCCAGTTCGCCCACGAGGAAGAACTGCTGACGCTGGAAGCCGAGGCAATTGCCGACCGCCAGGAGCTTGCCCGCAATCCCAGCGAGGCGCTGCAGCGCAAGCTTGCCGATATCAAGAAGCGCCGCGCCCCGCGCCCGCTGGAAGTGATCGTGACCCAAATCTATCAGGGCCTGCGCGTGCCGGACAAGCTTTGCCGGGCGGAAGGCGTCGCGAAAGCTTATCCCAATACGCAGGACGGGCAGGCGCTCTTTGAGAATGTGAGCTTTGAGGTGGAGCGTGGCGACCGGCTTGCGATTGTCGGGGCGAACGGCAGCGGCAAGTCTACTCTGCTGCGCCTGTTGACCAATGAGGAGGCCCCGGATGCCGGGCGCGTGGTGTGGGAAAGCGGCGTTCGGTTCGCCGACTTCACAGCCGTGCGGCGCGCGCTTGACCCGAAAGACACTGTGGCGCATGCGGTGAATGTCACAGGCATGGCGTACAGCGCGACACGCAAGCAAGTGGGGCACTTTCTGACATTGCTGCAATTTTCTGAGATGGACCAGCAGCAGAAGATTGGGACATTGTCCGGCGGGCGTCTGGCGCGGGTGGCTCTCGCCCAGTGCCTGCTGTCGGGGGCGGGCGTGCTGGTCTTGGATGAGCCGACAAACCACCTAGACCTGCAAAGCACGCAGGTGATGGAGCAGGCGCTGATTTATTTTCCCGGCGCGATTGTGTTTGTCAGCCACGACCGCTTCTTTTTGGACAAGGTGGCAACGCGCTTGCTTGTCTTTGAGCCGGGCCACTCTTTGCGCGCGTTTCACGGCAATTGGACGATGTGGCAGGGACGGCAGGACAAGCAAGGCTAGGCTTGACCCCTCATTACAGCGTTAGCAGGCGTCCGCAGTTCTCGCAGGTTTGGGGCCTCAGGCCCTCGCGCACCACTTTGGTGTCGGCGGTGGGCAGCTTCATATGGCAGCCGCCGCAGTCGCTGTCTTCAATTTTGGCGATGCCAATGCCGGCGTGCTTGGCCCGAATGTCTTCGTAGCGCCCCAGCAGGGCGGGGTCTTCCACTTCGGCGGCGGCGGCGGGGCGGCGGCGGGCGGCATCGGCGGCTTCCAGGCTCAGGGCCTCAAAGCGGCTTTGGTACTTGGCGAGCGTGTCCGAACGCTTGGTGTCGGCTTCGTGGGCCGATGCCTGCGCAGTGGCGGCGGCAGTTTGCGCCAGTTCCACTTCTTCCATGTATTCCAAGATGCGCGTGTCCATGTCGGACTGCTGGCGTCCGAGCGATTCAATCTCGCGCTCGATGTTGGCAAGCTCTTTGGCATTGGTAATGCTGCCCTGGTACATGCGCTGGTGGGCTGTCTTGCGCTTTGTTTCTAGGGCAGCCAGCTTGAGTTCGCTATCTTTGAGATCGGCCTGGGCTTTGTGCAGGGCGGCGGTTTGGGCCGCAGCGTGGGCCTGCGCGGCCTGGGCGTCTTTGGTGGCCTGGGTGCCGTTGTCTAGCTGGGTTTGGGTGCGCCGGGCGCGGGCAATCTGGGTGTCAATTTGCTGCAAGGCGTACAAGGCCTGCAAGTTTTCGGTCAGCGTCTTTGCCATAGGGGAAAAGGCTCCTTCGCACGGGCGTGTGCGCGTGTCTATTTTAGCAGATGGCGGGCGGGGTGTCAAATGGGCGGAGTTCTTCCCCTGCGCTTGAGGCGTCCCTCCCCCGTCTTCGTGAAACTCGGCCTTCCCCTTCAGCGGGGGGGAAGCCGAGCAGTATGCGAGGCGGGGGAGGGACGCCTAAGCCCTGGTCTTCTGTGTTTCCAACGCTGACCAAGCGCGTATCAACGACGGAAGAAATCGCTGCGTCGTTGGCAGGCGCTCAAAACGCGGGGGGAACGGGGTGGCAATGCTCAGCGCAAGCGCGCACGAAGCAAGGCGAACACGTGTGCGCCGGGTATAATAGGCACTATGGCTAAAACACAGACGCGCTATGTCTGCCGCAACTGCGGCTATGAAACGCCGGTGCAGTATGGCAGGTGCCCGCAGTGCAATGAGTTCGGCAGCTTTGACGAGATAGTGACGCAGTCGGGGCCGCCCAAAGGCTTGGGGGCGAGGGCGAACGGCAGTGCGATGGGTGCGGCGTTTGTGGGGCGCAACAGCCCGCAAAGATTAACTGAAGTGCCGTCGCCGTCGGAAGAAGGGCGGGTGCTGACAGGGCTGTCGGAGTTTGACCGCGTCTTGGGCGGCGGGATTGTGCGCGGAGCTTTGATCCTGATTGGCGGCGATCCGGGCATCGGCAAAAGCACGCTGCTGACACAGGTGGCGGGCTATCTGGCGTCGCATGCGGGGCGCACACTGTATGTGTCGGGCGAGGAGTCGGCGACGCAGATTAAATTGCGCGCCGAGCGTTTGGGGGTGGCGGCGGGCGACCTGTTGCTGCACAATGAAACCGATGTGACGCTGATTGGCAATGCTATTGGGAATGAAAAGGCCGCGTTTGTGATTGTGGACAGCATTCAAACGATGCAGCACCCCGAAGTGGAGTCGGCGGCGGGGAGTGTTTCGCAGGTGCGGGCGTCTACGGCGGCTCTGGCTCAGGTGGCGAAGTCGGGCGGGGTGCCGATTTTTCTGGTGGGGCATGTGACAAAAGAAGGGACACTCGCCGGGCCGCGCGTTTTGGAGCATATGGTAGACACTGTTCTGCAATTTGAGGGCGACCGGCATTACAGCTATCGCATACTGCGGGCGGTCAAGAACCGTTTCGGCTCTACGGATGAATTGGGGCTGTTTGAGATGCACGAGGAGGGGCTGGTGGAAGTGACCAACCCCAGCGAGATGCTGCTGGCCGAGCGCACGCAGAACGTGGCGGGCAGCGCGGTGTGCGCGATTGTGGAAGGCACGCGGCCGCTGCTCGTGGAGGTGCAGGCCCTGGTCGCGCCGTCGTATTTGACCAACCCGCGCCGCACTGTCTCAGGCGTAGATGTGGGGCGCGTCAACTTGATACTGGCGGTCTTGGAAAAGCGTGTCGGGCTGAGCCTGGCAAACCAGGACGTGTTTGTCAACATTGCGGGCGGCGTGCGGGTGGACGAGCCTGCCGCAGACCTAGCGATTGCGGTCGCCGCCGCATCGTCATTCCAGGAGCGCCCGCTGGACCCGCACACCATTTTGGCGGGGGAAGTGGGGCTTGGCGGCGAAGTGCGGGCAGTCGGACAGATAGAAAAGCGTCTGCGGGAAGCGTCGCGCATGGGCTTTACGCGGGCGATTATCTGCGCGCGAAACAAGGCGAGCCTGCGCGGAACTATCGCAGGATTGCAGATTATTGGCGTGGACAACGTGCGTCAGGCCCTGGACGCGGGCCTGTCGCGGGCGTGATGCTATTGAAAACACGGCGGCGGGCGTAATGGACACGGGCGGCGGGCAGGATGGACACGGGGCGCAGGCGTAGTTAATACGGGGTTTTAACCCCATGCGGTTATGATGGACACGGCGTCGGCAACGCGTGCGGTTATGACGGACACGGCGTTGAAACCCCGTGCTGATGTGAGAAAACCCACCTGCTGCACTGGTAGACCCGGAGGGCGTGGGTTAGGATCAATCCCTTCTTAACCCGCGCCCTTCCAGGCCTGCCCTCCGGGTAGCCAGTGCTGACCAGTGCAGAGGCGGGTTTCACAAGGGCAGCACGGGGTTTTAACCCCATGTTTGCAACGGAGACATACTGGTAGAACACTGCATGGAAACTGGCAAAGCACAGGTGGGATACTGGCTGAAGGGTGTCGGAACGGGGGCGCAAAAGTGGCAAAGTGGGGGCGGGCGGCAGGGTGCGAGCCGTGGAAAGCAAGGCTCGCCATTGCCTGCGCACTCGGTTTAGCGCTGTGGTGGCTGCTTGCGTGTCCGGTGCAGGCCGCGAAGACGCAGGCAAACGCGCCGTCGCTGCTCGTCATCCTCCTGCCCGGCACAAGCCTCGTGGACTGGCGGCGTGCCGACGCGCCGCACCTTCACGCCTTGATGGCCGGGGGCGTACTGGCCGTGATGAACACGCGCACCGCACGCACGGATTCGGATAAAACACGCGAGTCTGAAGCCAGCGCCCTGCTGACACTGGGCAGCGGCGCACGCGCGGCGGGCGATAATCTACGGCTGCGCTTTGTATCGGCGGGGCAGAGTGTCCTGCCGGGCGGTGTGACAGCGGCAGAACTGTACCAGCGGCGCATGGGCAGTGCGCCGCCTGGGGGCGCGTGGGTAGATGTGGACTGGCCGCGCGTGCTGCGTGTCAACAAGGGCCGGGGCTACGATATTCACTTGGGGAACCTTGCCGATGCGCTGGCCGCGCGCGGCGTGAGCGTGCAGGCGGGCGGCGGGCAGTACGCGCTGCCCCTTGTGTGTAACAGCCTAGGGACAGCGCAAGTGTCCCCCACCCTGCGGGTGCCTCCCGGTCGCGCCGCGTGTGTGGTGTGGGATGCAGGCAATGACATCGCTAGGGCCGATCAGGTTGTGGGCCAAGCTATGCGTTTGGAAACGCAGGCGCAGGGCCGCGTGCTCGCCCTGTCGCCGTTCGCTTCTGGCACGGACTACGCGCGTGGCGCGCGCTTGACGCCCGCTGCGTTGTGGGGCGCGGGTATCGCTCCGGGCCTTTTGGTCTCCCGCTCTACGCGCCGTGCGGGTCTTGTCACCGACACAGACTTCGCGCCGAGTGTGGCGGACTACTTCGGCGCGGCCCTGCCTGCCCTGCCATTCGGGCAGCCTTGGACGGTGCAGCCAATCTCCCACGCCGAAGCGCAGGTGCTGCGTCTGCAAGCGGGAGCGTATCGCCAGGCATTGGGGATGCGCGTGCTGCCTACCTTTGCGGTTGTGCTGGGGCTGTACATGCTCGCATGCAGCGCTGCGGTGTTTCGCGGGCAACGAGGTGCGTCTGCACTCGCCTTGTTCCCTGTCGTCAGCCTTGCCGCGCTGCTGCTGAGCGGGTCGGTGTTTGAGTGGGCTGTCTGGCTGGCAGTGCTGGGATCGGGCGCAGCGCTGCTGATGCGTTCTTTGGGCGTTGCGCGGGCCGTGACGATATTGTGCGCGCTAGTTGTCGGCGTCGGTGTGATTGATTTACTCTGCGGCGACCCGCTGATGCGTTACAGTTTGCTGGGCTACTCGGCCATAGAGGGCGCGCGCTACTACGGCATTGGCAACGAGGCGATGGGGGTTATGGTGGGGGCGGCGCTTTGTTTGGCCTGGCGCTTGTGGCCTGTTGTTAAACAGCGCTGGGGACAATGGGGTATCGCCGTCGGCTTGATAGGCCTGGCGGCCCTGCTTGCCCTGCCTGCGTTCGGCGCGAAGGCAGGCAGCGTGTTTGTCGCCGTGCCCACGTTTGGCGTGCTGCTCTGGACGCTGAGCGGCAGGCGATTGGGGCGGCAGTCTGTGGTGATGCTGGCGGCTCTGGCTGTTTGTGCGATGGCGGGCATTGTGCTGCTAGACAGGCATGCGGGCGGGGCGCAGTCGCATGTCGGGCAGGCAGTGGCACGAATAACACAAGGCGGCCTTGGGGAAGCCTGGGACATTGTGGCGCGCAAGCTGAGCGTTGAGGGGCATCTGCTGGTACGCAGCGCGTGGGCCGTGCTGTTGTGGAGCGGCGTAGTCGGGCTGTCATTGCTCGCCCAGCATAAACGTGCGGACAAGCATCTGTCCGCATTGTTGATGTCGGGAGCCGTGGCGGCGGGGACAAGCCTGGCGTTTAACGATGCAGGCACGGTCGCGTGTGCGCTGTGCCTGGCTGTGGTCTGGAGCACATCGGCTTCAGCAAGAAACAAATAAAGCCTGTATTTGCAAGCGTTATGCAAATACAGGCTTTAAGAACAGCCGCCTGCGCGTGCAGGCGGCTGTTTTGGTGATGAGAACACGCGGCTACTGGGCGGGCGTGGCCGGAGTAGTCGTGCCGGTGCCGGGCGTCGTGCCCGTGCCAGCGTCAGGCGTGGTGGCCGGGGGCGTCGTGCCGGTGGACGGCGACACGCCAGGAACAGGCGTGCTGTCTGAGGGCTGAGAGCCGGAGGCCGGAGGCACAGTCTGGTCAGTCGGGGTGGACGGAGTAGTTC
>JAABUQ010010713.1_pt1 | contig 11943 bp, 13 predicted proteins | sample 5560001 | NCBI WGS metagenome assembly JAABUQ01 (sample SAMN10711888, study PRJNA513371) | rock metagenome | isolation source: Antarctica rocks | place: Antarctica: Victoria Land, Finger Mt nord | collected 2015-12-18
TAATATTTATAATATTAAATATAATAAAAATTATATTATTTAAAATATATTAAATAAAAATATATATTTAATTATATAATTATAATAATTATAAAATTAAAAATAAATATTACTATTATTATTAATATATTATAAAATATATATTTTAAAAATAAAAAAATTAAATAAAAATTTTTATAAATATATTATTAAAGTTAAGCCGGATTTAATAAGATTATATATTCTTAAACTTAAATATATTATAATATATATATATAGTAAATATATACTATCCCTAAAGGGTCATAGTACAATACGTCTGAGTAACTGAGGCAATGCGCCTTGCAGCGCCGGTGGTCGATATTGGCTTTACTGTCAATCCTCACAGAAGACTAAGAGAGCACCGTAAGCATCGAAACTCGAATAATCTAAGGAGGCTGAAGCCCGGGAACTGGCGGAGATAAAGGAAGAAATAGATGAAACGGAAGCATTGACGGAGGTGATCGAGGCTTTGAAACTCTATGTCAGAGCCCAGGCAGAATTGGAGGAGCTGGAGGGAAAACAGGGGCGTGGTTAATGAGATGCCCGCAGTGGCGGTCTGCAGCTATGTGATTCAAAAATTGGGGGTTGTGACAAAAATATATGATTGTCTAGAGTGGACTCATCTGTCCTCGTCTGCTGCCGTTGTATGTATTTGCCCTTCCTATCCTTCCACCTCTCCAGTCGAAGCCACCAACCCTTCATCCATTTCTTGAATCCGTCGCACCAGGCTTTCCTCCACCACCAAACTCTCTCGCCAACTTCTCCCAGTTAAGCCTTTCCCTTGCCCTTGCCGTTGCCCGAGGTGTCCTTTTTGGCCTTCTCGGTATCCTCCTTCGACAACTGGATCGCCTTCCCTTGCCGGTATGTGCATCAATCATCTCCTGGTCGGGATCTTCCGCTAGCTTCTCCTTCCGCTCCTTCTGGGTCTGCCCTCCCGGAATGGTGTCGAGATGCCCACTTGGAAGCGTATGTGTTGTTTGTCCAGTCGACGCGTTGAAGACTAGAAGAGGCTTCCTTGCCTTCTTCTCCTTCTTCTCCTTTGCTCGCCCAAGCGGTTGGTTCATGAACAGTTGCTTATCCAACATGGCCTGTCTATTCCGAACATCTTTGAGATTCATCTTGTAGTCCGCTTGTCGGGCGAGTCCTTCGGGGCTGGTGCCAAGGCTGGTGGTGTCAATACGGTCGAGTTTCCGACCCAATGCATCTTCTAACATGACGCCAATGGCCGCGCGTTCCTTGGTCTGCATCCCGTCCGTCCGGATCAAGAGGTTCTCGGCCTTGCAGAACACGACGAGACCGTCTTGAGCACGAGTGAGAGCGCGAGTGAGAGCGCAGCAGAGACGATGCGAATCTGTTGTTGATCTCCTAAGACCCAGAAGGCATTCCAATTTTGAACTGGGTCATTGCGATAGCCAAGCTGGCCAGCGTGACCTGCCCTGCCTCAACGCAGAAAATGATCCGTAGACCTGAAGCGCAAGCCTGACACTCGTCGGCTATATATATATATTTACCTTTCCTCCTTCATCCAACCCGCTCGAGACTCTCAGGTAGATACTTCCAATCCCCCAAGAACAATGCATTGGCAGCCTTATCGACGGCTTTGTGAGAAGGGGCAATCACAAGTACCTGCAAGCCTTGTGTGATACATCCTAGCACCCTTGTTTTTGCCTCCGCCTGGTGGCCCTATGACAATGTTGATCCTGTCCTGGACCTTCCCCAATGACTCGATCATTTGAGACACTGAAGACAATGAAGATGAGATGACAAGTTTTGGCCACCGCCATAACTTGTCGGCCTTGCCTGGTGCCATCTTTGGCTCCCTGAATAATCCCTAGTATATCAATCATCTGAATAGCAGCCCCATTGTACTGAACCTGTCCAATTCATGGTCGTTGAGCTGCTTTCGCTGACACGCCTTGTATCTTGCCAATCTTTCAAGGCTTGGCTCTCATGAGATCCCGAATCGCCTTGGACATTCTTCTGGCAGATCCCAATTTCGCTCATCGACGTCTTCATTGATCGAGCTGTTGCTGTACACAGTTATGTATTTAGTTTGACCGATGTGTGCCTTTTCTTTTGGCTCATCTTTGACTAGGATGTCATCGAAAGGGGTATGGAACATGCCCAGTCAGCTTCTGGAGTGTGAAAGTGAGAGTTTCAGCTTCCATCCTATCTGCCAATCGCTCCACATTGGTGTCGGCAGCTGCTGGTGGATCTTCATCCATTGGATCTTCAACCTACTTCTCTATCTTCTTCTTTTCATCGCATCGATTGCCGAATGCAATCATCATCCGTGATTCCCTCGCCTAATCAGTGCGAGGAAAACTCTTGGGTTCCTATAGGGCCTTGGCAAGCATTAGAAATCCTGTTGCTTCCCCTGATGTAGCTGCGGGGGATTGCGGTTTAATACCTTGCATACGTTGAGGAGTGCGGCTGGAATAGATCTGCTCATACTGAGACGGCAGATGGGAAGGATTCGGTGTCGCCAACGTTGCTCCTCCTTGATTTCCGCGACCCTGGGAGGTTCCGAATCGTCTAATTCTTGTAAGCTGTGTCTAATCACTCTCGTCACCCATCAGGTGATCAGAGACTTGCCCGCTCGTAGGTGTGTTGGCGGGGTCTGTTGGCCCTATCGAGGTTGCTTGGCTGGCTGGTGCTGAAGCTTGACTGTCTCGAGGTCGGCTGCCTCGAGCTTGCATTGCAGCTTGGGTCCGCTCTATGACGTCGTCAGCTGGGTCTGAGGCCTTGCAGCCTTTTGGTGCCCTGGGAGGCATGTCTGTGTGTTTCAATCTCAAGTCTCGAAATCGGCGACTGAGAGGGTGATCTACCTGCTGGCGAATCGGATATAGCTCTTACAACAAGGGGCAGAGGAGCTAGATCAACCACCACGAGTGTGGTGGAGGTGGCAGCCTGGGCTGTGGCCTTGCGGCCTGGCTGTGCCATGAGTGGCATGTCTGTGATATATTTATCTCGCGGGCCGTAGCGGTGCCGGAGAGAAAGATCTACCCGAGGGCAGACCAGTGGGCCACGAGGGCAGCCTGGTTGTGCTCTTGGAGGCATGTGTTTGGTATTTTTTATCTCGCGGACACAGCGCCGGAGAAGTGGATCTACACGAAGGCAGATCAAAGGGAGCGCTTGCCACGAGGGCAGAGGAGCTAGAACATCCACCACGAGTGTGATGGAAGCGACAGGGCCTTGCGGCCTAACTGTGCTTTGGGAAGCATGTTTATGGTATTTGAAATTTCCATACCGTAATCGGTGACAGAAGAGTGTGTAATAACCTCACGCCCCGGGATCGGTGCGAAGATAGATGAGAACAGCTCCTACCACGAGGGTAGATGAGCCCAAACCCCTATCACGAATGTGATGGAAGGGGAGACTGAGAGAAGCTTCCACCAGTGGTGGAAGCCGCGAGTAAAAAATCACGCTCTTCGGTGAGCTGGAGGGCAAAAACCTCGTCGTGATAGTTCTTCATATATATATATGTTTAGAAGGGTGTTGGGGATGTATGAGGAAGGAAGAAGGGAGTGTGGTGGATCGTGGAATGGAAGAAGAAGAAGAGAGCTGGTGGGGGAAAGAAGAAGAGGGATGTTTAAGGAGAGCAGAAGAGTGTTGTGGTGGGGCGCTAGCATTTTCCAGTCTCACTTCACCTTTCGTATTTCACTTTCCAAAACATTCAGCATGTACCTACTTCACCTCACTTAAGCGCTTACTTTCCTTTTCAAAACACTCAATGTAATTCACCCTGCTGGCATCAGGCCGCAATTCAGCCATACTGGAGTGACTCTCAGACACCTTAGGCTGGTCGTGGAATCCAAACATGCTCAGGAACACGCTTTATCTTTGAGGCGAGCCACGAACGTGATGAGAAATCCTGGGGGCAATTCTAGATCAGGTTGATCACAAAGGGGAATAGTCATAGGCGCAAAGGGTTGAAGCTCTCACTCTTCCATCAAGGACGGTACTATCGCGTCACAACGCCAAAGACAAGACCTTTTCCTACCTAGGTCGTCGCCAGCAACGGCATTATACTCTTCTCTTCCCTTCGAAGCTTTCTAACCTTCTGATGGCCCCCCAACGATGAACTTTGTATCTCCCCAATCAAGCGGTGCGCTGCATTCCACAGCGACAGCAGCCCGGTATTCCCCTCATCCATCTCCTCACCCAGCTTTCCCCCTTCCGACCCCTTTATCCGTTTGTTTGCCAGATGTTTCTCACGTGCCACTTCCTTCGACCCATAACTGATAGTTGTTTCTTCTCTCCTGCCACCCGCCTTACCAGCTTCGACCACCGTGTAGTTGACATTGGCCGTCTCAGTGTAAGGCATGGTGATGCGAGAGACGTGCTCTAGACTGGTGAAGGAGTAGTCAACGACCAAACCCTTGTTGAACAGAGATTGGTCAAACTTTTCAAAAGACCGGACCGCGTGGGCTGGAATGGTGAGTCTCAGACTCGACGGGGTTTTGAGACGTTCAGGACCCCAGACGTTGAGATTGCTGGAACGTATGAAATGCTCGAGTGCGTCGTCGATTTCCTCAGTGTAAATGTGCAGCTTCCTCCTCAAGCGAAGGTCCATTACCTTGTCCGGCAATAAAACATCCACCTCCTTCGCTTCCACCACAAGCCTGGCCTTCTTGATCGACACCTGCTGTGTGCTGTTGTCCAGATTGACGCTGATTTCAAGATCAGGCAAAGCGTCCAGTAGTGCAGACGAAGCGCCAGACAGCGACGGGCACATGCGGATCTGCAAGCTTTCCCGAGTGTCCTCTGCCTTCCCTAAGCCTAGACTATCCAATGACCGCACCATGCCTGCGACGCTCGTCAAAATCTCTCGCCTGGAATTTGCCATGCTACGTAGAAAAACACCGAATTCGCTGCTTTCTGTAGTACCGTATGATCGCTTTTCTTCAGCTTTCTGCGCCTGGATTGTAGGGAAAAGGACTTCGCCCAGGAGAATTGAGCTACCTGGGACTAGAGTTGGGCCCCAATTGCGCTCGATCGATGATGGCATTTCATGATGATCATAAACGGCCTTCTCTTCCGTGAGAAACTTTGAGGCCTCACGGAAGATAGAGCCTAATCTTTGAGATCGCGATATGGGCGATGCGTCCCTGTGCGCTGTCGCCATTTGAGATATGGTAGTAGAATGCCATCTTGACCATTGTGTCGTACGATCCTTCATTGAAAAATTGGTTCCAACATCAACTGGAGAAGATACGATTGAAGATTTTGCTGGTTGAACAGAGAAGAACAATTTGCGCTCCTGAACTGTTTCTGCTCCCGTGGCACGTGCAATATACCTTTGAGCGTCCTCAAAATCAGCGGTGTCTGGACCGAGGTAGTAGACAAGGACCTGATAATGTTAGCTCTCAGTCATGTTACTGCAGGCGTATCCGTACCTCAGTTGCACCTTTAGTCGTAGCAGTCGGAGCGGATTTGATGACAGTGCTTGTGAGATTCTCCGCCTGAGCATAGATAATCTTTTCGGTCTGCCTTCCCATATTTCTCAACTGACGACGAGATATTTCGATCTTGCCGCAACATATGTTGTTGAAGAGGTAGACAAATAGTCTCAGCATATCAGCGCAGGTATCAAAGTCTGACGAAAGGCGAATTAGTTGATCTTGACGGGATACTTCAAGCTTGACTCCATAGCTTTCAGAGATTTTCTTAAGGATATCTCGGTCTACAAGATTAGCATTGACCAAGACTCGGACCTCCATTCTTACTATGATTGATAATCACATCCAAATGTATTGGCTCTACCCGTATGTCCAGTTCCCCCATCAGAGCTTCCTCTCGCTTTGGTCGGACTTGCCAACACTGACGGAGTACTCTCTCAGCCAACAGCTCTTTCTTTGCTCTTCGGTTGAATGTATGATAGTCTCCTGTCGAGGATTCCCCATGTGGTGTGATTGTAGGCGCTCTCACTTCGGTAAGGGGTGTGCTCCCTTCTCTCCATGAGGATCGTGCGAATACGCTCGAAGAGAATTCATGATGGAGATCCAGTGCGTTAACAATGAGATTCTTCCCCTCCCGCTCCAAGTACATGGCCAATTGATTGGTAGTAAAACCAGATTGGAGCTCGGAGAGAAGATAATTGAATTCTGTATCAGAGACAGGTCCCGAAAGATGTTCTCCGATACCCGATATGAATCCCCTCACATCCTCAATGTTTTTCATGAGCTGTTCTGTGCTTACACTCTCTCGCTGAGCATCGATTTCTTCCAGCATTTGAGTCGGGTTCAATTGCACACTCGTGGATGGATTTTTATCGGGAGCATTGGGGTAAAATCGTCCAGAATGCACGTCTTTTGGTTTACTCTCGAGGACAAGGACCTCGGCTGGTTTCCCAAGAACTTCAAGACCCAGGGTATCTCTTCGCGCTCTCAGGATGTCGCGATTTATGTGAGAGTCGAGCTTTTTGCTGGTGACTTCGTATCGAATGACATCTTGGCCTTCTACTTGATACGCGTTTGGTAGGTAGCCAGACTCCCGTGCTGACGGTTGTCTCAAGCGATGCTTGGAGGTGAAGGGTCGGGATCGTCGGGTTTTTATGGGTGGAAAGGTTCGGTGTGATGGCAGCAACCTGCTTGAACTCAGGCGATACTGGCATCGTAGACATATCGAGAAGTCTTGCACAGTAGGGGCAAACTTGTACATAGAGAAGAAGAGCTATGCAGACAAACCTTTTGAGGCCCGCGAACGGAGATTTTGATATCGCTCGGCATAGTTTCCGTTTTGGCTGGGCTGCTCAGCCCTATCAAATGACATGGGAGGAAATCCGCCGAGAAAGGCATCGCATCTATCTCTTTCTTTTGCCCACTCACATACTAGATAGTCAATCCTAGAACTCTCTAGAATGTCATGCCATGGCCGACGAAGCTCAAACGGCGCCTCCGCAGCTCGGCTCAACACTCCTTGCGATTGCTCAGGTTCATGCAAAGCAAATGCCGACCCCTGCAAGCTCCGGCTGCGCGGCCATTGATGAAGTCTCTCTGGAGGGGGGCTACAGATACGGAGAGATCACTTCGATTGCTGGTACTACTGGGACAGGGAAGACTTTGGTGCGTGATGCGGATGTATGATATTATGTGCATATTTTGCCTTTTGTACGTACATGAATCTAATTTCGGTCTCCTCCGTTCTCTAATTGCCTGCTGGAAACAAAGTAGACAGAAGCCATGTAAACAAGACTGATAAGATGGGTAGCTGGTTTACCACGCAGCAGCTAGCCAACTCCTCTCGTTCTCAAGCAGCGAAGTAGCTTTGATCGACACCACAGGCTCCTTCTCCCCATTCTACTTAAGAGACGTCATCGCTTTTCGCCTGAGAGCAAGGCTACAGCAAATAAGATACCAGCATGCCGGCTACATGTTTGAAAGGACAGGGCCAAATGCGAACGACACTAACGACACCGAGGTCGTTGAAGAAGCGACATCAATGCTTGACCGCGTCAAAGTGATGAGAGTGTTTGACTTTGCTGGTATGGTGGAGGCGATTGGCGAGGTCTCTGAGAGGTTTGACGAGTTCTCGAACAAGAAAACAGCAAGTCGTGCAGTTACGGAACAGGAGAAGCACGAAATATGCGATAGTGAAGACGAGCTTGAGAATGAGGATGATGTGCCAGTCAGCAAAGAAAGCCCCAATCTTCTAGATGGACAAGCTGAACAAACTGGGATGATCATCATCGACACAATTACAAACCCAGTCAGCTCAGCCATGTCAAAAAGCCATGTCCAAGGCCAAGCTCTTCTCGCAACCTTTATGCGCTCCCTTGGCCACCTCACGCGCCGCCACCACGTCTGCACGATTCTCACCAACGCAGCTGTTGGGTTGAACCGTTCCGAGAATCCAGACCACCAGCGTCGCTCTGCAGAAAACGTCGCCATCTTCGCATCCACTCTGGGCAAGCCGGCCATCGGAAAGGCCTTTACGTATCTCATCGACACATCTATTTTCTTATCTGCGGTGCCAAAGTCAAGAAACGACGCGGCGATTGCATATGGTGAGCGACACCAAGGCCAGACCTGGCAAGAAGCGTTGGTACTTGAAGTACTCAAAGATCGATGTGGACCTCGAGAAGGGAGGTGGACGGCCTTCCAGATCAGTTCCGACGTCAAGCTCGTACCATTTTACACGTGAAGTCCGCTGTTCCATGGCCTTCATATACCAGCAGAGATCTCCCAGCTTTTGAGATCCTCTCGAAGACTGAACTCATCCACCTCATGACGCCGTTTGATACTATTTGTCTCCTCGTCATTCAATTGGACTTGTTGCTTGGTACTTGTCCTGCCATGGATAGGGCCGGATCCTGAACCAGACTTGGCGCGATGCCTCCCATGAGTCTGCCTAATCGTACCGCCAGAAAAATTCCGCTGATGACCTCGTAGAGTCTTCCTGTCGCCATCACTATCCTCCTCTGTGCTGCCACCGGCCATTCGTACCGTCGATGCCACCGGTCCTGGATTTCTCCAACCATCTCCCCCTGCAAAGATGTCTTCGATGCATTCATCAGCGGGTAGCTCGCCGGCCTGCGCCGCCCACGAGGCCGCAAGATTCCTTCTGTACATATCCTGAAGCTTGCCACTTTCTTGAGCCTTTGTGGACATGGACGGCATGTTACTTCCATCATCTCCCTCGCCTTGCTCGGCGGTCATGATCCCAGCAATCCCACCAAAAACAGGGGCAGTCTTGAGCGGAGGGGCAACAAAGTTCCGTTCCCCTTCGGTCTGTTTCATGTAGACACCAATCTAAATATTATCAGCTCTTGGTTCAGATCAATGAGCAAAAGTCCCACCTTCAAAGTGCTGTTGATCTTACTCTCCTGCATCAAATACCTCCTCGTAACAGCGTCTTCCCCATCATCACTCCCATGGACGAATTCCGCCAGATTAAGTTTCACATTGCCCAGCACGATCCTCTCGCCTCTGGCACTAGGGGAGTATTCCTGTAAGACCTCGAAGTGTATCTCCGACTCTTGCAGCATGCCATTCTTATCGACCGTCAATCGAACCGGCAGGGTCTTCAAGTACTCCCAATTGACTTTGTGCTCGCGGATGATCGACTTGGAGGTATGGCCACGATGTTCGGCGGAGGTGGAGGATGGGAGATGCCATTTTACATAGGAGGTTCCAGTGACGAGGGGGACGTTGTTGAGGTCGATGATCTGATCTCCAAATCAGCAGTCATCGTTGCAGGGAGACCTTTCTCGGCACCTTCAGCTGTAGTTCGAACTTTGGCTACAACCTCAATTAGTAGAAGCTTTTCGGACTCCACACTGAGCAACGTACTCTCCTCGTCTTCGGCACTGCAGATTGTTGGGTCAGCGGACGGTCTCGATTGTGCAATTTGCGAAATATGGCGCTGAACGACATGGTTGAGAAGGAGACTTGACTTACCGAATGCTTGCATATCAAGTCGTGAAGCTCCTTCCTGGCACTGCTAAGGGACTTAAACGAAGGTGAAGCATTGGAAGGAGCTTCAAGATGTGCCGGGGCATTGGCGCTAAGGCCAAAGTTTAAAGCTGTACTTCCGGGAGAACCCGCCCGGGAGTGACCTCCCGAGGGGAACTCTGTTTTGAATAGGTCTCGGGCCGTTGAACTTGTCCTGCTAGCGCTCTACAAAGACGTTTCTTCTAAGGCTTCCTTCTCATAGTGCTTGCGCTCCACACTACTGGAATTTGGAGGTGTTCCCCTCCATACGTCCTCCAATAACTTGTATCCTCCCAGCGCAGGGTTCGGAATTCAGTCCCCAAGCAAGCAAGTTAGACTCTCCTCTGTACACGAGTACATGATCTTGCTGGCGAGAAGCCACGAGGCCTCGAGGCCTAGCTTTAGAGCCTCGGTGCAGCTTCCGCCCGGATATGGCGCCTGTAAAACTCAATCTCTAGACATAATTGCTAAATTGAACACGCAAATCCCTCCAACCCATCGCCTTGATAAGAATTGCCCAAGAAGACGCGGTAACGTGTGGACCACGCCCTTCGTCCTCACAAGGACCGCAACAAAGTCTTTGCAATCCCAAACGGCAGATCCTCAGTCCTCTGCCCCGTCCAACGCACCGTAGATCGCAACTGCACACCTATTGCCCCTCGATGGGGCAGCTCGAAGACGACATAGTCCACGCTCTTCATGCCCAATATTCCCGCTTGCCCCCAAAATATAAACCCAGACGCTTTACCGACGGTGTATCAGAGTGGGTTCCCCTAAGCGGAATTGCCATCGTGGGAGGTAATTCCGACACTTTCCCCACAATCTCGGCACAGTTACGTTAATTCAGTTCTAGAAGATGCCTCCATAACGCCCGTAGCTATCGGGTAAATCCCCTTTTAAACCTCCAACGATGTCCATATGATCGCTGAACAACCCACCCTTCCCCCAGTACAGGCATGAAATGCCTCCCCTTCTCCAAAATCCCCCTTGCCTCAGGCACAATCCTGCATGACTGGCACGCCGAAACGCTGACCATCCGCGCGTTCAACCATTTCCTCGTCCGCGAATGCCGCGATCTCGCCGCTTCGCCCGCGCGCACATCCGCAGTGCTTCGATGGCGGAGAGAGGACGAACGCTCTGCGGTTCAGTGGCTACAACCTTTCACCTTCCCCGAGGGTATTAGGATCTTCATGTACTGCTCCGAAGCCCCGTGCGGAGATGCTAGTATGGAGCTTGTGATGGAGGCGCAGGAGGATGCTTCACCATGGCCTGTTGCGTCTGCGCGGGATGATGGGAGCGCTGGGCAAGCAATGCTGGGCCGGGGATCGTTCTCCAAGCTTGGTGTTGTGAGGCGGAAGCCTGGTAGATTTATCCTGATGTGGAATGAGAGTGGTCAAAGCTGATGTGAACAAGCAAGAGCGGACAGTCCATACACGCTGTCGAAGTCTTGTTCGGACAAGCTGGCGCTCAAGCAGTGCACATCGCTGCTATCGGGGCTGACATGTTTGTTGATATCTCCCGAGAATGCCTATCTCGACACCTTGATCCTTCCAGGGGGCCAATACAGACGGGAGTCTTGCGATCGCGCTTTCAGGCCATCTGGACGCATGCACTCCCTCCACGGAAAGTCTTGGGATGATGCGTTTGCCTTTTACCCGTTCATCGTAATCGCAACGGCTGTTGAGTTTGAGCTCTCCCGTCAAGCCGCCCACGGACGGTCCGCAACGATCAAGGGATCCAACATTTCCGCCGTACACACGTCACACAACCAGGAGATCTTGATCAATGGCGTGTTGCAAGGCCGCGGGCAAGGTGATCCAAGGGGAGCGAGTATGTTGAGCAGGAAATGTATGGCCGACGCTGTTTTCCAAGCATCCTCCCTATTACCATCCCCGCTGGAGGGTCTGCAGTGCTCCTCGTACAAGCAGCTTAAAGGATCGCGTCGATTGGACGGCCGGAGACTGGTCAAAGCGGAGGCCACAACCGAGGCGCTGAAGGGCTGGGTCAGGAACGGCGTAGATGATTTCAGTCTGGACAAGGGATAGCCTTCCAGTCGAGCTTGTGTTCTCATAAGACTGCCATTTCTCTCTGTTGCCGCGACAGCTCATCCCTGCCCTGCCATGCAAAGCGTTTTTGAAGCCGTGGAAGATACGTTGAAGCCGTGGACAAGATGCTCTGCGTCCCAACGTTCATGAGGCCTATCCACATTGCCGCAGCTGCTATCCCTCACATCTCCATAGCCACGTCGGTCAGCCCTTACGCTGGCAAATAGCAAATCGAGACCATAGAGCGTGGGTTCGCCATCCGAGTATTTCCTGAATTGAACCCAAACAGAACGATCCAGGTGCCTGCGTAAATCATCAGCATCGCAACCCCAACCTTCCGATCGCGAACCTACACCTAAAACACCCCGTCCTAACCCTTTCCCACAGTCTCAAAAGTCTTCAAACCAATCAACTCCCAACTTTCACCTCCCCGAGTCATCCCC
>JAABUQ010010714.1_pt1 | contig 11943 bp, 11 predicted proteins | sample 5560001 | NCBI WGS metagenome assembly JAABUQ01 (sample SAMN10711888, study PRJNA513371) | rock metagenome | isolation source: Antarctica rocks | place: Antarctica: Victoria Land, Finger Mt nord | collected 2015-12-18
GTCCGGCGGTGGTCGGTCCAGTGATGGTCGGTCCGGCGGTGGTCGGTCCAGTGGTGGTCGGTCCGGCGGTGGTCGGTCCAGTGATGGTCGGTCCAGTGATGGTCGGTCCAGTGATGGTCGGTCCGGCGGTGGCCGGTCCAGTGGTGGAACGGTTGGGGTCGGTGGTGACGGTGGTGGCGGTGTTCGACGGGCCGGTCACCACTGACGGCGAACCGTTGGCCGCCGCGTTGGTGGTCGTGGTGGTCGACCTTGTGGAGCTGCCTTCGGTCGTGGTGCTGGCCGCGGTGGTGGAGGGCGCTTGTGCCCCCGCGCACGCGGGGCGCCGGTTATTGGCGGCCGCCGCCAGCGCCGCCACCGTCCTCGGTCCGTAGTCGGCGTCCACGGTCAGACCGGCGTTGGCCTGAAACGCCCGCAGAGCCCGGAGCGTCTCTGGACCGAAGACTCCGTCAGTTCGGCCCACCCCACACCCGACTGCGCTGAGCCGCATCTGCATCTCCTTGACGTCGGCTCCGGGTCTGGCGTTCTTGGCCGCACCTGACGAGGTGGGCACCGTGGTGCTGGCGCTGCCGGCCGTGGTGGTTGCTGTGGTGATGGTGGAGGAGGCTGAATGGGTCCGGCCGCCCGTGTCGGCGGTCTTGGCGCAGGCGGCGCCGCCCACCAGGAGGCTGACCAGGACCGCACCCGCCCCGCCGCAACGCCACCGACACGTCCGACGCGACCGGCCCGCGGGCGCCGCCATCGATGTTGGACTCATGTCGTGGCCGGTCGTCGGCTCATGGGTGGTCGTGGGCACGCCGTCGAAGGTAACGGGATGGCCCGTCACACCGACGGATCCCCACACCCACGCCGCAGCCGCCGCGAGTGCAAGAGACGACGGGCTCGACCGCCGCTCATCCCCGTGGCACGCGCCACTCGAGCACGGTGCCCGTGGGAACGTTCGGCCGCAGGGCCACGCTGCCGCCCAGACGGACGGCACGCGTGGCCAGGTTGCGCAACCCGTGGCCGAGCGCCCGCTCCCCGCTCGGCGGCCCCACACCGTCGTCGATGGCGCTCATCACATCTCGCGCCGTACTTGCGCGAGGTACCACTAGCTTCCGCAGCCATTCGGCCCGCACGGCCCTGCCGTTCGGCGTGCTCCAGTTGTGAAGTCGAGGTCGAGCGACCATCCGTCGACCGAGGCGTGGTACCGGCGCGACGCCCAAGCCGCCTGCGCCCACGGGCTCGACCAGCGCAGGCCGGGCGGGTGCAGGTCGACGAGTGCGCCGCGTACCACCAGCGGGGCCGTCTTCACGGCGGAGTGGGGCGTGAACCCGAAGGTCATCGGTCCTTCGACGGGCGACTGGTAGGCCACGTCGAACCCCTCGTTCGACGCGTTCGGCGCGTGCGGGCACGCCGGCGCCGACGGGCAGGCGACTCCCGTGCTGCCTGGCGTCACTTGGGGTGCCGTGGCCGTGACGGCATCGACAAAGGCTGCGAACGGGTCGGGCTGGCTGCGGTGGTCCGCGGCGCGACCGACCTGGGTGATCCAGACGTTGTCGGGCCCACCGTCGGCCACCCAGTCAAAGGGCCGGGTGAGGCCGTGGCTGTACTCGGTGGCGGGGTCATAGGGGCGCCAGTGCGCGGGTCGCCATGACCACACGGCCACATACCCGTCGCCTTTGCGGCCGATCACCCATCCGTTGCGCTCGACCACCTGGTCGAACTTCTCGGTCGGGAAGAAGGCATGGGTGAACGGCTGGTACTTCAGGCCGATCACCCCGGAGTCGTACTGCGGCGCGTAGATCTCGATCGTCGCCGTGCCATGTTGCGCGGCCCGGGGGGTGGCCCCTTCCCCGGTCCAGTACCCCTCGTGAGCGTTGGGGTCTGACCGGGCCGGCACCGAATCGGTGGGATGGTTCACGAACACCTCGGCGTCAGCGTCGAGCGTGGCCTGACTGGTGTGAACCTGTTCGCTGCGCTGCCCGGGGCGCCAGTCCTGCACGGTGGACAGCATCACGTCGGGCGATCGCCACGTCTCGGTGTCGGCCGCGCTCAACAGGCCGGCGTTGACGGGAACGGCCAGGGTGGCGGCCAGGGTCCGAAGCTGGTCCGGGGTCGACCCCTCCACCACCGGTTGGAACTCGGCCGCCTGCTCGAAGTTGGTGGCGTGCCACAAGTTGAGACCCTCCACCGTCCGGGCCGAAAGGGCCACCACCGGCCAGGTGAACTGCGCGCCAACGCCCCACCAGACCATCAGCCCGTCTTCGCCCTCGTAGGTCAAGCCGTACGGCGGCTTCAGCGTCGGCTCGACCTTGCTGAGGTCCGGCACGGGCAGGCTCTGATGCTGTCGTACCTCACCCACCGCCGCAGTCTTGGCGATGCGACGGGTCACTTCGGGAGGTCGGTACCGCGTGGCGGTGGCCAGCAGGACGGCGTTGTCCACCGCGGGGTACTGACGATCGGTGTCGTCGAAGACGAGCTTGGCCAACGAGAAGGTGTTCTCGTCGAGGGCGGTGAGCTTGTCCTTCATGTACGAACGTCCGTGGGTGACGCCGAAGGAGCCGTTCTGGAGGTGCGACGCCAGCTCGGTGAACATCATGTCGAGCACCATCGACGCCTTGCGGGCGACCACGGGATCCTCGGCCAGCTCGGCCAGCAGCAACAGCCCTTTGAAGTCCTCCATCCAGTAGACGTTCGACAGCCACTCACTGAACCCGAAGCGAGCCCGCAGGTCGATCCACTTGTCGATGCGGGTCTTGGCGTGCTCCAGGTGCTGGCGGCCGGTCATGCCGGAGTTGGTGAAGCGGTCGTGGGGGAAGGTTTGGCCGGCCACGTACTCGTCGGCCAAGAAGATGATCTGGTGGTTCTCGGTCCAGTAGTACTGGCTGTCGATCACACCGGGCGGTGTCGGCTCGGTCCACCAGTACTTGAAGCCGACAAGCTCATCCTTCAACGTTTGGCGCAACTGCGGGTTCAGCCGTGACCCGAGGCGCAAGAAGAGGTTGAGCAGGTTGTTGACGTCGAAGTCGCTGGTATCGGCGAAGCTCCCCACCTTCTGGAGCACGGGCTGGAGGGTGGTGGTCGTCACCGAAGAAAGGTCGGCCCGGGGGCCGAAGGCCAGGATCGTGAGCGGGTCGGATGGGTTGAACGAGGAGGTCCGCACCCACCGGAGGTAGTCCTCTTGGCGAGCCTTCCACTCTTTGCCGGGCACGAGCCCGGCGTCGGCGCTGGCCATGGCCGTGCCGCCGGCCGGCTTGGGCGGAGAACGGGGACTGGCCTTGGGTCCTCCCGTGCATGCCGCCGTGGTGACGAGCACGCCGGTGACCACGACCGCCACCCACCGATGGCGCGTACCGGCCGGAACTCTCACCGCACGAGTCTCACATGCGTCTCAGGGTCACAAGTCAACGAGGCGGCCCATGACCCTGCCCTATGCTGAGCGGCCCTTGGTGGCCGTAGCTCAGTCGGTTAGAGCGCCGCGTTGTGGTCGCGGATGTCGGGGGTTCGAATCCCCTCGGTCACCCCACCCGATCCGCCCAAGCACCAGCTCGAAGGCCGGCTGAGCCAGAAATGGCATCCACTAGGGTGCGCCCGCGCCTCTAGCTCAACGGCAGAGCAACGGACTCTTAATCCGCAGGTTCCGGGTTCGAATCCCGGGGGGCGCACCGCAAAAGTCCTGGTCAGAGCCGGTCTTTCGGCCCAACGGTTCGAACACCACACGGGTCATCCCCCCAACATCCCCCCGATCGTTGTAGGTCCGGGCGATGCGTGGTTCGCTTCGTGAGGTTGGTCCTGGCCGGTGGGAGCTGCGGGTGCCGTTGTCGCCTGACCCGGTGACCGGTGGTCGATGTTGGTGACCGGATCATCGAGAAGGCACCAAGACCCACGCCGCGCGCCCATCTCGATCGACGCCGGCACCGTGGCACTGTTGCACCAGTACCGCACGTGGGTCGAGGACCGTGCCGCGTTCTGCGGGGTGCAGGTGGGCCCGGAGGCGTTTGAGTTGTCGGAGTGGCCTGACGGGTCCAAGCCCTACCGGCCTGACAAGGCGACCGCCACGTTCGCCCGTCTCCGGGACCAGGCCGGGCTCAGCGAGGCACGGTTGCATGACCTGCGCCATTTCATGGCCACCCAGATGATCGGCGCGGGACACGACATCCGTACCGTTGCCGGTCGTCTCGGGCACGCCCAAACCGTCCACGACGCTGAACATCTACGCTGCGTTCCTTACAGAACGTGACCGTGAGGCCGCCACCCAACTCAGTGCGATCCGCGAGAGTGTGCTCCTTCGATTGATGGGCGTCGACCTGTTGGCTATCAGATCAGACGTCTTCGGCCTCGTAGATCATGCTGTTTGTGTTGGCGTAGTTGGTGAGGTTGGCGACGTCGTCAGCGGTGGCTCGTCCTTGGGGCGATTGAAACGCGGCACGCAGCGCGTCCATGTCGTCCCATTCCAGTTGTGCGACGAGGTAGTACGGATCGTCGCCTCGAACTGGTGTCACGTTGCGGCTGAGCGTGTAGCGGCGCAGCCCGGGGAGTTGTTTGGCGAGGGGGACGTGGACGTTGCGGTAGTGGCGGTCGAACGCCTGCGGATCAGTTGGTGTTGTGTACAAGGCAAGGAATATGACCATCACGGCTCCTGTCGGTTCTGTTCAGTTCTCTCGTTCGAAGCGGGCCAGGACTGCGACACCGGACGATGCAGCGGCGACGGTCCGGAGGTGGCGGAGCGAGGTTCCCTCCGGGAAGAGGTGCGCACCGGTGCCGACGACGGTGGGGAAGATGAGCAGGCGGTACTCGTCCACGACGTCGGCGGCCATAAGCATGTGAGCGACGCTGATGCTTCCGGCGACGATCACGTCGCGGTTGGCGCGTTCGCGGCGAGCGAAGTCGACCAGGTCGCCAGTGACCAGCGAGGAGTTGTGCCATGCGTCGAACTCGGTGACCGTGTGGGACGCGACGAGCTTAGGAACGGCGTTCATGCGGCGTGCGAAGTCGTCGTCGCGGCTGGGCCAGATGCGGGCGAAGAGGCTCCAGGTCCTTCGGCCGAGCAGCATGACACCCTCGTCGAGGATTGTACCCAGTTGAAACTTGTCGCCAGCAATGGCTTGCGGGCCGTGACGCAACGCCCATCCGCCGGTCGCAGTGCCGTCGGATCCGTCGGGATCAGTGATGACGCCGTCAAGGGTGAAGAACTCGATGACGATAATGCGGCTCATGGTGAGCCTCCTTGGGGTCTCGTGGCTGGTGAGCGGCGTTGGCCGGAGGTTGACTGAGGCGTCGTTGGCCTGCCACGGGATATGTACCGTTGCGAGGGCATGAACTCATCGCGGCGCTCGTCTCAACTGGCCGACGAGCCCAGACGGCCGTCCCCTGGGCGATTCGAGGACGCAATCGAGCAGTACCGCCGTGAGCTCCTTGTGTCCTGCTATCAGATGCTGGGCTCGGCCCACGACGCCGAGGATGTCGTGCAGGAAACCATGCTGCGGGCGTGGCGCTCACGTGATGCGTACGACCCGGATCGGGCGTCGATTCGGACGTGGCTTCACACGATCGCAACGAACGCGTCGCTCACCGCGTTGAAGTCGCGACAGCGGCGGCCGCTCCCGTCGACACTTGTCGAGCCCGGAGACGACGCTGAGCAACCGTTGACCCCTACGTTCGACGTCCCATGGTTGCAGCCGATCGCGACGAACCGGCTCGATCTCGGCGCTCACGATCCGGTAGTTGAGGTGCTACGGCGTGGTCAGGTGCGGCTGGCGTTCTGCGCTGCGCTGCAACGTCTACCAGCACGCCAACGCGCCGCTCTTGTGCTCTGCGAAGTGTTGGACTTCACAGCAGCCGAAGCAGCAGAGATCCTGGCGACGACGGTCCCGGCGACCAACAGCTTGCTGCAACGAGCCCGTCGAGTGACGGGCGGCCTTCTCGCTGACGACTCGGCCGCGACCACCAGCGCCGACGACGAGGAGCTCGTTGAGCGCTACACCAACGCGTTCATGCGAGCCGACGTACCCGGACTGACTGCTCTGCTTGCCAACGACGCCATCCTCGAAATGCCACCGGTCCCGCTCTGGTACCGCGGTGCGGAGCTCTACGGGAAGTTCATGAGCCGCGTGTACCGGCTCCGTGGCCACCGATGGAAGACGGTTCGCACCAGTGCAAACGGCCAACCGGCCTTTGCCGCATACGCGCTCACCGACGACGCGTACCAGCTGCACACCCTCCAGGTGCTGTCGATCGCCAACGGCTTGATAACCCGCAACGTCGTGTTCCAACACCCCGACGCCTTCGCAGAGCTTCAACTCCCGCACGAGACATAGGTCAATCGCTGCTCGTTGAGCTGAAAGCGAAGCGGCCGCCGACCTCGTGGACGTCGACGACCGGCGGCAGCTCCTCGGCGAGCAGCTCGCGCAGAGAATCCCCTGGCGGCGGGGGATCGTGTCAGTCAGATGCATCCGTTGGGGCTAGCGGCGTGGCGCTTCGGCCTTTGCGTCTCAGCCATATGCGATCAACGCCCGTGCGTGAGGCTCGATGATGTGGCCGCGCGCGGGGTCGACGTTGCCTGAGAGGACGTCCAGGTAGACGGCCGGGAGGCGTCGAGCCCGGTCGTCCGTGTGACCTGGAGCCAGGTGGGGATCCATCGCAGGTAGGCGATCCATGCGACGGCGAATCGTTGAGCGAGACCGCGAGAACAGCGCGGCCGGCTTCGAGCGTCGGATGACCTTCGGGCCGGAGCGCCCGTTCGACCTCGACTCGAGCCGAGGCGCTCGAGACCCGCCGGCGGCGACGGCGTAAGAACCTTCTCAACGCATCCGACTCCGGCTCTCGGACCGCCAACTTCACGATCGCTGAGGAGTCGACGTAAACCGCAGTAATCACCGTTCGCCACAACGGAGGCTCGTGACCGTCGCCCGCTCGAGGACCGCCATCCAAGCCAGGATCGGCCCCCAATCGAGCCGGACAGGCCCGACTTCGAGCCGGTGAGATGAAAGGGTCCGATCCAGCCACGCGTTGGACCGGACGGCATCTCGAACACTTCTCGGTCTACCGCCGGGCCCGGACCGGGTCAACGCGCAGACGTGCCTCAACGAGGAAATTTGGGCTTGCGGGGCGGATGCCAGCGGGCGGCCGGCCACGGGCCGCTATCTTGGGCGGCCTGGTTGAGGGCGCAAGGTTCGCGTTGGTGGAGACGAGCATCTTCTGGCTGGGTGGGTGATACTCACGGATGTGACTCTGTCTCTTCTCGCTTTTCTAGAAGGTGCCGACCTGGTGATCGTCGCCGTCGTGATCATGGTGCTGTTCGGTGGATCCCAACTCCCAAAGCTCGCCCGAAACCTGGGTCAAGCCAAGAAGGAACTCGACGCCGGCCTGCGAGAAGGCGAACAGCACGAGAGCGCAAGTGCCGCGGCCAAGTTCGAGGGGCCCAGGCAGGACCAGTCGGCAGACCCGGGTTCCACCGGCACCAGCTGAGAACCGCCAGGACCGTCTTCGCACCGCCCGATACGCGCCCGGCTCGGTCACGGCATTGGTGCCGGTACCGGTGAACGGACGACACATGAACGTCGGGGAGGAGCTGGAGGCACGCTTGGCGCGCCGGGTGGGTAGTTCGTCGACTCAGCTGCCGCATCCCCACCTTGCGCCGGGCACCGACACCATCCCCCAGATCCGCCACATCGTCGTGCTCATGATGGAGAACCACTCCTTTGACAACTACCTGGGTGTGTTGGGACGGGGAGACGGACTGACAAGAGCCGACGGCGGAGAACCGACGGCGACGAACCCGAGTAGCGCCGGACATCTGGTGACCGCGCATCACCTGACAAACACGTCACAACAACGGGGAGTCCCGACGCAGAGTTGGGAGGCGAGCCACGACCAATGGTCCGGTGGTCGCAACGACGGGTTCGTGCGGAGCGCTGCACGACAAGACAGCAACACCGACCCCACCGTCGCCATGGGCTACTGGACCGCCGAAGACCTGCCCTTCTACTACGGCCTGGCCCGGGTGTTCCCCGTCGCCGATCGATGGTTCTCGTCGTGTCTGGGGCCGACGTTTCCCAATCGGCGGTTCCTGGTGGCAGCGACCGCCAACGGCCTCATCGACGACAAGTTGGCGCACACTGTCGACCGTCCCGACAACGGCACGCTGTTCGATCTCCTCAACGCTCACCGGATCAACTGGGTGAATCACCCCATCGCCCGCACGGCGCCAACGGTCAAGCGGGCCCTCGGTGTGCACGGGCTCCGAGCTGGACGCCACATGGCCGGCACCCTGAAGCGGCTCGTCGCCAGTGCCGGCAACGTCGAAACAGAAGCCAAGTCGCTCCTGCAATTCACCGCCGACGCCTACCCGCTCGGTCTGCTCGGCTACATCCGCCACGTCCGTTCGGTCGAGCAGTTCATCACCGACGCGGCCACGGGCAACCTTCCCCCGGTAAGCATCGTCGACCCCGACTTCGCCACCAACTCCGAGGAGAACCCACAAGACATCCGCCACGGCGAGGCGTTCTCGGCCCGGATCATCAACGCGGTGATGCAGGGAAAGGGTTGGGCTGGCACGTTTCTGGTATGGGTGTACGACGAGCACGGTGGCTACTACGATCACGTGCCACCCCCCGAAGCGGTAGTGCCTGATGATCGCCGGCCCGATGATGACGGCGGGTGGACCTACGACCGCTACGGCTTCCGGGTCCCGGCGGTGATCGTTTCGCCCTACGCCCGGCCCAACTACGTGTCCCACGTCGTTCACGACCACACCTCGATCCTCAAACTCATCCAGACGAAATGGAACCTGCCGCCGCTCACGAGACGAGACGCCCAAGCCGACAATCTCCTCGACTCACTGGATCTCTCCAACGCCCCGGCATTCGGCGTGCCACCCGCGCTCCCGAGCTGAGCTCCATTGGAGGCCCACTGTCTGAGCCCGGCCCCGAAGGGTGCTGGGCTGGGTGCGTCAGTCTCAGGCCACGGTGGGACCGGCCCAGTCCGAGACAACCGCAGCTCGCCGCACGGAAGTCGCCGGACGGGTAGCGCCACGCCTGCGCGCCGTAGACCCGCGTCCCACCACCGACGGTCATGGCGTTGTTGTGGTACCCGAGCTCGTGGGGAGCCATGATCCGCTCGCCGCCCCTTCGGGAGACGAGCACTCGCGGGTGGCCCTCCTCCGCAGGCCCGGTGTTGTGGCCATAGAATGGCAGCCGGTGATTCCGGAGGTGGTCATCGGGGATGTCTGCGCTCCGAAGCCACCGCTCGCGCTCCACCAGCAAGACCGACAGACCGCTCTCCGCGAGGATGCACGCCGCCACCCCTCCCCCGGCGCCCGCCCCGACCACGACGGCGTCGTAGGACCCGCGCACGTCGTCGAGCCGCCGGCTGGCCGGGGGAGGCGACTCGCTACTGGCTGTCGGCCGTCGTGGTGATGCTCGGTACCCGATCATGTCCCACGATTGCCGCTGACGGTTGTCGTCGGCGCCGCTGCCGTCGTTGCCTCGGTTGGTGTAGTAGCCCTCGATCACGACCCGCACCAGCGAGGCGAAGAACGCCGGCGCCGACACCGGCCACGCGACCTGGGTCCGGTCGGCGGAGATGTCGTCGAGCAGCCGGTCCTGAGCGGCGGTCGACAGTGCCGCGAACGACGACCGGTGCCGCTGGTCGGCCTCGATATCGAGGGTGCGCAACCCGTCAAGGAGCAGATCTGCCCAGAGCGAAGCATGGTCGCGACCGGATTGGTGCTCGAGGTAGTCCCCGACATCCGCCGCGCTCGCCGACGGCCACTCGTCAGCGGGGACGATCCGGTCCATGGCGGCGGTGAGCACCCTTGCGACCTCGGGTGCCAGCACGAACGATCGCTCCCCGCCGTCCCGCTGCGGCGGGGTCATGGGCCGCTGATGGTGGCGGCCGGCTCAACCAGTGCGTCGTCGAGGACAGGAGTGCGGGGCCGCCAGCGTCGGGCCATGACCCCTGCGCCTGAGCTGTCAGACCCGGGGGCCGAGCGTGGACCGGGGCAGCGGTTCGGCGACGGCGAGCGCCGGTGGCTGCATGCTCGTGACCAACTGCCGGAGATCCGCGGGCCACGTATCGGGTACCTGCTGTGTCTTGGCGGCCAGCGTCGCTCGCACCCTCGCCGGCAGTCGGTCATACCACGGTTGGTACCACAGCGTCACCAGGCTGCGCCTCACGTCGGTGGTGTTGGCGTGGGCGGCGTGCAGAAGCCGCGCATCTCCGAGGAGCAGATCTCCTGCCGACAACGGCACGTCGATCTCGCCGGGGGCGTCGCCGAACTCGGGCCGATCGAGGTCGGTGGCCGCGCTCAACTCGACGTGACCGTCGGACATGAGGTCGTGCAGCGGATGGCGGTGCCGATGCGATCCGGGGATCACCCGCAAACAACCGTTCTGACGGTCGGTGTCAGTCAGGTAGTACATGGCGAAGACTTGGACCGGATCGGAGCCGAAGGCCGACGGGTCGGTCCAGCCGTACCAGTCGAAGTGCCAGAACAGCCGTGGCGACCGCGGCGGCTTGGAGATGACGTAACCGTCGGTGAAGGTGATCCGGCCCGTGCCCGGACCGAGCTGGCGGAGCGCCTCGAGGGCGACGGGATGAGCGATCAGCTCGGCAAAGACCGGGTCGCGCAGGTGCGGAAGGGCGACCATGCTGCCCTGGGCCCGGTACGCGTCACCCACCCTTTCCTGCCAGCGCTCACCGCGGTCGTCCGCTGCGGCCTTGAGTCGGTTGAGGAGCGGATTGTCAAGCACTCCGGGGACGACACAGAAACCGTCGCTGCGCAACGAGGTGGCGAGGCGCGGCCAATCGGCCGGAGGGGGAGCCACCGACGTACCCTAAGGCGGTCTCAGCGATGGAGGAGCAGTGATGGCGATCAATCCGGACTATGCGCCGACTGCGGAGGTGCGCGACCTCTCGTTCCACCCCGTCGATCCCCACCGGGCGAGGACCCTCCCCGAAGAGGATGTGGCCCGGTTCAACCGCGACGGGTTCGTCAGTCCGCTCCCGGTGTTCTCCCCCGCCGAGATCGACCCGATCCGCAGCTACATCGATGATCTTCTCCGTGCCGTGATGTCCGCACCCGATCGGCGGAACTCCTATTCGGTCAACACCTACCACGTGGTGTGCGCCGGGCTGTACGACCTCATCGGCACTCCGAGCATCCTCGACTACGTGGAGGACATCGTCGGCCCCGACATCGTGTGTTGGGGCACCCACCTCTTCGCCAAGCAGCCGCACGACGGCATGGAGGTGCCGCTCCACCAGGATGCCATCTACTGGCCGCTCACCCCCACCAAGTCGGTCACCGTGTGGCTGGCCATCGACGACGCCGACGAAGACAACGCCGCCATGCAGTTCGTGCCCGGCAGCCACCGGCTCGGAGCGCTACCCCACGAGGATCGTGAGCTCGATGGCACCCGGGTACTCAAGCGCCAGGCCGTCGACCCCGACCAGTACGGGGAGCGGTTCTCCAACGTGCTCCGAGCGGGCGAGGTGTCGTTGCACTCCGACATGCTGCTCCACGGGTCGCGGCCGAACCTGTCGTCGCGCCGGCGCGCCGGCCTCACGTTGCGTTACGCGGCGGCCGAGGTCCGCACGGTGGCGGGCATGGAGTGGTGGACGAAGCCCTCGGTGCATTGTCGAGGCAACATCGCTGACCACTGGCGCCATTGGCGCCGTCCCGAGGGTGAGCATCCCGAGAAGATGGCTTCGTTCACCGGCGAGTTCGACGGAAACCCGCCCGACGCCAGCTGACGCCACGTCATCACTGGTTGGCTTCGAACAGCTGCCGGGCCGCGGGGTAGTCGGCTTTGCCACTCGATGTGCGCGGCACCTCGGTCACGAATCTGATCGTGCGGGGCACCTTGTAACCGGCCAAACTGACCTTGGCCTGGGCCAGGACGTCGCTCTCGCTGGTGGAGTGGCCGCGGCGGCGTGACGCCACGGCCACCACCCGCTGACCGA
>JAABUQ010010715.1_pt1 | contig 11942 bp, 8 predicted proteins | sample 5560001 | NCBI WGS metagenome assembly JAABUQ01 (sample SAMN10711888, study PRJNA513371) | rock metagenome | isolation source: Antarctica rocks | place: Antarctica: Victoria Land, Finger Mt nord | collected 2015-12-18
AGCAATGACGCGAACGTCGCGTCACTGCCGTCGTGCGGGGTGGCCGATAAGAGCAGGAGGCCGCGCGTGGCCTTGGCGAGCCATTCGGCGAAGCGCCGGTTGCGGGTCGGTTCGGCGTCCTCGCCGAGCGCCACATGATGTGCCTCGTCGACGATCGCGAGATCCCACGTCGATGCGCGCAGCTCGGCGAACGGTGCGTCCATCTTCGCGAGATCGAGCGACACGATCACCCGCGGCCGCAGCGTGAAAGGGTTGCCGCCGAGGTCCGAGGCGCGGCGCACTTCCTCGATGCGGTCGCGCGTAAAAACGTCGAACTCGATGCCGAATTTCTCGAGCAGCTCGGTACGCCACTGACGACAGATTGACGCCGGCGCAACGACGAGGACCCGCCTCGCACGACGTCGCGCGGCTAACTCCAAATACACGAGGCCGGCCTCGACCGTTTTGCCAAGCCCGACGTCGTCGGCGACGAGCAGGCGCGGCCGCGGCAAGGCGAGCGCGCACTGCGCCGGAACGCGCTGATACTCTTCAATCCGGATGCGCGCTTGCGGCAATGCGAGCAGCGCACCGGGCGGCGGGGCGAGTTCGAACCGGTACGCATCGTGGAAGCGCGCCCAGCCGACATACGGTGTGTTGCGCTCGAGGCTCGGCGGCTCGACGGGTTCGGGCTCGATCCGGTCGATCGGGACGATCACCGAAAACTCGGCACCCGGCCGTTCCCCGGTGACGACGCGCAGGTCCAGACGCGCTGCCGCCGGGTCGACGGTCGACGGCACGACGCGAGTGACGACCGAACGCGTGCCGCGCACCCGCACCGTCTGTCCCTCGCGGAAATCGATCACGTTACGATGCTGAACTCGTACGCGAGCGCGATCTTGTCGAGCATGACGTTGAAACGCTGGCGCAAGTGCGTTCGCACTTGTTCCGCGGTCGGCGAGGGCGGTAGCGGCGGCAGCGCCGTGCCGGGATCGGCGATGACGAGGCCGGCGGCGTTCACGATGCGGACGTTAGAGACGATGCCTGCCGTTCCGAACACGATGCTGGCGCTCGGATGAGCGGCCACGAGTGAGAGCGGCTGCGAGCCGACGCTGTTCCCCAAGTCGCAGGCGAACAAGTACGCGCGCAGTAACGCCACGCCGCTGCTGTCAAGCCACTTTGCGGAGGTTGACGCGTCGGCGACGTGTTCACCGTACCAAGCCTGAGCGGTGTCGAACAGCATCGACTTCGCGACCCCGCTGCCGTAGCGGTCGCTCATGACGGCACGAACCGCCTTGGTGTCGCCCGTGCCGCTCCATTCGCGGCGCAACGCATCCCACAGGTAGTGCTGACGTAGATACCGTGTGCGCTCCGCAGGGGATAAATAGCTTTTCGTGCTGCGCCGGGCGCGCATCCGATACGTTCCGGCGACCATGCTGCACATTTGCAGTTCCGTATGCGTCAGCGATGTTTTCGCTGCATCGAACGTGAAGCTCAAGGTCGGGGCGAGCCCCGCGTTGACTTCGTCGCACGCCTCGAACAGTTCACCGAAGTAGACGTCGGGCGATTCCTGTTCGCTCAGATAACCCGGCACTTTGTCGATCTCGTTCAGTGATACACCGAAGGACAGCGCGACGACGTTGAACCCACACGACAGCGGGTCCGACGCTTTCCACCCCTTCTTCTTCGTGAATAAGCGGCGGTACCGCTCGACCAGGACAATCCCCAAGCTGGACACGGCGTCGTAGAGTTCATACGTGCCCGAGACACGTTCCGTTACCATGCGCTGGACGGAGGCTTGCGCAAGCTCGCGGCGACGTAACGCGGCTGCTTCGACGATCGACGGCACTTCGACCTCGACGGTCTTATCGCTCCATGAACTCGCAAGGATATCGAACTTATTGAGCTTGATCCGCGCGTGTTCAATTTTTCGAAGATCTCGGGCAAGAGTCGCTTCTCGCCCTTGAACACGACGACCGGGATCGGATATTCGCCGATCTCGAGTTCTTTACGCAAGCGTTCGAGATATTGTTCGGTCAGATCGAGCGCATCGACGCTTGCAAGCGCTTCGGTGCTTTTAACGGCATCGCCGCACTGTTTGAGCAGGGAAGCGGTTTTGAAGCCGTCCTGGGACGAAAACGAGCGACGGTTGCGAATCCACTGAGTAATCGCGGAGCGCAAGCGTTTTTCGGCGAGACGGCGTTCGGTGAGCGACGCTGAAGCGACGTCGAGAACGTCGAGCAACTCGCCGATGAACTCGTCGTCCGCTTCATCGGCGGTATAGGTCGTGAAGACTTGCGTGTGATAGTTGCGCAGCGTCGTGGAGCGTTGCAATCCGTCGACGATTTGGTACTGCTGCTTTCCGCCGTTGATGCCGTCGTCGAAAAACAGCAACGCGCCGATCGGCTTCAGCGTTCGAATCGACTCGATGAGATCGCGTTGCCGATCCGTACTCCAGACGAAGTCGCGCTGGAAGGACGGGATGAAGATTCGCTCGTTGCCGGCGCCTTCAATGGCATCGACGAGGCGCCGAACGGTCCAGACTTGGACGTCGACGGCCGAGCGACGCGGGTTTGCATTTGGGCTCGGGTCGGCGTAGATGCTCACGACGCAGCGCGCTCATCGAGACGCGGCTCGGAAAGCCGTACGAATCCACGCGCCGACACGTGGAACCGCTCGTCCGTTGCGAGCAGGGCGCGGAGGCGACCCGCATCGAGATCTTGTGCTTCCTCCGAGCCGCGTTCAACGAGGCGCCCGCGCAGCTCGACGACCGCAATCGACTCTGCGGGACGCAGCGCCGCAAAGGCATCTTCGATCAGGATTGCTTGCGCGGTCGTGTCCGCAGGCGTCTTGACGAGAGCGACCGGCTCAGCGTGCGCGTTCTCGTCGCGACCCGGCAAGCCCCAGGCTCCGTGCTTAACTTCGATCAGTTGGTCGAGCACTGCCTGAATCGAGTACCGGCTGACCCCGCGATACTTGCGCATCTCCTGCAACAGCGTCGCAAGCGGTAACGGTTGACCGGCTTCTTCGAGAACACGACGTGCGAGCGGCGCAAGCTCAAGGCGTTGAGCCTGAGCTTGCGCCGAGAAGATCATCCGCCCGAGGTAGGACAGCGCCGTCCTGGTGCGCAGAAGCGCCGCGAGGGCATAGTCGTCCGGCACGAACGCTGCTTCACGCGGTAGATGCCGTAACGCGTCTTCCAGCAGCTCGCCGGCGTGGAACTGGCGGTGCGGTTTGGCTCGAACCATGCTCTCCGCTCGTCGTGCTAGCGTATCGAGTTCCGGCGCGGGCGCCGGGAAGAGCTGCGCGAATGTGCCGAATTTCGAGCCGCCAAGCGCGAACACGCCGTTACAGGCGGATACGGCGTTGCGCGCCTGGCCGGCGCTGACGGTGAAGCCGCGGCGCTCCCCCGCTGCGATCACGTCCGCAAGCCGAACTGGGATGGCGCTTGCCGCAACGTACGCGTGGACGAAATCCGTAAAGGAGCGGCGCCGTGTCGAAAAGCAAGCCTTAGCAAGAGCCGCCAGCGTTTTCGCTAGTTTACGGTGCCCGGTTTCGCAGGCCACGTTTATCGCGAGTTGATCGATTGCGGACTCGGGGTCGTTGACGTGGCGAAGCGCGTCGGCGCGCTTGTACATTGTTGCGATCACGTGCTCGAGCTCGGCCGCCGGAACGATCGATACGAATGAACCGAACGTCCATTTGGGAACGAATGCTTCGACAAGCGGTTTTAGTCCGCGCTCGTCGATCGATGCAAACCAGGGCGAAAGTGTCCCGAGTTCCGCGACCGTGACGCACTCGCGCTCGTTGAGCACCGTCTCGACGCACCGACGAAACGCCGCCGCGAACGGTGCGCCCTGCAATTGTTTGATCGACTTCTCGACGATTTGTCGTATGCGCTCGCGCGTCACGCCATAGCGTTCGCCGATTTCTTCTAGCGTCTCGGAGGGGCCATCGAGGCCGAAGCGGCGAGTGCAGATTTGCGAGCGACGAGTAAACATCGACGGACCAGCGGCCTTCAGATAAAATCACGGCGCGAAACGCATCGCCGAGAGAAGACTTGACAGGCTGGCGGCCGCGAGCCCGGAGCGGATTGCCCGGTGTGACTTGCGCGCCGACCATCGCGACGGGCTGTGGTTGATCACTTTTGCGCGGCGGCACATCGCTTTCGCGAAGCGGTTGATCGCTTCTGAGAAGCGCTTGATCGCTGTCAGGCCGCGGCAGATCTCTTGCGAGCAGCGGCCAATCCCTCTCATTCAGCGGCAGATCGCGTTCGCTCAATGCGAGGTCGATTTTAGGTGGCGGCTGCGACAGGCGGTCGAGGAGGCGAACGAGTTCGACGACGCCTTCTGCGGCGCGGCTCGGCATGGTGGGACGTAGACGCGGCGCAGCGGCCTCGTCCCGTCCAGAGCTGCGGAGCTGCTTCGATAACCGGGCGAGTATCGGCGTGGAGGCACTGAGAACCTGCGCCGGCAGCCTTCGGACGAGGTCCGCGATCCTGTGCGTCATTCCAATCCTGCTGGAGAAACCGATAGCGGCCGGCGGCCGACCGGCTTGGGGCGGCAGGTCGGGGCGCATGTAACTTACGATAGAAGCTAAGCGTCCGAGTCATTATTCAGGCGGATTTCGACTGGCGCCTGCAGCAAACGGCCGGATGCCCGTCACGACGACTTCCATCGAAGCCACCCTTGAGGCGACCTTCTCAGATGCCGAGTCGAGCTTGAGCTCGGCGGCGGACGACCTGACGATGGCGCTGAAAGCGGTGCGCAATGCGCAAAAAGCAGCACAGCTGGGGGACGTCCAAGCGCTTTCCCGCGGGGTGAACACTGCGCGCTCGGCGCTCGGCGACGTAGAGCCGGCCCTCGATCGTGCCGGCGACGCTTTACGGTTCGATTATCCGCAATGCATGCGTTCTGGGCAGTTTGCGCAAGAAGTGACGATGCTCGCAGCCAGCAAGGGGCTGGCCGGCGTGCGCGTCGTCTACGGCGTGATTTTTAGCTTTCCGGTGATCCTCACGCCGTTGCCGGATAAGCTCGGCGTGCGAGTCGGAAAAAAGCTGATGCGCGTCTTACGTCCGTCTGCTCTGGTTGCGACGCTTGAAGCGGCGCGGAAGCATAAACCGTCGCCGGCGCGTCTCGGCAGACTACTCAACGCCATTGAGCGGACATATGCGAACGTCGCACCGGCCGGCAACGTCGCCGTGAAAATCGAGACGATCTACGATCGTCTCACACCGTTGCCGGAACAAAAAGACGACTATAGCGAGGCGGATTTTATCGTGGACCTGTATGCCCTGGAACGTGCCAACATTCTTGTTTCCAGCAGCGGGCGCGTGCTCAGCTTTCCAGCCAGCACGAGTACTCGCGGCGGCAAAGCGGTTCGGATAACGACCGAGGAAGGTGAGGAGCGTTTGTATTCCAGCCTCCGGTTCGATTAAGCATGGACGAGCATCATCTGACGCCCGAGCGCTGGCTCGACACGATTGAGCGTGATTACCTTGACTCGTACATTCCGCAGGGCGGGGCGAGCGTCAAACTCGTCGTCGCCGGGGAAGCCGACCGCTCGTTGGTGTGCGACGCTTTGCGTGCCGGCGCGCATGCGCGCCACTTCCGATATGCGCACGTCGACTCGGCGAATCGCAAGGTCCACCTCATTCATCAACTCGTGGCCGAGATAGCGCTGCAATTGCCGTGGCGCGAAATCGCTGCGAACGTCGTGCGTCAAGCGTTGCTCGAGGCGTCCTATCACATTCCCGAGTCGGGCTCGCTCGAACTCGGCGCTTTGGCCGAAGCAAACGGCGAAGCGGACCGTGCGTTGATCCAAGATCTGCGACGCTTGATTCAGAATCACGTCTTTAAAAATTACGCGCTAAGCCGCGAGTTTCGATCTGCGGCGCGGCGCCTGGCCAACGCGGTCTACGATCAAAGCCCCGACATTCAGCAACAGGCGGCCGACATCGTCGCGTGGTTGACCGGGACGCTCGAGCGCGTTACGGCGTTGCGCGATATCGGGATTTATCGGAAGCTGAGTCGCAATAATGCGCGACAAGTCTTTTACTCGAGCGCCGTTTGGCTTCGCCTTGCAAAGGAGCCAGGGCTGATCGTCACGGTCGACGTTGCCCGCTACGCGCTCGGGAAAGACGTTTCGCCGGGTGCCCTCCCTCCGTATACGAAGCTTGCGGCACTCGATATGAATGAAGTGCTACGCCAGTTCATCGATGCAACCGACGAACTGAGCGGCGCACTGATCGTCTTTCTGACCGATGAGCGCTTTCTACCGGGCGAGGAACGCGGGCTCCAGAGCTTCCCGGCCCTTGAGCTACGCTTAACGGACGACGTGCGCGATCGTAGACGCCCGAATCCACTCGCGCCGATGGTGCGTTTGAGGAGTACCGCATGACGACGGAAGCTCGCCGCGCGATTGAAGCGCTACGTGCCGGCGTTCCCAATGCCGACGCCGTGCGCTTCCTCGGCGCAGGACAAGTAGCCATCGTGCAGCGCTTCGAGCGTGGTCTCGACGCCATGCGCGCCGGGGGCGCTGCGACGGGCGGCGGATTCATTCTTCGTGGCGAATTCGGCACCGGCAAGTCGCATATCTTACGGCATTTGCTGCGCGAAGCGTTAGCGCGAGGCTTTGCCGCGAGCTTCGTCGTCGTGGGCAAGGAGACGCCGCTTAGCGATCTTGATCTCGTCTACAAGGCGGCGGTGAAAGAATTGTCGCTGCCCGACCGCCCACACGGTGACGTCAGCGAAATTGCCGAGAAGCTGGATCCGCCGACCGAAGCCTTCACGGCGTTCGAGGCCTGGGCGCGGGAAGCACCGGGACTCGATCCGATTTTCGAAGGAACGATGCGCTTATGGAAGGGCTTATCGCGTAACGACGAGTTGCGTGAAGCGATTCAATCGTTTTGGGCGGGCGGGCGCATTAACATCACGCGGATTAAGAAAGAGCTGCGGCGCCTTGGCGAGCCGGTCGCGCTTATCAAGTCGCCAAAAGCCGCGGACATCGCACGGCAGCGCTTCGCTTTTTTGGCGGGCTTAATCCGCGCAGCCGGCTACGCCGGTTGGGTCATTTTCCTTGACGAGGTTGAGCAGATCGTGCTGCTTTCACTCCGAGCGCGCGCTCGGGCATACGGCGAACTGGCGTGGCTGCTTGGGCACGGCGATCACCCGATTCCCGGCGTGCAAGTCGTCGCGGCGGCAACGAGTGAGTTTACGGGTGAGATCTTTCAGCGCAAGCAAGATGACGTGAACATTGGCGTGTCCACGTACGCCGCGAAGGATCCGGCGACCGTCGAGCGGGCGATGCGCGCGCTGAAGATCATCGACGAACGTTCAGGTGCATGGGAAGCTATCGTTCCGCAATCAGAGGCGGACCTGGATCGCGTTTATCGCGACGTGCGCGGTTTGTATCGGCGCGCTTTCGACTGGGAGACGACCGAGGCGGGGCGGCCGCCCTACCGCGACGTAGGACGCAGAATGCGCATGCACGTACGTGAGTGGATCACGCGCTGGGACCTCGAGCGGCTCGATCCGACGTATGCGCCGGATATTGCAAGCGAGGCGTGGGTTCCGAACTTGCAGGAACGCGAGGGGCTGGAAGGCTTCTCCGAAGCTGACGATTCCGACGACGACGCGCACTTGGTAGACGCGAACCCGTAGCGTGAACCGCGCTCGAGAGCCGGCGGTCCGGCGTTTCGTAGCGGATTACGCGTTTCAAGTTGTCGGTGCGGCCGCGGGTGGTGTGCTGCCGGGGCGTGTGATCGCAGAACACGTGAATGAGGAGTTCGAGCGGCAGCCGTCAACGCGAAACATCGTCGTCGGCCGGCGCGAGCTCGACGCGGTCTTGGAGCGTGACGGCCGCTTCGAACGGGTTGACGAGAGTTGGAAGGTGCGGGGCCTGGCGGCGGGGCCGCCAACCGATACCGTAGCACTGCGGCTGTCGCCGCTGCGACCAGGCGTCTCGCTTTCGCTTCATGCATGGCAGCGCGGCGCGCTTGCAGCGTGGCAACGGGCCGATCGTCGAGGAATTATCGAAGCGGTAACCGGCTCCGGTAAAACGCGAATCGGAATTGCAGCCATCGTCGAACACCTGGTCACGCCGGCGGCACGGGCTGCGGTCATCGTGCCGACGATCGAGCTGATGGAGCAGTGGGTCGGGCAGCTGCATCGGCTGCTCGCGGTTCCCGTGGGGAGCGTCGGCGGCGGAAGCCGGGAGCAGTTCGCCGATCACGCGGTTTTGGTGTATGTTGCGCGCTCAGCGGCCGACATGCTGCCACGCGACGCCGCTGGCGCTCGGTCGCAGAACCTACTGTTGGTCGCCGACGAATGTCATCGCTACGGCAGCGAACTGTATTCACGCGCAATCGCGTCGCCCGTCCTGGCGACGCTTGGGCTTTCCGCAACGCCTGAGCGTGAGCACGACTCCGGCATTGCAGAACACGTCATTCCAAGCCTTGGCCCCGTGATCTACCGCTACGACCATGAGCGCGGCGTGCGCGACTCGGTGATAAGCGACTTTCGAGTAATGTTTGTCGGTGTTAACTTCCGCGGGGTCGAGGGGTCGCGTTACGCCGACTTGTCGGCCGAAATTGGTTCGTGCCGCCGTGCGCTCGTTGCCGAGTATCCGTTCCTCGACAATGCGACACCGTTTATCGGTGCCATTAAGTCGCTGGCGGCGCGCGATGACGACGTAACCGCCCGAACGTTCCTGGCGTTGACAGCGCAACGACGCCGACTCTTGTACGGCGCCGGCGAACGCATCGCTTTTTCTCTATGGCTCGCGGAGCGCCGCTACCTCCACACGAAGCGTACATTGATTTTTCACGAAACAATTGCGGATTGCGAGTTCCTTGCGCGCGAACTTCAAGAGCGCGGCGTTTCGGCGCTCGCGCATCATTCAGAGCTGAACTCGGACGAACGGAATCTCGCGCTCGCTCGGTTCGCTCGCGGCGACATTCACGCATTGATTGCCCCGCGAACGTTGGACGAAGGTATCGACGTACCGGACGCGTCGCTTGCGATCATCGTGGCCGGCACGCGGGTGAAACGGCAGACGATACAACGCATCGGACGAGTACTGCGACTTGGGCGCGATAAAGCTCCGGCAAGGGTTGTCAAAGTGTTCGTCCGAGGTGGTGCGGACGACCCAACTCTTGGGACCGCCGACCAGTTTTCACTGTCGCTGGTTTCGTCCGGACGCGCGGTGGTTGCAGATTGGCCTGCCGCTAGCGACGCCATCGATGCGTTTCTATCCGACCGCTAAGCGATGCTTTGCGCGTCGAACGTGCGCTGACTCGTGCCCTGCATCCTTTCGCAGCGAACTAGACCCAGCCGACGCAGTCTAGCTGGACGACGTCTTCCTCGCGTCTACGTCAACGAGCGCGACCCGGCGTTCGGCCACCCGAAATCTTCCCGCTTTGTCCAAGCGGATGTCGCGCATCAACGTGTTCCGCGGTGTCTTGCGATGTTCGCTCGCCGTAGCAAGGTCCGGTCGCGCGGTCACCAATGCCGCCCACAGCTCGTCTGTCGTAACAGAGCGTCCCGGCGCATATTTCAGCAGCCATTCGTATGCAGCATCAGCGAAACGCGACATATCTCAAGCCTTTCAGGAGGCCAAGCACGGCTCCGACCCAGTAACCAGCCCTTTATACTTGGCGAGTGACGATCAACCTCCGACTCGCCCCTAAAAGCGAAAGCATCGCCGCCATGTCAAAAATGGACGGCATGCTGGGGATGTATCGTGATTTAATACGGTCGACGTGCCACAGCCAAGTACGTGTGGAGTATTCACTGTGAGGTTTCACTTGGAATTTCGAGCAGCGGCTATATGAGCGCGTCGCGCACGTTCCATACGTCGTTCATTTACAGAAGTATGAGCTATGGGCTCGTTACGATGACGTTATCGGTTTTCTCGAGCGCATAAGCTGCCATCGTCACACCGCCCTTGAGAACCGTGCGGTCGAAGCGTAAGTTAGGCCTCCCTTGGAAGGATGCCACACCTCTGGCACCCCTCCGCTCTAAAGCTGCGAGGCATCCACTTGAAGGCGCAGGCAAACGCCGAAGAGCGTGGCCTTCAAACGCTTTTCCTGACGCTCGGCTTCGCGACGTCGACGCTTGCCGAAACGGCTCCGGGCCGGCCTCGGCACCCGCTGCGGACGGCAAGGGCAACGACGCGCCCTTCAAAGTATCCAAGACTCAGCGCGACCCGATGGCTCCGCTCGTTCTGCTCCCGGTAGAGATTCAAGAGGCGAACTGCCCCGGTGCCGACCGAAGATCGTTCGTGCAGGCGATTTTCACGTCAATCATGTCGCTCCCGTAGTAGCCGAACGTCCCGCATAAGCGGACCGTAGCGCACGACCGTACCCCAAACGTGCCAACGCGTTGCCGGCCCCCAATTCGCGCGCGTGTGAGCAAGCAGCTCGGCGTTCGGGGCTTACCTTTCGGGAGAACCGCCCGCTCTCGTTAATCCGCTAGCGATGAAGTCCGCGACTTCACTTGGCGAGCGAACATAAAACCGGCGGCCGGTCGCGACGTCTTAAACCGAACCTCGCCAAGCGACGTCTTGCGGTTCGATCCACATCCGCACGAAAAAGACGCGCTCGTCGCGGTTCGCTTGCGATTCCACCTCGCGATAGTGCGACTCAAGCGTGCGATACGCGTTCCGCCTGCGAGAGCCGCGGCCCAGCGCCTCGAACGTCGCGCGCAGTTCCGGCGCCTCGGTCGAGGCCGCGAACGACGTCGCGAGCCGCCACGACCATGCCCGAACGTCGTCCGCTCGCTCGTCGCCCGATCAATGCAAAACACACACGACGACCCAGAGTGGATAAGGCGGAAAGATGGCCGTTTGCGTCCAGGCTTCGTCGACTGTCAGAACCTGCTCCGCACGGGCCGCGGCGGCCGCCAGATCGCCGTCCAGCGCATGCGCGAGCGCGCTGTCGGCGAGCCACGTAACCCGTCAACATGAGCGGCAGTCCTCTTGACAACTCCCGGGTGCCCTAAAGACCACCGGCCCCTCGGGAGGCTCCGTTGACTGCAGCACCGGCGAAGGTGCCCTCGTCATAAGGCCACGGGTGGTGCGCTTCAACGAGCGCTTCGTTTGACAACCGGCACAGCGTAGGCGTTTGTGGCCAGGGGCAGTACGCCCCGAGTGCTTCTTAAGAAACTAACGGTCCCACCTAGTCGGCGGCAGTGGTCCCCGTTGCTCGAGCGAAGGAGCACGTGTGTATGCGAGATCAGTCGATCGTACCGGGAAGACTATGGCTTGCGATTACCCTACTCTTCCTCGTCGTGTTGGCCAGCGTCGGCGCATATGTAGTCGTCGAAAGGTTCTCGCTATTCGACGCACTTTACATGACCCTGACAACAATTACCACTATCGGTGGCGGGGAGCCGCGCCCGCTTTCCTACGCTGGTCGGTGGCTGACGCTTGCCGTAATCGTGTTCGGCGTGGGCGCCACGAGCTACACTTTTCTGGCGTTCGCCGGGTTTTTGCTTGAGGGGCAGTTAGGCCATGCATTTGGCAAACGTCGCTTGCGAGGTCGAGTGCGGTCGCTGACGGGTCACTTTGTCTTGTGCGGTTTCGGACGCGTTGGCCGCGAGATTGCCCGTGATTTCGTAGCGGACAAGGTACCGTTCGTCATTGTCGACATCAATCAAGCTTCACTCGAGGATGCCGTGCGCGATGGCTACCTTATCGTGTCCGGGAACGCCGCCGACGTGGACGTTTTGCGTGACGCCGGTATAGAGCGAGCCCGCGGGCTTGTGACAGCAACCGAGAATGACGCGGACAACATTTACGTCACCCTTTCGGCCCGCGTTATGCGGCCGGATCTCTTTATTATCGCACGTGCCAACCAAGACGATTCTCACGACCGGCTTAAATTTGCGGGCGCTAATCGAATTATTTCGCCCTATCACATCGGTGGCAAACGTATGGCGAGCCTCGCGATGCGGCCTACCGCCGTC
>JAABUQ010010716.1_pt1 | contig 11941 bp, 10 predicted proteins | sample 5560001 | NCBI WGS metagenome assembly JAABUQ01 (sample SAMN10711888, study PRJNA513371) | rock metagenome | isolation source: Antarctica rocks | place: Antarctica: Victoria Land, Finger Mt nord | collected 2015-12-18
AATTCCCAAACCTGTTTGCTTGGGTGATGGAGCAGATGGGTGAGTTGCCCCGACCCAGAATCTCTAAAAAGTTAGCAAAGTCTCAAAGACTTACCCTGCAAAGTGTCCCGGCTTAAATTGGTAGCCTGATTAATCATGAAGTTGAGCGATCGCATGTGGCAAGCCGAGCGCTACCTCAGAAAGGTATTCCTTCACATAAGGCAAGTCTAATGTTTCCCAAGCTGTTTCAGAGTCATCCCTAATTACCAGAAGTTCGTAGTCTTCTGCATCTACACAAAACACTTTAGCAACTCCTTCGCCACTAGATGAAATTGCAGCAACGAGGGTATTAACGAGAAGAAGAAGTCCTTCTGTATTGCCAACAATTCTAACAGCTTGGCGAGGGCCAGTCTGCGGATAAATATGAATCAAGGGATAGTCATTTCTGTCCATTTTGTTGGAGTGGTAATTCTAGATAGCTTGAGCTTTAACTATTGTTTTGTAATAGCCATAACTTGGCCATACAGAAAGAATTATGTAAGCCCGAAGTGATTAAAACCTCCGGGCTAAACATAACACTGCTAAGGTGAGTGCTTTCTTCCTAGATAAACTACTTTGCCATTGCAATTGTCTTCCAAGTTGAAGCAGGCAGAGACAACACTCGGCTACCATCTCGTTCTAGTTCAGTTGAGCGGTCATAATCATCTAGATCCTGACTAGTACGAGTAATCGCATTGAGCAAACCATAGGCACTTAAGTCACCCCCCTGGATTAGGTGCGTCAAGATACCGGACTTTTCACCAGTAAAATAGCCAAATTTCTCTGAGAGCACCTCCACAGCAGCAACAGGATTACCCTCAATTCGCTGTTCTGTAGCTAACCGCATTTGGTCTACGATCATGGAGAACTTCGCCACATCTACGGCAGCTCGTACAGTATCTTGAACTTTCAAGAAGAAGGCATGGTCATCCGCCTTTAACGTTTCATCGCGGAACAACTCATAAGCCTCGCCCTCCTCTGCATTCCGCCCAACGTGATAACGTCTCTTGCTGTAATCTTGGGCAATCATCCCGTTAGTGCATACTAGGCGATAAATCAAAGGTTCTACTTTGAGTGCCCCCAAACCAACCTCAGAATTAGAAATCACTATTCCCGCTTGAACCACATCATCTTTTTTGACCTCTAACTCTAAGCGCTCGTTGATCACCTTAATGTACATTCTAGATTCCGTTAACTCGGTACTGACAATTTTGATTCCCTCCCCCATCTCTACAAGAATTGGCAGTACTACTTCTGCTAAGTCAAAGTTGTCCAGCCTGCGATAGCGATCGCTCAAGAAAGCTCTCATACTGCCATCAAGTGTACGCACCATGCGGCGTTCTGGTTTGCTATGAAACCACTCATTGACATTTGCTGCTAGTAGTTCTGGAGCCTCCGCCTTCATGCGGTTGTAGTATTTGGCAGGGATCTCAAGCCGAGAGGCAATTTGACTGTGAGCATGAGCCGTAATCGGAAACTTTTGGTGGGAATCACGCTCAATCGTCAGTTCCCCATCTGGGGTCATTTCTAATGCTGAGGTGTTAGCAATATAGTCAGTTTTGGCTGACGATTGGCGTTCCAACTCCATTGCTAGCTCTGTCAAACTTTTCCCAATCTTCATGATGTTGCTCTCCTTGGTAAGTGAAGAACGGCGCTTGCCTTGTAACGTTCGTACAAGCGCCGAATCGTAAGTAATTCTGTTGCTGTTCTAAATCCCTGCTGCGTGAGCAGCCATCATTTCTGCATTCTGCCGCCTGATCATCTCGTCCCCAGCAATGTATCTCTGCGCCAAACGCTCAGCCTCCTCATACGTCGCGCCATGCCCAATGCAGCGATCGCCTACCCATGCCTGATATAGTCCCCATCGTGGATCTAGGCAGACCGACCACTCAGTAGGGTTAATTGCTTCTGCCTGCTGGAAAGTAGGGTTGAGGACAGTGTTGTACCCGCTGAGATAGCCGATTGCATATTCTGCCGTAGGGTCTTTGTAGATGGGGTGCCACCCAGACTTTGCATCATTTTGTCCGTGAATATGTCCTTGCTGAAATTCTGTCTCTGCCTTGAGTATTGGCTCCGGTTCTAGCGCTGGTTGCTGTGGCGCTGCTTTGGCTGATCGCGTTGCTTCGCTACCGATAGGCGATCGCAGTTGGCAACTTACCGAGTCTCCCGCTAATCCTGCTTCAGCCGTTTGTGTTTTCCGCCCTATCATTGGCTCCTGTGGAGCTGACTCTACCGCCTCGATCTCTTGCTCGCAGTCTCCCGTCTGCTTGTGTTGTTGCCGCGCCGTGTGGTCAAAGCGGTGGCACCATCCGCGTCCGTTTGATTCACCGAAATTCTGGAAGTAGGCGCAGGTGGTGCAAGTAGCTTGTGTTGAGCGCTCAATCGTTTGAGTCGTCATTGTTAGAATTCCTTAAGTAGGTATCATTTGCCGCCCCAGACCAGTTAGTAGCTGCCTGGGGCATTCCTTTGAAATCCAGTCAAATAACATTGAGAAAACTTTCGCTCCCCTGCCGCACCATCAGTTAACTTCGTTTGCTCGGTTTGGCTCAATATGTTGGGAATAACTGGTAGACCCCCTCTCTATCGGGGCCTCCTTCTGTATTCCGTGGTAGTTGCAATCTTTGGCGTTAGCCGTGTGTCTGGACTGGTTCTGCTGGCTTGAGAGTTGACGTGACTTTGGTAGCTGGCGGATCTTTCTTTAATGGAAGGCCACCGCCTCTCCCTAATTTGCTTCCTTAGCTTGAGCACTTCCGGCTTCTTGTTCCGGCACCTGAATCATTTGCCTTACAATTACAAGATAACTTGTAAAAAGGAGAATGTCAAGCAGTCTTGTAAAAGTTTCTTGTAAAAGTTCCTTGTAATATAATAAGAGGGTGCATGGGTTCGGGCGAAAAAATTATGAACCTGCGAAAGCGACTAAAGCTGACTCAAAGACAGGTAGCTCAAGCCATTGGAGTCACCGATCAAACGGTTTCCAACTGGGAGCAAGGGGTATACAAGCCAAGGCTAACCCCTGCTCAAACCTTGGCTTTGTGTCATGTTTTGCAATGTTCGTTAGAGGAGTTAGTGGCTGTTACGTCTGATTCTGATCAAGACTCGCAAGTAGCCATACAAAGTTAGGTGCTCGCGTCTCATCCACCAAGATTCCACGCAAGCACCTTCGCCTGACCACCCCTAATTTAAGGAATGAATCATGTCCAATCTATCAATTCAAAACCGAGATGGTGTTCTCGTTGTTGATTCCCGCCTGATTTCGCAAGATTTGGAAATTGAGCATCGGGCGCTTTTACAAACTTTAGACAAATACTTAGAGAAGATAGAAGCCAGTTTGGGAACTGTTGCATTTGAAATGCGAGAGTTCAAAACCAAGCAGGGCAACCGTTCCACAGAACGCATCGCTTATCTCACCGAAGACCAATCAACGTTGTTAATGACTTTCTCACGCAACACTGAGCGCGTGGTGGACTGCAAGATTGCCTTAGTTCAGGCTTTTTCTAAAGCCAAGCAAGTCATTAAACAGACTGCCCATACTGCTCAGTCCCAATCAGCCGAACTCAAGAAGCTAGAACTACAACTCATCCAAGCGAAGCAGCGCTATCAAGATACGGGTCATGCGATCTCACTCTCCACCAGTCCGGCGATGTTGGCCTGGCTGCGAGGCGATGCACCTCCACCAGTCAAAGTTGAGTACAAAGACCGCTTTATTGATGCTCGGACGGGTAAGGAGGTAGGCTCAACTTCAGGACGTTCTCTGACCCAACTGATTGCTGATGCCGGTTTGAATCCCAAGTCAAAGCGAGATTGCTATCGCGTCAAGGTTGCCCTCAAGCATTGTGGGATGGACTTCGATCAGATGGAGGGGTGGTCAAAAGCTTCATATCTGCGTGAATACCCTGTGTTGGAAGAGGCAGAGTATGAACGAGTGCTGAGAGCAGTGCTGGATGAAATAGCAGCAGGAGGCTTACAGCCCAATCTATTCGTCCATCAGATACAGCAGCAAGCAGCTTTCACCCCTCGTACAGCAGCACAAGAACTTCAGGGAGTAGAGCGATGAGTGCATCCAAGCACGACCAAGACCTCCAAAAGCGCATCCAGCAGCTAGAGGCGCAGAGGAATAGTGCGCGCATCCCCCTTCTATTTTCCAATGAAGGTGGGCGCGACTGGAGCGCGATTGTTGCTCCTGTGTTTGACGATTATGGATTAGACCCATATGTAATGCGTTGCGTACATTCGCTTGGCTCGTCGAGCTGGGATAGGTGGATACAGACCTGGGAGTCAATCAGCAAAATGGCTCATGATTGCAGGATGAGTGATCGCCAAGTTAAAGACTGCCTCGCTTTACTAACAGCGGTTCACCTAGTCAAGCACCCTTCTGGAATGACTAGCAACGCGAGAAAAAGCAATGGAGAAACATCACATGTCAATAATTCACGCGAAATCCTCTGGACAGACTCTAGTGTAAAAGCTCGATTTCGAGTACAATAACCTCAAATTGTATAAATGTCCGGTCGCGTGGGGAATTGTCTGGGTCCAATCAGACGTTTCGATCCACCACCGGCAGTCCCGACCTAAACCCTTAACCTGGAGGTCAAAGACGCGATGCTTATAACAGTATTGTGCCGCTTTAGTTTGCTCTTAGTCAAGTATTTTCCCAAAATAGCTCGACGCCACTCGCCTGGTTTGGACAGAGCGTGGTTGCCGCCCTCACCCGATGAAGGGGCAACAGCAAAGTTAGAGAGCGGGTGGCGTTGCTGTTTGGATGTTGGAAAACTACTAACCGAAAGCACTAGGGGTATTCAGAAGTCCCTAACACTTTCGTTCGACTAGTTAAAAGCTCTAGAAAATTCCCAACCAAGGCAGGCGAGGGCGATATGCTCCCGGTCCGTGGCGAAGCTTTTGCACACAGGCTTCACTCATGGCGCTCGCGTTGCAGCGATTTAACAAGAACGAGATCGCTCGACGCTTGTCTCGGAATGCAAACAACGAGGAAGTCCGAAATGTACAAAATTGACGGGGTTGTTCAGATGACCCCCTCCCTTCAGCGAATCCAGCAGCAACAGACGCTAAAAGCTGGATTTATCAACCTGCGGCTAAGTGCTGTTGCACCTAAAGTTATCAACGTTTTAAAGGAAGCGGTAGAGGAGGAAAACGCATGATTGCTCAACGCCCAAACTCCCCCTATCCCTTTCCCCAAATCGACCGAGAACAGGCACAGCGACAGATGGGGTACTTCAACTACGCTCCTGAGTCTGCTAATCTCCGAGGTTTCTACCACTCCGACGACCCCCGCAAACATAACGATAAGGGACGCAAACTTGACCAACTCAATTGGAAGCAGATCGAGAATTACCAGCGGGACGGGCGCGGCGTCTATGTCGTCGTCAACGGCGCTGGTGGTGGACACGAAGACAAAGATATTGTGCAGTGCTGCGCCATCTTCTGTGAGTGGGACGACCGCCCGGTAGAAGACCAGCTAATGCACTGGGAAACAATCGGGTTCCTGGAGCCCACCTTCACTGTCTATAGTGGCGATAAATCGGCACAGCCCTATTGGGTGTTTAACAAACCACTCACCGTGGAGCAGTGGAGGGAGCTGCAACTGTTGCTGATTGAGGTGATGGGGGCAGATCCCAGCAACAAGAACCCCTCACGGGTGTTTCGACTCGCGGGGGGATGGCACATCAAACCGGGACGCGAACCGGTGCGCTCGGAAATTGTACAGGAGTCCGGGGAAAAATACTCCTATTCGGAAGTCCGGCGTGAACTCCTACGCTTGCACTCCCTGCAAAAACCAATGCTGAGCCTTCAGCCAGTACTAACGCCAGTGCCACAAGCTGAGATCCGATCACGCTCAACTCATGCTGCCCCGCAATATCAGCGCTATGAAGACATCGAGATTCCGGTGACCGAAGCAATCCCGCTGGAAGTATGCCTGAGCAAAGACTCCCGTGGTCTGATTGAATCTGGGAGCAGCCAGGGTGGGCGCAACACCAATGGGGCAAAGTTAGCGCGTGACCTCATTGGCACTGCCTCACACCTTCAGACCATCGGGCAGCGATGCGACGGCGACCCCCGGCAGATGTTAGACGAGTATGCCAGTCGCTGCACACCGCCGCTGCCTGGAAAAGAGGTTGAGTCTATCTGGAAATCAGCCGAGAAAGACAACCCTGGCCCCAGCTGTAAGGCTGAAGGAGTGGAAGCCTGTATCCGGGGTTGGTATTGGAACAACTACGTCAAGTCTAATCAAGCTACTAGGAACGGAAGCGATCGCCACGGCAACAGTGCTCGTTCTGGTCGGGGTTTTGGTAGTGACGATAGTGGCAATAGTGGTGGGACTCAACCGCCCATCACCGCTGTGTCACTGTGCGATCGCATCCGGGACATCCTCAACCGCTATGAGCAAGAATCGCTGCAAGTTAATGCCCTGATGGAGCTGGCATCTGCCACTGGGCGCACCTATAACGAGATCAGCCAGTTGGCAAGGATTATCCGCAGCGAGGGTGAGTTGGCAGATGAGGTAATTGAGGCGGTCAAGTCCTTCCGAGGCATCCTCAACAGCTGCCGTAAGCGCCTGGACATCCATCGTTACTTAGAACCTGCCCTAGCTACAGCGCTGACTGCCAAAGCTAGTGCCATGCCCACCGCGCCGGAGTACTTGTTCAATACACTGCTTGCAGCCAGCACCTCTCGCATCGGCACAGCAGCGCGGGTGATCATCAATCCCGAAGGTGGTTACAAACAGCCGTGTATTATCTGGGCCGCTAATGTTTCCCACAGTGGACAGGCAAAAACTCCTCCGCAGCAGGAAATCATCAACCCCCTAGAAGCGATGGAGGCAGAAGCAAGTGAACTGTATGATGCCCAGGTTGAGGATTATCAGCAAGATCGGGCTGAGAATGCCCGTCCACCAGTGCGTCAACGTCGCATCCTCAACAACGTCACCTCATCGACGAAAATCCGCCTGCACGGTCAGAACCGCCGTGGGTTGCTGGAATATCTTGATGAACTGGTGGCCGACTATTTGCGCCTCAACCAGTACAAGAGCGGCAAAGGTGACGACCTCCAGCTAGAACTGTCGTTCTGGAATGGCTCGGCTGTCAGCTATGACCGCGCCGACATTCAGCTTTTCCTCCAGCGCACGGCTTTGAGCAAGACCGGCACCTATCAGTGGGATACACTAGCGCGGTTGATGGCGGATGAGGTTAACTTCATTGCCAGTGGCTATTCCGCTCGGTTCCTCTACTGCTCTATCCTCGATGCCCCACCACGATATCTGGATCTCCTATCTCCTGGGGGTGACAACACACTCGCACCAACATTGGGTTGGCTCTACGGGGAACTCGAACACCGACCCGAAGCCGATTATCTGCTCTCGCATGAAGCCAAGGTGTTATTCCAAGGCTGGAATCATGCCTTGGTCAATGCCGAGATTGAAGAATCGCACTATGGACTGTCGCTAGTCTACGCCAAGATTGAGGCGAACACAGCTCGCATCGCTCTCTGGCTGCACATTGTTAACGCTGTCCTCCGTGGCGAGAAGCCGGAGCCGGTAATCAGTGGCAAGACGATGCAACACGCCATCGAGATTGCATCCTTCTACTTGTGGCAGCACAAACTCATCCACGCCCATAACTCACCTACTCGCAAACTTGAGGGCATTTTCCTCAAAGTCCAGACCCAAGCTGAGAAGTTCTTTGTCAAGTGCGGTAGAGGTGTAGGCGCTTCGTTTCTGAAGACGCGGATCAATGCCCTCAAAGGCTGGGTAGTCGAAAAAATCCGCGCCAACGTATTTAAGGCTTTAGCAGCAGCAGGGCATGGGCGGATAGAAGGCGAGGGGGCAGAGATGATCTACATCCCTAACACTGTCCTAGAAGATGTACCACCCGACGCCGACGCTAGGGGGCATGAAAGAGGAGAACAGACTTGCAGACAAACACCTGGCGCAAATACTCAGGGTGTTAATGTTCAAAGCGCTAGATTTATGCCTGCGGTTGTTTCCCCCTTCTCCCTGACTGACGCAGTTGGCGAAACTGGTGCAATTGGTGATGAATTGGTGGGACCACCAATCGCTGAAAACAGTATCAATCCGGGGATACAAGCTCCAATTGGTGCAGTTGGTGCGCTCTTCACCCCTGAATCATCTTCCAGCTACATAGACGTAGCAATGGAACTGGGCTCTGACCCCCCGGTCAAACACCAATTCACCAATCATGAGGCTGAGACGCTTGTAAACACTAAGCTAGAGGCAGTTGGTGCCACCACCAATCCATCACCAATACCACCAATCGCATCAGTAGAGCCACCCCAATCATCAACACTGCAGGAAATGGCCGCGCTAATTCTGCAATGCCAGACTTGGGTAGAGCTCGCGCAGGCAGTAGGGCAGAACACTCAAAAGCTGGTGAAAGCTGCCAATCGGCTCACCACAAAACAGCGTCGGGGGCTGATCTCACTCCTCGCCGCTCACCTGTGTCACAACCCTGAACACCTCAATCAACTGGCGTGGGTGCCTGCTAAGCTGCGCGATAGAACCCTGGAACAGCTAACGTTCACCCTCCGGCGAATCGGGGGTGCGGCTAACGTCCTTGATGCCTGTTGGGAGAGCATATCCGACTGCAAGTTCGTCTCGGTCGAGCAGATTGGCACTCGCAATGAGAGATGGGTCTTCCAGGCAAAAGAGGGGAACCGGCTGGCTGTGTTTGGGGTGGATGCAGTCGAAGCTATTGCCTGCGGTACCACTGATTAGCGCTCACAACTAATGGGACTACGATTTGAGCAAGCAGGAGGATTGCGAGCCCTGGCTGACTGACACATCTGGGTCAAAGAACGGAGTTTAGACCGTATTGCAATTCAGCAAGCGAATGCGCGAGAACAAAATCTGGTCATAGTAGGCTTGATGCGCTTTTGCACTGGCAAAACAAGGTTGGGGAGCATGACTGGGTATTATCCTGAGATCTAGCAACCGCCGATTTTTGCCAACGACCCCCTGTAACCAACGTAGCCCAAGGCTCATCGACTCCAACCGGGTTTGCTCACACCAAGTTGCAACGATGAATGCCATCTTCCCACAGTCGCACGTTTTGGTAGAGCACTGCTTCGCCTTGGCGCGGATACAACTGCCCCACTGTTCGTTCAGTTGTCCCAATCTGGGGTAAAACAGTATAGTCAAGCAATCTAACAGATAAAGGCAGGTCAAATTTCACTTCTCGAAAAGTAGACCGGGCAAGAGCAAACTCTATATCTGAGGATACAAATTTATTGTGGGACTACAGAAGATGCATTTATGATTATTGCGATTGCTAATCAGAAGGGGGGAGTAGCAAAGACGACTTCTACAATTGCTTTAGCAGGACTATTGGCAGAGGTGTGTTCTTGCCTCGCCGTTGACTTTGATCCACAAGGTCACCTAAGCCTCGGGTTAGGAGTAAGGGTGCAAAAAGGCCAATCTACTGCTTACCATGTGCTGACTGATGAAACCGTGAGGGCAAAGGAGACTATTGTTGATACTCAGTGCGGAGTGAAGTTGATTCCAGCCGATATTGCTTTAGCAAAGGGAGAAAAAGAGAGTCTTGGTGAGATAGGTAATACAGGGCTTCTTAAGCGAAAGCTGGCCCCCCTCAAGAAGGAATATGACCATATAGTAATTGATTGCCCTCCTAGCCTAGGACTGCTTACGATTAATGCACTAGCAGCAGCCGATCTAGTACTGGTTCCAGTCCAATGTCAGTTTTTTGGCTTGGACGGGTTGTGGAAGTTTATCGAAACCGTGAAGGGCGTTCGCTCTCGGGAAGTCAATCCACATTTGCAAATTCTCGGGATTTTACCAACTATGGCAGACAACACTAACACGACTCAAGATGGCCTTAATACCTTAAAAGAAAAACTGAAGGGTATTCGAATCTTTGAACCAGTACCTAAGTCGGTGAAATTCCCTGAGTCCAATTTGGCTCGTAAACCAATTCATGCCTACACTAAAGAGCAGAAGCTGGTGGCACCATACAAAGCAATTGTTAAACAAATCGTGGGGTAATGGTGGTCAAACAACGTCGTTTTTCCATGACTGACGAATTTTTAACTCCTACTGAAGATTTTCTAGCTTTTGTTGAAGGAAAGCCAGAGGATGCTATAGAGTTTGAGGTTGAAGTTTCCCCGAACGTAGATAGGGTAATGCCTCTGGATAACATTCAACTGCCAGAAGGACAACCTCGACGTTACTTTTCTGGTGAAGCATTAGAAAGCTTGACTGCCTCGGTACGCAAACACGGGATCTTACAACCAATATTAGTCCGTCCTCTTGAGTCAGGCAATGGCTACGAACTGGTAGCTGGAGAACGTCGCTATCGTGCTGCAAAGGGGGCAGGGCTGACCGAGATCCCTGTAATTATTCGGACTTTGAGTGATCGTGACACGATTCAGGTGGCCTTGCTTGAGAACTTACAGCGCGAAGATCTTAATCCGGTGGAGGAGACTGAGGCAGTTCTGCAGCTTTTGTGTATGAGCCTAGACTGTTCGACAGAACACCTAATCGCACTTCTAAATCAAGTTGAGCAGATTAAAAGGCAGGGGAATGAGCTTACGGACAGCGCTGTTCGTAGGGAGTGGGAACAAGTAGAAAAAGTGTTTGAAGTGGTAGGGCGGTTCACCCCCGACAGCTTTCGTTCCCATCGCTTGCCATTGCTGAACTTACCCAAAGATATTCTTGAAGCCTTGCGCCAGGGCGTGCTCGAATACACTAAAGCCCGTGAGATAGCCAAACTCAAAGACAAAGACGAGCGGCAGAAGCTGCTAGCAGCAGCTCTAGCACAAGGGTTAACGCTAAGGGAAATTACTGCCCGAGTTAAGGTGGGGAAAACTCCTCAAGAGCGCAATAACTTACTTGAACGGGTAGAGGCTGTTTACAAGAAATTGAAGCGAGCAAAAGCCTGGAAAGACCCTAAAAAGCGCAAGAATTTGGAGAAGGCAATTTCCCAGTTAGAGTCGTTTTTGGATTAACGTCAATTGTCACCATGCTTAGAGACCATTAGCTGGTTCTGGGTTCTGCCTCTAGCAGCCGTAGATCAAGCGTATACCGACCGCGCCCGTCTGGCAGTCGATGCAAGCAGAGGCACAGTACGAACCGGCACAAGTCGCGTTCTTACTGCAAGGCTTGCGGGTTCCGGTGTCACTCCGATATCAACGCGGCCCTGAACATCAGGGATGATTACTATTCTCTCTACTGCCCTAGGATCGGTAGAGCAGGCGTCATTGAAGAAGGCAGAAGGCAGAAGGCAGAAGGCAGAAAGCAGAAGGGAGCCAATTTCGTTGGGGATTCAAACCCCTCCCAATCGGAAGCCACCAAATCAGGGAATTGTCCGGGTTATTGAAACCCTTGCTCCCTCCCGGTCGCCATCTCGGATCGTGCATTGGCAGAAGTACATAGCTGCCTTCTGCTCTCTGCCTTCTGCCTTTCTTGGTCAACGCGCCGCATGTTTCGACCAGCCTAGCTGGTTAGTTTCAAGCGACGTGGGCTTGTCTCCGTCGCAGTTGACGCTCTACTCTGGTACCGTCGCTATCTATCAAACTAATTTTTACAACTCCAATGAAAGTTGCACATAATTTACATCTGGTTCTTCTCCGGCTAAATTGGAGATAGATATTCCCAGCAATCTAACTTCCTTATTACCGACATCAGTAGTTAATAACAACTTTTTCGCTAGACTCAGAATTACATTTATGTCTTGAATTAGATAATTTTCTGTTATACTTCTAGTAACCTGCTGAAAATCTGCATATTTAATTTTCAAGGTGAGTGTGCGTCCATAACTGCTATTTTTATCTAAACGCTCCTTCAGAACTTGGGCGAGCTTTGCTAGTTCTATATTTATTAAGTCAATGTCATCCAAGTCTTGCTCAAAGGTAGTTTCAGCCCCAATAGACTTACGGA
>JAABUQ010010718.1_pt1 | contig 11940 bp, 14 predicted proteins | sample 5560001 | NCBI WGS metagenome assembly JAABUQ01 (sample SAMN10711888, study PRJNA513371) | rock metagenome | isolation source: Antarctica rocks | place: Antarctica: Victoria Land, Finger Mt nord | collected 2015-12-18
AACCGCTCGCGGTTCTTGGTGAAAACCGTAACGTCCCACACGGCCTCGTCAATGCTCAAACCGACGAACCAACGAAAGAGCATGTTGTACCGGAGTTGCTCCATGAGCAGCCGCTCGCTGCGGACCGCGCTCGGTGGCCGGCGCGTGGTCCGGGGTCGCGAGGTCGTGCTCAACGGCTCGCGCGAGCTCCGCAAGGACGGCTCCTCCCCCTCGAGCGGCTCGATCGCGGCCAGCGCATGGCCGCCAGCGCCGTTTCCGGCGAGTGGGCTGACCTGGGAGCCGTCCGCGGGCGTTTCCACGCCTTCTACTCCGGCGTCGATCGTGTCGGCTTACGTGCCTGAGAAGGGGTTCTTCTCAGGCACACAAGCGATGTTAACGTGTGAGACAGGACGCCGCCGACCGCGCCCGGTACGCACGAACGATGCCGTTCCGGCCGCTCGACGAGCTCGACGACCTCGAAGAGCTCGCGCTCCCCGCCCCGCTACCGCTGCGCCGCATTTGTAGCACGACGGCGTGCCGCGGGACCGCACGACCCGGCGGCCGGTACTGCCGCCCATGCCACGCGGTCGTCGTCCGACGCTATCGCGATCGCCACGCCCAGCAGCTCGCGACCCGCCGGCGCGACACCGATGCCCGGCGCGATGAGGCGACCCGCGCGGCGGACTCGGCGCGGGCGAAGCTTGCGATGGCGCTTCGGCGTGGGACGATGCTACGAGGACTGTGCCAGATATGTGGCACTGCTGACGTCATTGGGGTTGTTGAAGACCCGCAACGGTGGCGGGACGTCGTGTGGGTCTGCCGGCGTGATCGCGACGTTGCTCGAGAGCGGCGACGTGACGAGGAAGCGCAACTCGCCGCCAGCCGCGAACGAGCAGCGTGGGCCGAAGAACGAACACGGGTGCTTGCGGCGATCGAGCTTCTTCCGCCGGATATTCGGGCGCGGCTCCACGCGCTCGCTGCCCAAGGGCCTGCAGGCTCGACGCTGTCGCCCGAAGCGCCGCTGTATATGATGAACCTTGTGCGCGTCTATAAGGCAAGTCGCGACCGGGGGCGTTAGCGTCCCCCTACAGCTACGGGCTGATGGCTTGGTGATTTGTTGCGAAGGCGCGCGTGCGAATCCGCGCGGGATGGAGCGCAAGTCGCTGCGGCGGCAATGGGAACCGGCGCGTTGTGCCTTCGTCGACATACCAGCTTCGAGGCAATAGCGGCTCTCTGGAAACGTAACAAGATACCGCTAACGGTTTAAAAGACTTGTGGTATGAACCGGGGAACCGTTTGACCTCTAACCTCATAGATCGCTGGCGGTACGATGGTTCTTACGATTACGAACCAAAAAGGTGGCGTCGGAAAGACGACAGTCACGTTCAACCTGGGTGCGGCACTCGCTGCCGTGGGCCGAAGCGTCGTTCTCGTGGATGCGGACCCTGCGGCTGGACTGTCGTATGCGGCCGGTTTCCCACTCGCCGACATCCCTGGTGAAGCGACGACCGCCGCCTTGTTTCGTGGCCGAAAGCCGCCTATGCAGGCACTCGCACGAAATTTACAGCTTGTGCTGGCCTCGCCGCCCGCGATGCTCGACCTCGAACGTGAATGGACGCGCGATCAAGTGCGGATCGAAAAGCCTTGGGTCGCGGAACTGGCCGAGTTTGTGTTAATCGACAGCCCGCCTAACCTTGGCACCCTTTCGGTAGCCGCGATCGCGGTTGCCGACGCAGTGCTCATCCCGTTTATCCCCGAGGACGCATCCCTCGGGCCGCTCGAATTTCTTTTGCAAACGATTCGCGCTGTAAATCCAGATGCTGAGATCATCGGCGCGGTCCCGACACTCTCCGATTCGCGACGGAAGATGACGGCCGAGGTCGCCGAGGCCGTCCATGATCGCTATGGCCTGCGGATTCTTACGTCGATTCCGCGTCACGTCGCCCTTGCCGCGACACCCCGTTATGCCAAGTCGGTGCTCGAGTATGCGGCTAAAACCGCTGCGGCCGAAGCATTTCGTGCGCTCGCCAAGGAGGTCACCCCCGCACATGCCGCGTCCTAATCTCGCCGCTCGACCGACCCGCGACGTCGCTGGCGTTGTTGCCGACATGATGGGAAACGCCGAACGAGCGGACATTCCCAACACAGCCGAACCCGCTCAACCTGAGAACCGTAAGAGTGCGAAACCTTCAGCGGTAAATACCGTTGTCCTGCTAAGAGAGAAGACGTCCTTTGCAATTCGCGCCGACGTTAAACGCCATCTCACCGTCCTAAAACTAGATCTTCGAGAAGCGGGTTACCGCGCTACCGAGGCAGAGATCGTTGAGACTTTGATCGCGCACGCCGACGTTGAGACGCTCGCAAATTTGCTTAAAGCCGCTCGCAAGTGACCCGGTTGGAAAAGAAGGGCCAGCCGTCGGCCGAAGCTGATCCGAACAATCCCGACGCCGTCATCACGGGTTCCCAGAAGTCGACAGAGGTGTCCCGCGTCGCGCTCCGGCTACGAAAACCAACCCAGACGACGACCGAATCGTCGGCGGAGCCGCCACTCGTGGCAGCCGTGAACTGTAGGATCTCGGCGATCAAGGCGGAGCGGCTCAAAGACCTTCAACTGCGTCTCTTTCCCGAACTTCCCGACGACCGACGCGCGGCTCCGAATGCGGTCGTCCGGTCATCGGTCTTCGGTGTCGTTCGTCGCGGCAAGCGAGCTCGGGTCACTGAAATGCAAGTCGCGGCTCCCGAAGGTTGGGAAATCGCTATTACCGGGTGGCGGCTCGATCAGCACGACCTGGACATCTGGCTTGAGATCATGCACGCCGCGGGCGGTTCTAAGCCCGGCGAAGAGGTGCGTTTCCAGCTCCACACGCTCATGAAACGCCTCGGCCACACAAGCCGCGGGGGTACACATGATTACGACTCGCTAAAGACCCGCCTCCGGCAGCTGACGCAGACTACCGTTTCGTTCGTATCCGGGACGCTTGAAGGAGTCGCAGGAGCATTCTTCGCGGCCTTCGCAATAGACAATTCCACCGGCGAAGCCGTCTGCATCACGAATCCGTTGCTCCGCCCCCTCTTCGAGGACATCACCCACCTCGACATCGAGCAACGTCGGACCCTCGGCGGGAACCAACTGGCGAAGGCTCTTCACGTCCTGCTGGCTTCCCATGTCGTGTGGCTTCCCACACGGGTCGATACCCTAATGCGGCGCGTCGGGGCCGAGTACGCCAATCTACGATTCTTCAAGCGCGACCTAAAGATTGTGCTCGAGGATTTCCTCGCCCGTGGCTGGATTCGAAAATACGAGTTTCAGCCGGGCGGCCGCGGCGTCGAGCTGATCTCAATCGATAAGGTTCCGAGCCCGAGCCAACGCCGAGCGATCGAGAGTCGCCGAGATCAAACTTCGGGATGAGACTCACGCTTTACGGCGCGTAGGTGACGTCGTGACGAAATTCACTAGGCTTCGGGATGACACTCACGGTCATTCGGGATGAGACTCACGCCATGTGCGGTTTCTTCGGGATGAGACTCACACCACTTCGGGATGAGACTCACAACCGCTTCGGGATGAGACTCACAACGGCTTCGGGATGAGACTCACGCTGAAATCGCGCACAAACCTTGCAAAATAAGGGTTTTTGGTGCTTTTGAGGCTCGGTAAATCATCTAACGTAAATCCTAGTTATAAATCCACGTTACGCACACGCGCGCACACGCTGCACGCGAGCAACGAGGCAAAGTCGTAGCCGCTGCGCCTCAGACCGTTGAAAACGCGCTCCGGTCCCGATCGCCGCAAGGCCCTCGCCATTCACCGTCCCGTGACGGTAGCACCCGGCGCAAGGGTCTCCGCTTCGCTCCGATCGCGCTAGCGCGCGACTACGCCCTTGCACCGGGCGCTAAGGCTACGCCCGACGGTGAACGGCGAGACCCCCAGACGGCGCGGCAACAGGCCTCCCTCACCTCCGCGCGACGAAGGGACGGCCCCAACTCAACACCCCTCCGGCGCAGCTCCAAAAAGGACCCGCACATGGATGACTTCGACGACGAACCTGGTACCGGGGGCAGCTACGAAGACGCCTTCGCACTGCCACTCTATATTCGGACACTATTCCGCACCGGATCGTCGTACGCCAGCGCAGCGGCTTCGAGCACGTCTCGATCATCGTGGAAGAGATTCGAGAGGGGAATTACCGGAACGCTGATCCGATACGACGATGCCCATGACCGTTTTCACCGGCACCATCCCAGTTGGCCCCAGCCAGCAGACATCGCTGAGTTTCTCGCCCACATCGAGCAACGCCAGCGCGTAGCGTACGCCCGCGACGAGATTCGGTCGCGTTATACTACCTGGGAGGCCGCAGTCTTCGGCAAGGAACCGCAATGATCACCACGATTCGACCAGCCACTCCGATGCGCCCGATCGCTGGGCCCAAGGACGAAAACCGGGCCTTAGAGTTGTTTTGCGTCGCAATCTACGACGATCCCAACGCCTTTGCCGAGTTCGTCCCGAAAGGCAGCACGCCCAAACCGGTTGCCATCGCCGAAGACGGATCGGCAGCCGAAATCGATCTTTACAGCTACGACTTCAACGCTTGGACCACCGGCGCGTCACCGCTGCGTCGCATTGTCGTGCGCGAAGGGCCTGATGTGCTGCCAGATGTGAACGCCCGAATACCCCGCTCTCACGACAACGAGAACGGGGCGGTCTAGCTCAAACGGTCAGAGCGTCGGCCTTATAAGCCGAAGGTTCCGGGTTCGACTCCCGGGACCGCTACAGAAAGGGCCCGCATTTGCCCAGGAGCGCGTTTGGGTCGTCGGACGTATAAATCTTCGTCCGCCACGCCAAACAGCGTTCTAGGCCGGTTTCTGGCCCGGGCAGAGTCTCGGTCGGGAGCCCGCTTGCGGGTGACCGAGACGCCGGCCGGGCACCCGGCGCCGAGGCGCCGGCACTTCTCGCCTTAGCAGCCGAATCGTACCTCGTGAACGATTTCGATGACGAGCCAAGTCCCGGCGGCGGGTACGAACGCGTGGTCGAGCTACCGCTTCTCTCAAACGACGGAACCGCGCGGCGTATCATCCTGCGTTTCCGAGGTCGTCCCGTTACGCGCGTCTCGATCATCCTCGAAGAGATTCGCCACGGCGAACGAGGTGCGCTGATGCGCTACGACGACGCTCACGGCCGTTTCCACCGCCATGCTCCAGGATGGCCCGAACCCTCCGAGCAGATCGAAGTCTTCCTCGACGTCCCGGTTCGGCTTCGTGCCTCCGTTGCCGATGCCGAGATCCGCGCGCTGTATACTGCTTGGGAAGCCGACGTCTTCGGTGTGGAAGGAGAGCTCAGATGATCGCTGCGACCATGCCTTTGGCAGTCCGCATGAGACCCGTCACCTCAACCGATGATTCGTTCGCGGCAGGCGAGATTCTCTCGCTCTTCATCGGGGACGAGCCTTGGAAACTCGACGATCTCGTGCCAGGGGGCAGGACCTTCAACGCCGTCGAGATCGCCGAGGACACGTCCGCTGCCGTCTTCGACGTGTACGCCGGGAGCGGCTGGGACGCAACCGACGCCGCACCGATCGCCCGTGTCATCGTGCGCCGATGAGCGCGCGAATATCCCCGCTCTCGCGACGAGAACGGGGCGGTCTAGCTCAAACGGTCAGAGCGTCGGCCTTATAAGCCGAAGGTTCCGGGTTCGACTCCCGGGACCGCTACAGAAAGGGCCCGCATTTGCCCAGGAGCGCGTTTGGGTCGTCGGACGTATAAATCTTCGTCCGCCACGCCAAACAGCGTTCTAGGCCGGTTTCTGGCCCGGGCAGAGTCTCGGTCGGGAGCCCGCTTGCGGGTGACCGAGACGCCGGCCGGGCACCCGGCGTTAAGGCGCCGGTACTCTACAGCCGCGACGGACTCGTTCGTGATCGAGCGCCCGGACATCGTTGCCATGGCTGCGCAAGTCGTGCCGAACATCCGCAAGACTTTTACAGGCACTCTGATTCCACGTTTCCCAACGAATGGTATTTTGGTCATTCCAGCCGACGCCATAGGCGAAGCGCCAGCTGACCACGAGCACCAAGAGTGCAGCAACCACGGCGATCGAGGAAGCCACCGCCGCAATCATGCCGGCCCGTGGAAACCAAGCGGTGAGACTCGAGAGCCCGGCGAGAATCGTGCCGCCTTTTTTGGCTTCGCTTGCGAGTGAGGCGAGCTCGCGCCGCGTGACGGCGTTTACTTGCATAACGGCGCCGACGATGTACCAGCTCGTCGAGTCCGGCGGCATGGCCTCGGCGACGCTCGTCGCGTAGCGATACAGTTCGGTACGCGCGGATTCGCTCGAGAGAGCGCCGGCAACCCGATCGAGTGGAGTATCGCGCCCAGACTCGCGAGTGTTCACGATCGGATCGGCGTCGGAAGCCCGAGGAGATCACCCGCGGTATTCAGAGCCGTCCGGGCCGTGGTAAGCCAGCGTGAGAGCATCTCGTCGTCGGGATAGTCGAGGACGCTTGGCCGGATTGCGGCGGCGAACGGATGATGATCCTCATCGAGATCGACGATGATCCAGCCGCGCAGCCTCGGGATGACGACTTCGCGGCCTCCGCGCTCAAAAAGTTGAGCGCGAAGCTTCGAGCGAAGCCAGCGCCGATAGTCGCCGTCGTTGCCCCAGAACTCCGAACGTACGGCGACAATGTCGTATCCGGACCCGAGCTCGAGAGCGTCGGCGATTGACAGACGCGACGCGACCAGCGGCGAGATCGGGACAACGAGGGTAGGCCGGAATCCCAAACGTGCCGCCTGGGCAGCGAGTCCGGTCTCGCGTTCGAGGGCGGCCAAGACTGAGAGCGAGGCAGCCGGCAGATCGACGAGTACGTCGGCCTTTGCCGTACGTAGCGGTCCGATAAGCCCCTCGATGACGTCGCGCATCCCGCTGTCGTCACGCCAGCCGTGCAGCGCGAAGGTGTCGACGCCAGCATCTCCAAGCTGGCCCCGCACGACTCTATCGAGTTCATCGCGAGTACCGAGATATTGTGCGAGCTGTCCGACTTCACCATCGCCGTCGAGGAGCCACGTCGCAGGTTCCACCTCGCGCTTCATCTCAGCGAGCAAGCGCGCCACAAGACTCTTGCCGACGCCGCCTTTCCCGCTCGTGACGAGGATCCAACGCCTCACGCCGTGCGATCCTCGGCTTCAAAGACTTTGCTTTCGTTGTCGCGTGAGCTACGCGATGAAGGTGCGTGGCTCGTCGTCGCCTTCGTCTGTTGTGCCTTCGCCGGTTTTGCTTTCGAGCTGCCCGAGGTCGTTTGCACGATCTCTTGCACAGATTGACGCAGGCTCTCAACACTTGCCGAGATCCCAGAAGCTTTGAGTTTCTTCGCAAGTGCCGTCGCACTGTAGCCTTGTGCGATGGCTTTCAGGATGAGCGCACGATGTTCATCGAGCGCGTTCTTGACGACAGAAGACCGCGTTGTGACTCGCGTAGGTCCGGTTCGCACGGCATCTTCTAGCGCCGCCTTGACTGCCCCTGATACGTCCATAGTCGTCCGTTACCGATACTGGCTTCGAGACCCTCTCCCGGGAAGGGTAGCGTTGGTTACGAAGTGAATGGTTTCCGGGCGAGTGAATAGAGGACAGGATATAGATGCGGGTACCCGCATCGACGCACCTGCGGTGCGGTCGGGGACGGAGGCCGGGCGCTCGACGGAGCAAGTGAAGCTCCGTCTGCGTCCGGAGGACGCGCTGCGCCTTCGGATCTCGGCGCGCGACGCTCACGTCGATCTGAGCACGTACGTCGCGCTGCTTCTGGACGACCCGGAGCGCGCTGCCGCCGCTCGCATACCGACGTCGGAGTTTCCACTCGCGGACGTCTCGCGGCTTGCCGGCTTGCTCGGTCTCTTACCGGAAGAAGTGCGCCGATCACGCGGCGAACTCGGCCGCGCGTTTGGGCTTCTGAAGCATCTCTTCGAGATGCCGTTGACGGCGAGCAACGCGGAGCGGCATTCCTTCGCGCTCGCCACTGCCACGCGCGATGCGCGGGCTGCGATCGAGAACGTCGACGCGGCCGCGGACCGGCTCATGGACGAGCTTGCCGCGATCCGGGAAGATCTCGCCGTCACGGCCCGGCGCCTCGCGCATCCGGGGCAATAACTGTGACGGTCGCGCGACCGTGATCGCAAAGCTGGCTCCGAAGCGACGCGGGGGACGCGGTTCGTTCGGTGCGCTGAAGCGCTACCTCGAGGTTGACGCAGACGACCGCGAACGCGACGATCTCGTCGCCTCGTGGAGCGGCGGCGTGGCATCGCATGAGACGGCGGCGCTCGAGATGGAGGCCGTTGCCCAGCAAGCGCGCGCTGAGGGGAAGCGGCGCGAGCTCGCGGATCCGGTCTATCATGTGATCATATCGGCACGTCCCGGCGAGACGATCGACGTCGAACAGATGAAGCTCGCGGTCGATGCCGTGCGCCGCTCCTTGGGCGCCGACGAGCACCAGTATTTTGCAGCGATCCATCACGATTCCGACACGGATCGCTCTCACGTCCACGTCGCAATCAACAAGGTGTCGCTGCGGGGGCGGATGCTCGATCGCTGGCAAGACTACGCGAAGCTCGCGAGAGCCGCGGAGTGGAGCGAGCGGGAGATGGGGCTGCAGGTTGACCGGCACGTCGCGTGGCGCGACAAACTCGGTGAACAGGAGCTCGGCATCGTCCCGGACGCCGGGCTACGTCTCGGACGTACCGAGGGTGTGGCGCAGGGTATCGACCGGCAAGAGGGCGCGACGATTGACCGGCGCGATGCGGTGCGCCGCACGCACTACTCGTGGGTCGAGCTTTTGCAGCGCGAGGCGGTTCCGGCGGCAACCGTCGCGGTCGCACGTGAGGGCGCGAGCTGGGACGATCTGCATGCGGTGTTGCGAGGGTACGGCGTGCGGCTCGAGGCGGCTGGCAACGGTGCGCGCGTGATCGGTCCGGAGCATGGGCAGCGAGTGAAGGCGTCGGACCTCGGGCTTGACCTGCGCGTGCTCGAGCCTTGGCTTGGCCCGTTCAAGGCGCAGCTGCACGAGGAGCGATCTTGGGAGCGGCGCGTTAGTTTTGCCCAGGCGTCGATCCGTGGTGCCACGTCGTGGGCGGGGCTGCATCGCGAGCTCGAGACGATCGGTTTTGCGGTTGAGAAGGCCGGGCTTGGCGGCCGCGTGCTTGATCTTGAAACGGCTCGACACGTGCCGCTTGGGCGCGTCGCGACGAGCATGGGCCGCCTCGAAGAGCGGCTCGGGACCTACGAGCTCGCGCCGGCGGTCGCGGCCCGAGACGCTCGGGAGCTCGATCGGCGGGCAGCGGGAATCTCCGAACGGGTCGAGCGCTTACGCGAGCAACCGGAGCTCGTGCTCGATCGGCTCGCGGAGACACGATCGGTGTGGAGCGCGGCCGACATCGAGCGTGAGGTTCGTTCGGCGCTCGGCGTGCGAACGGGGCACGATGCGCAGGTCGAGGTGGCGACGCGGGCCGTGGTCGATGCCTCGGTCGCAATCGACGACGATGCGTTCACGCTCGAGCGCATCGTCACGGAAGAGCGAGCCGTCTTTGACGCGGCGGCGACGCTGGCGAAGCGGGAACGGGTCGTGGCGTTGCGAGCGCCGGACGCAGGGCTTGACGGGCAACAGCGGGCGGCTTTTGCGCATCTCGGCGCCGATGCCGAGCTTGCGATCGTAACGGGCATCGCCGGCGCCGGCAAGTCGCGGTTGCAGCGCGACGTCGCGGCCGCGTACAGCGAGGCCGGGTTCCGCGTGATCGGGGCTGCCGTCGCGGGCGATGCAGCCCGCACCCTCGGAGAAGAAGCGGCCATCGACGCACGCACCGTCGCGCGGCTCTTGGTGGATCTCGAACAGAGCCGCGATCGGCTCGACGATCGCACCGTGCTCATGATCGACGAAGCCGGGACCCTCGGCGCCGCACAATCCCTCGACCTGCTCGAACGGGCCCGTAACACCGGAGCGCGCGTCCTGTTGCTTGGCGACGTCTCGCAGCACGAGAGTGTCGGCCGCGGCAGCGTCCTGCGGGGATTAGCCGAGACGCATGGCGCGTTCGATATGCGCGACACGCGGCGAGCGAGCGAGGAGTGGCTGCGCGGGGTCGCGCAGGATCTCCGTGCCGGGGTCGTTTCCCGCGCGCTCGACGTGCTCCGCGAAAAGGGCGCCGTGCGCGAGCATGCGACCCACGACGACGCGCGCGTCGCGCTCGTGCGATCCTGGGCCAAGGCGACCCGTGCCGGCAAAAGCGCCCTGCTCGTTGCATCGCGCAACGACGACGTGCGCGCGATGAACGAGCTCGCGCGTGAGGCCGTTCGCGATTCGGGGCCGAGCGCGATCGGCGAGGAGCGCGTTTACGGGACCGATTTCGGTGAGCGAACGTTCGGGGTCGGCGACGTCCTCGTTGGCCGGGAACGCGCGCATGGCGGCGTCAATGGTGATATGTATACGCTCGCGGCGCATCGCGACGACGGACGGCTCGAGCTCGTGCGCCGATGCGACGGCGGGCATGTGCTCTGGGATCTGCACGAGCATCGCGCGATCGACCACGGCTACGCAACGACGTCGTATCGCTCGCAAGGGCGCACCGTCGAAGCCGTCTTTGCGCTCGCTTCGTCAGCTGAAGCGCGCCGTGGGCTCTATGTCGACGTGACGCGCGCGCGCGAAGACGTCACGATCGCCTACGGCAAGGACGAGGTTCAGGACTTTGGCGACCTCTTGGTTCGCGCGCAGCGCGACAATGGGAAAATGCTCGTGCTGGACATCGTGCGGGACGTCAGTCTTCGGGCCGAGCGCGAGAAGGAACAAAAGCGGCTACGCGCTGTAGCACTCACCTCCGAGCAGAAGATCGAGCGCGGTCAGGAACGAGGAAGAGGCCGATGAGCTCCGCGGCCGGCTCGCAAGTCGTCGCGGAACTGCGGCGTCTCGGCGGCTTGCACAAGCATCTCTTCACCGAAGGCAACGGCGTCGGGTCGAGCGAGTACGCGAAGGTGGATCGTCGCGATCGATCGATGCGATCGGCCGTTCACGGAATGGTGCGCGAGGCGGCGCCGGCCCTCAAGAAAACGCTCGGGCGGGAATGCGCTCGCCTCGAAGACGTGCAGCGGACGCTCGCGGATTTCGGGCTTGAGCTACAGCGCAAGGGATCGGGCCTCGTCGTCTATCACGACGTCCGCACCCTTGTATGTACAATAAGGGGGCGCGGTAGGCCGATGCACCCTCGGGCTTCGAGCCCGTTTAGCAGCGATGGTCGCCGTGCATCTCATCCGCCAAACCCGAACAGTTGCTTGGGCCATGAGCCCGCATTCACAAGGTTGGGCAATCCGCGGAGGTCTTCAACTCATGTCTTCTTTGCCGTCGCCTCTTTACGTCGGGATCGACGTGTCCAAAGCGTACCTTGACGTCGCCTTCGGGCTCACCGATGAATCGCAGCGTTTTACAAACGACGAGAAAGGAATCAGCCAACTCGAAAAACTCCTCACCGAGCGAAAGGCGGAGCTTGTCGTCATGGAGGCCACCGGCGGTCTCGAGATCCCCGTTGCGGCGGCATTGACCCGCTTGGCCATCCCGATGGCCGTCGTCAACCCGCGACAGGTCCGTGACTTCGCCCGAGCGGTCGGCGTTCTCGCGAAGACGGATACGATCGACGCGCGCATCCTCGCTCGCTTCGGCGAAGCGGTGAAGCCGCAGCCTCGGCGAGCAAAAGAGCAGCAATCCCAAGCCCTGCAAGACTATGTCTCGCGTCGCCGGCAGCTCGTGGAGATGATCGCGGCGGAGAAAGTCAGGCTTACGATGTCGCGTCCGAGCGTCGTCAAGGACATCAACGCGCACATCGCGTTCCTCGAAAAGCGGCTCAAGCGCATCGACGATGAGCTCGAACGGTTCATCAAAGCCACGCCAATCTGGCGCGAACGCGACGTGCTTTTCCAAAGCGTTCCCGGTGTGGGCCCGAC
>JAABUQ010010720.1_pt1 | contig 11937 bp, 6 predicted proteins | sample 5560001 | NCBI WGS metagenome assembly JAABUQ01 (sample SAMN10711888, study PRJNA513371) | rock metagenome | isolation source: Antarctica rocks | place: Antarctica: Victoria Land, Finger Mt nord | collected 2015-12-18
CATAGACGTCGTCCGGACCAGGCAAGTAGTTGTATTCGGGCGCGCGCAGAAAGCCGAAGCCGTCCGGCAAACACTCCAGCACACCTTCCGAAAAAATGAGCCCGCTTTTTTCAGCTTGCGTTTGAAGTATTTTGAAGATGAGTTCCTGCTTGCGCAAGCCGGCGGCACCCGCTACTCCCAGATCTTTCGCGATCTGGTTGAGCGCCTGAATGCTCATATCTTTCAGTTCCACCAAGTCGAGCGTGGTGGTGCCGTTCTTCTGTCCTTGTGCGCCTGTATTGCCGATAGAATGCCGACCGCGGCGCTGTGGAAGTCCTCCCGGACCCTGCTGTCCCTGCGAAAGCGGCTGTTGCAGAGCCTGTTGAGGAGCCTGTTGCTGCCCGCCTTGCGGGGCAACCGCCGAAGGAGCGGCATTCGGGGGCACGACGCCGGCGACAACGGCAGCGGAGCCGTTCTCCGGCGCGTTCTTGACCTCGCCGTTGCCAGGGCGTGTTTCGGCAGGGCGTGTTTGCTCCGGAGGCCGGCTCTCTGCCGCTGGCGGACGCGCTTCAGTTGGGCGCGCGTCAGACACGGGCCGGGCTTCCGCGGAAGCTGCCTTACGCGGGCCCTCTGCTATGGATTTGCCATTCGCTCGCGATTCGCCGCCCTGTCTGACATCCACGGCTGTCTTCGGCCGCACCGCCGTGGCTCGCTCGGGCCTAGCCTCGGCATTCTTGGTTTCTGCGCCTTTGGGCTCGCCGTTCTTAGGTTCGACCGCTTTCGCTTCCGTTCCATTTCCGCTGGTGCTTTCGGGCGCCTTCGCCTCGTTCGTATCTGGAGGTTTGCCGTCGCCGTTTGTTTCTTGTGGCTTCTCGGTGGGCGTACCTTCGGTGGTTGCCGCGGGGGCTACTGCGTGTTCTTGATCTTCGAGATTGTTTGCCAAATTTCCCTCACTCCCCGGCCATCGAGGGCCGAGAATGCGATTGGCTCCTGGTCCTTCAATTCTTTCTGGACCGCAGCCAATCCAACTTTTCGATGGTTACCGCTTTTTAGCTTGTCGACCTTGGTGGCAATCACCTGATATCGACGGTTGTGAAACTCCAGCCAGGCTTTCAGTTCCAGGTCCATATCCATCCATCCACGCCTGGCGTCAACGAGGAGGAGCGATAAAGCGAGATTCTTTCGCCCCACAAGATAACTCTCAATCAGCTTCTTCCAACTGGCGCGTTCTTCAAGCGAAACCCGCGCATACCCATAACCAGGTAAATCGACGAACCGGACCTGTTCGTCAATATGGAAAAAGTTGATGAGCTGCGTACATCCCGGTCGCGCGCTTGTATACGCCAATCGAGTTTGTCCCACGAGCTTGTTCAACAAGGTCGATTTCCCAACATTGCTTCGCCCCAGAAAGGCGATCTCCGCTGGACCTTCCGGCCGCTCCGGCGGAAACTGCTGCGGTTGCGCCGCGCTGATGATTAGCGATCGCGTCGGCGCTACTGCTTCAGTCCCCACCACAGATGTTCTATAACTAACGCGGGATTCGGTCAAAGAACGCCGACCCTAGTGTGTCAGGTTGTCCTCAACGCGCTCCACCAAGTCTGCTGCTGTCGCAGTGGGCGCCAGCGGCAATGCAACGAGTTCCCGCTCCAATGCAATTTTAAGCACTTCATCCATGGAGCTGACGAAGTGAAGTTTCATCTCCTTCCGGATATTCTCCGGAATGTCCGCCAAGTCTTTATCATTGTCCTGTGGAAGAACAATTTCGAAGATGCCCTGGCGGTGAGCTGCGAGGAGTTTTTCTTTCAGTCCTCCAATCGGCAGCACTCGGCCCCGCACCGTGATTTCACCGGTCATCGCTAGATCGCCGCGGACCGGAATGCCCGTCAGCGAACTACAAATGCTGGTGGCGATGGTAATGCCGGCGGACGGTCCATCTTTAGGAATTGCGCCTTCGGGCACGTGAACGTGAATATCGAGATGGCGGTAGAAGTCCTTCGGTAATCCAAGGAACTGCGCGCGTGAACGGACATAGCTCATGGCGGCCTGCGCGGATTCCTGCATGACGTCCCCAAGCTTACCGGTCGTCATCATCTTGCCGCGCCCTTCCATGGCCGCCGCTTCCGTGGTGAGGATAGAACCGCCCACTTCAGTCCAGGCCAACCCCGTGGTAACACCCACTTCGCTCTTCTTCTCGAGATCGAGCTCTCGGAACTTGGGAGGCCCGAGCATCTCGATAACTTTCTCGGGAGCGATTACAACCTTTTCGATCAGCACCAGAGGAACCTCTTCTTTCTTGGCCTTCCTCTTGCTCTTCTTCACTGGCTCTGCCGTTTCTTCAGGGGCCGCTTGCACTTCTTCTTCGATCACCTCGACCCCTTCGTCGGCTGCGTCCGCTATAGGCTGTTCGTCGCCCGTCGCTTGCGCATCGACAATCTTTCGAGCGATCTTGCGGCAGAGATTGCCGACTTCACGCTCCAGATTTCTGACACCCGCTTCACGCGTATAGGACTGGATCAGCGTCTGCAAGCCCGCATCGGTAAACTGCACCTGCTGGTCGCCAACGCCAGTGTCTTTCATTTGCTTGGCAACCAAGAAGCGCTTAGCGATTTCTAGCTTCTCCAGTTCCGTATAACCGGACAGGCGGATGACTTCCATGCGATCCTGCAATGCCGGCGGAATAGTATGGAGCACGTTGGCAGTTGCGATAAAGAAGACTTGGCTCAAGTCGTATTCGACATCGAGGTAGTGGTCCATGAACATGTAGTTCTGTTCCGGATCCAAAACCTCGAGGAGCGCGGCGGATGGATCGCCGCGGAAATCCATTGACATCTTATCGATTTCATCCAGCATAATGACGGGGTTCTTCGTACCCGCCTTTTTCATCATCTGGATAAGCTGGCCGGGCAAGGCGCCGATGTAAGTGCGGCGATGGCCGCGAATCTCGGCTTCGTCGCGCACACCGCCTAGAGACAAGCGCACAAACTTACGGCCGGTTGCCTTTGCAATGGACATGCCGAGCGAAGTTTTACCCACGCCGGGAGGCCCAACGAAACAGAGGATGGAACCCTTCGGATTCGCTACCAAGCGGCGAACCGAAAGAAATTCGAGGATGCGCTCCTTGATCTTCTCGAGTCCGTAGTGATCGCCTTCCAAAACTTGGCGCGCGTAGCGAAGCTCACGAATTTCTTTTGTCTTCTTTTTCCACGGTACAGCCAGTAGCCAATCGAGGTAGTTGCGCGAAACCGTCGATTCGGCGGACATCGGCGGCATGCCTTCCAGGCGCTTCAACTCGGCAATGGCCTTTTCGTTGGCGTCCTTCGTCATACCGGCGGCGTCGATCTTCTTTTTCAGCTCGTCGTACTCGCTCTTCTCGCCGCGGCCGAGTTCCTTTTGAATGGCCTTTATTTTTTCGTTGAGGTAGTACTCTTTTTGCGCGCGCTCCATCTGCCGCTTCACGCGCCCTTGAATCGTACGATCCACATTGAGTTTTTCAATCTCGATATCGAGCAGATCGGCGACACGCGTAAGGCGGTCGACGGGATCGAAAATTTCAAGCAATTCCTGCCGCTCTTCGATGGTGAGCTGAAGGTTGGCCCCGACAGTATCCGCCAGCTTGCCGGGTTCGTCTACGCGAATCGCGGCAATCATGGTTTCGTAGTTCAGATTCTGGCTGAGCTTTACATACTGCTCGAACAAGGTGGTGACCCGGCCAGTGAGCGCATCGAGCTGCGAACCCTGTTCCACCTTGTAAGTTGTGGTCTTGACCACAGCGCGAAAGTAACCCTCTTCCTCACTGACAGAGATGATCTTGCCGCGCTCCACGCCTTCGACCAATACTTTGATGTTGCCGTCGGGCTGCTTAAGACTCTGAACGATGTTGGCAACCGTACCGACGGAATAGATCTCATCGGGGCGAGGTTCATCCACGGAAGCATCGTGCTGGGTGGCTAAGAAGATCTTCTTGTCACCTAACAGGGCTTCCTCGAGAGCACGGACACTCGATTCACGACCCACTACAAACGGGGTCATCATGTACGGGAAAATGACCACGTCCCGAATGGGCATCATGGGCAATCGTTTTGTATCCGTTTTGTCTTTTGTCGTGACCATTTTGTTTTCTAGGCGGATTGTCGTCCCGGAACGATGGGAACCAGAAGATGAGGGGCTACATCATTGCAGATGGGCCGGGCGGAGGGAGCTCCAGGAACGTCTTGCTTAGCTAGCCCGCCTTTTCAAGCACGGCCATATTGATCTTCTGCGAGAGCACCATTTCCTTGGTGACAACAAACTCGCGAACTTTCTTAAATGTCGGAAGGTAGTACATCAGGTCAAGCATGATGTCTTCCAAGATCATGCGGAGACCGCGCGCCCCAACTTTGCGTTCCATCGCAAGCTGTGCCACCGCTTCCAGGGCGTCGTCGCTAAATTTAAGCTTAACATTCTCAAACTCGAACAGCTTTTGATACTGACGTATGATGGCGTTCTTGGGCTTCGTCAGAATCTGTACTAAAGCGTCTTTCGAGAGATCTTCGAGAACGGCGGTAACGGGCATGCGACCAATAAACTCGGGGATGAACCCGTACTTGATGAGATCTAGCGGCTGACATTGCGTCAGCATGTCGACATCGCGGCGTACAGCGTTTCCACCCCGACGCATGGTCTCCTTATCGTCCGGCTGGACAAAGCCGATAGACTTCGACCCGGCCCGGCGAGCGATTACCTTTTCGAGCCCTACAAAAGCGCCCCCGCAGATAAACAGGATGTTTGTGGTATCGATGGGCGTGAATTCCTGATGGGGATGCTTGCGTCCACCTTGTGGCGGTACGTTCGCCACGGTGCCTTCCAGAATCTTGAGCAGCGCCTGCTGCACGCCTTCGCCGGATACATCGCGAGTGATGGACGGATTCTCGTCCTTGCGTCCGATCTTATCGATTTCATCGATGTAAATGATGCCCGTCTGAGCTCGTTGTACGTCCCAATCGGCATTCTGCAAGAGGCGCAGTATGATGTTCTCGACATCTTCGCCGACGTATCCCGCTTCCGTGAGCGTCGTGGCATCTACAATGGCGAACGGCACATCCAGAATGCGCGCTAAAGTCTGCGCCAGCAGCGTCTTGCCCGTTCCGGTAGGACCGATCAGCAGTATGTTGGATTTTGACAGCTCAACTTCGCCGCCACGCTGCTTGTTCATTTGGATGCGCTTGTAATGGTTATACACCGCCACCGCGAGTTTCTTTTTAGTGGCTTCTTGTCCGATTACGTATTGATCCAGGTATTCTTTGAGCTCTAGCGGACGAGGCAATTTGCCGGGGGTGCCGTAGCTCTGCTCATGACGGTCGTCCTCGATGATCGAGTTACAAACTGCAATGCACTCATCGCAGATGTAAGCTCGCGGATAATCGCTAGGTGACGAAATGAGCTTTCCAACCACATCCTGGCTCTTGTGGCAAAACGAACAGCGGAGGGAATCGTCAGATCCGGCGCGCTTCAATCTGGTTCTCCTACATGGAAAAAAATCAAGAGATCCCTTGCCACGATCCTTAGATTGGCAACCCCAGTATAACAACACTAGCGGTTCTTTGGGCCTACAACGTGAAAGTTCCGCCTATTTACGTTAGCTTCATTTCATTCGCCTAAGCATATGGCTATAGTTCGCATGCGAACCGATCCAGAACCAGTACAGGTCGTTATCGACGCGACGCGCGATAGCGCGCCTAGGCCTGCTTCTCTGCCTGTTCAAAGAGGAAGTGTAGGGTTTTCTCCGTCTGGATGTGGCCGGCTATGCGCCCGAGAGTACCTTCTTTCTCAAGCCGGGCACGAGTGACGGCGACGCCTTCACGTTCCTGGCGGGCAATGCGTTGGAGTTCCCGATCCACTTCCTCTTTGGTGGCGTGGATGCCTTCACGATCTGAGATCTTTTCGAGCAGGAGTGAAGCTTTAACGTTGCGGATGGCCTTGTCGTGCTGGCTTTCCTTCACTTTGTCCCAATCGAACTTAATAGTGTTAGGGTCGATGCCGCGCCCGGCGAGATCGCGCAGTTGCATCCGAACCTGGTTTTCGATTTGCCGGTCGATATAGGCCTGCGGTACGGGAAATTCGTTGGTGGCGACGAGCTTATCAATCAACTCTTCTTTGGCGGCTTGCTGGGCGACGTACTGCTTTTCCTGGAAGATGGTCTTTTTAACTGCATCCTTCAACTCATCGAGCGTCTGGTAGTCGCCCAAGTCGCGGGCGAAGTCGTCGTCGAGCGCCGGCAGCTCGCGTTTGCGGATGAACTTGGGCGTGAGTTCGAAGTGGACGGTCTTCCCGGCGAGGCGTTCCTGGCCGTATTCTTCGGGATAGGTGATTTCAACTTCTTTGATATCTTCCGGAGAGGCGCCGACTAGAGCCTCGTTGAACCCGGGCAGCGTATCTTCGGCTCCGACCTGGATCTGGATGTCCTGGTCGATCGGCTGGGCGAGACCGGCTAGCGATTTGAGATGCACTAGAACGTAGTCGCCGCGTTCAATGGGGCGCGGGTCGAGGTTGGGATAGTCGGCCTTATTCTCGCGCATGGATTCGACCCGCTTATCTACTTCTTCGTCAGGGACGGACGGCTCTTCATATTTCACGGGAAGGCCGCGATAGTTTTCGATTTCGACTTCGGGAGCGACTTCGAAATCGGCTTTGAAGCGAATTGGCTGACCCGGTTCAAACTTGAGATCGGAGATATCGGGCTGTCCTACGACCTTAAGTTCGTCTTTCTGAACCCGGTCACGGAAGGCCTGCGGAAGCAAAAGCTCCAATACCTCATGGCGAATCTCACCTTCAAAGCGAGACTGAATCATGCTGACGGGCGCCTTGCCGGGGCGAAACCCTGGAAGACGAACGCGCTGTTTGATGGAGCTTGTCACGCGCTCCCGGGCTTGTTCCACTTCATCGAGCGGTATTTCGATTTCGAGCGAGCGCTTGCAATCCGCGGCTGTGGGCACTGATCTTTCCTTGTAAGTGTGGGTAGCCGGGATGCTTTCCGTCCGGCTCCCATAATAAATGTTTGTCGCAACGGCCCCTACACGCCGTCGACCCGGTGCATCCAGGGCCCGATTACCGTAGGAGATATCAGCCGGCTAGACTGCCGCAGCGGCGAGTTGTCCAGCTTCGCGTAGCGCGGCGGCCTTGTCGGCCACCTCCCAGGTGAAGGTCTCTTCGTGCCGGCCGAAGTGGCCGAAGGCGGCGGTCTTGCGGTAGATCGGGCGGCGCAGGTTCAAGTGCTTGATCATACCGGCGGGCGTGAGCGAAAAATTCTCTCGCACAAGCTCGGCCAGCCGTTCGTCTTCCACCTTCCCGGTGCCGAACGTGTTGACGTTGATGGAGACAGGTTCGGCTACTCCGATGGCGTAAGCAAGCTGCACCTCGGCTCTCGCGGCGAGTCCGGCAGCCACCAGGTTCTTGGCGACGTAACGAGCCATGTAGCAGGCCGAGCGATCGACTTTCGTCGGATCCTTGCCGGAGAACGCACCACCGCCGTGACGGCCCATGCCGCCGTAAGTGTCGACGATGATCTTGCGTCCGGTGAGTCCGGTATCGCCGTGCGGACCCCCGATTACGAAGCGGCCAGTGGGATTGATGTGGAACTTGGTTTGCGAATCGCACATGCCGGATGGAACCACCGGCCCGATCACGTACTTTTTGATGTCCTGACGGAGCTGATCGGTGGTCACGTCGTCATCGTGCTGGGTGGAAACGACTACCGCATCAATGCGCTTGGGCTTGCCGTCGACATATTCTACGCTGACCTGACTCTTGCCGTCGGGACGCAGGTAGGGGAGATCGCCTTCGCGCCGCGCTTCGCTTAAACGGCGGACCAGCTTGTGGGCAATCATAATGGGCAGCGGCATCAGTTCTTCGGTCTCATCGCAGGCATATCCAAACATGAGGCCCTGGTCGCCTGCACCGCCGGCATCGACGCCCATCGCAATGTCGGGCGACTGCGACTGAATCATGTTGACGACCGCGCACGTCTTCGAGTCGAAGCCCATGGCAGCGTCGGTGTAGCCGATATGGTTGATGACGCCGCGGACGAGTTTCGGCACGTCGACATAGGTCTTGGTCGTAATCTCGCCGGCAACGATGCAGATGCCTGTCGTGACGAGTGTTTCGCAAGCTACCCGGCCGGTAGGATCATCTGTGAGGACAGCATCGAGAACAGCGTCAGAGACCTGATCGGCAATCTTATCCGGGTGACCTTCGGTCACGGACTCGGAAGTGAAGATGTATTTCATCGGAACTGGCAGACTCCTTCTTCCCGGCTCATTGTGAGCCGGAACCCCTGCGTCCGCTGGTTCTCGCCTTGGAGTCATCAGAGTGTGTTACCAAGGAAACGCGGACTGGGCATACCAAAACTCCTACTCATTGCCGAGGTTGGCACCCAGGGTGTTCAGTGTTTCAGTTTAGCAAGAGGAAGGCGGATTGGAGCGAAGTGCCTGTATGACCCTCGAGCGGGGCTGCGAAACGGCTCGGGCGTACTGCGCGTAAAATTGCCGACTGGATCGCCATTAGTCTCTCCCATGAGCGTTTTCAGAACACTCATGCGCAAGTAAGTAGCGCCGTACCAGCGGCGAGGACCGCTAACTTAAACATGGAGCGGGAGACCGGGATCGAACCGGCGACGTCCAGCTTGGGAAGCTGGCATTCTACCGCTGAATTACTCCCGCTCAACATCTACGCCGCGCATGAATATCCGTCACGCCCAGCATCAACTATCCTACACCCGCTACCTCGATAGGTAACACTGTTAAAAGGAGTGACATCCAGTGGCGGAGCGACCGGCATCCGCGGGTTCCGTTCACCTTCCATCGGCTCACTCAATTCGACGTGCCGCACAGCCCCACATATCCAGCGTGACAGAAGAGAAAAATCAAGCGTTTCTCCCCGCATGGCGAGAGCGTCTCCAGGCACTCAAGAATGTACCTCCCGTACTGCGCATCGTTTGGGACTCCGGCCCATCCGTGGTGGTCTTCGGAATGATCTGCCGCCTCATCGTCGCGCTCATTCCTGTCAGCACGTTCTGGGTCACACGGCTCATCATTGACAACATCAACGCCATTGCCCGTCACAAAGCCACCGTTTCTCCGCATCTGTGGTGGCTGGTTGCCCTGGAATTCGCGCTTGCCATTGCGGGCAGCATCTTTAGCCGCGTGACCGATTATTACGACTCCGTCTTAGCGGATCGCTACACCCGCCACGTCAGCATCCAGGTCATGGACCACGCCTCGCAGCTCGATCTTCAAGCCTATGAGGATCCCATCTTCTATGACCGGCTCGAGCGCGCGCGCGTCCAGGCGACGGACCGGCTCGGAATGATTCAGTCCATCGGACGATTGTTCCAGCAGGCGATCACCACCATTTCGCTGTCCGCTGCGATTCTGTCGTTCTCACCGTGGCTCCTCCTCCTGCTGGTTGGCTGCATCATCCCCGCATTTCTCGGTGAGAGCCATTTCGCTTTTCTAAGCTACGCCAAAAACTTCCGCCAAACGCCCGTCAAGCGCGAACTCGATTATCTTCGTCAACTGGGTGGCAGCAAGGAAGCCGCGAAAGAGCTGAAGCTTTTCGGCCTCAGCCGGTTCCTTACGGATCGCTTTACCCGCCTCTCCAATGAAATCCTGGACGAGAACCTAGCCCTATCACGCAAGCGTTTAACCGCCGTTTCCTTCCTCTCAATGCTCAGCACAGGCGGCTATTACGCGGCCTATGTTTGGGTCATTTACAAAACAGTCACGGGTGCGCTCAGCCTAGGAACGCTCGTTTTCTTGACGCAGTCCATTATGAACGCCTCGAATAACATCTCGCAGATGTTCTCCACCCTGTCGAGCATTGCGGACCAAGCGCTCTTCTTAACCGACCTGCTCGCGTTTTTCGCGATGAAACCGAGTGTCACATCGAAGCCCGGCGCCTTACCTGCTCCTCGGCCGATAGTTCGCGGCTTCGAATTTCAAGACGTTTCCTTCGTCTATCCCGGAACCGAGCGAAAGGTCCTTGATCGTTTAAACTTCAGGCTAGAACCCGGCGAGCGTATTGCCTTAATCGGACAAAACGGCCAAGGCAAAACCACCATCGTCAAGCTGATCACCCGCCTCTACGACCCCACGGCCGGCCGCGTCCTGCTTGACGGAACGGATCTCCGCGAGTACGATCTCGAAGATCTCTCCAAAGAGATCGGCGTCATCTTTCAAGACTTCATGCGTTACGAAATGACCGCAAGAGAGAACATCGCGGTAGGCCGAATCGATTACAGATCCGAAGAACGGCGGATTCGCGAAGCAGCCCAAAAAAGCTTGGCCGACGGCGTGATCCAGCGTCTCGCGGGGCGATACGATCAGATGTTGGGGCGCAGGTTTGAAGGAGGCGTTGACCTTTCCGGCGGCGAATGGCAGAAACTTGCTCTCGCGCGCGCTTATTTACGTGAAGCTCAGGTATTAATTCTCGACGAGCCTACCGCCGCTCTTGACGCCCGCGCGGAGTTTGAAGTCTTTGAGCGTTTTAATGAGTTGACCGGCGGCAAGATGGCCTTGTTCATCTCGCATCGTTTTTCCACCGTCAGAATGGCCGAACGCATCATTGTTCTCGAGAACGGCGCCATTGCCGAAGAAGGCAGCCACGACCGGCTGATGGCCCGCGCAGGACGTTACGCCGAAATGTTTGAGCTGCAAGCGTCAAGCTATAGATAGAACGCGGCATGGCAGAGTCTTCCCCAGCAACTATTGAAGCCCCGCAGCCGGAGCATCTCGCCCTCAGCACCGCCGAACAAGCTGAACTAAAGGCACACGCTCTGCGCGCCGGACGCTCTAGTGGCTCCGCCCAGAAAAACGGCCGCTCAATCAAATTGCGCAGGCGCTTTCGCGGGACAGCCGCCCGCTTCGCCGCGCTCGAGCGCAGTCTTTACAGTCTCCAGTCCAGTGAACCCACCAAAGACCTCAAGATCCTCTACGAAAATATCCGGCTGGTGAGAAGCGACGTTCAGGATCTGGATGCTTCCGCAAAACTTCTCGCCAAGTTGCCCGCCGTTCGTGCTGCTGACGAAGAAGGTATTCCGCGTTGCATCATCCTGGCACGCGCTCTGCTCGCCGCTACGAATAACCGGCTGAACGAGCCCATTTTCGCCTTCTTCCTCGACACGGTGGAAGAGGTGGAACCGCTTCGTCTCTCGGAACTCAGAGGGATGCTTCCGGCCCTGAAGGTTGTGCTCCTCGATGCGCTCGTCGATGCCAGCTTCAAAGCGCTCGCGGCTTTCAAGACGAACGGCCTGGAGGCGCCCTCCTACGGTATCTCGCCCATCGTCACTTCTCTGCGGCTGATTGGCGAGATCGATTGGAAAGAGGACCTGGAGCAGCTCTCCGTTGTTCATCGTATGCTCCTGCTCGATCCAGCCGGCGTCTATCCCCGCATGGATTTCGAAAGCCGCGAATTTTACAGAAAGACAATCGAGCAAATCGCGGCGCATTCCGACATAGGCGAACTCGATCTCGCGCGTCGTTTGGTGAAGAAAGCGCAAGAGGCGCAAATCGAGCGCTCCACTCCGCCGCCGCTAGCCGCTCGCATGCGGCACGTTGGCTATTACCTGGTCGATCCAAAGGGCTCGTACGATCTGCTGCGCGATATCGCGTATCGTCCTGCGTTCGGCAGCAGTGTGCAGCGTTTGTTCCGTCGATTCCCCGACGAAATTTACATCATCGGGATCGAATTCATCACTCTCATCACGGTTGTCGGTCTGATCATGACCCTGGTTCGCACGCAGGGCGGCCTGGGCCTGATTATCGGCGCGATTCTCTTAGTCCTGCCAGCTACGCAAGCGGCTGTGGAATTGATGAATTATCTGGTCACTGCCGTGCTGACTCCGCGGCCCTTGCCGAAACTCGACTTTTCTCGCGGCGTAGATGCTGCCGCCGCGACGATGGTTGCCATTCCCGCGCTGCTCTTAAA
>JAABUQ010010721.1_pt1 | contig 11936 bp, 9 predicted proteins | sample 5560001 | NCBI WGS metagenome assembly JAABUQ01 (sample SAMN10711888, study PRJNA513371) | rock metagenome | isolation source: Antarctica rocks | place: Antarctica: Victoria Land, Finger Mt nord | collected 2015-12-18
CCGCCGGCGGGGTACATCTGGGACAACGCGCTGCAGGCTGGGATCAGCATTCGCGATTATGGCCAGTGGGTGACAAACATCCCGTTGAAGGCGGTGAACGGACCGCGGCAGATTCAAGAGGTGAACGATCCAGCGCTGCGGCCGTACGTGGATATGAATTTTCGCAGCTTCGATCTGGAGTACTCAGACTTGGATCGCGCGAAGGAATTTATACGCGAGTGGAAGGAGTTCGACGCCCAGCGGAAGGCGCCGCAGATGTCCATTGTGCGCCTGCCGAACGATCATACCGCGGGTACAAAAGGGGGCGCGCTGACACCGCTCTCTTACAACGCAGAGAACGATCTGGCGGTGGGGATGTTAGTGGAGGCTGTATCGCATAGCAGCCTGTGGGCGTCGACGGCAATCTTCGTGATTGAAGACGATGCGCAGAACGGGCCCGACCACGTGGATTCGCACCGGGCTCCGGCTTGGGTGATTTCGCCCTACACGCATCGCGGCACCGTGGATTCGAGGATGTACAACCAGACGAGCGTGCTGAGAACGATGGAGCTTATCGTGGGCCTGCGGCCGCTGACTCATTTCGACGCGGCGGCGCGCCCGATGTTTGCGAGCTTTAGCCAACAAGCGGATATGCGGCCTTATACGGCGATTCAGCCGAAGGTCTCGCTTACTGATAGGAATCCTGGGAAGGGTTCGGGCGCCGCGGAATCGGCGCGCATGAATTTTTCGGACGCTGATCGTGCCGATGACGATGAGTTGAATGCCGTTCTGTGGCGGGCGGTGAAGCACAGTGATCCGCCGCCACCGACACGTAGCGCGTTTGCGAGATAGGCTCCCGGGCCCACATTAGAACTCGTTTCGCACGCCGCCAGGGAATTCCCCTCCCAGGTAGGCGCCGGGCCGGCCGCGTCCGCACAATAAACGTTCTCTTTATCGACAAAACTGCCGCCCGACTATGATTTAGCCAGCCCGATTTCATGCGTTAGTAGAGTTGTATTTGTGCGGCATCCGTCGCGCATCAGAAAGAATCATCCAGACCTCAAGAGGAGTCGGCACTGCATGACTAAGACTGGGACGCGGGTCGAGAACCTAAGACGGACCAACGGCTGGGGTATTGATCTCACCTACGAGGACGCATTCGGGAAATGGCATGACACCCCGGAAGAGACGGTCCGCGCCATTATGCGCGCCATGGGTGCGGACACCACAACCACGGAGCCGCAGCAGGACGATTCGGTAATTATCCTGCGCCAGGGCGAACAGCGCGTTCTTTCAAAGCGCGCCATCGTCAAGCTCGAAAACGGTGAGACGCTGCAGTGCGAATCGCGTCTACCCGCCGAGCTACCTACCGGATATCATCAACTGCAACTGGAGGGAACCGCTAAGCCCAGCCGCCTGATCGTGACTCCCGGGATGTGCTGGCTGCCTGAGGAACTCCACACCTGGGGCTGGGCCGTGCAGTTGTACGCGGCGCGCTCCCGCGACAGTTGGGGCATCGGCGACTTCGGCGATTTGGACCGGCTGGCGGCGTGGTCGGCCAACGAGCTGGGAGCCGGCATGATGCTGGTGAATCCGCTGAGCGCGGCAACGCCGGTCACCCCGCAGCAGGGAAGCCCCTACTATCCCACCTCGCGACGCTTCTTCAATCCGCTGTGGCTGCACATCGATTGGGTACCCGGAGCAACCCCCGAGAAGATCCCACAACTGAAAGAGATTGCGCGGGCAGCGCGCGACCTGAACCGGCAGCGCTTGATTGACCGCGACCAGGTCTTCAAGCTGAAGATGCAAGCGCTGGACCTGCTGTGGCAGCAATTCGGAGGCGACGCCGCGTTCGACGCCTACTGCGAAGAGCATGGCGCGGACCTGAACCGGTTTGCTGTGTTCTGCGCGCTGGCGGAACACGGCAAGAGCGGCTGGCATACTTGGCCGGAGGAGTACCGGCATCCGGATTCGACCGCCGTAGCTGCCTTCGCGCGCCAGCACGAAACCCGGGTGCGCTTCCATCAGTGGCTGCAGTGGCTCCTCGATGCTCAGATGGCGCGCTGCGCGGAACGCATCGCGCTGATGCAGGATTTGCCCATCGGGGTCGATCCAGATGGGGCCGATGCCTGGGCTTGGCAGGACTTCATCGCCAAAGGCATAGGCGTAGGAGCGCCGCCCGACGAGTTCAACACGCAAGGGCAAGATTGGGGTTTGCCTCCGTTCATTCCGTGGAAGTTGCGGGCCGCCGGTTACGAGCCTTTCATCCAAACCATTCGCGCCGGATTTCGCAATGGAGGCGGCTTGCGCATCGATCACGTCATGGGCCTCTTCCGGCTCTTCTGGATTCCGAACGGCGTATCCGCGGCTAAAGGCGCCTACGTGCGCTACAACGCTGACGAAATGCTCGCCATTGTGGCTCTTGAAAGTGAGCGTGCCCGCGCCTACGTCGTCGGGGAGGACCTGGGAACGGTTGAGGAAGGTGCTCGTGAAAAGCTCGCCGCTCACTGCGTGCTTTCCTACCGGCTGCTCTGGTTCGAAAAAGAAGGCCCCGAAAGCTATCCCCGCGAAGCTCTGTCCGCCCTCACCACCCACGATCTGCCGACTGTGGCCGGCCTGTGGACAGGGTCAGACCTGCAGAAGCAGCACGACTTAGGCTTGCAGCCGAACGAGAAAAGCACGGCGGAGATCGTCGACCGGCTTCAATTCTCCACTGGATTAAAGCCCGGCGCTCCCCTCGAAGAAGTTGTCGCCGCCGCTTATACTTTGCTGTCGGAGGCGCCCTCAATGATACTGACCGCGGCGCTCGACGACGCAGTCTGCGTAGAGGAGCGCCCGAACGTTCCGGCGACCATGCCGGACAAAAATCCGAACTGGTCAATCGCTCTTCCCGTTCCCATTGACGATCTGATGTCGGCCGAGTTGCCCAGGCGAATAGCGGAATCGTTGCGGCGAGGTGGAGCGGTGCAACCCCCTTTGGTGACTACCACGGGCCAATAAGCGGCGACCGTGAGGGAGTGCTGCATGACCCTGCGGGACTTTGGCCGCAACTGCCCGTAGCCGAGCCGCGACGGTTAATGGAGCGGGTTCTTACTGCGTATTCAACGGAGCGGTTTGGCTTCCGGCACGTTCGCCTCTTTGCAATTTCGTACTAGGCTCTGAACGTGTCGATGAACTTGTGGATGCGATCGAGCCCCCGCTCAAGTTCGTTCATTGAAGTTGCGTAAGAGATGCGGATGTGATCGTCGGTGCCAAACGCTTCGCCCGGTACCACCGCCACGTGTTCCTTCGCCAGCAACTCGCTTGAAAACTCCAGCGAGTTTTTCACCCGTCCGCTCGCATAGGCGGCGCTGATGTTCGGGTATGCGTAAAATGCTCCCTTCGGCATGGTGAGGGACACCCCCGGAATCTGACGCAAGCGGCCGATCACGAAGTCACGGCGCTGGCGGTATTCCGCCAGCATCGCCGGGATGGAATCTTGCGGTCCGCGCATCGCTTCCACGGCCGCCTTCTGAGCAATGGACGTCGGATTCGAAGTGCTGTGGCTCTGCAGCTTCATCATGGCCCCGATGATCTGCGCCGGTGCCAGCGCGAAGCCGATCCGCCAGCCCGTCATGGCGTATGTCTTCGATAGCGACCCGGCGACCACCACCGTCTCTTTCGCGCCCCGGACCGAAGCAATCGAGAATGGCTTCGCTTCGTACAGGAACTGGCAGTAGCACTCGTCGGTCATCAAGAAGATGTCGCGCTTTGAGGCCAGTTCGTAGATTTTCCGGAACTCCCCGTCTGAAAGCACCGAGCCGCTGGGGTTCGACGGCGAGTTGATAATGACCAGCTTGGTCTTCGGCGTGAGGTAGCGCTCGATCAAAGCGGCGCTCACTTCGAAGCCGCTCGCTTCGTCCGTTTCAACAAAAACGCAAGTGCCCCCGGCGTAGTTGACCACGTCTTTATAAGTCACCCAATAGGGCACCGGGATAATGACCTCATCGCCCGGGTTGATCAGCGCCTGCATCAAGTTGAAGATGGCATGCTTGCCGCCCACGGTCACAAGACATTCCGACGGCGAGTAGTTTGTTCCGAAATCAAGCCGATGCCGCTCGCAGATGGCCTCGCGGAGCTCCGGCGTGCCGCCCGCATTGGTGTACTTGGTGAAGTTGGCGGTAATGGCGTCGACCGCGGCCTGCTTAATATTTTGTGGGGTAGGGAAGTCCGGTTCGCCCGCTCCAAAATCAACCACGTCCTTCCCTTCGCGGCGCAGCCGGTCGGCGTCCGCGGACACTTTCAGGGTGGAGGAGATGCTGATGGTGGATATACGTTCGGCGATTTCAGCGGTACCTTGCATGGCGTGTTCACTTTTACTCTACCGTTTGGTCCTAAACCGTGCGCCTAACTGACCGGCGACGTTCTCCGGGACGAAGCTCGATACATCGCCGCCCAGAGTGACAATCTCCTTGATCATCCGGGAGCTGATGAACGAAAACTCTTCGCCCGCCATCAGGAAAATGGTTTCGGTTTCCGGCCGCATACGCCGGTTGATCAGCGCCATCTGCAGCTCCGTCTCGTAATCGGAGATGGCGCGGATGCCACGCAGGATCGCGTTTGCACCGCGTTTCGCCGCATAGTCGACCAGCAAGCCATCGAAGGAATCCACTTCCACGTTGGCGAACGGAGCCGTCGCTTCGCGAATCATCTGCGTCCGTTCTTGAATGGTGAAGAGCGCCTGTTTTTGTGTATTGTTTAGAATGGCAACGATCAGCTCGTCGGCTAGGCGGCTGCCCCGCGCGATAAGGTCAAGATGGCCGTTCGTCGGCGGATCGAAGGAGCCCGGATAAATGGCTATAAGCCGTCGTTGAGGCGAGGACAAACTTGAGTGTATCTGACCTAGCAAGCATTATCGATTCGGGTGACGAATCGGTAATCAGGAGAGCCGCTTGCAAATTCATAATTGGCCGCACCCACTGATCCCTCGGGGGCGCAAAAAGCCTCTCGGGGACATTCCGGGCTGGCTGTCCGCCAACTGCCAGCGTCCGAGAAGCAGGAGTGTCCCCCCTCCCAGCCGCGCCTCTTGCGAATTTTGCAAGTCGCTCAGGAGGCTCAATAATTAAGCTACGCTTCGCGAAAGTAAATCGGCAGATCGATGAAGGGAAGTACTGAAACGATTGACGTGACGCCCTCACTCAGTACGGGCTCCAGCCCCCATCGCTCTTGCGCTTCTCTTCCTCCTCTTTTTTCTTCCGCTCTTCCTCGCTCTTTGACTCGCCGCCTTTAAAATACAGATGCACCGTCACATCGTGCGTGGAAGCGTCGGCGCTGTAGTCGGAATGCGTATCCGCAAGATGGTCGAACAGACCTTCCTGCTGTATCCGCTTCAGAAAGAAGTCCGGATAATCGGGATTGAAGGGCTTCCCGGCCTTCTCACCCCAAAGCTTCTCGATAGCAGGCTCGGTGGTGACGTCGAGGCCTTGCATGTCCAGCTTTGCAAAGTTATACACCGCCCCGGGAACAACGTTATACGTGACGTTGACCACGCGCTTTGCATCGTCCGGTTGCGATTGAACGGCGACACTCGCATCCAGCAGACCATGCCGCCGCATGCGATGCATCAATTCCAAACGAAAATCGTCGACCTGCGCGCCATTGAACGTCTGCCCCGGTTTAAACGGAATATTCGAGCGAATCTCTTCCTCGTCCATGCCGCTGCCGTGGAAATGAATGGCCCCAAGTTTGAAGAGTGGCCCGTCTTTGATCTCCACCTTCACCACCACGCCCAGATTCGACTTCGACGGTTCGGTTTCTATCTTGGGAAAGGTCACGGCCGCATAGCCCTTCGCCGCGTAGAGGGGCTTGATGGCGCCATTGAGGATCTGCTGCAGCCGTATGTCCGATAGCGGCGCACCGATGGCGACCTGATTCAGCGCCCGCAGAATCGTTCCGGTGTCCACCGCCTGATTCCCGGTCACAATCATCTGCGAAATTGTCGGAACCGGAACATCAGCGGTGAAAAGAACGGCGAGCTGTTGAGGATCGTCGTTTGAGATCAGCGCTTTCACCTTGAGCGATGGGTTAGTCTTAGCAACCAGCTCTTGCACCGCCGAAGTGTAGCGATGGAGCACGCCTTCGGTCCCCGGGATACGATCCGAATACAGATCCACGTGGTTCCGCAGATAGGCTTGCGCCGCTTCGGGAGAAACGCCCAACCGCTCAAAGCGCATCGGGAACAACTGTTCGTTTTCCGCAACTTGGAATGTAAGGTCGTAAGCAGGTGGAGCGCCGGCCGTTAAACGATACTCGTCCGCCACGCTGTTAAACAACTCGGTGGCTTGCAGCTTTATGCGCGCCTGCTCAACGATCGCGCCTGTCACGCGCTGCCCTATTTTCAGCCCCGACTCTTTGGCAATCTCCTGAGACGGGTAGAGATGATTGCCTTTGATAACGACCGAGTGAAGCGTGCCGGGAGGGGGTTCCTTTCTCGGCGGCGGTTTTGTTTGAGGTGTCTGGTCAGGGGACTGGCCGGCATTCGCAAGCAAGCCCGAGAAAACCAGTGCTGTGCATAGAATCCATCGCATAGCTCTATCTGATAGCTCTATCTAGATGATACGTAGGAGAGACGGTGGGCGTTGCTAAACTTGAAGCGAAAATGGCTTATGACGTAGTTATCATCGGCAGCGGACCAGGTGGTTATTCGGCTGCCGTTCGGGCTGGCCAATACGGCTTGAAAACCGCGCTGATCGAGAAGCAGCCCAGATTAGGCGGTACCTGCCTGCTTGTCGGCTGTATTCCTACAAAAGCCCTGCTGCACACCGCCGACGTCTGGGAGCACTTCAAGAACCCGGAAGCGGACGGCATCGAATGTAAAGATCCGCGGTTGAACTACCCCCGGGTGCTTGATCGCAAGAACAAGATAGTCGCCAAGCACTCCAAAGGCATCGAGTTTCTGATGCGCAAGAACAAAGTGGACGTGATCAAAGGCAGCGCGCGTCTCTTGGGCGGCGGCCGCATTGAGGTCAAAGGCGATGGGGACGCTCAAACGGTGGAAGCGAAGAACATTATTCTGGCGACCGGATCGGAAGCCCGTATGCTTCCCGGCTTGCAACCCGATCCGAAGCTGATTCTGACGAACATTGAAATACTGGACCTGCCTGCCGTGCCGAAAAGCATCGGCATCATCGGCGCCGGAGCAGTCGGCGTGGAGTTTGCCTCCATCTTCAACCGCTTCGGATCGAAGGTGACGCTGCTCGAAATGTTGCCAAGGCTGGTGCCGGTCGAGGAAGAAGAAATTTCCAAGGAGTTGGAAAAACATTTCAAAAAGACGGGAATCCGCTGCGAAACGGGCGCCAAAGCGGAAAACATCCGCAAGGATGCGAACAGCGTTAGCTTGACCGCGACCCTGGCGAATGGCAACCGGGAGGAGATGGAGTTCGAAAAGCTCTTGGTGGCGGTGGGGCGTAAGCCGAATACCGAAAACACGGGCCTGGAAAATACGAAAGCGGAACTGGACCGCGGGTTCGTGAAGGTGGACGCCTACCAGCGCACCGGAGAGCCGGGTTTGTATGCCATCGGCGACATTGTTGCGGGCACCCCGCAACTCGCTCACGTTGCCACGGCGGAAGGCATGATCGCCGTCGGGCACATGGCGGGCAAGCCGGTCAGGCCCATCAATCGGAATCGCATTCCGGGCGCAACCTATACCGATCCCGGAATCGGTAGCGTAGGTCTCACGGAGGCGCAAGCACGCGCCCAAGGCTTCAAGGTTCGAGTGGGCAAGTTTCCCTTCTCCGCCAATAGCAAGGCCACGATTCTCGATAAGCACGAAGGCTTCGTCAAGGTGATCGCCGAAGAGCAGTTCGGGGAAATTTTAGGCGTTCACATCATCGGGCCGGAAGCGTTCGAGTTGATCTCGGAAGCGGTCACGGCGATGGAGGCGGAGGCGACGGTCGAAACCATGATGTCCGCCATTCACGCTCACCCGACCATCTATGAGGCAATCGGTGAGGCGTTCAACAATGTCTACGGTCTGGCCATCAACGCCTGATGAGGGCTCGCCTTGGGGCGCAGGCACCCGATGAGGCCGTTGGAGGTGCTCGATCTCGGACGTTTGCGCTACGCCGACGCGCTGGCGATTCAGCGGCGTTTCGTCGATCAGCGGAAGCGTGGCGAGGGTTCCGATACGCTGCTGTTCGTCGAACATCCGCATGTAGTCACCATGGGCCGCAACGGCAAGCAGCAGCACATTCTTGCCAACGACGACGTTCTGGCGCGCACGGGAATTGAATACTATGAGACGGACCGGGGCGGCGACGTGACGTATCATGGTCCCGGCCAGGTAGTGGGTTATCCGATACTCGATTTAAGAGAATGGAAGCGCGATGTACACGCTTACTTTAGCGGGGTGGAACAGGCGCTGATCGACTCTTTGTCGGAATTCGGGCTGACTGCCGGGCGCGTTGCTGAACGCGGCTACGAGGGTGTTTGGATCGGCGGCGCCAAGATCGCCGCCCTCGGGATTCATATTAGCCGCTGGATCACCTCCCACGGGTTTGCGTTGAACGTAGACACCGATCTGAGTTACTTCCAGTACATTGTCCCGTGCGGCTTGGCGAAGCCGGTGTGTTCGCTTCGAAGCCTGGGATGTCAGGCCAGCCGTGAAGAGGTTCAGCGCGCCATCGCCGCCTCGTTCGCGAATGTTTTCGGGTATGAATTAGCGATGGCGCAACCAGAATTGCAGGAGACTTGATGATTGACGTAGTGATGCCCCAGATGGGCGAGAGCATCGTAGAAGGAACCCTCACCCGCTGGCTCAAAAAGCCCGGCGACAAGGTGGAACGCGACGAACCGCTTTTTGAAATCTCGACCGACAAAGTGGATACCGAAATCCCGTCCCCATCGGCTGGTGTGCTGAGCGAGGTTCTCGTCCAGGAAGGTACTACGGTCGCCATCAACGCCGTGGTGGCGCGCATAGGCAATGGTGCTGGGTCCGCGCCGGCGGCGGCGCCGGCAGCGCAATCGCCTGTTTCTACACCGCCTGCTTCTACCCCCCCGGCCGTGGATGTCGGTCCGTCCGCGGCCGCTCCGGAAGCACGTACGTCCACAGCGCCTCCCACAGCTCCGCCTCCCACCTTCCCGGCCGGTGGAGCCTATCCTTCGAAACCAAATCCGCAGGCTCCCTCAACTCCGCCGAGTCCACCGCCTCCGCCCGCCTCCGCTCCCCAGGCCGACGGACAGGAGGATCAGGGCGCACTCTCTCCGCTGGTCCGTAAGATGGCCCGCGAGTACAACATCGATTTATCGCAAGTGAAGGGCACCGGCGCCGGCGGAAGAGTCACCAAACAGGACATGGAGACTTACATGTCTTCGCAAGCCGCGAAAACCTATGCGGCGCCGTCTGCCCCTCCGCAACCTGACGCCACATCGGCTGGTCCCTATCCGATCGAACCGCCGCCACTCGAGCAACCGCAAGCGCCCGCTAAGCAGTCACAGCCAGCGGCCCAGCCGTCCTCTCCGCAGCAACCGGCGCCCATGCCGCTCGCTGAAGCCGCCAAGACCACCATTGAGCCGATGAGCACCATGCGGCAGAAGATTGCCGACCACATGGTGATGAGCCAGAAAACCTCGGCCCACGTGACCACCGTCCATCGCGTGGATATGACGAAGGTCGCGAAGTTGCGCGAGAAGTCCAAGACGGAATTTCAGGCGCGCAACGGCTTTTCGCTGACCTTTCTTCCGTTCGTCACAGCCGCCGCCGCTGAAGCGCTGCGCACATTCAAGATCTTCAATGCCTCCATCGACGGCAAGAACATCGTGTATCATCGCGACATCAACATCGCCATCGCGGTCGCGCTTGAGGGTGGCTTGATTGTGCCGGTCATCCGCAATGCCGACGAAAAGAATGTGGGTGGACTGCAGCGGTCCATCGTCGATCTCGCAACGCGTGCCCGTTCCCGACAACTCAAGCCCGAGGAAGTGCAGGGCGGCACGTTTTCCATCACGAACTTCGGCAGTTTCGGCAGCATTTTCGCCACGCCCGTAATCAATCAACCGCAGGTTGCCATTCTTGGCGTCGGCGCCGTGGAAAAGGTTCCGGCGGTGGTAGAGGGTGATGCCATCGCCATCCGCTCCCAGGCGCATCTGGCGCTGACTTTCGATCACCGCTTAATCGACGGCGCTCTCGCGGATCAATTCTGCCAGAAGGTGAAATCCATTCTGGAGAACTGGTCGGCAAACATCCTCTAGCGGCGGAGTTCTAGTACTTAGAAAGGTATTCAGGTCTCGCCTTGGGCGAGACCTTTCCATTCTGAACTAGGCCAGAACCCACTTTCCCTCGGTGGGATCGGCTCCGCTCATCCAAAGTTCTCAATTACTTACAGGTAAATGCCCATACACCACCCCCATAGGTGTGTAAACTTCTCAAGACTCTTGACGAAATCTTAACGCGGGTTTAATATTCCTTTGGGCGGTTATCCCTGTACTGATACTTAGAGCCCTAGAAAAGAGGTCCGAGAATGACCTTCCAGGTCGGCGAAAAGGTGGTTTATCCAAACCACGGCGTGGGCACGATCGAGAATATTAGTTCCCGTCTTTTTGGTGCGCAGCAGGAGCGTTTTTATCTCTTGCGTCTCTCACCGAATAGCCTGACAGTTATGGTTCCCTTCTCCCATGTGGACGATGTGGGACTGCGAAAAGTCACTAAGACTAGTGAAATCAATAAAGTCTTGACTTACCTATCGGCGGGCCGGCCCTGTTGCGCGCACGATTGGAAGGACCGGTTTAAAGAAAATTCGGACAGAATGAGAGGCGGAAGCCTGTTGGAGATCGCCGAAGTTTTCAAAGCGCTCCTGATTATTCAACTCTCGAAACCGCTATCATTTCGCGAAAAGAAAATGCTGGAGCGAGCGCGCGGCATGCTGGTGCTCGAAACATCAATTGCGAAATCTCTTGCCGAGCCTGGCGCGGTAACGTTGATTGCTCGGGCGCTCGCCAAATGCGCCTTGCCCATGCCTGCGGCATTGTAGTTGCGCAACAGCGGAGTCGTTTTATACTGAAGTGATCCCGCTTGTGGCGCTATCGTCTAACGGTTAGGACAGAGCCCTCTCAAGGCTTAAATAGGGGTTCGATTCCCCTTAGCGCTACCATCCCTTTCAAGTTGCCCGGCGCCGTACTCCATACACTGAGAAGCCGACGAGCGCGACTGCTATCAGCCCCCATGTGCTCGGTTCCGGATTAATCGCAACTGGAGTAACTTGATCGCTTTCGAAGAATCGGAACTGGAGCTCGAAGAAGCCCGTGATGGGCGAAGTGGTGGAGTCCTGGGCGGTGCTAAAACTATCGGTGTACGCCAACTGTACTGAGAACGGATCGCCGAGAGTGAAATCGTAAAATCTTAGGGGCAGCAGGGAAGTAACAGGAGGAGCGCTGCCGAGAGAGCAGTCAGAGGTGTGCTGGTAGCAGCCACCGCGCTGCGGTCCGACGGAAAAGGCCAGGCTGGCTAGACCCCATTCCGTATCGAGGCCCGACACTATCTCGACTTGGATGTAGCCGGGACGTGCAGGGCCAGGGGTATTTAGAGTGAGATCAAGGGAGGCCGAAGAACTAACCGCAGCGTCGTTAGGGACAGCACTCCTATAACTCTGGCTACTATGGGCTACACCGTTCTCGCTCAGCAGGACAGTGGTGTAGTCGGACGACAAGACTGCCTTGGTGAGAGCCAATTGAAGATTGTCGTTAGCGTATCCATCGGCACCGGCCACAGAGCAACTGTTTGCACCGCTTACGGCGGCTTGGCCGCTTGTGTAACAAGAGACCTGCGTGTTCATTGAATCAGCGCGGCTGATGCAAGGCAGAGTACAAGTGGCAATCAGGAGACAGAGTCCCCAAGACTGCATAACAGCAATCCGGTGAAGCATAAGGAGTTACACCTTCCGCCCTAGTTTCTACTCGGTGCTCTCAGAAGTCCAGCCTAG
>JAABUQ010010722.1_pt1 | contig 11936 bp, 7 predicted proteins | sample 5560001 | NCBI WGS metagenome assembly JAABUQ01 (sample SAMN10711888, study PRJNA513371) | rock metagenome | isolation source: Antarctica rocks | place: Antarctica: Victoria Land, Finger Mt nord | collected 2015-12-18
TAAGGACGTGCCATTGCCGCTGGCCTCCAATCCAGCCAGCAGCTTGAATCACATCTCAGCCCGCGCCGGAATCGTGATTCGGACAGATACGAACGTGCTCTAGCGGGACACGACGGAAATTGCCGGCATCCAGCGACGCCATGTAACCGTTTCTTGGTGAAGGCCGTATGACTACCAATCTCTGTTGGATACAGCATCGCGCTCGGCTCATGCGGTGCAGGCCCAACTGACAGAACTGCCTGGAGAGCTATCATGACGACACGCCGTATTCTGCTGGCGGGCGCTTCCGGTCTGGCAGCCGCCGCCGTTTTTGCCGGGCTGCGTCCTGCCACCGCCGTCACGTCCGCGGGTGGTGGGCTCAGCGAGGCAGAGTGGCGCCGCAAGCTGACGCCCGCGCAGTTCAACGTGCTGCGCCAGGCCGGCACCGAGATGCCTTTTTCCAGCCCGCTGGATAGGCAATTCGTCTCCGGCCGCTATGACTGCGTAGGCTGCGGGCAGCAGCTCTATTCTTCCCGAACCAAGTTCGATAGCGGCACTGGTTGGCCTTCATTCTACGCACCGCTCGATCATGCGGTGGCCACCGTATCGGACGGCAGCCTCGGCATGGCGCGCACCGAGGTGCGTTGCGCCCGCTGCGACGGCCATCTGGGCCACGTCTTCGATGACGGGCCGCGCCCTACCGGCCAGCGCTACTGCATGAACGGTGTCGTGCTGAACTTCATTCCGGGGCAGCCGGCATGAGCCGCACCCTGCGCTACGCCCTGCTGGCGGCCTTGCTGCCGGCCGGGCTGATCCTCACCGGCCAGCACCTGCGCGCGGACGAGGCGCCGCGGCTGCTGCCCGCGCCGCAACTGGATGCGCCGCGCGCGTCAGGTCCAGCCATGCAGACGCCCGCTATGCAGACGATCGTGCTGTCGGGCGGCTGCTTCTGGGGCGTGCAGGGCGTGTTCGAGCATGTGAAAGGGGTAGAAAGCGCCATATCCGGCTATACCGGCGGTGCCCGCGACACCGCGCAGTATGAGACCGTCAGCACCGGCAGCACCGGTCACGCAGAGTCCGTCAAAGTCACCTTCGACCCGGCGCGGATCTCGCTCGGTAACGTATTGCGCATCTTCTTCTCCGTCGCTCTCGATCCGACGCGAACGGACGGGCAGGGACCTGACCAGGGTTCGCAGTATCGCTCCGAGATCTGGACCACGAATGCCGACCAGGCCCGCATCGCCCACGCCTACATCGCGCAGCTCGACCAGGCGCATGCTTTCGGTGCTTCGATCGCCACCCGCGTGGATCCGCTGGGTGGCTTCTACCCGGCGGAACGCTATCACCAGGATTACCTGGCGCTGAACCCCGATGCGGCCTACATCGCCGTCAACGACATGCCAAAGGTCCAAGCCCTGCAGCGGTTGTTCCCAGCCGACTGGCGTGCCGAACCCAAGACGGTGCTCGATCAGCGGCCTCCGGCCTGATCGAGCTCGTGCAGACAGCATCCGATTGACATCCCGGCCAGGCGATCTCGTTTCAGCTCAGAGCAGGACGAGCTTTCGGTCCGTCCTGCCGCCGATGAGTTCCAGCAACGCGTGCACGCTCCGGCTCTGATGGCGTTCCCTGTGCTGCAACGACTGGAAGGCACGTTCCGGCAGATCGAACGGCACATGGTGCAACAATCCCGCTTCCAGGCTCGGAGCGGCCACGGAGGCTGAGATCACGGTGGCGGCTAAGCTCGCTTCCACGGCTGCGCGTACCGCCTCGTTGGTGGGCAACTCGATCGTCACCGAAAGTGCTGCCAGTGCCATGCCCATGCTCCCGAGTGCCGCCTCGAACTCGGAGCGCGTCCCTGATCCGGGCTCGCGCAACACCCACTGCGTCGCGGTCAGATCCCGTGCCGTGACCGCACCGGCCTCGACCCAGGGATGCCCCGGCGCCACCACGAGCACCATCCGGTCTCCCGCCACCCGTGTGGCCAAGAGGTTCGGATCGTCTACGGCGCCCTCGACGAAGCCGAGTTCCGCGGTCCCGTCATGGATGGAAGCCGCCACCTCCGCGGTATTGCCGACGGACATGCTTATCTCGATCCCGGGATAGCGCGCCCGGAACGCCATCAGGTGGCGCGGCAGCCAATAGCTGGCGATGGTCTGGCTGGCATGGATGCGCAGCCGGCCGCGCTTGAGCTCTCCGAACTCCGCGATCCGAAGCCGTGCCGCATCGGCTCGCGCCAATACCGCCCGTGCCTCCGTCAGGAACACCCAGCCTGCCTCGGTCAACTCGATTCCCCGTCCAACCCGGTTGAACAGCCTGGCCTGCAGTTCTTCTTCCAGATTGTTGACCGCGCTGCTGGCAGCGGACTGGGCCAGGTTCAGCTCCTTCGCCGCCTGCGTGACGTGCTGGCGCTCGGCGACGGCCACGAAGATGCGCAGCTGTTCGTGGGTCATGACACTCGGCTCACGCTGCCACGGCGATGCCTGCCGCTGCCGGCGTCTTGCTCACCGGGATCGACGCGCCATAGTGGAACCGGCTGCCGCCGTCATGAACGCCGCGCGCAGCCTGTCGAGCGCCGGTTCGGCATTGAAAGGGTGCCGGGAATGGACAATCAAATCCTGCACCAGCTTGCTCATCGAGTTCCCAGCGCCATAGGGCCGGCAGGAGTTTCCAGCGCCGGTCGGGGACATGCAGCTGATGGACTTAAAACGAGATCAGCATGCCGTTGCGGTAGTTCGGGATGCGCCGGTCCCGCCGCACGATGTAGATTTAGCTCGCTAGCAAGATAATAAAATGTGAAAGAACAGAAGGACCGGTGCAAGAGATGCATAGATGGGAAGTTCGGCGGGATCGGTCGATCAGCCTTCGGCGATGTGGGACGACCTGCAGGCACAGCTACGGTTGCGGGATCGCGCGCTCGACAAGCTGCGTCAGGGCCTGTGCGTATTCGACGAGCGGCAGAGGCTGCTGCTGTTCAATCGGTATTATGCGGAGATGTACGGGCTGCGGCCGGAGCAGCTGTGCATCGGCATGACGCTGGCGGATGTCGCGACCCTGCGATACGCGGCCGGCACCGGGTTGAGCATGCCCAAGGAGGAGTACCTGGCCTGGCGGGACCGGGTGCAGGCCGCGGACCGGATCACCGAGACGGTGGTGTTGCTTCGTAACGGCCGCGCTCATGAAATCCATCATGAGCCGACGCCGGGCGGTGGCTGGGTGGCGACATTCGATGACGTCACCGAACGGCTGCGCAGCGAGCAGCGCATCCATCACATGGCGCACCATGACGCGCTGACGTGCCTGCCGAACCGGGTGCTGTTCGCCGAGCGGCTGCAGGGGATGGTGGAGCGTCTGGATCGCTCGGAGGAGATGGTGGCGGTGCTCTGCCTCGACCTCGATCGGTTCAAGGAGGTCAACGACACGCTGGGGCACCCGGCCGGCGACATGCTGCTGCGGCAGGTGGCCGAGCGGATGGGCCGGGAACTGCGTCAGGCGGACACGCTGGCCCGCCTGGGCGGGGACGAGTTCGCGGTCATCCTGAACACCCTGCGGGGGCCTGCGGAGGCGGCCGCCTTCGCCGACCGGGTGATCGCCGCGCTGTCGGCGCCGTTCGACCTGGAGGTGCAGGCGGTGACGATCGGCGTCAGCATCGGGATCACTTTGTGCTCCGGTGCCAGGACCGCTCCCGGCAAGCCGCGGCCGGAGCCGGATTACGTGCTGCGTTGCGCCGACATGGCGCTGTATCGCGCGAAGGTGGAGGGGCGGAACGGCTACCGCTTCTTCCAGACCGGCATGGACGTGCGGCTGCAACGGCGCCGCTCCATGCAGCAGGACCTCAGGGAGGCGCTACCGAAGGGGCAGCTCGCGCTGCACTACCAGACGCAGTTCGATCTCGCGAGCCGGCGCATGACCGGGGTCGAGGCGCTGCTGCGCTGGCAGCATCCGCAGCAGGGCATGATCGCCGCCGGCGAGTTCATCCCGCTCTGCGAGGATACCGGGCTGATCGTGCCGATCGGCGCTTGGGTGCTGCGGACCGCCTGCGCGCAGGCGGCGCAGTGGCCCGGGATGCGGCTGGCGGTGAACCTGTCGCCGGTGCAGTTCCGGCGGGCGAACCTCGCGGAGCTGGTAGGCCGGGTGCTGCGGGAGACCGGCCTGCCGGCGGTCCTGCTCGATCTGGAGATCGCCGAGGGAACGCTGCTGCAGGAGACGGCGCAGACGCTCGAGACGCTCGGCGGGATAAGGGCATTGGGCGTCGGGATCGTGCTGGATGATTTCGGCACGGGATACTCCAGCCTGAGCTACCTGTGTCGGTTCCAGTTCGACAAGCTCAAGATCGACCGCGGGTTCGTGACCGACGTGGCGGATGACGAGGGCGCCGCATCGATCGTGCGGGCCGTGGCGATGCTGGGGCGGAGCCTGGGGATGCGGGTGAACGCGGAGGGCATCGAGACGCCGGAGCAACTCGCATGCCTGGAGACGCTGGGCTGCGACGAGGGGCAGGGGTACCTGATGGGCCACCCGGTCGCGGCGGAGCGACTGCTGGCATCGTCAGGTGCTGCCGGTCACACCGTCACGAGCGGGGGCTGATTGGCCTGGCCCGCAGCGAGGCTGTCCTGGCGCAGCCAGTCATCGAGCGTGTCGACTGGTACAGGATGCGAGATGAAGTAGCCCTGCACCTCGTCGCAGGCAGCGTCGGCGAGGAAGTCGAGCGCCTCCCTGGTTTCCACGCCCTCGGCCACGACGCGATAGCCCAGCTCGTGCGCCATGCCGATCATCGACCGCACCAGCATCTGGTCGCGCGTGCTGCCGGCGATGCCGCGTATGAAGGACTGGTCCAGCTTGACGGTGCTGGCAGGCAGGCGCCTGAGGTAGGAGAAGGTGCTGTAGCCGCTGCCGAAATCGTCTATGGCTATCTCGATGCCCAGGGCCTTGATCGCGGCCAGCTGGCCCATGACGTGCGATCCGTTGCGGATCAGGGCGCTTTCCGTGAACTCGAGTTCTATCGCCGCGGGCGGCAGCCCGCGCCGATCCAGCGCGTCGGACAGGCGTTGCGCGAAATCCTGCTCCTCCAGGTTCGGAGCGGAGACGTTGATCGAGATGCGCAGCGTCCGTCCGGCCACCTGCCAAGCTTGCGCCTGCTCCAGGGCCGTGTGGATCACCCATGCCGTGACCGGGCGGACCAGCGCCGTCTGCTCGACGAGGGGGATGAACTCGCCCGGCGGGATGTTGCCCAGGCTCGGATGCTGCCAGCGCAGCAGCGCCTCCACGCTGACGCACGCGCCGGTGCGCAGGTCCACCCGTGGCTGATAGACCAGCCGCAACTGGTCCGACGCCTCCAGCGCCGCAGGAATGTCGGTCAGCAGGGTGAAGCGTCGGCGGTTCGCCTGGTCGCGGGCCGGGTTGTAGATGCTGTGGTCGAGTTCTGCCTCGCGCGCGTCATGGGCGGCGCTGATGGCGGTTCGCAGCGCGTCCGCCGGCGAGGTTTCGCCAAGCCGGAACGACGAGATGCCATAGACGAAGCGCACTGCGACCGGGATGCCGTTGCACCAGACCGGCTGCCGCAGCCGCACGGTCAACGCGGAGATGGCCTCATGCCAGCTTGGTCCCGTCGTCTCGTCCAGCAACGCGGCGTAGGAGGCGATGCCGACATGGTAGAGCCTAGCCCTGCGTCCGAGCACGTCTTGGATGGCACGGCTGGAAGCACGCACCAGGACGTCGACGTAGGACGTGCCGAGGACGCTGGCGATCTGGTCGAAATGCCTGGTGTCGGTCAGGTCGATTAGAAGGGTGGTATAGCTGGCGCCCGGTTCGCGCCCGGCTAGGTCCACCAGGTCGTCCGCCATCTGATGACGGTTCGGCAACCCGCTCAGCGGGTCCGTGCGGCCGAAATCATGCTGCAGCTCGATCTGCACCATGACCATCGCGGCCAGGTCCTTCAGGCTCTGTATTTGCTCCGCCGAGATCGTTCGCGGCAAGGGGTCGAGCACGCACATGGCGCCGAGGCCATAGCCGTCCCGCGTCACCAGGGGGGCGCCGGCGTAGAAGCGTATCCCGGCACGAGCCAGCGGGCTGTCGGCGAAACGGGGATCGTCCAGCAGGTCGGGGACCAGCAGGAAGCTCCCGGACCTGCTGATCTCCGCACAGGGCGCCTGCAGGCGCGACATCTCGCGGCTATCCATGCCGATGCGCGACTTGAACCACTGCCGATCCCGGTCGGTCAGGGAAATCGCCGCGATGGAGGCTCCGACCAGCAGGCTGGCCATCCGGGTGATACGGTCGAAGCTCTCGCTGGCCGGCGTATCGAGCAGGGCGAAATCGTGCAGCGCGTTCAAGCGATCTTCCTCGAACGATATCGACATCAGCCTTCGCTCCGCACTGTATCTCTACTAACTTAGATTATTTACTAAAATTTTAACATATAATCGAGGATGTAATCTCGGGATGACGTTGTCGGCGTCCCTCTTCGTGTAGAACGCGGCATGAAGCGATATACTGGCGGCTTTTCTGGTGTCCGTCGTGTCCATCCTACCGGGAGAGTGCCGCAAGAGTGCCCGTGCCAGTCTTCGATGATGCATTCCGCGAGCGGCTTTCGGACCTGTTCAGGTGGAGGCGCGATGTGCGCCGCTTCCGGCAGGAGCCCGTGCCTGCCGCCCTGCTGGACGAATTGCTGGACATGGCGAACCTGGCGCCTTCGGTCGGCCTCAGCCAGCCCTGGTGGTTCGTCACCGTCGACGACCCGGCGCGTCGGGCCGTGGTGCGCGCGAGTTTCGAAGCCTGCAACGCGCAGGGCCTCGCCGGGCAGGCGGCCAGCCGTGCCGCCCTCTATGCGGGCCTGAAGCTGGCCGGTCTCGACGAAGCGCCCTGCCATCTCGCCGTCTTTGCCGAGCCTGACCCGGAACAGGGACGCACGCTGGGGCGCAGGACCATGCCGGAGACGACCGCCTACTCGGCGGTGATGGCGGTGCACACGCTGTGGCTTGCCGCGAGGGCGGCGAACCTGGGCCTGGGTTGGGTGTCGATCCTCGATCCCGCGATCGTCAAGGCGACGCTGGACGTGCCGCCGGACTGGACGTTCATCGGCTATTTCTGCCTGGGCTATCCTCGGGCGGAGGACGATACGCCGGAGCTGGAGCGTTTCGGCTGGGAATACCGGCGACCCACGAGGCGGCCGCTCGTGCGTCGCTGACGAGCCGCCAGCCTCAGCACGTAGCGGCGTCGCGGTGGGCGACATAGGCCCGCCAGCCGCCATGCGCCGTGATGTCCGCGGCGCCCTCGACGGCGCAGGGTTCGCAGAGGAAGCCCGGAACGGAACGTCCGTCGGCGAGCGTCACCTTGCCGATCCCCATCGGAGGCGGCAGCGAGGCCACGAAGCGGCCGAATGCCTGCGCGTGCAGCTGCCAGAGCTCGACCTCGATGCCGCCGCCCTCGAAGCCCGGCGCGCGCACCAGGCCCGGCTTCGGCGGCACCGTGCCGGCCAGCGCCAGCAGCCGGTAGTCCGCGGCCGTGCGCGTGGTGGCGACGAGGGTGGCGCCGAGCTCGATCAGCTGGTGGTTCAAGGGCATCCCGCCCAGGTGCGCGCCGGCCACGGCGAGCTCGACCAGGCCCGCCTCGACGCGAGACGCCTTCGCATGCAACAGCCCGCCGAGCCGTGCGAGGTCAGGGTCACTGAAGGCGGGTCCGACTAGGGTGACGCCCGCAGGCAGGCCGTTCGGCCGGAAACCGGCGGGGATCGCGATGGCAGCATAGTCGAGCAGGTTGACGAAGTTCGTATAGAGGCCGAGCTGGCTGTTCAGCCGGACCGGATCGGCCTGCACCGCCTCCACCGTGAAGATGGTCGGGCTGGTCGGTAGCAGCAGGACGTCGATCGCTTGCCAGCGCGTGGCCGCCTCGCGCGCGAGCGACCGCAGGCGATATTCAGCGCGGAACGCATCCGCCGCAGAGAAGGCGCGTGCGCCGGCGATGATGCCGCGCACGACGGGATCGACGGAGTCCGGATGCGCATCGAAGAATGGCTCGATCGCGGCGAGGCGTTCGGCGACGTAGGGGCCGCCATAGAGCAGTGCGGCCACGTCGCGGAACGGCGCGTAGTCGATCGCGACCGGCGTGCCGCCGAGCTCGCGCAGGTGCAGGATGGCGGCGTCGTAGAGGGCCTCCGCCTCGCCGTCGCCGCAGAACTCGCGATCGTCGCCTGCCAGGACGCCGAAGCGGAAACTGCCATGCGGCAGCGCCACCGGCCGGTCCGGGCGGGAGTATGGGTCGGTCGCGTCCTCTCCCCGCAGCGATGCCAGCACCAGCGCGGCGTCCGCGGCCGTCTGGGCGAAGATGCTGACGCAATCGAGCGAGCGGCAGGCCGGCACGATGCCCGTCGTGCTGACCAGGCCCTTGGTCGGCTTCAATCCGACGATGTCGTTGAAGCCGGCCGGGACGCGGCCGGAGCCGGCGGTATCGGTGCCGAGCGAAAAGGAGACGAGCCCCGCGGCGACGGCGACCGCGGAACCCGACGACGATCCGCCGGAGATGTAGTCGCGATCGAACACGCAGCGCGGCGCGCCATGCGGGGAGCGCGTGCCGACCAGCCCGGTCGCGAACTGGTCGAGGTTGGTCTTGCCGACCAACATGGCGCCGGCATCGAGCAGGCGCTGTACCACGACCGCGTCGGCATCGGGTCGATAGGCGAAGGCGGGACAGCCGGCGGTGGTCTCGAAACCAAGCGCGTCCATGTTGTCCTTGATCGCGAACGGGATGCCGTAGAGCGGCAGGTGCCGGGCATCCGCATCCGCCATCAGGGCGGCGGCACGCGCGAGCAGCCGGTCCGGCGGGGTGCGGCTGATCCAGACCGCAGGGTCGGTGCAGGCATCGACTGCGGCCAGCACGTCGCGCGCGATGGCGTCCGGGGTCCGGCGACCGCTCCGGTAGGCGTCGAGCAGGGCCGCGATCGCGAGGCTCGGCAGGCCGGTCATGGCGTCGTCTCCGGGGTGATCACGGCGATGCGCTGCCCGTTCGCGACGGCGCATCCCTGCTGGCAGAGCAGTTCGGTGAGTCGGCCAGTCATGGGGGCCAGCACGCGCATCTCCATCTTCATCGCTTCGAGGATCAGCAGGGTCTGGCCCTGCTCGACCCGATCACCCGCTGCCGCCTCCAGCTTCCAGACGGTGCCCTGGACCGGCGCATCGACGCCGGTGGCGCCGGCGGGCAGCGTGTCCAAGGCCGGCGGCTCCGCCAGTTCCTCGGCATCGGGGGCGCGGTCCAGCCCCTGCTGCTTCCAGCGTTGCCCTTCCGCCTCGAAGGCAGCCTGCTGGCGCGCCTTGAAGCGGGCGATGCCGTCAGCCTCGCGCTCCAGGAAGGCCGCGTAGTCGCGCGCGCGGAACAGCGTCGGCTCGGTGCGCAGCGCGTAGCCCCCGTGCGGGAACGCCTCGCGTGCTTCGGCAAGCTCCGCGGCCGAGACTGGATGGAAGCGGATTTGGTCGAAGCAGCGCAGCAGCCACGGCTTGCCCGGCTCGAAGCTTTGCGTGCTGCGCCAGGAATTCCAGACCTGGATGGTGCGGCCGACGAGCTGGTAGCCGCCCGGACCCTCCATGCCATAGACGCAGAGATAGGCGCCGCCGATGCCGACCGCGTTCTGCGGCGTCCAGGTGCGTGCCGGGTTGTACTTGGTGGTGACCAGCCGGTGACGCGGATCGATCGGCGTCGCCACCGGCGCGCCGAGATAGACGTCGCCCAGCCCCAGCACGAGGTAGCTGGTCTCGAACACGATGCGTCGCACGTCGTCGATGCTGTCGAGCCCATTGATCCGGCGAATGAACTCGATGTTGGACGGGCACCAGGGCGCGTCCGGGCGGACCATCTCCTGGTACTTGCGCACCGCCAGCCGCGCCTGCTCGTCGTCCCAGGAGAGCGGCAGGTGGACGACGCGGCTGGGGATCTCGATGTCCGCCGTCGCGGGCAGGCCCTGCTCGATCTCCTGCAGCCGGTCGAGCAGCTCTGCCAGCGACAGCAGGCGCGGGTCGTAATGCACCTGCAGCGACCGGATCCCCGGGGTGAGATCCACGATGCCGGGCAGGGCCGCGCGATGCAGCGCCTCCAGCAGCGCGTGCACGCGCAGGCGCAGGCCGATATCGAGCACCAGCGGGCCGTATTCGACGAGCAGGTTGTCGTCGCCGGCGACCCGGTAGCAGACCGCCAGCCCGTCGTCGCTGCGGCGCAGGACGCCATCCGGCAAACCGGCCGCGACGGGTGCTGCCAGCCTGGTGATTTCGGTCAGGTCGCGCCGCACGAAACGGACGCTGTCGCCCGGACGCAGCTGCCCGACCTTCCATAGCTCGTCGCGCACGATTACGGCGGGGCAGACGAAGCCGCCCAGGCTCGGACCGTCCGGCCCCAGGATGATCGGCATGTCGCCGGTGAAGTCGATGGCGCCGACCGCGTAGGCATTGTCGTGGATGTTGGAGGGATGCAGTCCGGCCTCGCCGCCATCCTCGCGCGCCCAGTGCGGCTTCGGTCCGATCAGGCGGACGCCGGTGCGGGCGGAGTCGTGATGTACCCTGTACTCGGAGGCGAACAGCGTGCGGATGTCGTCCGGTGTGAAGAAGTCGGGCGACGCGTGCGGTCCAAGCAGCACCCCGATGCTCCAGTCATGGCCGAGTGCCGGCGCCTCCGCGGCAAGCGTCGCATCGGGCTCGCGGGCGGCGCCGTCCCGCCGCAGTCGCAGCACGTCGCCGGTGTGCAGCACGCCGGTGGCGTGGCCGCCGAAGCCGCCGAGCGCGAAGGTGGCGCGGCTGCCGAGGAATGCCGGCGCGTCGAAGCCGTGCCGAACGGCGAGGTAGGTTCGGCAGCCTGCCGCCTCGATGCGGCCCAGGGCCAGGGTCTGTCCGGCACGGATTTCGACCGGTACGAGCGGCTCGACCGGTTGCCCGTCGAGTGCTGCGTGCATGTTCGCACCGGCCAGTGCCACCAGGGCGTCGTCGTTGAAGCGCAGGGTCGGGCCGGTCAGGGTCAGCTCCAGCGCCACGGCGCCCTCGGGATTGCCGACGATGCGATTGGCGAGGCGGAAGGCGCGGTCGTCCATCGGACCGGAGGGCGGCACGCCGACGTCCCAGTAGCCGAGCCGGCCGGGCCAGTCCTGCAGGCTCGACTGCGTGCCCGGCGCCAGCACGTCCACGCTGTGCGCCGCGAAGCCGAAGTCGGCCAATGTCGCGGTGGTCATCCGGCCGGCCCGGAAATCGGGCAGGTCGAGTGCGGCGCGCACGTAGCCGAGATTGGTCTCGATGCCCCAGATCGCGGATTGCTCCAGTGCCGTGCCGAGGTTGGCGACCGCCGCCTCGCGGGTGGCGCCGGTCGCGATCAGCTTGGCCAGCAGCGGGTCGTAATAGGGCGTGACGGTGCTGCCGGTCTCGATCCAGCCATCCACGCGCAACGCGTCGGGAAAGCGCACCTGGGTGAGTAGGCCGGAACAGGGCTGGAACGACTTGGCTGGGTCCTCGGCATAGAGCCGCGCCTCGATCGCGGCACCCGTGGCGATCAGGCTGTGCTGGGCGGGGAGGCTGAATTCGCCCGCCGCCTGCCGGATCATCCACTCGACCAGGTCGATCCCGAACACCGCCTCGGTCACGCCGTGCTCGACCTGCAGGCGCGTGTTTACCTCCAGGAAGTAGAATTCCTCCGAGGCGGCGTCGTAGACGAACTCCACCGTGCCTGCGGATGCGTAAGCAGCCGCGCGGCCGAGGGCGATCGCCGCCGCATGCAGCCGGGAGCGTATCGCCTCCGACAGCCCGGGCGCCGGGGTTTCCTCGACGATTTTCTGGTGGCGGCGCTGCAGCGAGCAGTCGCGCTCGCCGAGTGCGACCACGCCGCCCTTGCCGTCGCCGAAGATCTGCACCTCGACGTGGCGCGCGCGCTCGACGAACTTCTCGATATAGACGCGGTCATCGCCGAAATTATTGCCGCTCAGCCGCTCAGCCGCT
>JAABUQ010010723.1_pt1 | contig 11935 bp, 14 predicted proteins | sample 5560001 | NCBI WGS metagenome assembly JAABUQ01 (sample SAMN10711888, study PRJNA513371) | rock metagenome | isolation source: Antarctica rocks | place: Antarctica: Victoria Land, Finger Mt nord | collected 2015-12-18
CAACGAACAACGCCTTACGAGCGGCTTCGCAGCCCATCCATTAACAGGTCAATCAGTCGATTCGCGCTCGGTTCCCACCCTGGGCCAATATCTCCGTACGTGAAGCCTGCCAAAGCCCTCAAGAGATCGCCAGGATCGACATCGGAACGGGTGTCTCCTGCGGCGGCGGCACGATGTAGCAGATGCGTAATTGCTTCCAGCAATTGAACTCTGGACGACGCCGCAAGCTCCGACGCGCCGCTAATTGTCGAGCACAACGCCGAAGCCAACACCTTTTTCGTCGCGATGTAACCAACGAAAAGCCGCATCCACTTGTGGAGGGCCTCACCGGGAGCGAGTACGTCATCAAGTTGCTTCGCAGGGTCCGCAAGATACTCGAGCTCACGGCGATAAACGCCCTCGATCAACGCATCCCGAGTCGGAAAATGGAACTCCGTTCCTTGGTCGCATCGAATCGCGACCGGTTTACCCCGCTGCGATACCGCTCGAGGCGTTCTGGGCGAGTGCTCGCTGTAGCCGTACGACATCGAATGACCACCGCAGAGCCATTCCGCGCGCGAGCCGATTGCGGCAACGCCGGCGTCGTGGGCCTTCAGAACGCCACGATCTGGGTCTCGGTGAAGCAGGACTTCCGCACGCGGTCTCTTTCACGGCCCGAAGGCCGAATTTACATTAACCGTCTGGGCCAATCATCGGGGCTGGATCACTTCCGCTAATTTCTCTCCTATAAGACATATAGAGGGAGTTGCGGGCAATAAAAGGCGACACCGACCCCCGATCAAATCCCGGCGACGAAGCGACTACCGGGTACGCAAGCGCAACGAGCACGAACCAGCACGCACCTCGAGAGAATCGGACAACGGCGGTCTTGGTGCCGGTGGCGCCGTCGCCATAACTAAACCGGTCGTTTTTTAGTGACGAAGCTATTGGGAGACCATGCACTTGATAGCGGCTCGATATGTTATGCGCCCGTCGCCGCTATTGCGCGACTGATGACATCCGGAAGAACACCACGTTCAAGCCTGGCAGCTGTGCCTACTTGAGCACTCGTGTGCGACGGTACACGCTTGGTGTGACACCGACATTTCGCTTGAAAGCCTTGTGGAACGCACTCTCCGTGTCGTAGCCGACTCGCGCTGCGATCTCGTTAACACGCAGATGACCTGTAGCGAGCAATCGGCAGGCGCGGTGCATACGCCAGCGAGTCACATACGTAAGCGGCGGCGCACCAACCAGCGTTGAAAAGCGCTCGGCGAACGCGGACCGTGACATGGCGACGTGCGAGGCCAGCGATTCGACGGTCCAAGGTTTGGCCGTTTCCTGATGAATGACGGCGAGCGCCTGACTGATTTGTGGATCCAGCAAGGCTCGGAGCCACCCGCCGACCCCATTGCCACCTTGCGCCAAGTGCGCTCGAATAGCATGCACGAGCAGAATATCCGCTAGCCGGCGCACTACCGTTTCCGCTCCAAGTTGACCGGCCGCCATCTCCGCGGACATTAACTGCAGACTCGCCTCCAACCACTGCAACGGAGGTGCTTGATCGCCGGCCACATGAATGACGGGCGGAAGAGCCGCAACCAAAGGATTGTCCGCGTCAGCGAACTCGAAGCTGCCGCTCACAAGCGTGGTGCGAGCGCCTCCGCCGCCGTACTCGAAGACTCCGCCGGGCTGGCATTGTTGACGGGTCAGGCTCTTTCCAAGAATGGAGGCCGCCGGCACGGCCGGTGTGGTCGCGCTGTCCTTCACCACGTGACCCTGGCCCTTCGTAACCAGGACGAAGTCGCTGCCTGCCACGTGTAGCGGGAGATTGCTTCCATGGATGTCGATCCACGCCGTTCCTCGCGTGATTAAGTAGAAACAGGCGTGTGCCGGCCGGGCGTCCATAGCGAGGCCCCACGGCGCCGAGAACTCCCAGCGACCGTGTACAGCGCTCGTCATACGCACCGATTCCACGACGTCGGTCAACACGTCCATTCTGACGCGATGGTATCATGCGTCTTTTCATGTCCGTCAGACAGGACGTTTGGACAACAAATCCGGACTCGCCGCTATCGATTCCCCGCGCCGCTTGGCTTATAGTGTGCGTCAGCGGCGCAGGTTATCCTCACGGTCTCGGGCGCGCCGGTCGGAATTGGTACCACCCACGGCAACATGGACATGATGCGCGCCTTCGTCATTTCTTTCATCGTCGGTTTCGGAGTCGGAGTCGCGTATGCACTAATCCGCGTAAAGTCTCCGGCGCCTCCGCTTGTCGCGCTGGCCGGATTACTTGGCATGGTCCTCGGCGAGTCGCTCATCCTGCGCTACGTCGTGCATCGATGAACCCGCTGTAGTGTCGCCTCGTGACGGACAAAAGGCAACGCCACGGGCGCGTTCTCGATCCCGACGGCGGGAGGTCGTACGCATGCTTCGGATGCAGGAACGGCGTCTTGCCGCGCTGGGGCGAGACGCTCCCGCCCCAGAGTGAAGTGAAAGGGAGCCGCGGGATGACCGAGCGGAACCGTGCGCCGGCACGGACCGCGGCGCGACACGACTTCGCGCTGACCTTAATACTGCTCTGGCTCTCGGGTGCAGCGCTGCGGGTAACCATCTTGGCGGTGCCGCCGGTGCTGCCGCGCGTTACCGCCGAGCTCGGTCTGAGCGCTACCAATATCGGTCTCCTGACTGGCTTGCCGCCGCTGCTCTTCGCGCTGGCGGCGCTGCCCAGTGCGGTATTAATCGCGCGCGTCGGCCCGGTATCGACGCTGCTGGTGGGGCTGCTGCTGAACGCGCTCGGCGCGGCGGCGAGGGGCTTCGTCGACAGCGCCCTAGGGCTGGAGGCGGCAACGGCGCTGATGTGCCTGGGGATCGCGGTGATGCAGCCGGCGCTGCCGACGTTGGTGCGGACGTGGGCGCCGCGTCGCATCGGCTTTGCCACCGCCGTCTATACCAATGGGCTGCTGGTTGGGGAGCTGATTCCGGTCGCCTGGGTGCCCCAACCTGTGCTGCCCTTTCTGGGCGGCTGGCGGGCCTCGCTGGCGATCTGGGCGCTGCCGGTGCTGGCGACGGCGTTACTGGTGGCGGCACTCGGCCGCCGGCCGGAGCCCACAGCGAGCGGCACGCAACCACGCTGGTGGCCGGACTGGCGCGACGCGCGGGTCTGGCGGCTGGGGTTGATGCTTGGCGGCGTTAACGCCGTCTATTTCGGCCTGAACGGCTTCCTGCCGGGATTGTTGATCGCCGACAAGGCACCGGATCTGGTGCGGCCGGCGCTGACTGCGCTGAACCTGGCGCAGATTCCGGCCTCGCTGGTGTTGCTGGGCTTGGCGGGGCGGTTAGTGCGGCGGCCGGCGGTTTATGGCGGCGCGGGCGCGCTGCTTCTGGTAGCGGTGACGGGCTGCGTGGCAATGCCCGGCCCCGCCGCGGTCGCGTGGGCCGCCCTCGCGGGCCTCGCGGGCGCGGTGCTGCTGACCTTGGCCCTGGCTCTGCCCTCACTGCTGGGGACTACGGCGGATGTACCACGCCTCGCGGCCGCAATGTTTACCGTCAGCTACAGTCTGGCAGTGGGGGCGGCTCTGCTGGCCGGCTGGCTGTGGGACCGCAGCGGTGCCGCTGCGGCGGCGTTCCTGCCGCTCGTGCTATCAGCGCTGATGGTGACGCTGTTAGGCGTCACGCTGCCGCTACGGTCAGCGGTGACGCGGCGCCCCTGAGCATGTCTAGAGGGTGCAATAGGCATGAACTAGTTTTCCAGACCGTGCACCCGGCCTTGCTTCCAACAACCAGGCTGCATGACGCCGTGCGACCCTAACGACCGTGCACGCTGCTCGTCATGCGCACCGGCTACAGCACGTCCGCCCATGCACGCTGCACACTATTGCGCGCATCCAGCGACAGACCGTTGACTGGACGATTGGACAATAAATCGAGACACGGTGCCAACGATACTCTTCACTCCTTGGCTTATCGTAGACGCATGGACCGAAATCGAAGGAGGCTGACTTGCCCTACGTAAAGACGCGCGACGGTATTGAACTCTACGTCAAGGACTGGGGGGATGCGGGCGCGCGTCCCGTGATTCTCATCCACGGCTATCCGCTCAATGCGGACAGCTTCGACCGCACCGCGATGAAGCTTGTCGAGGCTGGCTACCGCGCCGTCAGCTACGATCGGCGTGGTTTCGGCCGCTCAGGCCAGCCTTGGCAGGGCTATGACTGGGACACTTACTCCGACGACCTTGCCGACGTGATGCAGGCGACGGGTGCCACCAGCGACGCAACGGTCATCGGTTACTCCATGGGTGGCGGCGAGGCCGCCCGCTACATGAGCCGGCACGGCGGCAAGGGCGTCATCAAGATCGGGCTTTACGCGTCGGTCGTGCCAGGCATGCTCAAGTCCGACGACAATCCGGCGGGCCACACACCTGCCGACTACGAGGGCATCGTTGCAGGAATCGAAAAGGACGCCGCCGCGTTCTATCGCCATACGTTCCTGCCACCCTTCTACGGACAGGGCCTCAAGTCGCCACTCGGCGCCACCTACGCCGCCAGCGACGACGTGATCGAAGGCGCGGTAAACGCCGCGCTCATGGGCTGTATGAGGGCGATGACCGCCATGCCGCACAACTTCGTGTTCGGCGATTTCAAAGCCGATATCCCGGCGATCAACGTGCCGACGCTCATCTTGCACGGAACCGAGGACGTGCCGGCCCCGATCGACGCGACCGCCAGGCGGGCTCACAAAATGATCCCGGGATCCCGGCTGATCGAGTACAAGGGCCATCCGCACGGCTTCTACGCGACCAACTCCGACCAGATGATCGCCGACACCCTGGCCTTCATCCGGCAGTAGATCTTCGTTCCACTGCGTACTTCCCGGAGACAATTAACACATGACGCCCACTGTGCGAGAGGCTACCTACGACCTGCTGCGGCGGTTGGGCCTGACCACCATCTTCGGGAATCCTGGTTCTACTGAGGAACCCTTCCTGCAGGATTTTCCGGCTGATTTCAATTACGTGCTGGGCCTGCAGGAAGCCTCCGTGTTAGCGATGGCTGACGGGTACGCGCAAGCTACCGGTCGGCCCGCCCTGGTTAATCTGCACTCCTTCGCGGGCGTGGGTCACGCGATGGGAAACTTGATCTGCGCCTTCTACAATAAAACGCCCCTTATCATCACAGCCGGGCAGCAGACCCGAGAGATGGTGCTGCTGGAGCCCTACCTCACGCACGTACAGGCCGTCGAGACGCCGCGACCATGGGTGAAATGGAGCTATGAGCCCGCACGGGCCGCCGACGTGCCCGCAGCGTTCATGCGGGCCTACGCCACGGCGGTGCAGCCACCGGCTGGGCCTATCTTCCTGTCCTTGCCGATGGACGATTTTGATAAGCCGGCGCTTGGCAGCGCTGCCGCGCGCACGCTGAGCCGGCGTGTGGGCCCCGACCCGGCCCGCTTGCAGGAGTTTGCCCGGCAAATCAGCCAGGCCAAAAGCCCGGTGCTGGTGCTAGGGGCCGCGCTGGACCGCGCCAACGGCTGGGACGCTGCGCAGCAGTTGGCTGAAAAGTTGAACGTGCCCGTCTGGGCCCCGCCGGAGACCGAGCGGGCCGCGTTCTCGGAAGAGCATCCGCTGTTTCAGGGATTTCTGCCCTTCGCCATCGCGCCGCTATGCGAGCAACTCAAGGGCCACGATCTGGTGGTTGTGGTGGGCGCACCCGTGTTCCGTTACTACCCCTACCTGCCGGGCGACTACCTGCCGGCCGGGGCGCAGCTGCTGCATATCACCGATGATCCGGCCGAGGCCGCCCGCGCCCCCGTGGGCGACAGCCTGCTGGCCGATACCCGCCTGGCGATGGAAGGTCTGCTGGAGCTGGTGATGCCGGGGATATACCCGGCCGTGCCTCGACGCGCCGTCGAGCGCGAGCTGCCTGATCCATCTGGTGCGGTGCTCACGCCGGCGGAAGTGTTCGCGACCCTGCAAGCCAACCGCCCCGCCGACGCGGTGTTGCTGCTGGAGTCCACGTCCAACGTGACAGAGTTTCATAAGTGGGTGCCCATCACGCGGCCCCAATCGTTTTCCCTGTTTGCCAGCGGCGGGCTGGGCTGGGCGCTACCTGCGGCCGTGGGCTTTGCGCTGGCCGAGCGGGACACCGGCCGCAACCGGCCGGTACTGGCCATCCTCGGCGATGGCGCGGCCAATTATTCCATTCAGGCGCTGTATACGGCGGCGCAGCACCAACTGCCGGTCGTATTCCTGGTACTGTGCAACCAGGAATACGGCATTCTCAAAGCTTTTGCCGACCAGCAGCAAACGCCCGGAGTGCCCGGCATGGACCTGCCAGGCCTTGACTTCGTCGCCCTGGCGATGGGCTACGGCTGCGCCGCCTCTCGCGTCGCTACGTCGCATGCCGTGGCCCAGGCCCTGCAAGATGCCTTGTGCCGCCCAGGGCCGACAGTGCTGGAAATACCCATTACGGCCGCGGTACCCCCCCTGTTGTAGCGTGGGAAACAAGCTACCGCGAGTGCGACGGCGGCTGGCGCTACTCCAGCGCCTGCCGACCTCTTCCGCGACGCCTCTCTAATTTCTAACGCGCCACGCACGACGAACGTGGGCGTAACGAGCGATGACACGTCAGAACACGGAGGAACAACATGGCCCTTACAATTGGTGCTGCGCCCTTTACTCGTCCCCGGGGGGCGCCTATAACTTCGATCTCGACCAGCTAGCGCCCGAACATATCCTTTATCTCGAAGACGTGTCAAAACGGATCCGCGGCGTGCTCGCCGACGAAACGATTCTCGATACGCGCCGCGGGAAGATGCTGCACGAAACCGGCGAGTTCATCCAGTGGTACGTCCCGCTCGAAGACGTCCGTCCTGGAGTACTGAAACCGAGCGATAAGCGTACGAGCGACCCGTATAAAGGCGATGCTACGTTTTATAACGTTTGCATCGGTGAACGCGTACAAACGGACGCCGCATGGAGCTACCAACGGCCCCCGCAAACGTCCCTGCCACTGAGTGGTTTAGTCGCGTTCGATTTTGATCGGCTGGACGCTTGGTTTGAAGAGGACGATCAGATCCTCGGTCATCCGCGCGATCCCTATCACCGCTTCGACTGCCGGCATACGTCGGAACATGTCGAGGTGCGTGTGGGTGGCGAGACGATTGCCGACACACGCCGCGCGATCAAGCTTTTCGAAACGAGCATGCCGCCACGCTACTACATCTCAGTCGAGGATGTGAAACCTGGCGCGCTCACGCCTTCCGACACTCGCACTCTCTGCCCGTATAAGGGAGAAGCTGCATATTATAATGTTCGAGGCGGCGCACAGACGTTGACGGATGGAGCCTGGACCTTGCCGGCGCCATATGGTGAAGCCGTCGTCACGCTCGATCATGTCAGCTTTTGGGGCGACGAACTCGCAGTTTACGCCGACGGAAAGCGCGTTTGATTAGGCGGCTCCAAAGGTTCGATTGAGCTGCGGCCTTCTGAAATGGAGAACATTATGCCCTACGCTGAAGACTCGAGATGGCACCAACGCTACGTCAGGAATGGGGGGAGCGGCCCGCCACATGGCGTTGCGGCGCGATGGCCGTTTGCAACCGCATCTTGCCGGCGCAGTACGCGCAAACGCTGTGCACCTTAACAGCTGACACCGCAGCGTTTAATTATGCCCATTCACATCTGTCAGGAGTGTGGTACCTCCTTCGCCGATGCATCATCGCCGCCGGCGTCCTGCCCAATATGCGATGATGAGAGACAGTACGTGCCGCGTACGGGACAGGCTTGGACGACTCCCGACGAGTTGAACGCGACTCATGTCAACGCCTGGCGGCGGCTAGAGCCGAACCTGTTCGAGATCCACACGGAGCCCGACTTTGCGATTGGACAACGAGCGCTTCTGATACGGACACCGGTCGGAAACTTCTTGTGGGACTGTATCGCATTGATCGACGACGCGACCGTCGAATTGATTAGTGGGCTGGGTGGGCTTGCCGCTATCGCGATCTCCCATCCTCACTACTACTCGCGGTGCCAGGATTGGGCTTCCGCGTTCAACTGTCCCGTGCATCTCCACGCAGCAGACCGGGAGTGGGTGATGAGGCCAGATCCGGCGATCCAGTTCTGGGAAGGCGATACGCTCGCACTTAGTCACGACCTAACACTGATTAGGCTAGGAGGCCACTTTCCCGGCGCCGCTGCGCTCTACTGGACAACGGGCGTTGATAACGACGGCGTACTGCTGACCGGCGACACGCTCCAGGTTGTCGAAGATCCACGTCGCGTGACCTTCCTTTGGAGCTATCCGAACAGGATCCCATTGTCCGCCCCTACGGTCAGGCGAATAGCCGATAGGTTGAAGCAATGGCGCGTTGATCGCGTCTACGGATATTCCATCGGGCGTCAGATCATTCAAGACGGCAGCGCTGCAATCGAGCACTCGGCGCAGCGGTACATTGACCTGCTGTCCGAGGATCACTGAGGATCCATCATGGAAGTAACAAGGCTAGAGAGCATCAATGCATGTTAAACGCAGAAATGACGACCCTCATCAAGCAAAACACGGTCGGCTGCGTCGCTACTGTAACGACTGACGGTCGCCCGGCAGTCTCGCCAAAGGCCACCTTCATCGTCGTCGATGACACGACGATTGCTTTCTCCCACATCCGCTCCCCCGGCACGGTGAACAATATTCAGGCGGGCACGGGCGCCGTGGAGGTCAATTTCATTGACATACTTCATCGCAAGGCATGTCGGGTTCGTGGTCGCGCGAGGTACGCACCGATGAATGCGGAGATGCCCCGGCTCGTCGAGCGCTTCACGGCGATGTGGCCAGACCTCGCGCCCTTGATGCACGGCATAGTGACGATCGAAATCGATCATGCCGAATTGTTGACTTCCCCGTCCTACGACATCGGCACTGACCCCGATCAACTCATGGATCATTGGATTCGGCAGTATGCCACTCTGGCCGGCTATACAGTGGCCAAGCGCCCTGACGTGGGCGCACCGTCCTAGGCATCTGGAAATTTACGATCCTCTGACGGAACGAGTTCTTCGGTCGAACCGTCGTCCATATCGCCGTTCGTTGCACATCTTTTTGACCGAAGAGCAACTGAGGTAGCCGTCGTGAGTCACGTCTCGAAATTGCAAGCTTCGGACCGCGAACACTGGGCGCGGTTATGGAACGAGTACCTCGCATTTTACGATACATCGCTTCCACACCAAGTTTACGAGTACACGTGGAATCGAATCATCGCAGAGTCACGCGGCCTCCGTGCGTTCGGTGCGCGAGGCTCTGACGGAGACGCGCGGCTCGTTGGAATCGCCCACTTTTTCTACTATGAAAGCGCCTGGACGACGCATGAAGTGTGCTACCTTCAGGACTTATACGTTGATCCCGCACATCGCGGCCGTGGCTTTGGGCGGCGACTCATTGAAGCCGTGGCCGAGGCGGCTCGCCTCCGCTCTTGTGACAAACTTTACTGGTTGACGCATGAGTCGAATGCAGCAGCGCGCTCCCTCTACGATGCAGTAGCGCACTATAGCGGCTTCGTGCGCTACGACTTGGCACTTGCCTAGAAGTGAGCACTGCTCCGATTGTCAAGTTAGGCATATGCGAGCCGACGCCAAGAAGAACTACGAACACCTAGTAGCAGTCGCGCGCGCCGTCGTAACCGAGCAAGGCGCCGATGCATCGCTGCGCGACGTCGCCCGCAGAGCTGGAGTCGGGCTCGGCACGCTGTACCGCCACTTCCCGACGCGAGAGGCGTTACTCGAGGCGTTGCTTCGCGCAAGCTTCGACGAGCTGACGGCAAGGGCAGGCAAACTCGAAGCTTCGAGCTCACCCAACGACGCTTTCGTGTCGTGGCTTCGCGAAGCCGTCGCCGTCGCACACAACTATCGCGGCGTCGCCGCGTCGATGATGGCCGCCATCGCGGACCCGGAGTCCGCACTCCATGCTTCGTGCGTCACGATGCGCGCGGCAGGCACGCGGCTCCTCGCCCGCGCGCAGGTCGAAGGAATGGCGCGGACCGACATCGATGGCACGGACCTGTTTGCGCTGGTCGGGGCGCTCGCGTGGCTCGGCGACCAACCCTCGTTCGCGCCACGCGCCGATCATCTCTTCGGTTTTATCGCGAGCGCGATCCTCACGAATCGAGCGAGCAGCGATGTCAAGGGGGGAAAGCGCCCTCGGGCCCGCCGCTGAAATTCTCAAAACACTCATCGTGGGGTCGTGACGCGAGTCGCCTTCTGTTTTTAAAACTATGGCGTCGACCATGTATGCCAAAATGGACCCCCTTGCCAGACCTATCTGCAAACGATCTCAAGTCGATTGCCGGACGGATCTTCAAAAAACGGGTTCCGCGATTGTCCGTGCGCCATTAAAGTGCTTCGAAAGCGCAAGCTTTTGCGCCACGCGCCAACCCGGCTACGCGATCGATGGTCTTCCCGATTGCGAGCGTGAGATGCCAGGCGCCTTCGTTCATGACATGACCACCTGATTTAATGTGACCACCGCTTCGTGCACGCGTCTCTCCGCGACGCGGTAACACGTGACATCGCCGTTAGCTTGACGCTGACCGCCTCTTGGCGGTTCCGTTAACGTTTACTGCCGTCGTAATGGTAAGCTCGCGTGCCTTACGGATTAACGCTTGTTTTTCATCAGCCCATCGAACCAATGCGCGCATCGGCGTAAGAAGCGAATGTCCAAGCGGGCTGAGACGATACTCCACACTTGGCGGCGTCGTGGGAAAGACTTCTCGTTCGACCAAGCCGTCGCGCTGCAGACTTCGCAGCGTCTCGGTTAGCATGCGTTGCGATATGTCATCAATTTCAGCTCGTAGCCGACCGAATCGTTGCGGACCGCCTGCCAAATTGAGAATTAGTAGGTAGCTCCATTTATCGCCGATGCGATCGAGCACACCGCGGACCGCGCAGTCCTCGTGCGACGATGCGCGAGGTGAGCGTTTGTTCGGAGTCGGTTCTGCTGAAGTAACCATGTAATGTGAAACTGCCTCATTTACACAGATCGCGCTTCTCTGATATCGTAGCGCTGGTCTCCAATCGAGACTAACACAACATCTTGATTCAAGGTAGCCTCGGTCAGCGCGGCGCGATAAGGAGATTGGCATAAACATCGTATTGTTCGGTGCTGGCGGCAAAATCGGCCGGGTCATCGCAGATGAGTTGCTCCTCCGGCATCACCTGGTTACGGGCGTGACGCGAGGCGGTAACGTTGCGGCTCCCCACGGGCCCGCCATGACCGTAAGGGCGGCCAACGTGACCAATCCCGATGTTGTGGCTGATCTCATCGCGGGTCACGATGCAGTCGCCTCCGCAGTCGGACCTCAGATTGGCATCGACGACGATGAGACGATTCTGCTTGGAGCGGCGCGCAGTTTGATCACTGCGCTGCGCAGGGCGAACGTGCGTCGTCTAATCATCCTCGGGGGCGCCGGTGGACTGGAGGTCGCTCCGGGTGTTCGGGTTGTGGATGCTCCTGATTTTCCCGCAATGTGGAAAGCCAATGCGCTGGCGCAGATCAAAGCGCTCGCGCTATACCGTGAGGTGGAAGACCTCGATTGGACCGTTGTGTCACCAGCGGCAATAATCGAGCCGGGTGAGCGGACCGGAAAGTTCCGGATCGGTGGTGATCAGTTGCTAGTCGACGCCGAGGGCAGAAGCCGGATCTCGATTGCCGACTATGCTATTGCGTTTGTCAACGAGCTGGAGCGTGGTGAGGCGATACGTCGTCGAATCACGGTCGCTTACTGACTGCTTCCCACGATCACGCTGATGAGGCGGCGGCCATGGCAACAACACGCCCGTCCGCATTTGGCGAGAGCCGTGCAAGTCGGGTACGTTACGTCATCATTCTTGGGGCACTCACGGCACTCGGGCCGCTGTCAATCGATGCGTACCTTCCCGCTCTGCCCCAACTCGCTGCTGAGC
>JAABUQ010010724.1_pt1 | contig 11933 bp, 7 predicted proteins | sample 5560001 | NCBI WGS metagenome assembly JAABUQ01 (sample SAMN10711888, study PRJNA513371) | rock metagenome | isolation source: Antarctica rocks | place: Antarctica: Victoria Land, Finger Mt nord | collected 2015-12-18
GCGGCCGTCGGCGACCCGGCCGAAGGCCAAGGGCCGGGCGAAGCCGACGGTCGCCTGGTGGAGCGAGAACCGGGGGCCTCGCGGCAGGGCGACCCCGGTCGCCGGGGAGGCCGAGGCCGAGGCCGAGGCATCGGACCCGCCGGGGAACTGGACGCCGGGCGTCGACGCGGCGGTCGAGCCGACCGCGACGGCGGCCTTGACCGGCTGGATCATGACGGCGTCGGCCTCGACCCGGCCGTTGGCCAGGTTCGACAGCTCGACCTTGAGCAGCCCGTCGGCGCCGACGGTCCCGGTGGAGAGGGTCTGCCAGGTGGTGCCGGAGGGGTCGGTGGTCCCGGTCGGGCTGGCCTGTTGGTTGATCGCGTACGTCCCCAGCGAGGCCGAGCCGTCGAAGATCGCGTAGGGGGTGTTGGTGGCCCGGTTGGAGTAGATCGGCCAGGTGATCGAGACGGTGTACTGGCCCGGGGTCAGGCCGGTGAAGGTGTAGTCGGCCTTGGACGAGCCGTCGCCGGGCATGGCCTCCTCGTCCAGGCCGCCGGCGTGGCCGTAGCCGGGCCAGAGGGCCCAAGAGCCGGAGGTGCTGAAGCCGGGGCCGCCGGCGTTGATCTGGATCGGGGCCGACGGCGAGGCCGGGGTGGTCCCGTAGGCGATGAGGTCAGGGACGAGGACGTTGGCGACCGGGCTGCCCAGGCCGGTCGCGGTGTCGTAGCCGACGGTCGCGGCGTTGCCGTTGCTGCCGGTGGTGATGTCGGTGAAGGCCCCCGGGGCGTTGGTGTAGCTCGTCCCACCGGCCAGGTTGTACAGCGCGGTGTTGGTCCCGTAGGCCAGCCCGGACCCCAGCGCCGGGAGGCCGGCGGCCTGCCGCCCCTGGTTGATCAGGGCGGCCAGGCCGGCCCACTGCGGGGCCCCGGCGCTGGTGCCGCCGACGCCGTACCATCCGCCGTTCTCGCGGACGTAGACGCCCGAATTGGGGTCGGCGTCGTACGCCACGTCGGGCACGCCCCGACCGGAGGCGTCGTTGAAGCCGGCCTGGTACGACGGCCGGGACACGTCGGCCGAGACCCCGCCGCCGGAGCCCGACCAGGTCGTCTCGGAGAGCTTGTTGCCGGCCGAGTCGAGCGAGACCGATGTGCCGCCGACCGCGGTGACATAGGGCGAGACGGCCGGGTAGTCCACCCCGGCCCCGCTGTCGCCGGACGAGGCCAGGAACGTGACGCCGGGGTGGTTGAAGTGGGTGTCGAGGCTCGAGACGCCGGCGTACTCGCCACCGCCCCAGCTCATCGAGACCTGGCCGGCCCCCTGCGAGACCGCGTAGTCCACGGCGCCGAGGAGGTCGGCATTGTTGGCCGACGCCGCCTCGACCAGAAGGATCGTCGCCTTCGGGGCGATCGCGTGGGCCCACTCGACGTCGAGCGCGATCTCCAGGGACCATCCCGAGTCGAACGTCGGCGTCCCCTGGGGCGTCGCCTTGATCAGGTCGGCCGCGGGCAGGCCGAACCGGGTGTCGAAGTCCGCCAGGTCGGACGCGATGGTCGGGTCGTCGTGGGCGTCGACGATCGCGATCGTCTGGCCCGTCCCGTCCTGGGGGAGCTGGTCGACGCCGTAGGCGTGGCGGAGCTGGGCCGGCGAGTACGGCCCCGCGACGGCCGAGCCGGCCGCCGGGACGATCGACGCCCCGAAGGCCACCGGGCCGTCCGTGGGCGCATAGGAGGCGACCGAGCCCACCCGATGGGCGATCAGGCCCGTCTTGGCCAAGAAGGAACCGGCCGGCAGGACGTCGCCGGAGAGGAGCTTGCGGGACTCGAGGGCTTCGAGGCGGAGGTAAGCGAGGCGCGCGGACTTCTTCGGCCGGGTGAGGCTTCGCATGGATGCGGGGGCTCCGGTCCGGCCCTGGATGAGGGGGCCGGGGTGCTAAATCAAGTTGGGAGGAAGCTTGAAAAAGGGGAGGAAAGCCGGGCTGGCCCGACCCTGGCCAGAAGAAGGGATCCCTTCGATGCGGCCCGCTCTCTCGCTCAAGGTTTGAGCACGGCCATTATGCGGCGACGCAAGCCGATTGGCAAGGGGTGCAAGTCCCAATAATGCCCAACAGTTGATGAACGAATCGGCCCGATCCGCCGGGGAAGCCGGTCTTGTCCCCGAAATGCCCCAATTGCCGGCTCGCCGGCATCCCGCGTGAGGGATACTCGGCGCTCAGGCGAACCGGCCGATCTTGAGGCTCAGGGGCATCTCCAGCCCGTGGGCCTCGAGCAGGTTCGGGTCGCCCAGGATGTTCCGGGTCAGGCCGTTGGCCACGACCCGGCCGCCGTCGAGGATCACCGCCCGGTTGCACAGTTCCAGGGCCATCTCCAGGTCGTGGGTGGCGATCAGCTTGGTGCTCGGCAACCCCCGGATCAGGGCCAGGAACCGCCGGCGGGCCCGGGGGTCGAGATTGGCCGTCGGCTCGTCCATCACCAGGACCGTCGGCTCGCACGCCAGGACGCCCGCCAGGCAGGCCCGCTTCCGCTCGCCGAAGCTGAGGTGATGCGGCGCCCGGTCGGCCGCCTCGGCCAGGTCGACCCGGGCCAGGCAGTCCAGGGCGATGGCCCGGGCCTGGGCCTTCGATCGGCCCAGGTTGAGCGGGCCGAAGGCGACGTCCTCGATCACCGTGGTGCTGAAGAGCTGGTCGTCGGGGTCCTGGAAGAGCAGGCCCACCCGGCGGCGGACCTCGGGTGCATTCTTCGGGTTCACCTCCAGCCCGTCGATCCAGACCGAAGGGGCGGGCTTCTCCCCCCCGCCCTTCGAAGAAGCCCCGTGCGCGTGGAGGGGCTGGCCGGCCCCTCGGGCCGAGCCGGGCAGGATCCCGTTGAGGTGGAGCAAGAGCGTGCTCTTGCCCGCGCCGTTGGGGCCGACCAGGGCGATCGACTCGCCCGCCATGATCGTCAGGTCGACCCCCCGGAGCGCCGCCCGGCCGTCGGGGTAGCGGTAGGTAAGGCCGAGCACCCGGACCGCCGGGATCGCGGGCGGTCCGGCCTCCGGGCGGCCGGTCATCGGTCGTCGACCCCGTCGAGGGTCCGGATCGTGCCGTCCCACCCCCGGGCCAGCATCGCCGAGTGGACCCGCTCGCCGCGCTCGAACGAGCGGAGGAAGAGCATCGCGATCAGGCCGGCGAGCCGCCCGAAGTCGAGCCGGCCCGACCGCCCGAACGTCCGGGACCGCCGGGCCTGGACCATCCGGGCCAGGTCTTCGAACAGGATCTGGGCCTGCCGCTCCATGAAGCGGAGGGTCGAGACCAGGATCGGCGGCATCCCCAGCCGGGCCATCGCCGCCAGGATCCGGCGGAACGGGGTGACGTCGACCAGGACCATCATCGCCGCGAAGGCCAGGCTGTTCCGGGCCACGATCGCCCCGGCCACCCCGACCAGCCCGAGGCTCGCCCGGTCGGGGTGCCCCGGGGCGACCATCAGGGCGAGGAAGCCGACCAGGGCCACGAACCCCAGCCAGCGTCGGAGCAGGTCGCCGGGCCGGGCGCCCGCCAGGCCGACCACGAAGGCCAGGGCCAGCCCTTCGGCCGCCAGGAGCCGCCAGAGCCTCGGCGGCGTGGCGACCACGGCGATCACATAAGCGACCGTCGCCAGGAGCTTCCACCGGGCGTCGAGCCCGTCGAGCGGGCCGTCACCCCCCTCGCCCCGCCGACCCGGGCCGTCAAGCCGCATCGGCGGCCCCGATCCCTTTCGCCTCGCCCGACGACCCCGGGCCGCCCGAGGCCACCGACCGGGCTAGCGAGAGCCCGACGCCGAAGACCACCAAGGTCCCCACCAGGCCCGACGCCGCCGTCGCCAGGGCCGGGTTGTAGCCCGAAAGCCCGGGCATCCGGTACCCCTCGATCGGCGCCGGCCGGACTGGGTCCGGACCTTCGGGCGGGAGGAACTTCCCCTTCTGCTGGCCGACGTATTCGAGGCCGTCGGGCGCCTCCGAGGCCAAGGGGGCGAGGAAGATCGCCACGGCCAGCGAGATCCCCAGGCCGGCCCCGGCCACCCGGGCCCAGCGGGCCCCGATCGGCCGGGGGACCTCGCCTTCCGGGTCGTCGAGCAGGTCCGGCCGGGTCAGCAGGAGGAAGCGGACCACCAGCCCGGTAATCAGGGCCTCGCCGATCCCGACGCCCGAGTGGACCAGGGTCATCCACCCCAGGACCCCGAGGAACGACGCCCCCCGGCCCGACGCCGCCAGCTCCACCGCGAACGCCCCCGAGGCCAGGATCACCGAGAACCAGGCCGCCGCCATCGACCCGAGCAAGATCCCCCGCCGACCCCCGATCAGCCGCCGCAACGGGGCATAGATCGCGTAGCCCCCCGCCGAGCCGACCACGCCGAGGTTGAGGAAGTTCGCCCCCAAGGCCGTCAGGCCCCCATCCCCGAACAGGAAGCATTGGACCAGCAAGACCGCCGCGATCACCGCCGAGCCCGCCCAGGGGCCGAGCAACACCGCCGCCAGCACGCCCCCCATCAGGTGCCCGGAGACCGGGAACGGGACCAGCGGGAAGTTCACCATCTGGGCCGCGAAGACGAAGGCCGACATCGATCCCATCAGCACCGTCGTCCGCTCGCCGACCTGGTCGCGGACCCGCCAGAGCCCATAGGCCAGTGCCCCCGAGCCGATCAGGCCGGTCGCCAAGGCCACCTCGGGGCTGAGCACCGCGTCGGGGATGTGCATCGGTCCGGCTCCTTGGTTCGGCGGGGACGCCCACCCCGTCCCGGCCGTCGCCCTCGAAAGGGCCATGAAGGTGGAACCGGCCGACGACCCCCATCTTACGGGGCGTATCGCCGATCGTCAAAAACTTCATACCGATTTGGCGAGGCTCAAAATTCGCTTTCGGCCCCCGCTCCCCCGCCGGACCGGGTGCTGATCGCCCGCCAGATCCATCCCTTCGCGGGGAACGTCCTCCCCGCGCCGCCGGGATGGCGGCTCGACGCCGCGAGGGCGCGCGGCATCCCGATCGCCTCGGCAATTTTTTCGGCCCATTCGCGGAGGAGAAATCGGTGAACGAAATGTCATTCCGCCCCAATTTCCGGAATGATGCCACCCATGCTCGCCGTCGAGGAGGCTCTCGGCCCCACCATTAGGTTTGATTGAGTAAAACGGGCCGGGATTGAAGATGTCGTTAATGTTTTAAAATTTCGCCTTCACAATGATTGTCATTCAGTGTCTCCGCCGTTACAGTCACCCGTGCCTCGCGGAGCCCAGTGCCCCCGGTGCCAAACCGGCATCGCGTGTAACCACGTCGGTTCTCCGACCGCGCCCCACGCGGGCCCACGACCGGCTTCGCCCACATATACTACCCCAAGGAGATGGGATGAGGTCGACACAACGCGGATTCACGCTGATCGAGCTGCTGGTGGTCATCGCCATCATCGCCGTGCTGATCGCGTTGCTGCTGCCGGCGGTCCAGGCGGCGCGGGAGGCGGCGCGGCGGGTCCAATGCACGAACAACTTGAAGCAGCTGGGACTGGCCTCGGCCAACTTCGAGTCGACTTACGGCTCCTACATCCCCGGGTTCGGGCCGGCCTTCGACCCGACGACCGGCGGCGGCACGTGCGGCAGCCGGCCCAACGTCTTGGCCCAGATCCTGCCCTACGTGGAGTCGGCCAGCGCGTTCAACGCGTTCAACTTCCGGAACTGCCTGAGCGGCTACGGCCCCGGCTCGCCGAACGACACGGCCGAGTCGCAGGTCATCTCGGCGTTCGTCTGCCCCTCCGACCCGAAGACGACGAAGCTCTCCGACGACGGATACAACAATTATTTCGCCTGCCTCGGGGCGACGGCGGCCCAGGAGGTCGGTTCGGCGAGCTCCCAGGAGTCGATCACCACGCGGCTCGGCATCTTCAACGTCACGCTGGACACCGGCCAGCCGCAGTATCTCAACCCCCCGACGAACACCCAAGTCAATTTCCCGAAATACCTCCAGGCCATCCCGGTCACGATCGCCGGGGTGACCGACGGGACGAGCAACACGGCCCTCTTCTCCGAGACCAAGCGGTCGTATTACACCGGGGTCGCCGGCAGCGTCCCGGCCGGCGACCCGCTCCTGGTTTACCTCACCGCGAGCGGCGACAACTTGATCCCGCCGATCTGCACCCCCGCGAATCACTCGGGTTCGATCGCCTACCGGGGGCAAGAGTACTACCGCAACTTGCCGATGTCCGGCTATTACAATCACACACTCCCGCCCAACACGCCGTTGTGGGACTGCGGCTACACCGATTTCGTCCGGTCGCACCAGGCGGCCCGAAGCTACCATCCCGGCGGGGTCAACGTCAGCTTCGCCGACGGCTCGGTCAAGTTCATCAAGAATACCATCAATATTACCACCTGGAACGCCCTGGGCACCAAGGCCGGCGGGGAAGTGATTAGCGCCGATCAATATTGATCGGACGGCCTCGGGGGAGATCGGGCGCGAGCGGATCGGGCGCGGCCTTCCCCCTCCAAATAACGGGAGAGCGCACATGAACCGAATCGTTCGCGCCGGCCTCGCCTTGGCGCTCGGGTCGCCAATGGTTTTCGCGGTCGGGTGCGGTTCGTCGGGCGGGAAAGCTTCCCTCGCGGACAGGATCGAGCGCGACCGCCAGGGGTCTCTCGGGGAGCTCGGCCAGATGCTCCGCATCAGGAAGGCGGATGCGAACAAGCCGCCGGCGAAGGTGACGGATCTCGCCAAGTACGAGCCGGGTTTCCCCGGCGGGTTCCAGAAGGTGTGGAGGGGAGAGATCGTCCTCATGCTCGGCGCATCGGTCGAGGACGGGGCCTCGGAGACGATCCTCGCCTTCGAGAAGCGGGCCCCGGAGGACGGCGGCTACGTCCTGATGCAGGACGGGACGACCATCGAGAAGCTGACGGCCGACGAGTTCCGGGCCGCCACCAAGGCCCCCGGTACCCCGACCGGTGAACAGGCGAGGGGAAAAAAAGGCTGATCGGAGGTCGTTGATCGTGGCCGCCGCCGGGTCGTTCGTTGGGGGCGCAAGACCCGAAGCCCGACGGGCGGATCCACTCATTTGGAAGCCTCGCCCAAGACGGTGGCCTGGGGCCACGACCACGCCAAGACGCCGCCGGTGCTCCCGATCCGGCAGTCGATCTTCGTCAGGTAGCCGGGCCCGGCCGCAAGGTTTGCCCAGGCCCCGGGTTCGCCCGCCGGACCGGGCCGGCCGAAAAAGAATCCTATCGCTGGTGCCGCATTCCCCTTGACTCGCGGACGGGAATGGTCGAGATTAGATCCAATCGATCACATCGAAGCATTCTTGGGCGCCTGATATCGCCCAAACTTCGATGGGGGACGCGAGGCCCCCCGGTCGACCTTTCTTCCCTATTCCTCGGCGCGATCCGTTCCGGACCCTCGAATGTTGATCCGTCGCTCCGACGCGTGACCAGGGGCCCCCGCGCCCCTCGGCCTCGTCGTGTCCCGTGGGTCGCCGCCGAGGGTCTACGCGCCGGGCGATCCGGCCTCATCGAGTCAATCGGGAGCCCCCTGAGATGCGACCCAAGATCCGCCGCGGTTTCACGCTGATCGAGCTGCTGGTGGTGATCGCGATCATCGCGGTGCTCATCGCCCTGCTCCTGCCCGCCGTCCAGGCCGCCCGCGAGGCCGCCCGACGCTCGCAATGCGTCAACAACATCAAGCAGATGGGGTTGGCGATCCACAACTACATCTCCGTGAACAATTGCTTCCCGCCGGTCTACACCAACTACAACAGAACCGGGCCCGCCGGGCCGACCGCGGGCGGGCAGTGGCCCTTGGGCTGGGGCGTGGGCATCCTGCCGAGCATGGAGCAGCAAGTGCTCTTCAACGCGGCGAACTATTCTTTCGGCGCCCAGGATGGGGCCAACATGACGCTCGTCAACAGCAAGGTGGCGACGTATATTTGCCCCTCGGAAAGCCAGGCCAGCGGCTCCTGGCCGGGCACGCCGTCGTGGATCAACTACGCGGCGAACGTCGGCGGGCCGGCCTCGATCGCCGCCTGGACCGGGCCGATCGTGATCATGAACGCCAACGGCCCCTCGTCCCCGTGCGCCGGCACGGACTGCTCCCAATACAACCCCAACACCCCCGGCCTCGACGGCGTCAACGGCAACACCGGAACCGTCGGGCTCCAAGGCGTCACCGACGGGACCACCAACACCGCGATGTTCAGCGAGAAGCTGATCGGCTTGCAGACTCCGGCGAACGGCGGCATCATGCCCGGCTCATCCCTGGCCAAGCGGGTGATCTTCCAGGTCTCGAGCATCACCGTCAACAAGGATAGCGGCGGCCCGGCCGAGGCCCTGGCATTCTACCAGGCGTGCCGGGCGGTACCCGGCACGCAGCAGGCCGCCGGCACCAACTTCTGGAATGGCGCCTGCTGGGCCGGCAGCCACTCCGGAACCCTCCGGTTCAACGCCTATGACCACCTGAACACGCCCAACGGCCTATCCTGCCAGGACGGCAACGCCCAGGCACCCGGCGACGTTACCGACGCGATCACCGCCAGCAGCAACCACCCCGGCGGTGTCAACGTCGGCATGGCCGACGGCTCGGTCCGGTTCGTCAAGGACACCGTCAGCTACCAGACCTGGTGGGCCCTGGGGAGCCGGAACCTGAGCGAAGTCCTCAGCGCCGACTCGTATTGATCCGACCATAGGGCGGAGGGTGCGGGCCCTCGATCCGGGCTGGCCTCCTCGCCATTCAACCCTTAAGGAGCTGAGGATGCGCCGACTGTTGATGAGCTTGGGTTTGGTGGTGCCTTTCAGCCTGCTCGGCTGCGGCGAAGGGTCGCACAACAACACGCCCGCCTCGGCCGAGGTCGCCCGGCAGGCCGCCAGCGAGATGCCCGCCTACGTGTCGAAGGACAAAGCGACGCGCGGGACTGCGGCCAGCAACGCCGCCGACATGATGAAGAACGGCTTCGGCAGGCGCTGAGCCTTTTCGGCGACGACCCGAACGGGCGAAAGCCGGGCCGATCGATCGGCCCGGCTTTCGGTCTTGACCCATCTGGCGGACGGATCGGGAGCGGCCCCCACGATGCGAAGTTGCCCCCCTTGGGCGTTAGCGGTCCTGGCGGTCGTCGCCACCGGCCTGGCCTGGCTCGCCGTCGGGGCCATCCGCGAGTCGGGGTTCGGGGCCACGCTCGACCGGGCCAGGGCCGAGGTCAAACGCGGCCGGTTCGCGGACGCCCGGCGGTCCCTAGCGACCTTGCCCGATTGGCGGTGGCGCGGCGACCCCGAGGCCGCCCACCTCGTCGGGCTCGCGGAGCACGCCGCCGGCCGCTTCGAGGCGGCCCTCGGCGCCTGGTCGGCTATCCCCGGCGGCTCCCCCCGGGCCATCCCCGCGGCGCTGGCCAGGGCCCGGACCCTGGTCGGCGACCTCGGCCGGGTCGCCGAGGCGGAGTCGGTCCTCGAAGCCGCCCTGGCCGCCGCCCCCGCAGGCCAGGGCCGGCTGGAGATCCGCCACACCCTCTCGCAGCTCGACTTCCTCGGATCGCGGCCCGAGGCGATGCGGAAGTTGATCCGCGAAGGCCGGGCCGACTGGCGCGACCCGGCCGCCGAGCTCCGCGACCTTTGGCTGATCGACGACGCGACGGTCATGGTCGACGAGGTCCGCCAATCCGTCGACGCCTGGGCCGCCCTCAGCCCCGACGACGACCGCGTCCGCCTCGCCAGGGCCGGCCTGGCCTGGCGCGAAGGCCGCCTCGACGAGGCCCGGGCCCAAGTCGATGCCTGCCTGGCCCGCCGGCCCGGCGACGAGGCCGCCCTCCTGCTCCGGCTCAAGGTCGCCCGGTCCTCGGCCGACGCCGCGGGCGTCCGGTCGACCCTGCCCCTGCTCGGCGCCGGGACCTTGCCCGAGGCCGACCTGCTCGACCTCCGGGCCTGGCTCGCGGCGACCCGGGGGGACTCGGGCGACGAGCGCCGGAGCTTGGAGCGGAGGGTCGCGATCGGCCCGGCCGACCCCAGGGCCCTGGAGCGGCTGGCCGTCCTGGCCTGGGAGGCCGGCGACCGCGACCGGGCGGCCGACCTCCGCCGCCGCAAGGGGGGGCTCGACGCGGCCAAGGATCGCTATCGCCGGCTCCTGGTCGACCCCGCCTCGCCCGGGAATCATGCCGAGCTCGCCGCGCTGGCCGAGGCGCTCGACCGCCCGTTCGAGGCCCAGGGATGGTGGGCCCTGGTCCGCTCGCGGGCCCCCGACGACCCCGAGGCCCGCGCCGGCCTGGCCCGGCTCGGCTCGCGCCCCGAAGGGTCGAGCCCCTTGCCGGCCTCGGGCACCCTGGCCGACCGCCTGGCCTCGCTCCTGCCCGCGACCCCGGGGCCGGTCGCCGCCCGGCCTGGCCTCGGCCTCCCTTCCGCCCCGCCTCCTTCGGACGTCCGGTTCGTCGACGCCGCCGAAAACTCCGGCCTCCGGTTCACCCTCGAAGTCGGCCGATCCTTCGAGGCCCAGCTCCCCGAGACCACCGCCGGCGGCGTGGCCGTGCTCGACTACGACGGCGACGGCTGGCTCGACGTCTACGCCCTCCAGGCCGGGACCTTCCCCCCCGGCCCGTCCCACCCCCACGGCGGCGACCGCCTGTTCCGGAACCGGGGCGACGGCACCTTCATCGACGCCACCGGCGCCTCCGGCCTGGCCGCGATGCCCCGGGGGTTCGGCCACGGCGTCGCCGTCGGCGACGTCGATAACGACGGCCGGCCCGACCTCCTCGTCACCCGCTGGCGGTCCTACGCCCTCTACCGGAACAACGGCGACGGCACCTTCGCCGACGCCACCGAGCCTTGGGGCCTGGGCGGCGACCGGGGCTGGCCGACCTCCGCCGCCTTCGCCGACCTCGACGGCGACGGCGACCTCGACCTCTACGTCTGCCACTATGCCGAGTGGGACGCCGACCATCCTACCCTCTGCCCCCGGACCTCGACCGATGGCCGGCCCATCGACCCATCCAAGCGTTACGGCTACTGCATGCCCCACGGCCTCGTCGCCTCGCCCGACCACCTGTTCCGCAACGACGGGGGCAGGTTCGTCGACATCTCGGCCGAGTCGGGCATCGCCGCGATCGACCGCGACGGCCGGGGCCTGGGCGTGGTCGCCGCCGACGTCGACGACGACGGCCGGGTCGACCTGTTCGTGGCGAACGACACCACGGCGAACTACCTGTTGATGAACCGAGGGGGCCTCCGGTTCGCCGACGAGGGGGCGCCTTCGGGCGTCGCCTGCAACGCCGAGGGGGCCTTCCAGGCCGGCATGGGCGTCGCCGCCGGCGACCTCGACGGCGACGGTCGGCTCGACCTGGCCGTGACCAACTTCTACGGCGAATCCACCACCTGCTACCGGAACCTCGGCGGCGGGACCTTCGCCGACGCGACCGCCTCGATCGGCCTGGGCTCCAGCAGCCGCTACCTCCTCGGCTTCGGGATCGCCTTCCTCGACGCCGACGACGACGGCCGGCTCGACCTCGCCACCGCCAACGGCCACGTCAACGACGACCGCCCCAAGTACCCCTACGCCATGCCCGCCCAGCTCCTCCTCGGGGTCGGCGGCGGCCGGCTCAAGGACGCCTCGGCCCGGGCGGGGCCGTCGTGGACGATCCCCCGGATCGGCCGGGGCCTGGCCGTCGCCGACCTCGACGACGACGGCAAGCTCGACCTCCTGATCGTCGGCCAGGGCGGCCCGCTCGCCTACCTCCACAACCAGTCCGAGGCCGGCCGCTCGCTGACCCTCCGCCTCGAAGGGACCGCCTCGAACCGCGACGCCGTCGGGGCCCGGGTGGTCGCGACCGTCGGGGGTCGGAAGCTCCTCGCCTATCGCGCGGGCGGGGGGAGCTTCCAGTCCGCCTCCGACGGCCGGGTCCACATCGGCCTCGGCCCGGCCCCCCGGGTCGACGACCTCGAAGTCCGCTGGCCCTCCGGCCGGGTCGACCGCTTCCGCGACCTCGCCGCCGGCTCTGGCC
>JAABUQ010010725.1_pt1 | contig 11932 bp, 8 predicted proteins | sample 5560001 | NCBI WGS metagenome assembly JAABUQ01 (sample SAMN10711888, study PRJNA513371) | rock metagenome | isolation source: Antarctica rocks | place: Antarctica: Victoria Land, Finger Mt nord | collected 2015-12-18
CGCCATGCGCAACTGGTCGCGTAGCGCCGTGACGTGGAACATTGCCCTAGATCCTAGCGGTGGCCCGCATTTCTCCGGCAACCCCCCAGGTTGCACCCCGCTTGTGACGGTCGATCCGAATATTCCGACGACGGGCGTCAGCTATGGCCTCAACTACTATGAAGAAGGGCAAGCCAGCAAATTCGTCGTCCCAGGAGCCTATCGCATCGACTCGAATACGTTTGGTGCGGGGAGCATTCAGGATGTCGCGTTCAAGAACCCCGACGGGTCGAAAGTTCTCGTCGTCCATAACACCGATACCTCGAACGCGCACACGTTCAAGGTGCGATGGAGCGGCGAGTCCTTCAGCTACAATCTCCCCGCCAATGCTAGTGCTACGTTCGAGTGGACGGGCTCCGGCTTGAATGCCAGTGGATTGCAAGGCTACTGGCGGTTCGACGAGAGCAGCGGCCCGACCGCGGCCGACGCTTCCATCAATGGGAACGGCGGCATACTCCAGGGCAACGCGACGCGGACAGCGGGCAAGGTCGGCCCGTACGCCCTGAGCCTGGACGGGTCGAATGGGACCGATGTCGCTGTGGGTAACCCCGCCGCGCTTAACTTCGGCGCGGGCAGCTTCAGCGTGGCGGCCTGGTTCAAGACCACGGCCACCGGGTTCAACCGCATCGTGAGCAAGGGCAATTACGGCTGGACCCCCGGCTACTGGATGAGCGTCGGGCACGGTGCCGACGGGCGCGTGGCCACCGGCCTGGGTGGCGGCTCGCCGGGCAACTCAATCCTGTTCTGGAGCAACAACACCTTCAACGACGGCCAATGGCATCACGCGGTGGCCGTGTACGACCGGGCGGGTGGGACGGCTCAGCTCTACGTCGATGGGGTCGCGCAGAACGTGACCGAGATAAGCGGCTCTTGCGCGAGCGCATCGGGCACCACCGTCAACATCTCGGCCTGCTCGAACGCGACGGCCACGGGATCTGACCCCTTCAGCATCGGCAGCCACGACGGGACGGCCGAGTTCTTCAATGGCTCCATCGACGATGTCCGCGCCTATGACCGCGCGCTCGGCCCGCAGGAGATCCAGAACCTGGCCAATGGATAGGACGTGGGCTACCGCTTTATAGGTTAGTTACTCCCTTGTTCTCGGTTCCGTGCTCATTGAGCACGGAACCGAGAACAAGGGAGTGGAGCTGGTTCGTCATGTTCGACTTAAGTACCGCCCCTTGTGCGTCACGTCGCATTTAAGTGGGATTGATGAGCAGGTGTCGCGGTGAAGGTAGCGGTGGCGCCAGCACACAGGTTTCCTTGCATTGTTGGCCAACGTAGTGTCGAGGGCCTAGTTGAATAAAGGCTGTGAGGAGACAGGAGAGTGAGTGTGGTGATACCGCGCCCCGAGTATCCCCGTCCGCAGTTCGTGCGAGCCGACTGGCTCAACCTCAATGGTGCGTGGGAGTTTTCCTTCGACGACTCCGACCAAGGCGTGGCGGAAAATTGGTGCGACGGACGTCAGCTGCCTGACAGGATTGTCGTGCCCTTTCCCTATCAGAGCGCGCTGTCCGGGATCAACGATCAGGGTATTCATGAGGTGGTGTGGTACGCGCACAGCCTCATTGTTCCACCAGAGTGGTGTGACCAGGACGTGCTCCTGCACTTTGGCGCGGTGGATTACCGAACAATGGTGTGGCTCAACGGCGCGGAAGTGGGGCACAACCAAGGTGGCCACGTGCCGTTCTGGCTCGACCTGACGCCCTACCTGCGGGAAGGTGAGAACCGCCTGACTCTGCGCGTGGAGGATCGGCAGGACCCCGATCAACCGCGGGGCAAGCAGGCGTCCAGCGGCAAGCCCGCGGGCGTCGGCTACTACTGCACGACCGGTATCTGGCAGACCGTCTGGCTGGAACCGGCGCCACCCGTGCGCGTGGATGAGCTGCGCATCACGCCGCAGCTGGAGGAGAACGCCTTGGAGGTGCACGTTTATCTCCACGCCCCGGCGGGACCGCGACGTCTGGAGGTCGAGGCGCTGGACGGAGAGAGGGTGGTGGCCAGCACAGCTGCGGACACAAGCAGCGCCGTCGCTCGCCTGATCCTCGCCATCCCCGAGCCGGTCTACTGGTCGCCCGACACGCCGCACCTGTATACTCTGAGGCTGCGACTATGGGAAGGAGACCATCTGCTCGACACTGTAGAGTCATACGCTGGTCTGCGTCGCATCGCCGTGCGCGATGGATGGTTGGAGCTAAACGGCAGGCCCACGTACCTGGCGATGGCGCTAGACCAAGGCTACTGGCCGGAGGGTCTCCTGGCTGCCCCCTCGGACGATGCGTTGCGCGCGGATGTGGAGTGGGCCAAGAGGCTGGGCTTCAACGGTGTGCGCAAGCACCAGAAGATTGACGATCCCCGCTGGCTCTACTGGTGCGATCAGCTCGGTTTACTAGTCTGGGGCGAGGCGCCTAATGCCGAAGCTACAGGCTGGTCGTCGCGATCTGAGGACCTCTTGCTGGCCGAGTGGGAACGGGCCGTACGCCGCGACTACAACCACCCCTGCGTGATCACCTGGGTACCCATCAACGAAAGTTGGGGTGTGCCGGGCCTGCGTACAGACCACGCCGGCCAGTACGCCTTTGTCGAACGCTTGGTGGCAGTCACACGGCGGCTAGACCCCACGCGCCCGGTGGTGGACAACGACGGCTGGGAACACACCGACGTAACCGATATCTGCGCGATCCACGACTACACGCCCTCGGGCACAGCCCTGGTGGAGCGCTACGCCGAAACGTTGCACGGCGGGGCGCTCCCGCCAACCATGTGGGGTGAGGGCGGCGAGAACGTACGGCTCTTCGCGCGCGGCGCGCGCTACCACGGCCAACCCGTGATGCTGACCGAAGTCGGCGGCTTCCTGCTGACGCCCCCACAGGTCGCGCCGGAGGACCTCGACGTGCTGTACACCATCTATGGCTCGCTGGGGGCGTCTGAGGAGTTGCTAGGGGCGTACGGTCAGCTGCTGGAGGGCATCGGCTGTCTGCCGTTCGTGACCGGGTTCTGCTATACCCAGCTCACCGACGTCGAGCAGGAGGTCAACGGATTGCTCACCTACGATCGCCAACCCAAGATGGCGGCAGAGGGTATCGCCGCAATCAATCGTGCGTTGGTAGAGCGCATGGAGGCGCAAGCTCGCTACCGATCATCCGCTGCCCATCGCGGACCCTGATGGTTGTCGGCGCCTGGATAGATGATATGCGCGCATCGCTGACGGCCGTTCTCTACCGTCGACGGAGCGACGCGTAGCACGTTCCAACGCCGCCCTGCGCGAGCCGTTCATGCATGCCCATGCGGTGCGTTGTATACTCATCCAGTCTCTACGCGTTGCCGTGCCCCTCAGTGCGGTTCCGCGTTCCTGCTGCAGCCCGTTTCGCGCCCTAACATGCTGGCTAACACACGCCGACCCACTCATGGTGCGGCTTCTCACCAAGCCGTGAAAGGGTTGCGCCGAACCCGTGCAAGACGTGCCCTCTGATACGTGGTCCTATCATTTAGAGAAGCTGACTACCTACAAAAGGGTTTAAATCAGTCCCTCCTTGCTGGCGGCGATGACGGCCGAGATGCGGTGCTCGACGCCGAACTTGTCCATGATCTTGCGCAGCTGGTCCTTCACCGTGGCCTCACTCAGGTAGAGTTGCGCCCCGATCTCCTTGTTGGTCAGGCCCTCGGCGATGTGGCGCAGAATGGTGACCTCGCGCTCGGTCAGCCGCACCGGCGCGGCCGTGCCCTTGCGCAGCCGCTCCAGCACGGGTGAGGCCGCCTTCTCGTCCAGAACGCCCTCGCCGCGCGCCGCCGCGCGGATCTTGCGCTTGAGGTCGGCCCGCTCCACGTCCTTGACCACGTAGCCCTTGGCCCCGGCCTGGATGCAGCGGTAGATCATGTCGCTGTCGAGGAAAGCGGTCAGGATGATCACGGCCGTGTCCGGACGCTTCTCCATGATGTCGCGGCAGACCTCGGTGCCGGGCGCCCCCGGCATCTTAAGGTCGAGCAGGACCACGTCCGGCCGCAGCTGCTCGACGGTCCGTAGAGCCTCCTCGCCGTTCGAGGCCTCACCGACAACCTGGAAATCGGGCTCGGCGTTCAAGATCGAGCACAGCCCCTCGCGCACGATCGAGTGGTCGTCCACCACTACCAGCCGGATGCGTGATGTGTCCAATTGCCTCCCTCCTAGTCGATAGTCGATAGTCGATAGTCGATAGTCGACCGCCGCCAGGCGCGTATGGCGTTGCAACTGTGATAACGGCGGTAACGAGGCGGGGGCGTTAGCCGGCTGCTGTGTTTCAAAGGGATCTCCTCACATTGCTGATTACTATCAACTATCAACTATCAACTATCGACGATCGACGATCGACGATCGACGATCGACGATCGACGATCGACTATCAACTATCAACTATCGACTGGTATGCTCGCCTTAACGGTCGTGCCCGGTTCGTCGTCGTTGCCGTAGATGGCGAACGCGCCGCCAAGATCCTCTACTTGCTTGGCCACGGTGCGCAGACCGAAGTGGTCGGGCGTGCGACGGAACGCCACCAGCGCCTCATCCGAGATACCGATACCGTTGTCTTGCACGGCAAGCGTGAGCGCCCGCGGCGTGAAGCGGATGCTGACCACCACCGCCGTCGCGCGGGCGTGCTTGTAGGCGTTCATCAAGGACTCGCGCACGACACGGTGCGCGGCGTTCTGCGCCAGCACGGGCAACTCGCACGGCTGGCCCGTCGTCACCAGATTGGCCGACCAGCCGGCCTTGGCGGCCTGATCGGCGACGAGCCGCTCCACCGCGGCGACGAGCCCGATCTCCGCGATGTCGGACGACAGGGTGAAGATGGCGCCGCGCAACTCTTCCCCCGCCTGCGCCGAGAGGTGGCGCGCCTCCTCCAGCGGCCCGCGTAGCCTGTGGCGTGACCCATCCGCCTCACCACTGGCGTCCGCCAGGTGGTCGAGACTCCACTGCAGCCGCAGTCCCATGCCGAAGAGCATCTGCAGCACGGTGTCGTGGAGTTCCTGCGCGATACGGTTTTTCTCACGCAGGATAGCGGTGCGGTGCGCCTCGCCGCGCAGCGCGGCGTTCTCCAGGGCCACGGCAAGCTCGCCGCAGAATATCTGCAGGGTCTCCAGCATGGCCTCGGTCACGGTCACGACCGGGCTCGACAGCCGCGCCTGGATGACCGCCTCGGCGCGGCCGCGCACCAGTAGCGGGACCGACGCGCGTACGTGCTCCCAGGCCAGCGTGGGCGCGTCGATGGGTAAGCATAGCCCCTCGACGACGGACCGCGCCGCGCGCAATGCCGTGATGGCGTCGCTCCGCTCGCCGGACTGGTCTGTTTTGCTGTCCGCGCGGACGCCCGCGTCCTGGCCCTGGCCCACCGCGATGTGGGCGACCAAGCGCACGCCCTCGCCCTCGGCCAGATAAGCGCGCAGGTCGCGCAACTCCAGCACCTCGGCCATACCGGCCAGCCCGATACGCAGAATCTCCTCCGCGCTAGCCGCGGCGTTCATGGTGTGGGACAGGCGGTTGAGCGCGCCAAGCTCACGGTTGCGCTGGAGCACCGTCCGCGCCAGGTGGGCGTTCTCGGCGGCGGCGCTGCCCACGGCCTTCTCAGCCTCGCTCAATAGCCCGACTAGGCCGGTCAGAGCATACAGCCCCAAGATCTCGCTGGCCACCGTCGGGGGCGCCACATGCAAGGGCAGGAGGGCCGCGAAGACCAGCAGCAAGGCTACCAGGCTGGCGATGCCGACCGCGCGGTGCGGAGCGTAGCGCGTCGCCGCCAGAGCGACGGCGCAGTACAGGAGCGCCTGCGCGTAGCCGGGACGCGCCGCCGTGGCGTAGAAGACGAGCGTGGCCACGGTGACGTCGGTCGCGGTCAGCGCGAAGGCGCCTCTCGCGGCGCGTGATGTGGGCGCGCGCCCGAAGAGCAGGTAGAGCAGCGGATGCGCGAGCATGAGGAGCGCCGCCGCGAGCACATGCGTGCCGGGCTCGCCGCGGCGCGCGCCGGGCAACGCGCAGCCCCCTAGCACCAGCGGCATCACAAGCCACTGCAGCAGTACCATACGCCGCTCCGTCTTATTCGCGCTCAGGATGCGGCCGCCCCAGGGGCCGAACCGTTGCCATGCCGCGTCCCAGATGGAACTGGCGGGGCTGAACTGGCGCGGTCGCCCCGCCGCCATACTCTCGGTGCTCATAATGCTCCTTAGCTGTCAGCTGACGGCTACTAACTCCACAGTAGGCCGCCATCCGGGTGGTGAGCAATGGCAAAAACGGGGGGTCGGCCCACCGCCCGGTAGGCCGAGGACTACCTGTTCGGTGGCCGTATAGGCCCCTTTATGGTGGTTGTGAGGGGAGGGCTCTCGGGCTTATTCTAGTCCTCGTACAGCCAAACAGATGTACGACACGCCGGGCGCCGGGAAACGGCGCCGGTACATTAGGAGATGAGAACAATGAACGAGTATATGGTGAAGATGATCGTGGCGGCGCAGACGGGCCTCGCCAAGCTGCGCGCGCGGGCCGAGGAGGGCCAGGGCATGGTCGAGTACGCCCTGATCCTGGCTTTCATCGCCATCCTGGTGATCGTGGCCCTCAAGTTCCTGCAGCCCGCCATCTCCAACACCCTCAACAACGTTACCAACAGCCTGTAGGCCGGGCACGACCCCGCGTCGTACGAGGCGGGAGATTCGGGAGGGAGGGGCAGCCCCAGGGCTGTCCCTCCCTCCGCTTTTCCAGCCCAGGCGCCCAGAGTGGCGCTCACGGCGCCCGCTGCTACCCGTCGTACGCTGGGTACGCGCCACCTCGTCCGCCCGGATAGGCCGCCGTCCCCGCTGGGAACGCCGGCGCTCCCAGCGGGGACGGCGCGAAAAAAGGCGCATCCTCTGACCCTCCTTGCTAAAGCCCCTACATGTCACAGGACAGGAATAGCTGGGCGCCTACGGGAGTCCTTAACAGGCCATCCAAGTAGTACTAATGGGCTATGGACCGCGCCGGCGGGGATATGCTACGGTGTGGGGCATCACGGGTACGGTGGCATATTTGTGGCACGCCCTGTTCATGGATAAACATACCAGTTGCATCCCGGGCGGCTTTTGTAGTACACTAGCCACGCCGCGTGCGGCTGGCCCCAGACCATTCATGGGATAGGGTGGGATAGGGGAAGTAGGGGAGCATCGTTGTGAAACGCCTGCTGATACTGGTCACCGCCCTTAGCATTTTAGGTGTGGGTCAAGCGTTGATTCCGACACCCCGCGCATTGGCCGCGGCCAAGGACGCCGGTAGCGGGAGCGCTAGCGCGGGTAGCCCGACCCCTGGGTCCGCGCCCCCCTCGGCCGGAACAGTCGTGGCCATGGCGCAACAGTACCTCGGCTATCCCTACGCCTATATCGGCGACGACCCATCGACCGGTTTCTCGTGCATTGGTTTTGCCCATTACGTCTTCGCTCAAAGCGGTGTCTTTGTGCCAGAAGAGTTGGGCAAAGCCTACGGCAGCGCGCCGCACATCGACCAGAGCGCCTTGCAGCCGGGCGACCTCGTCTTCTTCCAGAACACGGTATGGGACGGCATCTCACACGTCGACCTCTACGTCGGCGACGGTAAAATGATCGGCGCCGACTCGTACCAGTCCGGCGTGCAGTGGGACAACCTCGACGACTCTTACTGGCAGGACCACTACCTCGGCGCGACGCGTCCGCTGTCCAATCCGACCGGAACCCTCCTCGATCCGTCGGCGGCGCGGACGCCGTCCGGCCCCTCCCTCACCCCCCCGGGCGGCCCGACACTCGCCGTCAAGGCCGGCACGGTTCTCTCGCCCCAGGGCGCGGCCACGGTCTACAGCGGTCCCGCCGCCTCGTACGCCGCGATTGACACGGTGCGGCGCGACACCGCGTTGACGGCGGTGCGGACGCAGGGCCAGTGGGTCAACGTATCCTATGACGGCGGCGATCAATACGGCTGGGTCCACGGCGGCGACCTCAACTTGCCGCCCGGCGCGACCGGCGGCGCCGGGAGCGCCTCCACCACGGAGCCGGTCTCCGGCACGGTGGCCTCGCAGCCGGTCTCCGGCACGGTGGCCTCGCAGCCGGTCTCTGGTACGGCGCCGGGGCCGGGCCAGCCGGGGCAGGGTAGCGCGCCTGTCCAGGTCGTCAAGGGTTTCCACGCCGCCTATGGTAAAGGCCATGTGCTTACCGTCGCGGCCGGCGTCCTCTATATCCGCATCGCGCCGGATCGTCGTGCCCGCATCCTACGCCGTGTCCACGCCGGCGACCGCCTGCGCCTGCTTGGCTCCAAGGCCGACTGGGACTACGTGGAGCAGCGCGACGGCTTCCGCGGCTGGGTCAACGCCCGCTGGGTCCACTAATCTAGGCTGTACTCCCGCTTGACACGCGCCCAGGTGGCGAGGTACGCGGCGGGGTCCTGGTGGCGCGTGGCCTTGAGTTCGTTAACCGCCAGGGGCCGACCAAAGACCGTCGCGTAGGCGGAGGCCAGACCGTAGTGGCGGCCGCCGTTAAGGATGAGCAACTCCGAGATGTCGGGCACGTCGAGGCGCGGAGCCAGCAGCCGGCAGAAGCCTGTAGACGCTTCCAGGCAGACGCGCGCGAACTCCGCGCCGGCCAACTCGCGGCCGAAAAACAGTTGCTCGACCGCCGCATCCTCCATGATATAGGTCTCGTCGGGCAGCCCCGCGATGGCGACCCGCCGCAAGGACGCCTCTCCCGTTTCGCTGTCGCGCACTTGTCGCCCTCCTCAAATCACTCGACACGGCGCCTCGCCAACTCGCCATAAGTTTAGTGCAGGCAGGGCCACGTTGAGCCATGCTCTGCTCTCTACGCGCCGTTATCGCGCACGTCTTAGCGATGGGAGCAGAGTGTGCTCAATCGTGTCAGTCAAAGAGTACATGGTTAGTGTTTAACCCTATAGCAAGCTGATACAAAGCACTGATTGGAGATTACTTAGATAGGAGGATTAGGACAAACAGACTAGAATGACACGGCTTCACACGGCTTCACACGGCTTTGCACGGCTGCCGCAAGTTGCTCAAGGCATTAAATCTTTATGCCGCCATCGCGCGCCTTGGCCCATGCCAGTAACCTCTATCAAATCCAAACGGCGAAGCATACTGAGATTATCCTGCACGGTTCTCTCCGGGACTTCTGCTGAAAGCAATGCCTTAACCTGTCGCAGAGGGATTGAACCTGCCTGTGCCAGTACCTCCAACAACTCTCGCTGTAGGGGACTTAAATCATGACTAACCCGTGTTGGTGGCACGTAGCGAGTTGGGCGAAAGCGAACTAGAACTTGGCCGGCAGTACTCTCAAACTCCGGTTCAACCAGTCCCGCTTCCGCCGTTAATTCGGCCATCTTGATCGTGCCACGTCCCCACGACTCAATGATTCCCCGACGCCAGAAGGCTCGAGCGATGATTGGGTTCCAAGGGCGTGATTCGTGTGGACGTTTGAGATCGTCAGGAGTGAGACCGAATGGTAAGGAACCCGTGCTAGCTATTTCTAGCCTGTCATCGTAGATAGCGATGCTAACCGCACCACCGCCAACACTATAATCTCGATGGCACAAAGCGTTAGCTAGCGCTTCGCGTAGTGCGGCGGGCGGGTAAAGCGGATCATCTATGCGCTCGAATAAGTTGGGCACGATACGTCCCGCAACAGGTAAATGATCGCGCAAGAATCGCTGTGCCCGCACAAAGAGATCGAAGGCGTGGCCCAACTCCTGGCGATTATCGATAAACTCCGTCTTGTCCTGACCGCGGAAGCGGGCCATACGTAGTAGACATTGTGGGTAATTTGGTAACAATCCCTTTGTCTGACCGAACAAGACGACAGCAGCGTTGAGTAATTCACCATCGCGGATTACACCGAGCCCCAGGAGCAATTCACGAGCATCACGGGTGCCAGGGTCTTCTAAACGCTGTCGGCGGATTGCCTCTTCGACAGTTCTGATAATTTCCGCATGATCGAGTTGATCGATGCCTATTCCTTGCGCTGCTCTGTTTTCCCATCGGTGTGACGCGTGCATCCGCTCTAGTAACAACTGCTCGTAACGTTGTTGTGGCATAATCGATGTCGTTGGCCCTACGCGCATGTAGGGACGGCCGTCGCAGACGTACGGCCCGCCACCCCCTGGCACCCGTAACGCAATTATGGTACGGCTGTTATCGAGTGTTATAGTTTCTATCTCTGGAAACGCCGGAGGCTCAATGCGACGCAACTCCTGTACGACATCCTCAAGGGTCTGAGCCGTAACTTGCTGACCGACTAGCTTGCCATCGTCGGCCACGCCAAAAATCACAAATCCACTCAAACTATTGAGCATCGCGCATACCGTTCTAGCCGCGCCAACGCGCTCACCAGTAGACCGCTTGAACTCTAATTGTGCGGATTCGCCCTGGGCAACTAAGCTTGAAGCTGTTGTAGATTCATAACGCTATTATGGATATAACCCGCGCACGGCGTGCGCCTGTGCGACGCGCTCGACCGCGATGGAGGTGGCGGCCTCGCGCATACTGACGCCATCGCGGCGCCCCCGCGCCACGACCCCTTCGGTCGCCCTCGTCATCACGTAGTCGAGCCGCTCCGCCACCTCGGCGGCCGTCCAGAAGTTCTCCTGGATGTCCTGCACCCACTCGAAGTAGGAGCCGACCACACCGCCGGCGCTGGCCAGGATGTCGGGCAACACCTGGATACCCTTGCCCACCAGGATGGTCTCGGCGGGGGCGCTGAGTTCGGCGTTCCCGCCCTCGATGACCATACGCGCGCGGATGTCGCCGGCGTTGGCCGAGGTGATGGAGTGCTCGTTCGCGCACAACACCAGGATGTCGCACTCCGCCGCCAGTACCTCCTCGCGGCCCACATTGCGCGCGCCCGGAAAGTCACGCACAACACCGCGCTCGGCCTTGTGCCGCCGCAGTTGGGCCACGTTGAGCGCGCCCTCGGACACGACGCCTCCTCCGCTATCGGAGATGGCGACGACGTTGGCCCCCTCGGCGGCGAGCAACACGCCCACGGCCGTCCCGACGTTGCCGAAGCCGACCACGGCCACGCGCGATCCGCGCAGCCCGATGCCCAGTTCGCCGCTCACTTCCTTGACGACGCAGGCGCAACCGCGCCCGACCGCGTCGCGCCGGCCCTCGGAGCCGCCGATGGCCAGCGGCTTGCCGGTCACGACGGCCGGGACCGAGTACCCTACGTGCTGGCTATAGGTGTCCATGATCCAGGCCATCTCGCGCTCGCCCGTGTTGAGATCGGGCGCGAGGATGTCGCTCTCGGGGCCGATCAGGATCGAGATCTCGCTGGCGTAACGGCGCGTCAGGTGTTCCAGTTCGCCGATGGAGAGGGCCGTGGGGTCGACGTTGACGCCGCCGCTGGCCCCACCGAAAGGAATGTCCACGACGGCGCTTTTCCAGGTCATCAGCATGGCGAAGGCCTGCGCCGCCTCCAACGTCGTGTTGCGGTCATAGCGAATGCCGCCCTTGGCGGGTCCGCGCGCGATAGAGTGCTGCACACGGTAGCCCTCGAAGATTTCCAGGTCACCGCTGTCGCGCCGGATGGGGACACTGACGATCAGGGAGCGCTTGGGGTGGCGCAGGTTGGCGCGCAGGCCCTGCTCGAGGCCGAGCCGCGCGGCCACATTGTCGAAATAGGCGTGGACGGTCTCGAGGACACTGCCGTCGAGGCGCGTCACGATGTGTGCGCTTGCTGTCGCCATGGCCGATCTCCTCCTCAGCGAGGATTCACGTACAAATTAGGTCGCTCCGTCCCCATGGTACGCGCCTATGGGGTGCGCCCCACGATTGTGAGAGCGTCAGGCACAGCGGGCGCGTCCGATCGGCGCACGCCGCCACGGATGGGTCGCGGCGGGGCGGCGCACCGGGGCGGCGGGGTCCGCACGGGCCGG
>JAABUQ010010727.1_pt1 | contig 11931 bp, 10 predicted proteins | sample 5560001 | NCBI WGS metagenome assembly JAABUQ01 (sample SAMN10711888, study PRJNA513371) | rock metagenome | isolation source: Antarctica rocks | place: Antarctica: Victoria Land, Finger Mt nord | collected 2015-12-18
CCACCCCTGCCCCCTCCTGCTCGCCGGCGCCGCGCTCATGACGACGGCTGCCTACACCCCCGCGCGCCCGGCGCGGCGCGGCGTCGAGCTCGGGCTGCTCGTGCTGGCCGGCCTGCTGGCCACCGGCGCGGTGTCGGCCGTCGTGCTCGCACGCGGCAACACGCTGACCCGTGCGGTGGGTTACTACGGAGCCGGGTTCTTCGGGCTGTACCTGCTCGCACACCTCGCCGTACGCCGGCTTGCCCCGGCAGCCGACCCGCTGATCCTGCCGATCGTCGCGGTCCTCAACGGCCTGGGGCTGGCGATGATCTACCGCATCGACCTGGCGAAGGCGGACGACGCCGCCCGCCGCGGGCAGGCGGTCCCGCATGCCAATGCACCGCTGCAGCTGACCTGGACGGCGCTTGCTCTGATCGCCCTGATCGTGGTCCTTGCCGTCGTCCGCGACCACCGGACCCTGTCACGCTTCACGTACACCTCAGCGCTCGCCGCCCTGCTCATGCTGGCGCTTCTGGCGGTCCCAGGGCTCGGCCGCACGGTCAACGGCTCGACGATCGAGCTGCGGCTCGGTCCCATCCCGTTCCAGCCGGGCGAGGTCGCCAAGCTCCTGCTGATGGTGTTCTTCGCCGGCTACTTAGTGCAGAAGCGCGAGGTGCTCTCGGTCGTCACCTCCTCGTTCCTCGGGCTGCCGCTGCCCCGCGCGCGTGACCTCGGCCCGCTGCTCGTCGCCTGGGGCGTCAGCCTCGGGATGCTCGTCGTGATCAAAGACCTCGGAACCTCGCTCCTGTTCTTCGGGATCTTCCTGACGATGCTCTACATCGCGACCGAACGCGCCTCGTGGCTGCTGATGGGCGTGCTGCTGTTCCTCTGCGGGGCCTACGCCTCCTACCGGATGTTCGGCCACGTCCGGGAGCGCGTCGACATCTGGCTGCACGCCTTCCAGGGCAACAACCCCACCCACGGCGCCTACCAGCTGGTGCAGGGCCAGTTCGGCCTCGCGACCGGCGGTCTGTTCGGTACCGGTCTCGGCCGGGGCCGTCCTGACATCGTGCCGTTCTCGCGCACCGACTTCATCTTGTCCAGCCTGGGCGAGGAGCTAGGCGCCGTCGGCCTGATGGCGGTGTTGGTGCTGTACGGGCTGCTGGTCGTACGCGGGCTGCGCGCCGCGCTCGGCGTCAGGGACGGCTTCGGCAAGCTGCTCGCGGCCGGCCTCGCGACCAGCCTCGCGCTCGGCGTCTTCGTCACCGCCGGCGGCGTCCTGCGGGTCATCCCGCTCACCGGGCTGGTCCTGCCGTTCATTGCTTACGGCGGCACCAGCATGATCGCCAACATGCTCGTGGTCGCGCTGCTGATCCGGATCAGCGACGCGGGCCGCCGGCCGCCCGCCGGTGACAGCCAACCGCTGTTCGACCCCGACGCCGTCACCGAGCGGCCCACCCAGGTCGTGCAGGTGTGAACCGGCCAATCCGCCGGGTGGCGATCGCGTGCCTGCTCATGGTGCTCGCGCTGCTGCTCGCCGACAACGTCGTCCAGGTGGTCGCGGCAGACAACCTCAAAAAGCGACCGGAGAACGGGCGGCAGATCGCCGACCGGCTCAGCCGCGAGCGCGGTCCGATCGTCGTCGACGGCAAGGCGGTCGCTGTGTCGCGCGCGGTCAACGACGTCTACAAATACCAGCGCGTCTACCCCGGCGGCGCGCTCTACTCGGCCGTGACCGGCTACTACACCCTCTACACGGCGACGGGCATCGAGAAGGCCGAGAACGCGGTGCTGGCCGGCGACGACGGCCGACTGCTCGTCCGCCGCCTGTCAGACCTGCTGACGGGCCGCGAGGCCAAGGGCGGGGCAGTGGTGCTGACTCTGTCGGCGGCCGCCCAGCAGGCTGCCGCCTCGGCGCTGGGCAGCAGGCGGGGCGCTGTCGTCGCGCTGGACCCGACCACCGGCGCCATCCTGGCTCTGGTCACCAGCCCCACGTACGACCCCACACCGCTCGCGAGCCACGACGGCAAGGCGGCGAGCTTGGCATTCTCCGTCCTCAACAAGGCGAGCGACGGGCCGCTGCTCGACCGCGCCACGCAGGCGACCTACCCGCCGGGGTCGACGTTCAAGATCGTCACTGCGGCCGCGGCCCTGTCGGGAGGCGCTACACCCGACACTGTCATCGACGCCCCGCCCAGCCTCCGGCTGCCGCAGAGCACCTCGACGCTGAACAACTTCGCCGGGGAGGTGTGCAGCCCGACCGGGAAGCAGTCGCTGACCGACGCGCTCACCATCTCGTGCAACACCGCCTTCGCCAAGCTCGGCATCGGGCTCGGCGGCGACAAGCTGCGCCGCCAGGCGGAGGCCTTCGGCATCAACTCAACCGTGAAGGGCTTTGCGCTGCCGGAGGCGACGAGCGTGTTCCCGGCAGCGCTCGACGCACCGCAGACGGCGCTGTCGGCAATTGGCCAGTTCGAGGTCCGCGTCACGCCGCTGCAGATGGCGATGGTGGCCGGTGCGGTCGCCAACGGCGGGCGGGAGATGAAGCCTTACCTCGTCCGTCAGACGCTGGCCCCTGACCTGACGCCGCTCGGCACGACGGCCCCGCAGGAACTGAGGCGCTCGATCGACGGCAACGTCGCCAGCGAGCTCACCCAGATGATGCAGGCTGTCGTCCAGCGGGGGACGGGGACGGCAGCGCAGATCCCCGGTGTCGCCGTCGCGGGCAAGACCGGTACCGCGCAGCACGCCCAGGGGCAGCCGCCGCACGCCTGGTTCATCGGCTTCGCGCCCGCCGACCAGCCGCGCGTCGCGGTCGCGGTCGTCGTCGAAGACGGCGGGGGGGAGCTCGCCGCAACAGGCGGGGCTGTGGCCGCACCCGTCGCCCAGGCGGTGATGCGGGCCGCACTCGGGGGCGGCTGATGCGCGAGGGAATACGGCTCGGCGGCCGATACCGCCTTGATGACTGGATCGCGACCGGTGGGATGGGTGAGGTCTGGCGCTCTCACGACGAGACCCTCGGGCGCGCCGTGGCCGTGAAGCTGCTGCGCGCGCAGTACGCAAGCGACCCCGCTTTCGTGCAGCGCTTCCGAACCGAGGCCCGTAACACCGCCATGCTCAGCCATCCCGGCATCGCCACGGTCTACGACTACGGCGAGATGACCGGCCGCGGCAAGGAGGCCGGGGGTTCCGCGTACCTGGTGATGGAGCTGGTCCGCGGCGAGCCGCTGTCAGCCGTGCTGGCTCGCCGCGGCCACTTGAGCGTCGAGGAGACGCTCGACCTGGTCGGGCAGACCGCCGCCGCGCTCGACGCGGCGCACCGGGCGGGGGTGGTGCACCGCGACATCAAGCCCGGCAACCTGCTGGTCGAAGGACGCGGCCCGCACGGCGCCGCCGTCATCAAGGTCACTGACTTCGGCATCGCCCGGGCCACCGACGCCGTGCCGCTGACCCAGTCCGGCACCGTGCTCGGCACCGCCTGGTACCTCTCGCCGAAGCAGGCCGCAGGCGAGGAGGCGAGCCCGGCCGGGGACATCTACTCCCTCGGTGTCGTCGCCTACGAGTGCCTCGCCGGCCGCCGCCCGTTCGACGGCCCCACCCCCGTCGCGGTACTGCTCGCCCACCAGCGGGACACGGTGCCGCCGCTGCCCGCGGCGCTCCCCCGGCCGGTCGTGGAGCTCGTCCTCGCCATGATGGCCCGGCGTCCCGAAGACCGGCCGGCGAGCGCCGGAGAGCTGTCTCGTGACGCGTTCCGCTTGCGCGAGGCGGTGTTGGCCGGCCGGGTGGGCGGTGGGACGGCCGGCACGCGTGCCGTCGGCGCGGGCAGCGCTACGACCCTGCCGCTGACCGAGACCGGCGGTCGCACGGTTGTGCTGCCACCTGGGCGGGGTCGCGCGCTGCCGCCCGGTCGCACACCGCTACCTGGTCGTACGCCACCGCCTGGCCGCGCGCTGCCGCCCGGTGTCCCCCAGGGCGGCGACGCTTACCCGGCCGACCCGGTCCGCCGCCAGCACTCGTTGCGCGTCCCGCTGATCGGGCTGGGGCTGTTGCTCGCCCTGGTGGCGGCCGCCATCCTGTCCTCCCGAGGGTTCGGCAGAGGGGCGTCGCCATCGCCTTCGCCGTTGCCATCGCCGTCAGGCAGCCCGCAAGCGTCACGCAGCGGGTCCTTCACGACATCCCCCACGAGCACCACCACGACGCCGCCGAGCGTTCAGGTCAGTGCCGCCGACTACCTCGACCGTCCGCTGTCGGAGGTGCGCTCAAGCCTTCGGGCGAAAGGGCTTTCGGTCAGCATCAGCGGTTCGCAGCTGCGACGCGCCACCGTCGTGGGCATCTCGCCGACCGGCTCCGTCGCGGTCGGCTCGACGGTCACCGTGACCACCACGCCTCCACGGACACCCCCACCAAATACGCCGCTGACGACGCCGCCCACGAGCCCGACACCGCCCCCGACACCGCCACCGCCACCGCCCCCGCCGACCTCACCGTCCTCACCGTCCTCGGCCTCGCAGTCGGCCTCGTCCTCGTCCTCGTCCCCGTCGTCGCCCACCCCCTCCAACAAGGGCAGCGGCAAGCCCGGCAAGGGCAGCAATGACTGAGCAGGGCCAACGCCGGGTCCTCGGCGGCCGGTACGAGCTCGACGAGGTCCTCGGCTACGGCGGTATGGCCGAGGTCTACCACGGCCACGACGTGCGGCTCGGGCGCGAGGTCGCGGTGAAGGTGCTGCGCAACGACCTCTCGCGGGACCCGACCTTCCAGGCGCGGTTCCGCCGCGAGGCCCAGGCGGCCGCATCGCTGAACCATCCCTCGATCGTCTCGGTTTACGACACCGGGCAGGAGGCCGAGGGCAGTCCCTCGCTGCCCTACATCGTCATGGAGTACGTCGAGGGCCGAACCCTACGGGAGGTCCTGCACGAGGGGGGCGGCCGGCTCACCCCTGACCGTGCCCTCGAGATCGTCGCCGAGGTCTGCGGTGCGCTCGAGTACAGCCACGGGGTCGGCATCGTCCACCGCGACATCAAGCCGGGCAACGTGATGCTGACACCGGCGGGTCGGGTCAAGGTGATGGACTTCGGCATCGCGCGTGCCATGGCCGACGCCAGCTCGACGATGACGCAGACCGCGGCTGTCATGGGTACCGCGCAGTACCTGTCGCCCGAGCAGGCGCAAGGCGAGCCGGTGGACGCGCGCAGCGACGTCTACTCGACGGGCTGCCTGCTGTACGAGCTCCTGACCGGTGTGCCACCCTTCCGCGGCGATTCGGTCGTCGCGCTGGCCTACCAGCACGTTCGCGAGGACCCGCGCCCGCCGTCGGACCTCGACCCCGACCTGTCACCCGACATCGACGCCGTGGTGTTGAAGGCACTGGCGAAGAATCCGGGCAACCGCTACGAGAACGCCGGCGAGATGCGTGCCGACCTGCTGCGGGCGGCATCGGGCGAGCGGGTGCACGCGACGCCGGTGCTACGCGAGGATCCTGCTCTGGCGACCCGGCGCACGCGGTTGGCGGCGCCGGTGCCCACCGGCGACGGGCGCAGAAGACCGCCGCTTGCGCTGCTGCTGGCGGGCCTGCTGCTGCTCGCGCTGCTCGCCGGAGCATTCCTGCTCGCGCGCGACCTACTCGGCACCACACGAGTCGTCGTGCCGACCGTCACCGGGCTGCCCGTTGCTGAGGCACGGCAGAAGCTCGAGGGAGCCCGGCTGAAGCTGGGCCCGCAGCAGCCACAAACCAGCAACGCCACGGCCGGCACGATCCTGGAGCAGAGTCCGCGGGCGCAGCAGAAGGCGAGCGAGAACAGCTCGGTCGATGTCGTCGTCTCCTCCGGCCCCACCACGGTCACCGTCCCTAGCGACCTGCACGGCAAGTCGCTCGCCGTCGCCGAGACGGAGCTGAAGGCCCTCGGGCTGGTCGCCCGCACCATCCCCCTGCTGAACAGCGGGGTGCTGCCGGACCAGGTCGACACCATTGACCCCGCGGCCGGGACGCCGCTGCCAGTGGGGAGCTTCGTCACGCTCGGGGTCGCGGCAAGCGCCACGCCGACGCCGACGCCGACGCCGCCGACGCCGACGCCCACGCCCACGCCCACGCCCACGCCCACCCAAACGTTTACTGCCACGGCTGCACCGACCCCGACCCCGGCGCCGGCGACAACGACAGCAGGGACGGGGACGGCCCCCGCTCCGGCGCCCACGCCTCCCGTTCCTGTGCCGGTTCCCGTGCCAGTTCCGAAACCCGTGCCCGTGCCCGTCCCCGTTCCGAAACCCGTGCCCGTGCCCGTGCCCGTTCCGGTGCCGACCCGCGTGCCAAAGCCGACGCCGAGCCCGAGCACGCAGCCGAGCGCTCAGTCGTCGACGCCGGTCACGCTGCCGTCTCCCGCGCCGGTGGTGCCGACCCCCACGTCGCCGGGGATCGCCCTTCCCACGCCCTGACGGTCAGCCGTCTCCACGGCAGCGCAGGTGGAACAGCTCAGGCGAAGGCCGCCGCACGCAGCGCCTCGACATCGCGGGCCAGAGCCGGTGCTCGTTCGACAGCTGACGGGTCGCCGCAGTTGCGTAGCCACCGGCCGAGCATCTGGTGGCCGCCCTCGGTGAGCACGGACTCGGGGTGGAACTGCACGCCCTCGAGAGGCAGGTGCCGGTGCCGCAGCCCCATGATCACGCCACCGTCGGTCCAGGCTGTCACGGCCAGCTCGTCCGGGACGGTCTCCGGCAGCACGGTGAGCGAGTGGTACCGGGTGGCGACGAAGGGGTCGGGCAGCCCGGCCAGCACGCCGGTGCCGTCGTGGTGGACCAGGCTCGTCTTGCCGTGCAACAGCTCGGGCGCGCGGTCGACAATGCCACCGAACGCCACCCCGAGCGCCTGGTGCCCGAGGCAGACCCCCAGCAGCTGGACCTCGCGCTCGGCGCAGTGCTCGATCATCGCCAGGCACACCCCGGCGTCGTTCGGATGCCGGGGCCCGGGGGAGAGCAGGACGCCGTCGATGCCCAGCCGCTCGACCTCGCCCACCTCGATGTCGTCGTTGCGCCGCACGACCGTCTCGGCGCCCAGCTGGCCGAGGTACTGCACAAGGTTGTAGACGAACGAGTCGTAGTTGTCGACGACGAGGATGCGGGCCACGCCACCAGTCTCCCAGGTGCGACGTTCCTGGCTGTCAGCGAGCGGGGCTGGCCCGCGAGAGCTCGAGCGGTCCGCTGAATGCAGGGAGGCGCAGGTGGCTCGACGGTACGACCGTCAGGACCAGGCCGTAGGCGGCCACGTACTGGCGGAAGATCTGCACGCCCGGAGCGGCGTCGAGGGCCGCGCGCAGGCGAGCCTGGTCCCCGACAGCGGCGACGACAAACGGCGGACTGTAGACGACACCGTGCAGCAGCAGCGTGTTGCCCACGCAGCGTACGGCTGTCGTTGCGGTGACCCGCTGGCCCATCAGCGTCATCGCACGCGCCCCGCCGGCCCAGAGCGCGTTGACGACCCCCTGCACGTGCTGCTGGTGGACCACCAGGTCGTCAGGTGTCGGAGCAGGTGCACCAGCAGCACGGCGGGCGGTGCGCGGGGCGTCGTCGAGTCCGATGGTCAGCCCGGCACCCGCCGCCGGGGTGAGGCCGAGCTGGGCGGCCAGCGCGTCGACTTCCTTGCCTGCGGCCGCTGCGGCGGCACCGACGGTCCTGCTGCGCGAGAGGGCGTCGTTGGCCAGCCGCTGGCGCTGCACTTGCCGAGCGAGCGCGGCCACCTGCTGCTGGTTGCGGTAGACGAGCTCGGGCAGGCGGTCGCGATCCGAGCGCAGGTCGATCCCGCCGGAGGACGCTGCGGCCGTGGCCAGCAGCAAGCCGGCGAGGGCGGCGACGACGGGGACCAGCGGGCGCGCCCAGCGGCGTGGCGGAGCGGCGGCAGGCCTCTCGCTCACCCGCGCACCTGCCTTAACCTGGGGCCACCCGCTCGTCCACCGCACCATCTGCGCTCACGGAGGCCCGGTGCCCGAGTCACGCCACCGCAAGAAGAAGAGTGTGCCGCAGACCGCCCCGGCGTCGAGCGCTCCCCGCCGCAAGAGCGCGCCCTCTCCGCCCTGGTATGGCGCGCTCATTCTCGCGGTCTTCGCACTGGGCATCGCCTGGCTGCTGGTCTACTACCTGTCGAACGGGGGGGTGCTCGGCCTCCAGCACCTGGGTGCCGGCGGGAACCTGGCCATCGGGTTCGGCTTCATCGTGATCGGGCTCGGCCTGTCGACCCAGTGGCGGTGATGCGTGCTGGGAAGCTCCCCGCAGGAGTTCAGAGCGCGGAAGTTCCACCAGTGTCATTCGTCCCCAGCGGTTGTCCACAGTGTGGACAACCGCCAGTTGGTGGCGCGGCTCAGGCGGCGAGGCCCTGCCCGACGGTGTTGACGCGGGTGACGTGGCGGGCTGCGCTCTCGTGAGCGTCGCTCAGCGCCTGCTCGGCCGCGTCGACGAGGTGAGCCATGGCCGGGGTCGTCGTCGCCAGAGTAAGGTCGGCGATGACTGTGTTGACCGTCATCCCGAAGTTGTCGCGGAAGATCCGCTCCAGGTAGGCGGTGGCGTGGTCCCAGCCGTGCCGGGGAGCGCCGGCGCGGTAGCCGCCGCCCTGCGCGATGACGAGCAGTGCGGGCTTGCCCTCGAGGGCCGTTGAGCCGGGGCCGAGCCGTGGGTCGGTGATGAGCATGTCGATCCACACCTTCGTGTACTGGCTGATCCCGAAGTTGAACAGCGGGGAGGCGACCAGGAGCACGTCGGCGTTGATGACCTCGTCGGCCAGGGTGGTCGCCAGATCCTTGGCGGCGCGCTGCTCCGGGCTCCAGTCCTCCTGCGGGGCATAGGCCGTCCCGATGGACAGCGCCCAGGCGTCGGCGGGGATGGGCGCAGCGCTGAGGTCACGGTGAACGAGGGTGCCGCTCGGGTTCTCGGCAAGCCAGGCGGAGGCCGCGCTGTCGGCGATCGCGCGGCTGGTCGAGCCCTCGGTGCGGAAGCTGGCGTCGACGTGGAGCAGGGTGGGCATGGCGATCCTTTGCGGTTAGTGAGGCGGGGGCTCGAGATGCCATCCGTCGCAGAGTGATTGAGCCTTCAAACGAAGTGTACCGCATTGTTGAAAGCTCAATCACCAACCCTGACCGGGGGCCGTTCGCCGGCCTGCAGTCAGCTCAGCATCGGGGTCCGCACGACGACCACCACCACCAAGGCCAGGAGCAGGCCACTGAGTGCCCCCGCCTGGCGCAATCCGCCGCGCAGTGCCGGCAGCGTGAACGCGAGCCCGACGATGGCCCCGGTGAGCAGCCCACCAACGTGGCCGACCAGGCTGATCCCCGGGATGACCACGCTGAGCACCAGGTTGATGGCGATGGTCCCGACGATGCTGGAGGTGTCGAGCCTCAAGCGCCGGGCGACCAGGTAGTAGGCGCCGAAGAGCCCGTAGATCGCTCCGGATGCACCGAGCGCGCTCTGGCCGGCCCCCTGCAAGGCGAACACCGCGACACTGCCCCCCACCGCGGACAGCAGGTACAGCGGGACGAACCTGCGCCACCCCAGGAGCTGCTCCAGCGGTGGGCCGAGCACGGCCAGCACGACCATGTTGAGCGCGATGTGCAGCAGCCCCGTGTGCAGGAAGGCGGCTGTCAGCAGCCGCCACCACTCGCCGTGTGCGACGCCGTAGTTGAACATGACGAAGCGCTGGGTGAACGAGTTGCCAAGCGGCTGCGCGATGCCGGGCAGCCCCTGCAGCAGGAACGCCAACAGGCACAGCCCGCCGAACACGAGCGTCGCCGGTGACCGCTGGCCGGCGGCCACGAGACGGCCCCCATTGGGCCGCACGGGCCGGACCGGGGCACCGCCCTCCTCCGGGCAGTGGAACCCCACGGAGGCGGGGCGCATGCAGTCACCGCAGATCGGCCGCTCGCAGCGGGTGCAGCTGACGTACGTCTCCCGGTCGGGGTGCCGGTAGCAGCGCCGTGGAGCCGGCCCGGCGGGGCCGGGCCCCAAGCTCTCGCTCAGGCGGGCCGCCGCTCGATGTCGATACTCTCGATCACGACGTCGTCAGCCGGCTTGTCCTGGCGCCCGGTGCGCACCGCGGCGATGGTGTCGACGACATCCTGACCGCTCGTCACCTCGCCGAAGATCGTGTGCTTGCCCGTGAGCCACGTCGTGGGCGCCACGGTAATGAAGAACTGCGAGCCGTTGGTCCCTGGCCCGGCGTTGGCCATGGCCAGCAGGTAGGGCTTGGTGAAGCCGAGCTCGGGGTGGATCTCGTCCTTGAACTGGTAGCCGGGTCCGCCGGTGCCAGTGCCCAGCGGGTCGCCGCCCTGCAGCATGAAGCCGGGGATGACCCGGTGGAAGATCGTTCCGCTGTAGAGCGGGCGGCCGCTGACCGGCTTGCCCGAGCGCGGGTCCTTCCACTCCCGGCTGCCGTCGGCAAGCCCGACGAAGTTCTCGACCGTCTTCGGGGCGTGGTTGGGAAAAAGCTGGATCTCGATGTCGCCCTTGTTGGTGCGCACGGTGGCGAACAAGTCCTCGGCCATGGCGTCCTTTCTCGGCGGCGACCTGGCCGGTGCCACTCGATCCCCGATCCTAGTAGCCGGCCGCCGCATGACCGGGCTGGCGATCGCTCGGCAGTGCCCGCGTGGGATCATCGACCTCGAGCACCCACTAACGGCACGAGCCCCGTGCCGATACCCGGCGGGTCGGCACCCGCCCGGCCAGCTGGATCCACCAACGGAAGGACAGCGTCATCATGGCCAAGAGCGCCAAGCGCGAGCTGCGAGGGGCCTTCTCCGATGCGAAGGCCGACCCGGTCGAGGGCTTAGCCGCAGTCGCCGTAGGAGCCGCCGGCGTCGCTGGCGCAGCTGCGGGCGCCGGCGGCGCAGCAGTCGATGCTGCAGCCGATGTCGTGCGCACCGCGGGGCTGGCGACGAAGCAGACCGCCACCTCGGCAGCCGACACCGCCACGTCCACGTCCAGGCGGGCGGCGCGGCTTGCCGCAAAGGGCGCCGCAAAGGGCGCCGCAAAGGGCGCCGCAATGGGCGCCGACAAGACGGCGAAAGCCGCGGACAAGGCACAGGCCACCCAGCAGGTGGCCGGACAGAAGGCGGCCACCGCGGCTCAGGCCCAGCACCGGCGCAGCCGCCAGCAGGCCGACGAGGCGCGCCGACAGGCGGAGGCAGCTCGCCAGCGCGCGGCACTGCTCGCCGAACAGGCTGCAGAACGTGGGCGCGCCGCCCGCACGGCAGCCGCCCGCCAGGCACGCGCCGGCGTCGGTGCGGCGGTGACACGGGCGAGGTCAGCCTCGGAGGACGCTTTGCTGTCCGCGCTCGACACCCCCGCGGGCAAGCGGCTCGCGGCGACGGGCCCGGGTGCTGCGTTGGCTGCGAAGGTTGCTCCGCGGCGACGCCGCCCCTGGCCCTTGGTGGCCCTGGGTCTGCTGGGCGGCGGAGCCGCGTTCGCGTTCCTGCGCAAGCGGTCGGCAAGCCCGACGCCGCGCTTCGAGCCGGCGGCAACCGCCACCATGCCCGCTCCTGTCACACCGGCGGGCACCGCAGCCGCTCCCCCGACCACCCCACCTGCGGCTCCTCATGTGGCGGCCGCAGGTGCTGCCACCATCGAGCCTGCAACCTCAGGGGGCGGGGCAGCGGCCCCGGTCGACGACACCATGGAGCCGAGCACTGCCGGTGGCAACCCGCTCGCTGGCGTGGTGGCCGAGGACGCAGGAGCCGTCGAGGCCGTCAGCCCGGGGTCGACGGAACTGCCGCCGGCTGACATCGCCAACGACAACGGCGACCTGTCGAGCGGCCCGACCGCCTGACGCCACCGGCGAGCGCCCGCCCCGGTTAAGGGGCGGGCGCCCGTCGGGCTCTGCGCGAAGCGCTCTGCCTTAATGCAGCGCGAAGCGCTCGCCAACTTCTGCGCGAAGCGCTCCTGCCTTACTCCACTACTCCGTCGTGGTGACGGGGTCACCAG
>JAABUQ010010728.1_pt1 | contig 11931 bp, 17 predicted proteins | sample 5560001 | NCBI WGS metagenome assembly JAABUQ01 (sample SAMN10711888, study PRJNA513371) | rock metagenome | isolation source: Antarctica rocks | place: Antarctica: Victoria Land, Finger Mt nord | collected 2015-12-18
AGCAGCTTAAAGAACTCCTAAAAAGTTTGCTCAATGATGGCGAGCTAGTGATTAACTGGAATAGGAAAGTCCGTAATAAGGGTAATAGAGTTGTTGCAAATTAGATGTCTATTAGCTTACCTGCATGAGTAATTACTAAGTTAGCACGGTCAATCAGTTGTTGATGCGGCGGGAATGGAACTACAAGTGGGTTGCCAGGGAAATTTGTCTGTGCTGGATCTGCGTTGGGATTTCCGAGCGAGATGACTAACTGTGCATCGAGATCCAGACAAGCTTCGGCAATGTAATCGAAGATTTTCCAATTGTGACTTTGCAATGTGCCTAAAGTGGCATAGATTAAGGGCTTACCGTTTAGTTGTTCAAAAGAGAAATGCTGACTGTTTAAGAATACAGGCTCTATATTGGAGGAACTTTTGAGCGGACCGACGTAATGAAACCAGGAGACGATTTGTTCGCGCGGAAAATCGAGTTCCTGCGGCAATTGAGCGAGTTGAGCGAGTTGGGAGTAACCATCAGCTCGGTTTTGGTGCTGTGGCAGATGCCATGTTGCTCTCTGTTCGACAATCATCTCAGCCCAAATCGAGCGAGTGAGATAATTAATCACAGCGTTACCCAATTGATTCCGCAGCTTCGCCCACCAGACATTTTTATAGCTCCAAGAAGTGAAATAAGGTGGAACCCCAGGTTCTAAATTAATTGGTAATGCGTTGCAGACTGTAATAAAAGGTAAGTTTAGATAATCAGCAATGGTTCCGCCCGCACTTGTAAGCTGATCGACGAGCAGCAGGTCAATGCCAGCATTACGGATCTCATTAGGCCCATCGCGAAATAACATCTTAGCTTCCCGCTTAAAAAACTCGACAGCAAATTTCACACCTGCCAATCCAGTTAATTGACCTAGCTCAGAATACATAGTTTCGATGCTGCCAGATGGGAAATCGCTAGCCCCAATTTCATAAAATTCTAAGTTGGACTGAGCAATTTTCTCTTTTACGTCTGGCACACCAAATAATGTGACTTTGTGACCGCGACGCAGCAGTTCGGCTCCCAAATTGCACATGGGATTTAGATGGCCGATCGCTCCAGGGCATATAATACCAATATGAGACATATAGCTAAATAGGTTAGATAAAGTATAGAGTGAATTGCTTCTCTAGCTGTAGCGAACTGAAATCATAATCGCTTCGACCCGAAATCAAGCGGATTTTCGACCCAGATTAAGTGGAACTGGAGATGCGGTCAAACCCAGATTAAATGACACTGAGACCACATTAAATATCACTGACCCAAAATCATCGCTCTCGACCCACATTAAATGAAAACAAGCCGGAAGGTTGATTTTACCTGCCTTTTGAGTATTTAGTTCGGCGGAGTGTCCAAGAAAAACGCTGGTTTAGTCTGGACGCTTATGCTCGTTAATTTAGGTTTATCGTAGATCTTATCCGTACAGTTAAATCTTCATTTAGGGTTTTCTTGGAAAGAAAGAATTGACGAACTGCTCAAAATTGGGATGACCAGAAAAAGTCGTCAGTGTTGTTTAATTGGGGTCGGTTAATGAGGATTTAGTTCCGTGTCAGTTAATGTGGGTTGGAAGCTTTCTCCAGTGTCATTTAATCTGGTCCCAAAAATGAGATGATTTCGGGTCGAGGCGATTATGATTTCAGTCCGTTACAAATAGGTCTACCCAAGCTTGGATAACCTTTTCAGTCCGTGCTTTAAGGAGTGGCAAAAGTCTCTTGCAGTTGTATATAGCTCTATATGCGGTGCCGTCTGCATTAGATTCTCCTTGTTCTATCTATCCGAAGTGTACTAAATTCCAATGCTTGGCTTCTTTCAGATTCTTACAACGATTTGTCAGATTCTGATGGTTTGAGCGATCCCCCCAGATTTCTCATAAGCCTGAGCCATTTTAGGAGCTAGAGGCATTGAACACTCATAGCGTTCTAGACAATCTGACTTGCATGAGCTGACTGTTTTTTTGAAGATTTTTCTAGAAGCCTTGATGCACAGGCTTGACGAGCTATTTTAGGGAAGTATGGTGAGAAATCCAGGTGATGCATTGTTCATGCTGCCATCAAGTATAAGTTCCATAATCCAGCTACCGTGCGTCATCAGATTTTCATCAAAATCCTCGGTTAGATTACGATACACCGCACTCACCGCAGCATAGCGTTTCACTCCAGCAAATACATTCTCACGTCTAGCCTTTCTACTGGGCCGAAGGGGGAGGAATACCAGGTTGATTGAGTATTTGTACTTAGCATAGCAGAGATCGCGCTCCAGGAGCAACTGCAAAGAAAACGCCATCAGTAGCGAGTGGAGCGCTCTTCCAAGCTCAGGGGCTGTTCACCAACTTCACCAATCTCAACCCAGCTATTTTCTTTTGAGGATTGGCAGGGTTAGAGCAGTTATCTTGCCTGTAATGATTAATGGGGAAAAGACCTAATCCTCCCCATTAATATTTATTACTGAGAGTGGCTAGAGAAATCGCTCAAACTCTGGCTAATTAGCGTTCGTCTGATTCAGACCTGGGCGCTTGAATCGGGAAACTAAACCGATACAACCAAAAGCCAGGATACCTAATACGTCTGTTGGTTCAGGAACGGAAGTTGCGAGGGGAGATGCAGAGGGAGATAAAAAGATTGTGTATGCTCCTCCATTCTGATCCGTTCCACCTGTTAACCAGCCAGTGAGCGTCCCGCTACCCCCAGGTCCGGTTGGATTCTGCAATCCAAGATGAGGAGGAGCACCGGCAAAACTATCATTTGGAAAAATCCTTCCTCCCGAACTGACAGGAGCATTATCCTATCCGCTAATTGGCCTAAAGGTAGCATAGCTGCTACCAGCCGCCACGTAAGAGCTGAAGCCTTTTCAGGACAAGGGTTTCAAGAAAAATTCTGAATGGTCTAAATAACCAAATCAAGGCAATTGAAAATTTTCTAGAAGCTTTACATAGAGCTGCTTCCGGGGTTTGGGTGGCGGCTCATGACAGCTACGCTACTATTGGGCCATCTAGGCAAACGGGATAGCATTGCTTTAGTTCTGGAGAATGGATAGCTTCGACTCGCATTTGATGTTGCCAGTGGTCGCCCAAGTCGTATTCATACAGAAACTGCTCTCGCGCCCGCAAGCCAAAGCTGCTCAATTTAATCTGCGCTGGGTCATCACTAAAGCACACCCCACCAATCTGGGCAATTCCGTATCGCTTACCGTGGATGGTGAATTGATGGAGGTGGGAGTCTGTCCATCCCATTGCGATCTGGAGGATATAGTGCAAATCGGCAATGGTACTATCGCCATGAATCAGAAGGCGTCGCCAAATCATCGGGCTGATGCCTAACAGCACCACTTTGAGTTGATAGACAACAGACTCTGGAGAGTGAGACATTGAGCTATCCTAGCCTACTTCCCTGCTATCTCCCCAGCTTTTTAACGCTCTCTGAATTCGCCAACAGTGTCAGCGAAGCTGTCACCAGCCGCCATGCAACGGCTGAAATCATTGCTCAGTCTAGATTGTAGAAAAATTTCAACTCACTCAAGGCGAGATTTATGAAGTAGCGATTGCTTGTAGCGTTTGACAATAGCATTCACAGTGTTCTTGTCTAAGTGTAGTTCCTTGGCAATGGAACGGTAAGAGTGGCCCTCGCTGACCAGTTGCAAAACCTTGGAAATAAATTTGTCGGCTTTGACTCGTTGCCCTGGACGCCTACCAGACTTGACGCCCCGTGCATGAGCCGCCGCAATTCCAGACCGAATCCGTTCCCGAAGTAAATCACGCTCAAACTCTGCCAAGGACGCCATTAACGCTGCAATCAGGCGACCTTGAGGTGTACTTAAGTCAAACTGCAAACCCGTTTGAGCAATTAGAGATACTCCCCCTCGACCTAACTCAATGCCGCGATCGCACGCGGTGGTTGCCGTGACCACGATGCCGAGCACCAAGGTTGCCGGTACGTGCCCTTGGGGAAGGCGGACAAGGAGGAAGCCATGACCGAGGCGGACAGCCAATCAGGCCAGGTGTTTGCGTGCAGGGTCGGCCAGTCAGGGCGTAGAAGGCGCGTAGGATCGAGTCAGAGCCACTAACTTGGTGTCAGCTCGGCAGACCGACATCAATCTTTCAACTGCATGACGAGCCGCCGAACACTATTCAAATGCTCGTCATGCAGCCCAAGCGCCTCGATGCTGGCAAGTGTCTGATCGAGATAGTCCGCGCACGTGCCCAGGGCGCCCGATGCCGACGCGACCACGTCAGCGACCTCGCGGTCCGACAGCCGGCCCGCATGGTTCGGATGACCGGGATTGCTGATGAAGGTGACGGCCTCGACTATTCCGGCATCTGTTTCGACCTTGACCCACCGGGGCAGGTAGGCATCGGTGAAAGCCTCGCGTTGCCAAACGAGCGAGAGTTCAAACGTCTCCGCTCCCGGCGGTAGACGTAGAGCCACGCCCTCCGTGCATCCTCCCGGCTCTAGACCCAGCGTCAGGGCCGGGCGATCGCGCGATCCCCGCCCCCCGATCATCCACAGACTGAGGCGCCGGCTCCATCCGTGCAGGACTCCCGCGCGCCGCTCGGCGAAATGGATTGCCGGGTTCCACATGAGCGAGCCATAGCCGAATACCCACAAGCTTTGCCGCTCTGGGCGCTGGTCGAGGAAACTTGTCTGGGCTGACGCCATCTCCTCGTCGGAGCGAATAACGGTGTCCGGCGCGAGCTGGGGGATCATGGCGCGGACACGCGCCATAAAAGAACCGTCCATGAGGCTGTCGCGCGAGATGGCCGTAGCCGTGCCTGACAGAGCTGCGTCGGAGGGCAAACGAAGGGTCGGAACGTTCATTGCATATATCCTTGATCGAATGGCACTAAGATAAGCCGAAACAACTGATTTTCAAGGGCTTCAAAGCTTTTAGGGAGTGGCGAACGAGCGAGGTGGGTATCGAGAGGTAGGGAAATTAAGATTTTTCAGTTTCCCTAGACTCTGGAGAGTGAGACATTGAGCTATCCTAGCCTACTTCCCTGCTATCTCCCCAGCTTTTTAACGCTCTCCGGATTCGTTGTTGAATTTGTCAAGTGGATAAATAGGCACTGGCGACTGTGAGTCTAAAAAGAGGGCCATTAATAAGATTAGAAATCTACTGGGTCAAACATCTACTGAAATTTTTCAATCAGTCGGTCGCAATATCTGCTACGTCAATGTTATTCTTAGCCTTCTTGCCCAACGTTGGAATGACACAAAACTCCCCAGAATGTTTTCTGGTCAACTCATCAGGGCAGGTAGTTGACCTCGATAATTTGTGTCAAGAGGGTCAGCAGGTGCTCCAAAAAGCTAGTGCCTGCCAAGGTCCATTTGACAGCGACGGCTTTCCAATAGCCTTTGACAAGGAATTGGAGCGCCTTGAGGCATCTGTGACGGCAGCCAAACAGCGAAACGCAACCAATGGTAGTGCCCCAGAGGTTATGTCCGCGTTGATGGAGTTATTGAACCAGATGCCCTTCTCCGCTCGTACCAAAGAGCTGCTCAAAGAGCAAACATCTCTGCTCAAACAGATGCGAACCGCCAAGACTCCTGAAGAAGCTCAAAAGCCTACTCAACAGTTTAGAGACAATAGTGTAGAGTTAGCTGTAGCGAACTGCAAACAAGAAGGGCTGAAACTGCAAACAAGGCGATGCATGAAACCACATTAGCTGCAAACAGAGGGGGTCTCAAAACCACATTAGTTGCGGCTGAAACCACATTAGCTGCAAACAGACTGCAAACAAGGTTTTCAAACCACATTAAGTGCAAATAGTCCGTAATGTTTACCCACAAAAGGTTTTAGTCCATCTAGAAGTCTTTTGACCAACTTGCCCATAAATGATGGATGGGCTCACAAGGTCAGAGAACGGCTTCATCAACTGTTCACTCGATTTAGTCCCTCAGACTTGCCCATAAATGAGCGAGATTGGGCAAGTTGACGCTTAAAGTAAGTTATCGTGCTGAAACTCCTACCAGCAAAGCATTTCAGCCTATTTGCAGCTAATGTGGTTTGAAAACCTTGTTTGCAGTTTCGTTGCACTTAATGTGGTTTTATTTGCAGCTAGTGTGGTTTTGACTACCCCGTTATTTGCAGCTAGTGTGGTTTCAAAAATGCTTTGTTTGCAGTTTGAGGCTCTGCTGTTTGCAGTTCGCTACATATAGCTCTCCTAGTTCGACATTTCGGCACAACAATCCCCAAAAGCCTTGATGATTATTGGCGGTATGTCATCACCAACTAGGAACCTACATCTGCACCACCTCGCTCGGAGTACCTCATCACTAGATTATTACAATTTGACCGGAGCATCCCAAATCCGCTGAGATCTTTCCTCAGCTCAAAAAACTAGACGACCGTGCTCTAGGAGTGGTCGCGCCGGTTGGAGCACCCTGGCTAATGCTCCTGAATAATTTCGGATGCTCTCAGCAGCTATTTCTTGGCTTTGTGATACAAAATCTGGCAATCCAAGCCGAGTTTTACCAAGCCATTTGAGTTAAAGCACTTATCAAACGCTGCTTGATTTTTCTTGATCACAGACAGGTACTTTTCCGACTCACCCCAGTACTGATGCAACCCCCAGCCATAGACTGCTGCTCCCACACCAGCGGCTAGTAAAAGCGCAGCTAACGGGGAAAACCACTCAGCCCATTTAATCAGTTTGGTTCTCTCCTGAAGCTTTTGGATAGCTGCGTGAGAAGTCTCAATTTTTTGAGTTGCCTGCTCCAGATCGGATATCGTTTTCCCCACCCGACGCAACAGAGATGTTAACACCTCCTCATTTGTCACCCTATCCTGCTCCACGCTGTCGCGGAATGCTTGCAGCTGGTCTTTTAGCAGTTGTGCTTCACTTACCGTTGCCAAAGATTTACTTAGGACTTCCTGATTGGCTTCAGCAATCGCTGATGTCGTCGCCATCCCAGATTTTTGGATCTCTGCCACCACAGTGTGACCAACTTTGAGCAGGGTCTTAATCAGATTTTTTGTTTCCTCAGAGGCATCTTGACGAGCTTTGTCGGCAGCAACAGTCATCGCTTGCCGTTCCTGACTCATTGCGCTCAGGATATCTTCACAAAGTTGGACTGTGTACTCGATGGCACCGATATAAAGAAACATCATGTCATCATCTGGGAGGTTTAAGCGCTTAGCTGTCCGCAGCAGAATCTCTCTGTGCTCTTGCGTCATCCGGGTGATGACCCCATCCAAATAATTATCATCAATGAAAGTCACTGGGCTAATCCTAGATAGAGTGACGCTTTTTTTACTTCCTCTGTCATATCTGCCAACCAGCGATATGCCCTGGTGCGTTGGCTGCGCTGAAGGCTGGTCTTCTCCGCATCCACAGCCCAGCAGAAAGGCAGATCATTGTCTTCAATCACGTCCCAGGAAGTCCAGAACATTTCCTGCAAATTGAGTTCCACTCCACCCAACTGCTCAATCACTTTTTTGCGCGTCTGAGAAGCATCGTAACGAGTGAAGGTCTGTGGTTCACCAAACAGTAAGTTTTTAACGATCACGTAATCAACACCGCTTTCACAAAGCTCAATCACTTCTTTCAAGGCACTGACTGAGCTTCTCGTCTTACCCAGAACATGAATGATTGTTACCCGGTAACCAGATTCTTGAGCCACCTCAATTAGGTCGAGTTCGCGGATGAAGTCGGTAAATGCTGCTCGTGAACGAGCTGGGTTTAGGCAAGTTACTCATCAAAAACCAAGTCGAGTTCTCAGGCAAGTTGAGCGGGTCAGTTGTGATAGTCCAATAGCGTAGGGTTCGACGTTTGCCAAAGATGATTTCTTGGAGATAGCGAACTTCGCTTTTGCCATTGGAGAAAATACGCTCAAAGGCTTTCCAACGGGTGTACCTAATTCGTTGACCCCTCGGCATCCACACCCCATGATTAGAGCGAATTGCAACAATGAACTGCAGCTCAAATTGATTCATTACGCTGATAAATAGGTGTCATTCCCCATAGAGACTGTCTGCTAAAACCAGCTCAAACTTAAACCCCCAGGCTTGCAGTTCTTGGATGATTGCTTGAGCTAGTTGGAGCTTGGTTTTGTAGATATCTTGCTCTTTCAGTCGCCCTTTAGGCTTGAAGATCTTGAATAGTAAGGGGAAGGTCCATATTATCTAAAACTCCATAGGCATTAACTGAGACAATACCCTTGTCAATTTTGCCTAAGTTACCAATGTATTGTCGGGCTACGTAGTCAGTTGTCTTGCCCTTCTTGCGGTCTCCAGTGTCATCAATCACCAAGGCAATGGAGCGTCCCTGTAGCTGTTGCAAAATCAGGGACAATCTTTGATTCCTCAGGCTTGCTAAGTCCCATGGCGATTCTGTGAGGAAATGGTGTAGCACTTGGTCATTGGGTAGCCCCACTGCTTTGGCAATCGCAGGTAGAGATTTACGAGCAATCTTTGAGCCCGACTTTATCTATTTGCAATTAGACCCAATCTTGATGCTGTCTGAATTGCGCTTAGACGCTCGAACTTTTCAAACGTTGCAGCGTTCTACTGATATACGGAAAAGTCATGTCAGAAAACAAGGCGCTAGAACTAGCTTCAAGAGAACGTTTCAGAATTTGGATAAAGTCGAGCTGAGATCATGCCTAGGTGGAGAAACTTGAATGCTTCATAGCTTCTAGCTGTGGCAAACAGATGCTCGTAGGCAGCACAATAGTGATCAATAAAGGCAACAGTCTCAACTGCTTCTCTCGGTTCTACCATAGGAGGAGTCAAGGGTTCAGGAACTGTCCTCTCATTTTACTCCTCCCATAGTGATGAAAGAGGGCTCTTTGCACTGCAACTGAGCGGTCACCATGCTCAATCCTTAGTTGTTCCTTGACTGGACGTGCAGAGCCACCTGTGTTCTTATTCCACAAGTAAGGAGATAGTATTTCGACAACCCCAAATAGGGATGAGTATTTGATCCGTTTAGCTCGATGTATAGTTAGACCTGTTGCCTTAGCTTCTTTGGTCACCTGGTTGCTAAGTTCGGCTAAAACTAGCGACACGACCAAAAATCCTAACCGCCGCAGTATTTTGTTAACTTCGCCATCGAGTTCATGCACTTTTTGCGCTAAGTCTGGTTGCCGTTCCAACAGCACTTGGCACAGCTTCTGGCTCATTTCCATCACAATATCGGTATATCCAATTTTCATTGCGGTAAGGGGTGTTACTTAAGTCCTGATGTGACACTGCCACAAAAAGAAGCAGTTGCAACCCCAATCCATGCTCTACGCAACTTAGCCTCGCCACCAACTAGTTTTGACCACACCCGAGTCGCCCTTGATAGCCTCACTGTTGGCCCAAATAGTGTCGCCTCCTGCCGGGGGAGATGACGATCGCCCGCAAAATAGAGCCAAGCGGGGGGCGGTCTACGAACGTGACCGGAAAGACGGGGGAGTGTGAGGGGACAAACTGCAAGCCCCTATCATTTATGTATGGGGTAAAGTTTGCCCCCTCACACAGACAATTGACCAACGGTCATCAGTTGTGTAGTATAATAGTTAACAAGTAGAACCTGGTCGCGGTCGGTGCTAGTAACACCGGAGGCCCACCAGGAAGTAACCTGAAACGAGGTCACATGGAAATCTTATCACAGGCGTTTGTAGCAGTAGGCTTCAAACAATGCTAGTAGCGTACAGCTACAAACTAGACCCATCTCGCACCCAGGTAGTGACGATGGAACAGCATGTAGAAATGCTACGGCTACAGTACAACTTCCGTATCCGAGAGCGGTCACAAGCGTATGAGCAAGCGTCATGCCCAGTTTTAGGAAACTAGTGCGATATCAGAACACAAGCCGAGAGTTGTCCGCTCACCTGCTCAGTCAGCAAAAATGCCCTCTACGGCAACCCGTGGAGAACGGACAAGAAAACAGGTATTGTTAAAAAACGGAGTGCCGCTTCACAGCAAGACGCAGATCTCGTAAACCTGAAACAGGAACGACCGTGGTATGCACAGATCCAGCATCATGTTTTACAACAGATGCTGCGACGAGTCGATGATGCCTTCCAACGGTTTTTCAAGGGACTAGGAAAGTACCCGCGTTCTAAGCGCCGTGGCAAGTTTCGTTCATTCAGCTACCCACCAGGAGATGTCCGGTTTGATGGCAATCGGGTGCGGCTACCAGGAATTGGCTGGATGAAGTTCTTTCGCTCCAGACTATTTCTGGATGGCTTCTTGGTTCGGAGCGTCACTGTGCGTCGTAAAACCGATGGTTGGTACATTTCGGTGCGGTTGCAGGATGATAGTGTGCCAACCTTGACTGAGAAAAGCGAGGTGAAAACAGCTATCGGCGTAGACTTAGGAATTGCTAAATTAGCTTCCCTGAGTACTGGCGAGACTATAGCTAATCCACGAAGAGCACATCATGTTGAGCGGAAAAGAAAAAGACTACACCGACGAGCGACTCGTAAGCGCAAAGGTTCTAAAAAACGTCGCAAGTCATATCAGCGACTAGCTAGGTTAGAAAATAAAGTTGTTAATCAAAGGTTAGATCACCAGTGGAAGCTAGCATTCAGGCTGGGTTCGGAATTCAGAGCTGATTGTATTTGAAGACCTCAATGTTAAAGGGATGACGGCACGATGCAAACCTAAACAGGATGAATTTGGTAAATATATTGCCAATGGAGCCGCCGCCAAAGCGGGACTGAATAAAGCAATTCTTGATGCCTCCTGGGGAGAACTCAAACAAAAGGTTCGCACTTTGTCCGAGAAGGCAGGTGTAATCTTTCATGAGGTCAACCCACGATTTAGTTCTCAAGAATGTAGCTGCTGCGGCTATATCAGTCCGACTAACCGCTCATGTGAGAAGTTTCTCTGCGAATCATGTGGTTATTTGGCGGACGCCGATGTCGATGCTGCTATTGTGATCCGGCAACGTGGTTTAGATGAACTAGGCATTGATTTGCCAAAACTACCCGTGGTCCACGGGAAAGTTACGCCCAAGAAGCTGGTTGCAAGACCAGGGAAACCATTGGGGTTGCCCGATGGGTCTGGGAAGCCTCAGCAATACCTGCAACTCTCGTTGCTAGATTTGTTGGAGAGCAGGAAAGGGGCGCAAGTCTCTTTAGAATCCCCCGGCGTGTCTTGCCGTGGGGAGTCTTCAAAGCAACTCTACCGCTGTAAAAGCCACTGCATGGTAAAACCGCTTCGACCGATGCCGACTCAGCAGCGACATAACACCAAAAATGCTACTTTCTCGGGCTCTCCTGGACATATGGTGATAATTTATCTTAATGAGACAAACTAGCTAATAGCCTCAGACGAAAGTTTTTGAAGTTGGTAAAGCCATAGCCTTGACGCTTAATCAGCTTAATTTTGTTGTTGATGCCTTCCATTGTTCCACTGGTTGTCCGATTCATAAAATAATTACAGATCCCGATTAAGTGATTACTGATAGTTTGAATTACTTGCCCATACAGTTCTGCTGCTTCTTCTAACCAATCCATCATTCGTTCCTTGCCTTCTGTCACACTTTCACTTGTTTCATAAATTTCTCTGAATTCCTCCTTGTACTTGTAAGCAATCAAGAGTTTGCGTGAGGAAAGCAAAATAATTTTAAATTTTTCAAACTCTTGTTCACTTAAGTTTTCTAGGTTTTTTAGTAACAAATACTTGCTGCCGCGTTGAGTAATTCCGACTGCTTTGCGTCTGGCATTTAGTTCTTGATTTATGGCTGCATTACATGAAATCTGTCAATGACTAACTGAGCATTAGGCCAGACTTTTTTCACCACTTTTTCAAAGCCACCCCACATATCTACGCTGACTTCAGTTACAGCTTTCCTGACTTCAATTGCTTGTCCCATCAGCGTTTCAATGATATCTTGCTGTTTATGACTATCAATGACTTCCAGCAGTTCTGCTGTATCAATGTCACAGACGACTGTTTTAAAGTCTTTGTGTCCTTTCC